>Ga0307288_10000009_pt1 | contig 179434 bp, 171 predicted proteins | sample ER_DNA_142_FD_194469 | JGI IMG/M metagenome (GOLD analysis project Ga0307288, IMG submission 194469) | Bulk soil microbial communities from the East River watershed near Crested Butte, Colorado, United States - ER_DNA_142 | ecosystem: Environmental > Terrestrial > Soil > Floodplain | place... | reverse complement strand
ACGCCGCCAGCGTTCGTCCTGAGCCAGGATCAAACTCTCCGTGAAATGTACTTCTACAGAGAGCCTGTCATATCTCAGTGGCCGTCGAGTACACAAATACGACGACCGACATGACGAGGTAAATCAAGACCATCCGGCGCGCTGGCGCACCGAATGGGTCGGGCTGAACATTCCGCAGGTCGTTGATCGACCCGCAGAGATGCACGCTGCTCAGTTTTCAAAGACCACTGCGCCTCCGCGGCGGGTCTCGCCGCTCTCAGCGCTCGGGCCGCCTGAGCGACTCCGAGAAGGACCGAGAAATATAGCACTGCGCAGGGGGGTATGTCTAGGGGGTGGCCCTCAAACGGCAGAAGCGCCGCTTACCCACCTGCAGCACGCGCCCGGCGAGGCTATCAGCCTCGAGATCGAGAGGCTCCGCGGCCACCGGCTCGCCGTCCAGCTTGACCCCGCCCTGCTGGATCAGGCGCCGCGCCTCGCTGCTGCTGACGCCGAAGGCTCCGGAGATCAGGCGCGGCAGGTGGACGAGGCCGTTGCCGTCGGCTCGGTACCCCCCGAGCTCGACCTCGGGCATTTCCTCAGGCGCCGAGCGTTGCACGAAGACGCGGTTGAAGTGGTCCTCGGCGGCCGCGCCGGCGCCCTGGCCGTGAAAGCGATCGACGATCCGCCGGCCCAGCTCCCGCTTGGCCTCGTTCGGCGGCCCCTGCGGCTGCTCGCCTCCCAGCAGCAGCCGGTAGTACTCGGCCATCGCGTCATCGGGGATGCTCATCAGCTTCCCGAACATCTCCTCCGGCGGGTCGGTGACACCGATGTAGTTGCCGAGCGACTTGCTCATCTTCCGCTCGCCGTCGGTGCCGACGAGGATCGGCAAGGTCATGATCGACTGCGGCGGCTGGCCGTAGGCGCCCTGGACGTCGCGCCCGAAAAGCAGGTTGAACTTCTGGTCGGTGCCACCGAGCTCGACATCGGCCTCGACCGCAACCGAGTCGTAGCCCTGCAGCAACGGATAGAGCAGCTCCAGGGCCGCGATTGGCTGGCTCGCCGCCATCCGCTTCTGGAAGTCGTCACGCTCGAGCAGCCGCGCCACCGTCGTCTGCGCCAGCAGCCCAAGCAGCGCCTCCGGCTCCATCCGCAGCCACTCGCTGTTGCGGCGCACCTCGGTCTGACCGCGATCGAGGATCTTGAAGGCCTGCTCCTGGTAGGTGGCGGCGTTCTCCTCGATCTCGGCCGCGGTCGGCACCGGCCGCGTGGCCGAGCGGCCGCTCGGGTCCCCGACCTGGGCGGTGAAGTCGCCGATGATCAGGACGACGGTATGGCCGGCCCGTTGAAACTCGGCCAGCTTCTCCAGCACGACCGTGTGGCCGAGGTGAATGTCGGCCGTGGTCGGGTCGATCCCCAGCTTCACGCGCAGCGGTTTCCCGCTCCGCAACTGCTCGGCAAGCCGCCCCTCGGGCAGCACGTCGACCGCGTTTCGCGTCAGGTCGGGCACGGCGGCAATGCTAGACTGCCGCCTTCGCTCGGCGGGCCGTGAGGACGTCGAGCCTTTTTTATGGCAGTCCTAGGACTCAAACGCCGGAGCAACGGCGGCGGCGAGATCCCGCCTCCCCCTCCGCCCCCGAACTCTGCCTCCACGCCGGGGCCGCCCTCGCCTCCCCAGAAAACGAAGCCGCGGCTGAAGAAGCTGCGTGTGCTCTTCGTCCTGCTCGGCCTCGGCGTCCTAGCCGTCGTCTCGATGATCTTCGGCATGATGGCCGCGATCTCGCAGGATCTTCCGGCGATCTACAACTTCGCCCAGTACAAGGCCTCGAAAAACAGCGAGGTTCTCGACGACAACGGCGAAGTGATCGGGACGCTGACCAGCGACCAGAACAAAATCCTGCTCAGCTCGGGCCAGATTTCCCCGAACATCAAGAACGCGGTGGTCTCGATCGAGGACGCCCGCTTCTACGAACACAACGGCATCGACTTCCGCGGGATCGGCCGCGCCCTGATCAGCGACATCGTCAGCGGCAGCGCCCAGCAGGGCGCCTCGACGATCACCGAGCAGTTCGTCAAGAACGCCCTCGAAGCCGAAGGCAGCCGCACCGTCCTGGAGAAGTTCCGCGAGGCCGCCCTCGCCTACCGCCTCGAGAAGCACTGGAGCAAGGACAAAATCCTCACCGAGTACTTGAACACGATCTACTTCGGCGAGGGCGCCTACGGGATCGAGGCCGCCGCCCGCACCTACTTCGGCGCCGCCCACCCCGGCTGCGGCACCCCGACCGAACCCTGCGCCTCTGTGCTCGATCCCTGGGAGGCGGCGACCCTGGCCGGGATCATCGCGTCCCCGTCTGCGTTCGACCCGAAGGTCTACCCCGAAAACGCCCTGGGCCGCCGCAACCTGGTGCTCGAAAAAATGGCGCAGCAGGGCTACATCACCGAAGAGCAGATGCAGGAAGGCAGCGAACAGGCGCTCCCCGCCCCCGACAGCATCGAACCTCCCACGCTCGATTCGCGCGCGCCCTACTTCACCGCCTACCTGCGCCAGCAGCTGGTCGAACGCTACGGCGCCTCCAAGGCCTTCTTCGGCGGCCTCAAAGTCAAGTCGACGCTCGACCTGCACCTGCAGGAAGCGGCCGAAGAAGCGGTCAACAACTACCTCGGCTACTCGCCGGCAACCGCCTCCGTGGTCGTGATCGACAACCACAACGCCGGGATCAAGGCGATGGTCGGCGGCCCGGACTTCGCGACCAAGCCGTTCAACCTGGCGACCCAGGGGCACCGCCAGCCGGGCTCCTCGATCAAGCCGTTCACGCTGATCACGGCGCTGGAAGAGGGTATCTCGCCCTACACGGTCTACCCCTCAGAACACCGGACCTTCCACTTCGGCAAAAAGGACCAGGAAACTTTCGAAGTTTCCAACGACGAGGACTCCTACCTCGGCTCCTGCGACATCGTCTGCGCCACGACCTATTCGGACAACTCGATCTACGCCGCCCTCGGGCTCGAAGGGCTGCAGGGCAAGACGATCGAGGACCGGACCCGCTCGATCGCTTCGACGATCCACAAGGCCGGCTACGACGATCCGATCTCGACCAACCCGGCGATGGTCCTAGGCGGCCTGAAAGAAGGCGCAACCCCGCTTGGCTGGGCCTATGCCTACAGCACGATCGGCAACAACGGCGACCGGGTCAGCGGCACCCTGGCGCCGCGCCCCGGCGACAGCCCCGTCGCCTTCACCGAAGTGACGAACAACGACGGGGACCTGATCAAGGGCGGCGACAACGACTCGATCCACACCCAGGTCTTCGACGAAGAAAACATCGAAACCGCCAAGGGCATCCTGGAAACCGTGGTCGCCAACGGCACCGGAACCAACGCCCAGATCGGCGTCGAAGGTCAGTGGGGCAAGACGGGGACGACCGAGAACAACGGCGACGCCTGGTTCTGCGGGGGGATCGGCGACGAAGTGACCGCCTGCGTCTGGGTCGGCTACCCGGACACGACGACGCCGATGACGACGCTGTACAACGGCGGCCCGGTGATGGGCGGCACCTTCCCGGCCCTGATCTGGGCCAGCGTGATCTCCGCCTGGCGCGACATCCAGGCCGAACACGCGGCAGAGCGAGCGGCGCGGAAGGCAGCCAAGGAAGCCGGCGAAGGCAGCGAATCCGGCGAAAGCGGCGAAGCGAGCGAATACGAATACGAAGCGCCCGAAGGCTCCGAAGACGAATACGAAACGCCGGTCGAACCGGAAACGGGGGGCGAAGTCGAACCCGGCCCGGTGGAAACGCCGGAACCCGAAGAAGCGGCGCCTGAAGAAGCAACTCCGGAACCCGCGCCTGAAGAAGCCGCGCCGTCGGGCGGTGGTGGCGGCGTTACCGCCGGCTAGGGCCGCGGGCGGGAGACGTTGCGGTTGCCCGCGGCGCAGAAACGCCAGGGGTTCTCGACCGCTTTGGTGATGCCAATTCGGGGCCCGGTGACGATCTCCGGCCTGGTGCCCTCGGATGCCGTCAGCAGGAATGGCTCGGCGCACAGATCGCGTTCGTTGTCGCCGAGGTCGATCCCGAGCGCCTCGGTCAGCTTGCCGGGGCCAGAGCAGAGGTCGAGGTCGGATTTCACCCGGCGACGCTTTCGCATCAGCTCGACTTCGTGGGTCGGCTCCAGCGCCCGGATCAGAACCGCGGCCGCCTCGCCCTCCGGTTCGGCGACCGCGTTGAGGAGGCTGTGGATCCCGTAAGAGAGGTAGACGTAGGCATAACCGGGCGGGCCGAAGAGAACCCGAGTGCGCTCGGTCAGGCCGACGTAGGCGTGGCAGGCCGGGTCGTCGGCCTCATAGCTCTCGGTCTCGACGATGACACCGCCGCAGCCCTCATAGAGCAGCGTGCAGCCGATCAGGTCACGGGCCACCGCGTGAACGTCACGGTCAAAAAAGTCACGCTCGAGGCGCGTCAGGAACGCCCCTCTTGGACCCGCGCCTGGACCGCGGCCAGGGTCTCCCGCGCCTCCTCGAGCTGCTTCGCCAGCGAGGTCGAGCTGGTGCCGCCGGCGATCCGCTTCGACTCCAGCCAGCTGCTGCGCTGCAGCACCTCGTAGTAGGAGTCGTCCAGCTGCTCGGAGCGCTCGCGCAGCTCCTCCGGGGTCAGCTCGGAGAGCGATTTGCCGCGCTCGACCGCGTCGCGGACGAGGCCGCCGACGATCCCGTGCGCCTCGCGGAACGGAACTCCGCGGCGGACCAGCAGGTCAGCGACCTCGGTCGCCGCCAGCATCTCGTCGCCCGAGGCCTCCTCCATCCGCTCGCGGTGGAACTCGATCCCGTCGAGCATCCCGGCGGTGGCGTCAAGGCAGGCCTCGATCGTGTCGATCGCGTCGAAGAGCGGCTCCTTGTCCTCCTGCATGTCCTTGCCGTAGGTGAGCGGCAGCGCGTGCATCACCCCGAGCAGGGTCTGCTGCGAGGCGGCGACGCGCGGGCTCTTCGCCCGCAAGAGCTCGGCGGAATCGGGGTTCTTCTTCTGCGGCATGATCGACGAGCCCGAGGAGAAGGACTCGTCGAGCTCGCAGAAGCCGAACTCGCTGCTCGACCAGATGACGATTTCCGAGCCGAGGCGCGAGAGGTGCATCGCGCAGGTGGAGGCGGCATTGAGGTAGTCGATGACGAAGTCGCGGTTCGAAGAGCCGTCGATCGAGTTGTGGGAGACGTGGGCGAAGCCGAGGTCGGCGGCGACCGACTCGCGGTCGATCTCCCAGTTGACGCCGGCGAGGGCGCCGGAGCCGAGCGGCATCACCGAGGCGCTGTCGAGGGCGAACTGGAAGCGCAGGACATCGCGGGCGAGCATCCAGAAGTAAGCGAGCAGGTGGTGGCCGAGGTAGACCGGCTGGGCGCGCTGCAGGTGGGTGTAGCCGGGCATCGCCCAGTCGGCGCGCGACTCGGCGAGGCCGAGGAGGCGCTGCATCGCCGCGCCGCAGAGCTCGATCGCCCGCAGCGAATGAGCCTGGACAACCATCGCCACGTCGGTGGCGACCTGGTCGTTGCGCGAGCGGCCGGTGTGGAGCTTGCCGGCCAGCGGCCCGACCTCCTCGCCGAGCAGCCGCTCGATCGCCATGTGGACGTCCTCGTCGGCGGGCTCGAACTCGAAGCCGTGCTCGGCCATGCGGTCGCGAATGCGGTCGAGGCCGGCCTCGATCTCGGCCAGCTCGTCCTCCGTGAGGACGCCGATCCCGCAGAGGCCGCGCGCGTGCGCTTTCGACTGATCGATGTCGTATGGCGCCAGCCAGCAGTCGAACGCCAGCGAGCGGTTGAGCCGCCAAAAGCGCGGATCCGGGTCTTTGCGGAAGCGTCCCATCGGGCCGGCGATTATGCCGGGAGAGGCGCGTGGCCGAGGGCTGATGCGAGCTCCTGGCAGACGCGATCCACCTGCGCCTCGCTCATCGCCGGGAAGAACGGCAACGCCAGCGAGTTGCGCGAGGCGGCTTCGGCGACCGGGAACTGGCCCTCGCGGTAGCCGAGCTCGCGCAGGTGCGGGAAGAGATGGATGCAAGGCAAGTAGGCCTTGGAGGCGATGCCGCGCTCGGCGAGGCGGGCGATCGTCGCGTCGCGGTCGGCGCCCTGCGGCAGGCGGACGGCGTAGACGAACCAGCTGCGGACCTCGGCGCCGCGACCGGGGACGGGGATGCGCAGGCCCTCGATCCCGGCGAGGCGCTCCTCGTACATCCGGGCCACCGCGGCGCGGCGCTCGAGCAGCGAGTCGAGCTTCTCGACCTGGGCGACGCCGATGGCGGCGGCGAGGTCGGAGAGGCGGTAGTTGAAGCCGAGCCGATCGTGGTCGAGCCAGCCCATGTTGACGGCGCGGCCCTGGTTGCGCTCGGAGCGCAGTCGCGCCGCCTCATCGGCGTCGCGGGGGACGATCATGCCCCCCTCCCCCGTCGTCATCTGCTTATTGGCGTAGAAGGCGAAGGTGGCGGGGTTGCCGCGGGCGCCGATCTTGCGGCCCTCGGAGTCGACGGCGCCAAGCGCCTCGCAGGCGTCCTCGAGGATGCCGAGTCCGCGTCGCTGCGCCAGCGCCTCGATCTCGGGAAGCGCCGCCGGGTAGCCGAAGATGTGGACCGGCAGCAGGCCGGCGGTCCGCTCGCCGACCGCGTCCGCCGCGGCGGCGGGATCGAGGTCGAGCGTCTCCTCCTCGACGTCGACGAAGACCGGCCGCGCGCCCTCATAGATCAGGCAGTTGGCCGAGGCGACGAAGCTGAAGGGGCTGGTGAGGACCTCGTCGCCCTCGCCCCAGCCCAGCATCCGCACCCCGAGGTGGAGGGCGGTGGTGCCGCTGGAGGTCATCACCGCGTCGGGGACCCCGAGCCAGGCGGCGAACTCGCGCTCGAAGCGCTCGCCCATCGGGCCGAGCGAGAGCTGGCCGGATCTCAGCACCTCCAGCACCAGCTCCTCCTCGCGCGGACCAAGCTCCGGCTGGGCGAGAGGAATCAGTTGCTGATTCTGTTGGTCGACGGTGCTCACTGGAAGGCGTACTCCAGCGAATCGACCAGCGCCTCCCAGGAGGCCTCGATGATGTTCTCCGAGACGCCGGTGGTCCCCCACTCGCGCTCGTGGTCGGAGGAGTCGAGCAAGACCCGGGTGACGGCGCCGGTGCCGTGAGCTTCGTCGAGGATCCGGACCTTGTAGTTGGTCAGTTCGACGCCCGCGAGATGCGGGTACTTATCGGCGATCGCCGCCCGCAGCGCCATATCGAGGGCGTTGACCGGGCCATTGCCCTCGGCTGCCTGGAAGTAGCGCTCGCCATCGACCTCGACTTTCACCGTGGCCTCGGTGGTCACCTCGCCGTCGGCATGTTTTTCGACGACCACACGGAAGCTCTCCAGCCGGAACAGCGATTTGTAATTTCCGGCCTCGCGCCGCAGCAGCAGCTCAAACGAGGCCGGTGCCGCCTCGTAGTGGTAGCCCTGATGCTCCCGCTCCTTCAGCCGCTGCACCGCTCGGGTCGCCGCCCCGTCGTCGAGCTCGATGCCGGCGCGCTCGGCCTGGCTGCGCACCGTTGCCTTGCCGGCCAGCTCGGAGGCGACGATGTCGCGCTCGTTGCCCACCGCGGCGGGGTCGAGGTGCTCGAAGGTGCTCGCGTCGGCGGCGACGCCGGCGGCGTGCATGCCCGCCTTGTGGGCGAAGGCGTTGCGGCCGACGTAAGGTCGATCGGGATCGGAGGCGAGATTGCAGAGCTCGTCCAGGTAGTGCGCGGTCGGCGTCAAAGCCGCCAGCTGCTCGGGCGAGACGACGTCGAACCCCATCTTCAGCTGTAGCGCCGGCAGAATCGACGCGAGATTGGCGTTGCCGCAGCGCTCGCCGTAGCCGTTGACGCACCCCTGCACGAGGCGCGCTCCGGCTTCCACCGCCGCCAGGGAGTTGGCGACGCCGCAGCCGGAATCGTCGTGGGTGTGGATGCCAATCTCGGTGGCCTCGCCGAACGCATCCACGACCGCCGCCGTCGCCGCGGCGACGAAGCTCGGCAGGCTGCCGCCGTTGGTATCGCAGAGGGTCACGTTCTCAGCCCCGGCCTCAGCCGCGGCCGCCACGCATTCGAGCGCGTAGGCGCTGTCTTCCCGGTAACCGTCGAAGAAGTGCTCGGCGTCGAAGAAGGGGCGCTTGCCCTGCTCGCGGCAGAAGGCGATCGAGTCGGCGATCATCGCCAGGTTCTCCTCGCGGCTGACCCGGATCACCTTCTCGACGTGGAGAGGGGAGCTCTTGCCGACCAGGCACACCGCCGGGGCGAAGGAGCGGGCCAGCACCGCGAGCGCCTCGTCCTCGGCGGCGGCTCGGTCCCGGCGCCGGGTCATCCCGAAGGCGACGACGGTCGCGTTGCGCAGGTCGATTTCAGCCATCCGCTCGAAGAGCTCGGCTTCCTTGGGATTGCTGCTCGGGAACCCTGCCTCGATGAAGTGCGCGCCGAGCGCGTCGAGCGCCTGCGCCACCTTCAGCTTCTCACCGACGGAGAGAGACATCCCGCGGCCCCCCATGCCGTCACGCAAGGTCGTGTCGTAGAGCTTTACCTGTTCCATCGCCTGCATCATCGCTGCCTTTCGATTCGAAGAAAGATCGGGTGGGCCCGGGGCCCAGGGCGCGCGGGCGTGCCGCGCCGGCCGCTTATGCGGCGGGGGTAATTCGCCCGATCGACTCGGAGCCGGAAGCCTCAGGAGAGTCGGCGGCGGGGGCCTCGACGAAGTCGAGCCACTCCAGGTACTCCTCAGCGCGCCCGTAGAGCGCGTCTTCGAACTTCGCCTGAACCTGGCGCGTTACCTCGCCCGGCTCGCCGAGCGGGTGGTCGTCGATCTCGCGCACCGGCACCAGCTCGGCCGCGGTCCCGGTGAGGAAGACCTCCTCGGCCAGGTAGAGCTCGGCGCGGGCGATGTCCCGCTCGACCACGGTGTAGCCGAGGTCGCGAGCGATCTGGATCACCGACTTGCGGTTGATGCCGTCGAGGATCGAGGCGACGTGCGGCGGCGTCAGGATCTGGTCGTCGCGGACGACGAAGATGTTCTCGCCGGAGCCCTCGCAGACGAAGCCGCGTTCGTCGAGCAGGATCGCCTCGTCGTAGCCGGCGTTGTGCGACTCGGTCTTGGCGAGGATCGAGTTGAGGTATGAGCCAGAGGCCTTGGCGTGCGGGATCGAGCCGCCGGGGCTGATCCGCCGCCAGCTCGAGACCTTGGCGCTGATGCCGCCGTTCTTGCTCTCCTCGCCGAGGTAGGCCCCCCAGGGGAAGGCGGCGACGATCAGGTCGATCGGGGCGTCTTTGGCGTAGAGGCCGAGGCTGCCGTAGCCGCGGTAGGCGAGCGGGCGAATATAGGCCGATTTGAGCTCATTGCGGACCAGCAGCTCGTGCGTCGCCTGGCGGATCTCCTCGGTCGAGTAGGGCAGCTCCAGGTAGTAGAGCTCCGCCGATTTCGCGAGGCGGTCGAGGTGGTCGTGGTGGCGGAAGATCGCCGGCCCGCGGGCGGTCTCATAGCAGCGGATGCCCTCGAAAACGCCCGTCCCGTAGTGCAGCCCGTGGCTCAGGACGTGGGTTTGGGCCTCCTCCCAGGGGAGGAACTCGCCGTTTCGCCAAATCAACTCGACCGGATCCATGTTGAGGAATTATGCCCGATGGGTCAAAGGGCTTCACCCCCACCGGCTCGAATGAAGGCCCGGAACCGAAGCAAGGAGAGAAAAGGATGCGAATTCCCCGCCCAAAGTTGAACTACGCGAACGTGATCGCGACGATCGCGCTGTTCGTCGCCCTTGGCGGCGCCGCCGTCGCCGCCGGGCTGCCGAAGAACAGCGTCGGCGCGCGGCAGCTGAAGAAGGGCGCCGTCACCACGAAGGCGCTGCGCAACAAGGCCGTGACCGCCGGCAAGATCGGCCCGCAGGCGGTCACCGCAGGCAAGCTCGGGCCCTTCGCGGTCCTCCCCGGCAACCTCGGCAACGGCGTCATCACCGCCGAAAAACTCGGCGACGGCTCCGTGATCGCCAGCAAGATCAAAAACGGGGTCGTCACCACGAACAAGCTGAACAACGGCGCGGTGACCACCGGCAAGCTCGGCGACGGCGCCGTCACCTCGGCCAAGCTCGACAACGGCTCCGTCAACAACAGCAAACTCGGCGAAGGATCGGTCTCGGTGAGCAAGCTCGGCAAAGGCGTGATCGGCCAGCTGCAGGGACAGCTGGAAAGCGGCACGACCCTGCGCGGCGTCTTCGCGGTCGGCGGCGACCCGAAAATCTCCCTCAGCTCGGTCAGCTTCCAGTTCCCGCTGACGAACCCGCCGGCCGCCCCCAAAGAGAACATTCTCGAAGCCGGTAAAACGAGCACCGCCTGCCCAGGCGTCACGGGCACCGCAACCCCGCAGGCCGCTCCGGGGCAGCTATGCGTCTACATCACCTCGAAATCAAGCGAATTCGAAGGCCTCGAATTCATTGGCGGCGCAACCAACCGGCTGGGCTTCGGCCTCCTCGCCGGCTTCGCGAAAGGCAACGAACCGCAAAACGTGGTCGTCGGCCAATGGGCGGTGACGGCGCCCTAGCGCGCCGGCCGCGGCGGTTCTAGGAGAGCTCCTCCAGGACCGCCGCGGTCATCTCCGCGGTCCCGACCTCGGTGACCGGCATCGGGCTCTCGCTGGTCGGCGCCTGGGCGACGGTCCCGGAGGCGAGGTCAGGGGTGCGCAGGCCGCGCTCGAGCACAGCGTCGACGGCCGCCTCGATTCGGCCTGCCTCCTCGCCGCGGCCGAGGCCGTGGCGCAGCATCATCGCCGCCGAGAGGAAGGTCGCGAGCGGGTTGGCGACGCCCTGGCCGGCGATGTCCGGCGCGGAGCCGTGGACCGGCTCGAAGAGGCCGGGCTTGCCCTCGGCGCCGAGGCTGGCGGAGGGCAGCATCCCCAGTGAGCCGGTCAGCATCGCCGCCTCGTCGCTGAGGATGTCGCCGAAGAGGTTCTCGGCGAGGACGACGTCGAAGTCCGCCGGGCGGGAGACGAGCTGCATCGCCGCGTTATCGACCAGCAGGTGCTCGAGCTCGACGCCCTCGTAATCGCCGGCGACGTTGCCGACCACCTCGCGCCAGAGGCGTGAGGTCTCCAGGACGTTGGCCTTGTCGACCGAGGTCACCTTCGCTTTGCGGCCGGAGCTCTCGGCCCGGCGTCGCGCCGCGTCGAAGGCGGTGCGGGCGATCCGCTCGATCTCCTCGACCGAGTACTCGCAGGTGTCGTAGGCAGAGCCGTTCTCGCGACCCGAGGAGCCGAAATAGATGCCGCCGGTGAGCTCCCGGACGACGAGCAGGTCGGTGCCGGCGATCCGCTCTTCGCGCAGCGGGCTGGCGCTGACCAGGGCCGGGCTCGGCCGGACCGGGCGCAGGTTGGCGTAAAGACCCATGCCCTTGCGCAGGCCGAGCAGGCCCTGCTCGGGGCGCGGCGCGTCCGGATCGGTCGTGTCCCACTTCGGGCCGCCGACAGCTCCGAGGAGCACTGCATCGGAACCCTGGCAGGCGGCGAGGACCTCGTCGGTGAGGGCGGTGCCGTGCTCGTCGATCGAGCAGCCGCCCATCAGGCGCTCGTCGTAGGAGAACTCGCCGAGGGCGTCGAGGACCTGGCGGGCCGCGGCGACGATCTCGGGGCCGATCCCGTCGCCGGGCAGGACGACTATGCGGGGGGTGCCGTTCACGAGGTCGGCACTCTACGCATCGCGGCCAGGCGGCGGGCCATCAGTCCTGTGCCGCATCGGCCTCGATGTTGAGGCGGACGTAGTCGAGGACGAAGGGCTCCTCGTGCTCGGCCAGGACCGCTTCGGCGAAGGGCCGGCGCTTCTCCTCTGGCAGCTGGTCGAGGACCGGGCCAAGCGTGACCGTGGAGATGAACTCGAGCGGGCGCGAGGGCTGGACCGGCTTCGGCTGCAGCCAGCAGCGGGCGCCGGTGAAACCGGCGGCGTCGAGGCGCGGTTCGGTCTCCCCTGGCGAGGCGAAGTTCCAGAGGCCTTTCGCCTGAGTCAGGTGCTGGGCGTACTCGGGGTCAGCGGCGACGGCGGCGATCGCTTTGGTGTGCCGAGAAACGTTTCCCCTGCCGCCGCATTGGGCGACGAGGCGGCCACCGGGGCGCAGGACACGCCGGATCTGGCGGAAGAGGGCGTCGTGGTCTCCGATCCAATGGAAGGTCGCGGTCGAGAAGACCATGTCGACCGGCTCGGGCAGGCGCAGCTCGACCAGGTCGCTGACCAGGTAGTCGGCGCGGTCGCCGAGGCGCTCCTTCGCCTTTTCGACCATCGCCTCGGAGCCGTCGACCGCGATCACACGGCCGCCCGGCAGGCGCTCGAGCAGCTGCTCGGTCACGCGGCCGGAGCCGCAGCCGGCGTCGACGACGGTCTCGTCGCCGCGCAGCTCGAGCCGCTCCAGCACCTCCATCCCCCATTCGAACTGGGGATCGGAGACCTCGTCGTAGGTCTTGGCGTCCCACTCCCGGGCGCCGGTGTTCATCGGCTGCTTGAACCGGTCCTCGGCCATGGCGGCCCTCCTCTTCGCTCTACAAGCTAGTCGTGACCGGTCCCAGCGAAGCCGCTTCGCCGCTCTCGAACTGGTCGATCGCGCCCGCGTTTTCGAGCGTGATCCCGATGTCGTCGAGCCCGTTCAGCAGCCGGTGCTTGACGTCGTGCTCGATCTGGAACTGGAAGACGCCGGCGGCGCAGTTGACGGTCTCGTCGTCGAGGTCGATGCGGGCCTCCCCCGCCTCGGCGACGGCGCGGCAGTGCTCCTCGTCGAGGATCGCGGGCAGCAGCCCGACCTTGGTGCAGTTCGAGTAGAAGATGTCGGCGAAGGACGGCGCCAGGATCGCCTTGAAGCCGAAGTCCTCGAGCGCCCAGGGCGCGTGCTCGCGGGAGCTGCCGCAGCCGAAGTTGGCCCCGGTGACGAGGATCGGGTTCGGCTCCAGCTCGATCTCGCCGTCGCGAATCCAGTCGTAGAAGAGGAACTCGCCGAAACCGGTCCGCTCGACCCGCTTGAGGAACTGCTTGGGGATGATCTGGTCGGTGTCGACGTCGCTGCGGTCGAGGACCGACACCTTGCCTTCGATCTTGTCGATCGGCCTCATGATCTAGCTCCAATCCCTGATGTCGACGAAGTGTCCCTCAACGGCCGCGGCGGCGGCCATTTTCGGGCTGACGAGGTGGGTGCGGCCGCCCTTGCCCTGGCGCCCCTCGAAGTTGCGGTTCGAGGTCGAGGCGCAGCGCTCGCCTTCTGCCAGCGTGTCGGGATTCATCCCCAGGCACATCGAGCAGCCGGCGACGCGCCAGTCGAAGCCGGCGCTCTTGAAGACCTCGTCGAGGCCCTCTTCCTCGGCTGCCTTCTTCACCTGCTGGGAGCCGGGGACGACCATCGCGCTGACCGAGCTCGCAACCTTGCGGCCCTCGATGATCGCGGCGGCCTCGCGCAGGTCCTCGATCCGCGAGTTGGTGCAGGAGCCGATGAAGACCCGTTCGGGGGCGACCTCGGTCATCGGCGTGCCAGCCTCCAGACCCATGTAGGCGAGGGCGCGCTCGGCGGCTTCGCGGTCGGCGGGCGAGTCGAGCTCGGCCGGGTCCGGGACGCGGTCGGTGACCTCGACGACCTGGCCGGGGTTCGTGCCCCAGGTGACCATCGGCGAGATGCCCGAGGCGTCGACCTCGACCTCGGAATCGAAACTTGCGCCGGGGTCGGTCGGCAGCTCGCGCCAGCGTCCCATCGCCGCTTCGAAGTCGGCCGGCGCGGCGGGGCGCCCCTTGACCCACTCGAAGGTGGTCTCGTCCGGGGCGATCATCCCCGCGCGGCCGCCGCCCTCGATCGTCATGTTGCAGATCGTCATCCGTCCCGGCATCGAGAGCGCCTCGATCGCGGGGCCGGCGTACTCGACCGCGTAGCCGGTCATGCCGCCGGTGCCGAGGCGGCCGATCGTCGCCAGGATCAGGTCCTTGGGGGTAACTCCGGAGCGGAGCTCGCCGGAGTAGTTGATTCGCATCGTCTTCGGGCGCTTCTGAACCAGGCACTGGGTCGCCAGCACATGCTCGACCTCGGAGGTGCCGATGCCGAAGGCGAGGGCGCCGAAGGCGCCGTGGGTGGAGGTGTGGCTGTCACCGCAGACGATCGTCATCCCCGGCTGGGTCACGCCCAGCTCCGGGCCGATCACGTGGACGATGCCCTGGCGGTCGGAGCCCAGCGAGTAGATGGGGATGCCGAACTCGGCGCAGTTGCGCTCCAGCGTTTCGACCTGAACGCGGGAGAGCTGGTCGGCGATCAGGCGCGCCGCCATCGTCCCGTCGGTCGGGGTGTTGTGGTCGGCGGTTGCAAGGGTCTTGTCTGGGCGGCGGACCGGCCTGTTGGCCAGCCGCAGGCCGTCGAAGGCCTGCGGCGAGGTGACCTCGTGGACCAAGTGCAGATCGATGTAGATCAGCCCCGGTGAGACCTCGTGCTGCTCCCAGATCTTGTCGAACATCGTCTTTGGCATTTCTCTTATGACCTCCTGAGGCCGGCGGCAATCACGGCGAGAAAGCGAGTTGCCTCCGCGCCTTCGTTCTCGAAGTGGTGTGGCAGGTCGGCGTCGAAGGTGACGCTGTCCCCCTCCAGAAGCTCGTGGCGTGCGCCGTCGACGACCAGCACCAGGGTGCCGGCGAGGACGACCGCCGTCTCGCGGCTGCCCGGCTCGTGCATCGGCGGGTCGGCGCGGCCACCGGTGGTGGCGCCAGGCTCCAGGACGTGCAGCGAGACGTCAGCGCGCTGCCCGGGGAGCGGCGGCGTCAGCTCCTCGAACCGGTGGCCACCCCGCTCGGAGCGGCGGCGATCCGCGGCGCGGCTTAGCACCACGTGCTGACCCTCGTCGAGGCGCAGCAGCTGCGAGAGCGTCAGCTCGAGGCCGGCGGCGATCTTCCCGGCGACGGCGAGCGTCGGCGAGGTCTCGCCCCGCTCGACCTGAGAGAGCATCGGCGCGGAGACGCCGGAGCGCTCGGCGAGGTCGCGGAGGCTGAGGCCCATGGCGTCGCGAAGGGCGCGGACTCGCGGACCCACGGAGGTTGCGGTGTCCTTGAGCTGGGTGCTGCTGGCGGTGGCGGTGGCGGTGGCGGTGGCGGTGGCGGTGGCGGTGGCGGTGGCCATGGCTGCGTACGTTATCACAGACGTTTGTATTTGCATGGCCACCGTTACCGCTTCTGCCGGGCCGCGCCCACCTCCCGCTAGCCAGTAGAGGTGGGTGCGGCCCGGCTCAGGAGCTTTCGTAGATCCGCCGAGACTTGGGCGGGTTCCGATTCGAGTTGCGCCCAGGTGAGCCGGACCACGGAATAGCCCGCAACCTTGAGGGCGCGGTCTCGGGCGCGGTCGTCCTGGAAGGCCGAGCGGGAGCGGTGCCCCTCCCAGCCGTCGAGCTCGACGATCTGGCGGAGGTCCGGCCAATGGCAATCAACCTGGTAGCGCTTCGGGCCGAGGAGGATCCAGTCGTTGAAGCGCGGCAAAGGAAGGTGGTGCCGGCGGAGGAAAGGCGCGAAGCGTTCCTCCAACCCCGGGCGCGTTCGTCCCGACGGCTCTTCCTCCAGGCGTTCGAGGGCGAAGCGGATCTTCCGAGAGCCTCGTTTACCCGGATATCGCTCCAGAAGATCCGGAAGCGACAGCCGATCCCAGCGGTTCAGGTATTCGGCCTCCTTGACCATCGCCACGACCCCATCGACGGAGGTGGTCGCAGCGAGATCGAAGATCGTCCGGTGGACCGAGGTGAGAGGAATCCCCTCCCCCACCGCCCGCTCGTCCTCCGGCACCTCGGAGATGTGCCTTTGAATCGAGCGAGAGGAGCGACTGCGATGGGCCACCGTCACGTCGACCCTGTTCCGCCCGCTCGGTCGGATCTTCCAAAGCGCTGCCGCGGACCGATGGCTTAGCAATGCCTGCGGTCCTGAGGCAAGCACAGCTGCCATCCATCGTCCCTGGCGCGAGAGCAGCTGACGCGGCCCCAAGGAGTAGACGCCCGCGTGAACTCGGTTCAGGCGCCCCATGCGGAGCCGCCAATCCAATTCGTCTTCGCTCCATCCATCTTCGAGCAGCTGCCCTCTCGCTACCACCCCGTGTTGCCGGCCCGCCAACCTCGAGATCGGCGAGTCGTCTCCGCGAGTCCGCGAAAATCCGACCTCTGTACGGGTTTTCGCGGACTCGGCGACCATGCCCGGAGCCTGCCTGGGAAAAGCGCACGTGTGGTGCGGGATTTGCGCCTCTTCAGGCCCGCCTATGTGTCGGAAGCGTGACTTCCACCCCCAACCTTGACCGCATCAACCTCCTTACCCGAAAGGGGAGGTTGATGCGGTCCAAGGTCTCCCACTGCCCCTAGGACCGCCCTACGGCCCAGGCGTCCGCTCCACCACGGCCTCGGCGGTCGCCGCCTCGGCCTCGCGGGTGGCGGCGCCTTCCAGGGCGTTTGAGATCGCTCGCACGTAGGCGCGGGCGCTGGCCTCGAGGATGTCCGTGGCCACGCCCTGTCCCGTGGCCAGCCGTCCCGCCGCCCGCAGCTGCACCGCGACTTCGCCCAGGGCGTCCTCTCCCCCGGTCACCGCCTCCACCTTGTACTCGACCAGCTCGCACTCGGTGTCGACCGCATCCTGGATCGCATGGAAGATCGCGTCGACGGGACCGTCGCCGCTTGCTTCGCCTGCGGACACCTCGCCTGAGGGCCGGGTGACGGCAACCTTCGCCAGCGGCGGCTTGCGGGTCCCCGCCTCCACCTCGAACCAGGCCAGCTCATGGGCGTCGGAGCGCTCGCGCATCTCGTCGGAGACGATCGCCTCCAGGTCGAGCGCGGTCACCTGCTTCTTGCGGTCGGCGACCTCCTTGAACGCCTTGAAGGCGGCGTTGAGCGCATTGCCCTCCACTTGGAAACCCAGCTGCTCCAGGGCGTCTTTCAGCGCGTGCCGCCCAGAGTGCTTGCCCAGCACGATCGAGTTCGACTCCAGGCCGACCTCGGTCGCGTCCATGATCTCGTAGGTGCTGCGCTCCTTGAGGACGCCGTCCTGGTGGATCCCGGACTCGTGGGCGAAGGCGTTGCGCCCCACGATCGCCTTGTTCGGCTGCACCGGGTAGCCGGTCAGGCGGCTGACCATGCGGCTGGTGCGAGCGATCTCGCGGGTGTTGATCTGGGTCCAGAGACCGTGCGCGTCCTCGCGGACGTCGATCAGCATCGCGATCTCCTCCAGCGAGCAGTTGCCGGCTCGCTCGCCGATCCCGTTGACGGCGCACTCGACCTGCCGCGCCCCCGCCCGAACACCGGCGTAGGAGTTGGCGACGGCCATCCCCAGGTCGTCATGGCAGTGGACCGACAGCTCCACGCCGCGCAGCGCCGGCACCAGCTCGCACAGGCGCCGGAAGTAGTCGGCGTACTCCTCCGGGGTCGTGTAACCGACGGTGTCGGGGATGTTGACGACGGTCGCCCCCTCCTCGACAGCGATCGCGCAGACTTCTGCGGTGAACTCGATGTCGGCGCGGGTCGCGTCCATCGGCGAGAACTCGACGTCCTCGCAGTAGCTCTTGGCCAGCGAGACCGCCGCCCGCGCCTGGCCCTTGACGTCCTCGCGGTCGGTCTTCAGCTGGTGCTCGATGTGGATGTCGGAGGTCGAGATGAAGGTGTGGATACGCGGACGAGCAGCCTCCTTCACCGCCCCCCACGCCGCATCGATATCGGCCTTGTGGGTGCGGGCGAGGCCGCAGATCACCGGCCCCTCGACCTTGCGGGAGATCTCCTGGACCGCCTCGAAATCGCCGGGCGAGGTGATCGGGAAGCCGGCCTCGATCACGTCGACCCCCAGGCGGGCGAGCTGCTGTGCGATCTCGACCTTCTCGGCCGTGTTCAGGGAAATGCCGGGCGACTGCTCGCCGTCGCGCAGCGTGGTGTCGAAGATGTGGACGCGGTTTGCGTCGGATTTGGTGTCGCTATGCGGTCCCATCGGACCTCTCCTTCTATCTTTGAATCGAATGGCCTTTGTCTCTCGCGGCTATCGCGCCGCCCAGCGCTATTCCCCCCGAGGGGGGAGGAGAAGGAGTAGCGCGAGGCTGTCGAGCCGGATGCCCATTCGGTTCCGAACCTTAGCGTAGGCTGCGCGAATCGCAAGCCCGGAAGCCGCCAATCCGCCCCGCACCAACTGGCTTGCCCTCTTCGCGATGGGTGCCGCCGTGGTCGTGATCGCCAACGACTTCACCGCGGTCAACGTCGCCCTGCCGACGATGGAGAGCGACTTCCACACCAACATCAACACGATCCAGTGGGTGATCAACGCCTACGCGCTCACCTTCGGGGTGATGATCGTCACCGGCGGCCGCCTCGCTGACATGTTCGGCCGCCGCAACGCCTTCTTCCTCGGTAGCGCGATCTTCGCGACGATGTCAGCGTTGGGTGGCGCCGCGCCGACGGAGACGTGGCTGATCGCGGCACGCACCCTGATGGGAATCGGCGGCGCCCTGATGTGGCCGGCGATCCTTGGGATGACCTACGAGATCCTGCCGGAAGAGAAGGCCGGCCTGGCGGGCGGGATCATCATCGGCGCCGCCGGCCTCGGCAACGCGGTCGGGCCGCTGCTCGGCGGCGTCCTCACCGACGAGCTGAGCTGGCGCTGGATCTTCTTCCTCAACGTCCCGATCGCGATCTTCGCGGTCGGCGTCACCTACCTCCTGGTGCACGTGAAGGAGCCGGAGAGCACGGACCACCGGATCGACTACCCGGGCATCGCGGCGCTCTCGGTCGGCCTCGTCTCCCTGCTCGTCGCCCTCGACCAGGTCGACGACTGGGGCTGGGGCGACCCGCGCGTGATCGTGCTCTTGGCGGTGGCCGTGGTCGGCCTCCTCGCGTTCGTCCCGATCGAGCGCCGGGCAGGCCCCCACGCGCTCGTTCCACGCGAGGTGATCCGCAACGAGAGCTTCACCGCCTCCTGCGTCGCCGTCCTCTTCATGGCCGCTACCTTCTTCGCCGCCCTGCTCTACCTGCCGCAGTTCATGCAGAAACAGCTCGGTTACTCGGCGCTGGAAGCCGGGGTCGGGATGCTGCCCTTCCTTGCCGTCTTCGCCCTCGCCTCCTTCGCCGCCGGGCCGCTCTACGACCGGCTCGGGGCGAAGAAGCTGGCCGTGATCGGCGCCGCCCTGATCACCCTCGGGCCTCTCCTGCTCTCGCTCCTCGGCGAAGGCTCGGGCTACGCCGCCCTGGTCCCGGGGATGGTCGTGCTCGGGATCGGCGCCGGCAGCTTCATCCCCACCGCGACGACCGCCGGCGTCACCTCGGTCGACGAATCGCAGACCAGCCTCGCCGGCGGCATCGTCTACATGTTCCAGATCGCCGGCGGCTCGATCGGGCTCGGCCTGACGACGATGGTGTTCTCCTCGGCGATCCCGCCCTTCGTCGACGGCGTGCAGGCGGCGTTCCGGCTCGACGCGGCGCTCTCAGCGATCGGCCTGCTGATCGCGATCGCCTTCGTCGGCGGCCGGCTCTCCGGCAGCGCCGACCCCGCTCGCGAAGCGGCCTGATCGGGTTATTGGAGCAGCGAGTTTTCGCCCGGCCCGCCGACCAGGAGGTCGCTCCCCGGGCCGCCCTGGAGCCGATCGTTGCCCTGGCCGCCGACCAGGCGGTCGTCGCCGGGCCCGCCGAGCAGAAGGTCGTCGCCGCGGCGGCCGCTGAGGACGTCAGCACCCGGGCCGCCGACGATCTTGTCGGCGACGGCGCCACCGGTCAGCCGGTCGCGTCCGGGGCCGCCTCGCAGGGTCGCCGGGATCGGCAGATCGGATTCGAGGACCACCGTGTCGTCTCCGCCGAGGACGTTGACTTCGAAGCCGGCGATTTTCGGCGCTTCGCAGGCCAGTTCGGTCATCCGTTCTTCCGGGTGCCAGCAGACGTCGCCGCCGGCTTCGAGCGTCGCTCTCGAGGAGATCCGGTATTCGCGCCCATCAGGGCTGAGGCCGATGCGAAAGACGTCGCCGGCCCGCGTCCCCGCAAGCAGCAGGGTGAGCGGGCCGCCTTCCGCATGGGCGGGCGGGGCGAGCAGAGCCGCGAACAGCGTCAAGACAATGAGGATCGACTTCTTCATGGAGGTCCCTGGCGGGTCGCGATGACCCTCCCATACGAACAAGCGTTTCAGCCAGACGTTGCGGCCTAAGCCCGCGGGCGTCTACAGCTCAGAGATCGACCGAGCGGCCGTTGGAGAAGCCCTCGAGGGCGAGGATCTTCTCGATCGTCTCGCCGCGCACCGGCGCGTCCGTCGTCAGCGCCATCACCGCGCGCTCCCCCCCGCTTTCGGCGCCGACGGCAGCGGAGACGATGTTGACGCCCTCCTCGCCGAAGAGGGTGCCGACGCGACCGATCATCCCCGGCCTGTCGGCGTAGCGGAAGACGGTGATGTGCTCAGCGAAAGGCAGGTAGAAGCTCTCGCCCCAGGCGGAGACCAGATAGGGCTCGTTACGGGGGCCGACGCTGGTGCCGGCGACCTCGACCTCGCCATCGGCGGTGATGACGCGGACGCGGACCAGCTCAGTGAAGTCCTCGGCGTTGGCATCGGTGGTGGCCGCCAGCTCGATCCCGCGCTCCTCGGCCATCTGCGGCGCGTTGACGAGGTTGACCGGCTCCTCGGTGTGGCCGGAGAGGATCCCGGCGAGGACGGCGATCCCGAGCAGGCGGGTGTCGTGGGAGGCGATGCGGCCGCGGAATTCGGCGCTGACCCGCTCGACCGAGCCGTTGCCGAGGCCCTGGGCGAGGCGTCCGAGCTTTTCGCAGAGCGGGACGAAGGGCGCCAGCGCTTCCATCACCTCCGGCCGAACCGCTGCGATGTTGACCGCGTTGGTGACGACGCCGCCGGTCAGCGCCGCCGTCACCTGCTCGGCGGTGACGACGCCGGCGCGGTCCTGCGCCTCGGCGGTCGAGGCCCCGAGGTGCGGGGTGACGACGACGTCGTCGCGGGAGAAGATCGGGTGCTCGGTGAACGGCTCCTCTGGGAAGACGTCAAGCGCGGCGCCGCCGAGCTTGCCTGACTCGAGCCCGGCGAGCAGCGCGTCGAGGTCCACCAGCTCGCCGCGCGCGCAGTTGACGAGGCGGCTGCCGTCCTTCATCGCCGCGATCGTCTCGGGGTTGATCATCCCGATCGTCTCCGGCGTCTTCGGCGTGTGCAGGGTGACGAGGTCGGCGCGGCCGAGCAGCTCCTCGATCGAGTCCGCCCCCTCGACGCCGAGCTCCCGGAAGCGCTCGGCGGAGACGAACTTGTCGAAGGCGACGACCTCCATCTCGAAGCTCTGGGCGCGTTTGGCGACCAGCTGGCCGATGCGGCCGAAGCCGATCACCCCCAGCGTCTTGCCGTAGAGCTCGGAGCCCTTGAACTTGGCGCGGTCCCAGCGACCGGCGACGAGCGATTCGTGCGCCTGCGGGACGTTGCGGAAGAGCGCCAGGGCGAGCGCCAGCGTGTGCTCGGCGGCGGCGACCGAGTTGGATTCCGGGGCGTTGGCAACGATGATCCCGCGGCGGGTGGCGGCCGGGATGTCGACGTTGTCGACGCCGGTGCCGGCGCGGCCGATCACCTTCAGGTTGTCGGCGAGCTCGATCAGCTCCGGCGTCATCTTCGTCGCCGAGCGGATCAGGATCGCGTCGTACTGAGCGATCTGCTGGCGCAGCTCCTCGTCGGACATCTCCAGCCCGAGGTCGACGTCGAACTGCGAGCGCAGCAGGTCAACGCCGGTGTCGGCGATCTTCTCCTTGACCAGGACCTTCACGCGGCCCGCACCCCGTCGACATTCTCGACGACCCAGTCGATGCAGGCGGTCAGCGCCTCGACGTCGCCCGGGTCGATCGCCGGGAACATCCCGATCCGCAGCTGGTTGCGACCGAGCTTGCGGTAGGGCTCGACGTCGACGATCCCGTTGGCGCGCAGCGCCTTCGCCAGCGCGGCGGCGTCGACGGAGTCGTCGAAGTCGATCGTGCCGACCACCAGCGAGCGCTTGGCCGGGTCGGCGACGAAGCAGCTGGCGTATTCGCTGCGATCGGCCCAGCCGTAGAGGCGGCCGGAGGAGTCGGAGGTGCGCTCGACGCAGCCGGAGAGGCCGCCGAGGCCCAGCATCCACTGCACCTGGTCGTTCAGCAGCAGCAGGGTCGCCAGGGCAGGCGTGTTGTAGGTCTGCTCCTTGCGCGAGTTATCGAGCGCGGTCTGCAGAGAGAGGAAAGCCGGCTGCCAGCGGTCGCCGGCGCCGTCGAGCTCCTCGATGCGGGCGATAGCGGCGGGGCTGAGGGCGGCGAGCCAGAGGCCGCCGTCGGAGGCGAACCCCTTCTGCGGGGCGAAGTAGTAGGCATCGCACTGGGTGAGGTCGACAGGGAGGCCGCCGGCGCCGGAGGTGGCGTCGATGAGGACGAGCGCCTCGGCCGCGCCCTCGGGGCGTTTGACGGGAACCATCACACCGGTCGAGGTCTCGTTGTGGGCCCAGGCGATGACGTCGGCGGCGGAGTCGGCGCGCGGCTCGGGCGCATCGCCCGGATCGGCCTCGACGACGATCGGGTCCTGCAGGAACGGCGCCGCCGCGGTCGACTTGGCGAACTTGCTCGAGAACTCGCCGTAGGTGAGGTGCAGCGCCCGCTCGCGCACGAGCCAGGCTGCCGCCGCCTCCCAGAAGGCGGTGGTGCCGCCGTTGCCGAGAACGATCTCGTAACCGTCGGGCAGCGAGAAGAGCTCGCCGAGGCCGGTCCGCACCTCCCGCACCAGGTCGCGGACCGGCGCCTGGCGATGCGAGGTCCCGATCAGGTCGGAACGCTCCGAGAGAGCGGCCAGGGCCTCCGGGCGCACCTTCGAGGGACCGCAGCCGAAGCGGCCGTCAGCGGGCTTGATCTCAGCGGGAATCTGCAGGGTCGTCTCAGGCGCCATCCGGATCGACAAGTTATCGAGCACGCCTCTTTGAGCGACCGCCGGTCGCTGAGGCTAGGCTGCGAGCGGATCTACAGGTCGCGAGCTAGGAGGACGGAGATGGCGGACGAGGCGAAGGTAACCAAAGGGGAGGGCTGGGCGGTCGCCGGCCTCGACGACCTCGGCGAGGGCTGGGGCTTCCGCAAGGTCCGCAAGGAGCTGGGAGTCGAAGCCTTCGGCGCCAACATCATCGTGATGCCACCCGGCTACGAGTCCGGCCGCCACCTGCACGAGACCCAGGAGGAGCTCTACTTCGTCCACCAAGGCCAGCTCGAGATCGACCTCGACGGCGAGAAGCACCAGCTGGGCCCCGGCGGCGTCGCCTGGGTAGACGCCCCGGTGGTCCGAGGCTTCAAGAACCTCAGCAGCGACAAAGACGCGATCTATTTCGTAGTGGGCGGCAAGGACGGCTACGTCGGACGCGACGGCAAGCTCCCCGAGGGAGAGACCGACCCGAGAGGGCCGATCAAAGGCTGAAGGCGCTTATTTCGTGTCTTTGAAGCCCTGATCGATCCAGGGCATCATGTCGCGCAGGTCGTGGCCGATGTCCTCGATTTCGTGGCCCGCGGCCTCGTTGCGCATGCGGTCGAAGTTCTCGCCGCCGGCGCGGTTCTCGGCGATCCACTCCTTGGCGAACTCCCCCGACTGGATCTCGGAGAGGATCTGCTTCATCGCCGCTCGGGAGTCGTCGCCGATGACGCGTTTGCCGCGGGTCATGTCGCCGTACTCGGCGGTGTTGGAGATCGAGTAGCGCATGCCCTGAATGCCCTTTTCGTACATCAGGTCGGCGATCAGCTTCAGCTCGTGCAGGCACTCGAAGTAGGCGAGGCGCGGGTCGTAGCCGGCCTCGACCAGGGTCTCGTAGCCGGCGCGGACCAGCTCGGAGGCGCCGCCGCAGAGGACCGCCTGCTCGCCGAAGAGGTCGGTCTCGCACTCGTCTTTGAAGGTCGTCTCGATGATCGCCGCGCGGCCGCCGCCGATCCCGGAGGCGTAGGCAAGGACGAGGTCGTGGGCGTTGCCGGTGGCGTCCTGGTGGACGGCCATCAGGCAGGGGACGCCGCTGCCTTCCTCGTACTGGCGGCGTACCAGGTGGCCCGGGCCCTTTGGCGCGACCATGCCGACGTCGACGCCCGGGGGCGGCTCGATCTCGCCGAAGTGGATCGCGAAGCCATGGGCGAAGAGCAGCAGGTTGCCCGGCGCGATGCCATCGGAGATCTCCTCGCGCCAGACTTCGGCCTGTTTCTCGTCGGGCAGGAGGATCATCACCAGGTCGCCGCGGCTGGCGGCTTCGGCGATGTCGAGCACCTCGAGCCCGGCCGCCTCGGCCTTGGCGCGGCTGGAGGAGTCGGGACGCAGGCCGACGACCACTTCGACGCCGGAGTCCTTGAGGTTGAGGGCGTGGGCATGCCCCTGGGAGCCATAGCCGAGAATCGCGACGGTCTTGCCGTCGAGCTTGCTGAGGTCGGCGTCTTTGTCGGAGAAGATGTCGTCGGTTCGCATGAGGCGGCAGGGTACCGGGTGCCTGTTCCAGGCGACGGAAGGCGCTAGCGAAGCGCCCTGCGCATCAGCTTCCCCGATGGGGTGCGGGGGAGCGCCGAGGCCAGCTCGACCCGCTTCGGCACTTTGAACCCCGCAAGCGCCTCGGCGCAGTGGCGCCGCAGCTCGTCCGGCGTCGCACTCGACCCGTTCTCGAGGACGACGACAGCGGTCACCGCCTGCTGCCACTCCGGGTCCTCACGGCCGATCACCGCCGCCTCGGCCACCGCCGGGTGGCGCAGCAGCACCTCCTCAACCTCGGCCGGGATCACGTTCTCGCCGCCGCTGACGATCATGTCGTCGATCCGGTCGGAGACGTAGAGGAAGCCTTCCTCGTCGATGTGGCCGAGGTCGCCGGTGTGCAGCCAGCCGTCGGCGTCGGCGGTGCCGGGTGCGACGGTCGGTCCCTGGACCAGGATCTCGCCCTCGCGGATGCGCAGGTGCGTGGTCAAGAGCGGCCGCCCGGCGGAGCCGAGCTTGCGCTTGGCGTCGCCGGGGGCGAGCGTCGTCACCTGCGAGCAGGTCTCGGTCAGGCCATAGGTCTGGACCACCGTGGCGCCCTTCGCGATCGCCTCTTCCAGCGGCTCCTCCGGCACCGGGCCGCCACCGACGAGGATCGCTCGCGGGCCGGAGAGGTCGACGCCGGCGTCGAGCAACCGCGTCAGCATCGTCGAGACCAGCGAGAGGAGGGTGATCCCCTTGCGCTCCAGCGCCTCCCCCACCCGGTCGACGTCGAAGCCATCATGGACGACGGCGGTCGTTCCGTAGATGACCGAGCGCATGATGATCCCGAGGCCGGCGATGTGGCTGAGGGGCACGCAGCAGAGCCAGCGATCGTCCGGCATGACGCCGATGTTGAAGGCGGATCCGACCGCGTTCCAGAGGAAGTTTCCGTAGCTGAGCGGGATCGGCCGCGGCGTGCCGGTGCTGCCGCTGGTCAGCACGCGGCAGCAGATCGCGTCCATGTCGTGCTCGCCGAGCAGCGGTAGATCGGCCTCGGTCTGGGTGAGCAGCCCGGGGTCGTCGAGGTCGATGATCGGGTCGACGGCGGAGACGATCGCCGCCCGCTCCTCTGCCGTCAGCCGCGGCCCCAGCGGCAGCAGCGCCGCCCCGACCTTCATCAGCGCGTGCATCAGCACGACCTGCTCGCGGCGTGGATGCATCGTCAGCGCAGCGGTCGAGCCGCGGCGGACGCCGTGGGCGGCGAGCCGGCGCGCGACCCAGGTTGCCTCCGCCTCGAGCTCGGCGTAGGTCATCTCGGCCGCGTCGGCGACGAGGGCCGTCCGGTCGGGACAGCTCTGTGATCTCTGCGAGAGCCAGTCGTCGAGCTTCATCGGGATATCGTGCCCATCATGCCCAAACGCCACAAAGGAGCCCCGTCAGAGAACGACCTCTACGCGCCGATCGAGTGGTCATCCGGCGCCGGCGCTTACGAAGACATCCGCTACGAGACCGGCGGCGGGATCGCGAAAGTGACGATCGCGCGGCCCGAGGTATTGAACGCCTTTCGGCCGCAGACGCTGATCGAGGTCTCGGCGGCGATGGAGCTTGCCCGTGAGGACGAGGAGGTCGGCGTCATCGTGCTGACCGGCGAGGGCGAGCGCGCCTTCTGCTCGGGTGGCGACCAGACCGTCCGCGGCGACACCGGCTACATGCCCGAGGGGGCCTCGGTCGGCCGCTTCCACGTCACCGACCTGCAGGTGCAGATGCGGCGGCTGCCGAAGCCGATCGTGGCGATGGTCGCCGGCTACGCGATCGGCGGCGGCCACATCCTCCACCTCTGCTGCGACCTGACGATTGCCGCCGACAATGGCGTCTTTGGCCAGGTCGGCCCACGGGTCGGCTCCTGGGACGGCGGCTACGGCGCCTCGCTGCTGCGCGACCTGGTCGGGACCAAGAAGGCGAAGGAGATCTGGATGCTCTGCCGCCAGTACAGCGCCGAGGAGGCGCGGGAGATGGGGCTGATCAACACCGTCGTGCCGCTGGCCGACCTCGAGCTCGAGACCGTCGCCTGGTGTCGCGAGATGCTCGCCCTCTCGCCCTTCGCCCTGCGCCTGGTCAAGGCCAGCTTCAACGCCCACGAGGACGGCTACGCCGGGATCCAGCAGCTCGCCCACGACGCCAACCTCCTCTTCTACGGCTCCGACGAGGCGGCGGAGGGGCGCGAGGCGTTCAAGGAAAAACGGTCCCCCGACTTCTCGCAGTTCCCCAGGCGCGCATGAGGATCTGGATCATGGCGGCGCGGCCGCGGACGCTGCCGGCGGCGATAGCGCCGGTGCTGGTCGGGACCGCGGCGGCGGTGCAGTGGCTGGGCCACCTGCCGCGCTGGGGCGCCTTCTTCGCCGCCCTGGTCGGATCGATCTTCATCCAGATCGGGACCAACCTCGCCAACGACTACTCCGACGCCAAGCGCGGCGCCGATACCGCCGACCGGCTCGGGCCGGTGCGCGTCACCGCCAGCGGGATGGTGACGCCGCAGCGGGTGATGCGGGCCACCTGGATCGCCTTCGCGGTGGCGGTCGCCTGCGGCATCTACCTGACCGCGGTGGCGGGGCCGGTGATCCTGCTGATCGGCGTCCTCTCGATCGCCGCCGGGGTCCTCTACACCGGCGGGCCCCGGCCCTACGGCTACAGCGGCTTCGGCGAGGTCTTCGTCTTCCTCTTCTTCGGCTTGGTCGCCGTCAACGGCTCCTACTACGTCCAGCTGGAGGAACTCGACGCGCTGCCGCTCGGCCTCTCGATCTCGATCGGCTTCCTCGCCACCGCGATCATCGTCGTCAACAACGTCCGCGACGTCGAGACCGACCGCCGCGCCGGCAAGAACACGCTGGCGGTGCGGGTCGGCCGCGAGTCGGCGGTGCGGCTCTACGGGACGCTGGTGCTGGGGGCGTTCGTGGTCCTGCCGATCGCGCTGGTGGCCGGTGAAGCCAGCATGCTGCCGCTGATCGGCCTGCTGGCGGCGCCGCTGGCGGTGAAGCCCTACCGGACGCTGCAGGAGCGACGGGATGGCCCGGCGCTGAACGGCGTCCTGGCGGCGACGGGCGGCGTCCTCGCCGTCTTCAGCGTCCTCGTCACGATCGGGCTGCTGATCTCGGCCTAGCTGCCGCCGTTTGAGAGGGTTGGGGGCGTGCAGCTCGCGTCCGCGGAGGTGATCCCATACGCGCTCCCGTTCAAGGAGCCGTACGTGACCGCGCGCGGGGTGCTCGAGCGGCGGGAGATGGTGCTGCTGCGGATTCGGGATGCGGACGGGGTCGTGGGGCTGGGTGAAGCCGTGCCGCTCTCGTTGCGGGGCGGGGTTGGGTTGCGCGAGGTGGTCGCGGAGCTCGAGGCCTGGGTGGAGAGACAGACCACCGAGGGACTATCGGCCCCGTCTCTCTGTGCGGCAACGACGGCCGAAGCGGATTTGCTGGGTAGGAGGGTGACGGACCAGGGTGGCGGTGAGGACGAAGCGGTTCCGTGCAATGCGACGCTTGTGGCGGGCGAGCCGGAGGCAGTTGCGGCTGACGCCGAACGTTGGGCGGCTGACGGGTTCTCGACGTTCAAGCTCAAGCTCGGCGCCGAGTCCGCCAGAGGTCGTGCTGTACCCGACCTCTCGCGGACTCGCGTGGACGACGTGGAGCAGGTGCGGGCGGTTCGGGAGGCGATCGGTCCCTCGGCGCGGATTCGGGTGGACGTCAACGCGGCCTGGAATCTCGAGTCGGCCAAGAGGCGCCTGGGCGAACTGGAGCCCTGCGGGATCGAGTTGGCGGAGCAGCCGGTCGAGACGCTCGAAGAGATGGCGGAGCTCGCCGCGGCCACGTCGATTCCCCTTGCCGCGGACGAGAGCGTGGCTTCATTGGAGGAGGCGGAGCACGCCGCGTCTCTTGGCGCCTGCGCCTATACGGGCATCAAGCTCTCCAAGGTCGGCGGGCCCGAAGCGGCGCTGGCGATCGCCGACGTCCTCCCCGCCTTCATCACCAGCGCCCTCGACGGGCCGGTCGGGATCGCCGCCGGCGCCCAGGTTGCTCTCAGCCTCGCGGAGACCACTCACCCTGAACGCCTTCACCTCGCCCACGGCCTCGCAACTCAACGCCTCTTCGCCGAGACGATCGCCTCTGTGGAGTGTGAGCTGCGCGACGGGATGCTCCACCTCCCTCCCGGTCCCGGCCTCGGGGTCGAGATCGATGAGGAGGCGCTACAGGCGCACCGCATCTAGCCTGCACGTGTCGACTTAGTTACCGCTGAAGTAACCAAGTCGACACGCCACCTCCATGGACCCCACCAACGCCAACACCGCCCTTGCCTCGGCCTTCGCCGAGGAGCTTGCGCGCTCGGGGCTGCGGTTGGCGGTCGTCTCGCCGGGGTCGCGCTCGACGCCGCTGGCGGTGGCGCTTTGGCGGCAGCCGGAGATCGAGGTGAGCGTGATCGTCGACGAGCGCTCGGCGGGATTCTTCGCGCTCGGGGCCGCGCAGGCGAGCGGGGAGCCGGTGGCGCTGCTGTGCACCTCGGGGACGGCGCTCGTCAACTATCACCCGGCGGTGGTCGAGGCCGACGAATCGGGGATTCCGCTGCTGGTGCTGAGCGCCGACCGGCCGCCGGAGCTGCGCGGGATCGGGGCCGGGCAGACGATCGACCAGATCAAGAGCTTTGGCTCCTCGGTCCGCTGGTTCTGCGAAGTCGGGACCCACGAGGCCGACGACGGAGGGCTCCTGCACTACCGCTCGATCGCCTGCCGGGCGCTGGCGCGGGCCCGCGGCGAGGTGCGACCTGGGCCGGTTCACCTCAACCTGCCGTGGCGTGAGCCGCTGGCGCCGGTGCCGGTCGAGGGCGCGGTGACGGCAACCGACCCGCTGGCGCTGGAGGGAAGGGGCGAGCGGCCGCTGACGTCGGTGACCCGGATCGACCTCGAGCCCTCGGTCTTCCTCCTCGACGAGATGGCCGGCCACATCGGCGACGCGATCTCCGGCGTGATCGTCGCCGGGCGCCAGCTCGATCCGGAGCTGCGCGAGCCGCTCGCCCACCTGGCGCGAGTCTCCGGCTTCCCGATCCTCGCCGACCCAACCTCGCAGCTGCGCTGCGGCCCCCACGACCGCTCCCATGTGGTCGCCTCCTACGACCTGCTGTTGCGCGACGAGCACTTCGCCCGCTCGGTCACCCCCGAGCTGGTCCTCCGCTTCGGCGCGATGCCGACCAGCAAGCCACTGCGGACCTGGCTGGCCGCGAGCGGCGCCGAGGAGGTCGTGATCGACCCCCACGGCGGCTGGAACGAGCCCAGCAACCGGGCGGCGGCGATCCTCCGGGCGGACCCGACCGAGCTCGCCTCCGGCTGGGCGGCGCGGCTGGAAGGGCTGGAGGGCCGCGAACGCCCGCTGCCAGACCGGTGGCTAGGAGCGGAGAGGGCGGCGCAGACCACCCTGGACGAAGCCTTCAGCGCCAGCGCTGAAATCACCGAGCCCGCGCTTCATCGAGCGCTCGGCGGCGCCCACGAAGACGGCGACCTCGTCTACACCAGCTCCTCGATGCCGATCCGCGACCAGGAGTCCTTCCTCGCGCCCTCGACCGCCGACGCCCTCTTCCTCTCCAACCGCGGCGCCAACGGCATCGACGGGCTGATCTCCTCCGGCATCGGCGCCGCCCGCGCCAGCGGCCGCCCGACCACGATCGTCACCGGCGACCTCGGCCTCCTCCACGACCTCGGCGGCCTAGCCACCCTGCGGGAGGTCTCCACCCCGGTCCGCATCGTCGTCATCGACAACGGCGGCGGCGGCATCTTCCACTTCCTTCCGCAGGAGACGGCGCTGCCCGGAGACGAGTTCGAGGCCCTGCTCGGCACCCCCCGGGGCGTCGACGCCGCCAAGGCCGCCGCCCTCTTCGACCTGCCGCACCGTCGGCTTGGGTCGCTCGGCGAACTGCCCGAGGCGCTCGCCGCGGGCACCAGCCTGATTGAGGTCAGGACGGACCGGCGGAGTAACGTCGAGGTCCACCGGCGCTTGGCAGACGCAGTTGCCGACGTGATTAGCAGCTGAGTGGCCCGGCCTCACGGCCAAGACCGGGCTGCCAAGCGGATCCGACAACGGTCAGGCGCGGGGCCGTCAGCACCCGGGTCAGGCAGGTCCCATCGACGTTGATCGTCATCAGCTTGTCGCCTGCTTCAGGGTCTTCGTAGCCGTTTTCGAACACGTGGGATTTGGTGAACGACAGGCGGCTCCCTGAGGAATCCCAGCTGGGCCAGGCGAGAAGCCCTTTCCTACGCAGCACAAGGCGGGAGCGAGAAGAGTCCCCTACCGACGCGACCCGGAGCTCGTAGATCGGCGGCTTCCCATCGTCAGCCCCTCCCCTGCGCCAGTTCTTCCAGCGGACGAAAGCGACCTGGGACCCATCAGGTGAGAACACCGGATCTTCCGCTTCTTGCGCGAGCCGCCGAGTGTGCCCGCTGCGAAGATCGATCGCCACCGCTTCCCAGCCCCGCAGGCCGTATGCGGCCGCGGCGAGGGTCGATCCGTCAGGCGAGATGGAACTCGGTACGACCGGGAAGCCGAGGCGCCACCCGGTTCGCTGCCTGATAGAGCCGCTGACGAGATCCAGCGACCAAATCGATCCTTTGAACAAGTAGTTCTCCCGGCCGGGTAGCTCCTTGACGAACTGCGCCCGGGCGTAGACGACCGACTGACCGTCGGGGGTTATCACCGGATCGCTGCCGCCGTCGAGGACCGCGTGGCGATAGAACCGCAGCTCGTCAGTGTCTCCCCTGGCCACTGCGACGACGGGCCACGCTTCGTCCACCCCTCGCGAAGCCAGCGCCAGCACGTTCCCGTCCCCCGACCAGGAGGGACGCTCCGAAGCAGGTTCGGAGACCAGCGTCCGCGGAGATTCGCCGCCGGGTCCAATCGTGATCACCCGGGTTCCATGCTCGGGGTCGGAAGTCACCACCCCAAGCCGTGGGCCCTGCGGTTCAGCTGACCACGCCGGCACCGAAAATACAAAGAATGCAGCGAGTACCAGAGTGATGAGGCGAAGGTTCACGGTCCCGACCCTACTCGGCGAGCAGCGGCAAAAGCGCCCCTAGCTTGACCTCGGTCTCGGCCAGCTCGGCGGCGGGGTCGGAGCCGGCGACGACGCCCACTCCGGCGAAGAGGTGGGCCTCGCGGTCGCGGAGGAGGGCGCTGCGGAGGGCGACGCAGAATTCGCCGTCTTCGGTGGCGTCCATCCAACCGACGGGGGCGGCGTACCAGCCGCGGTCCATGCCCTCTAGGTCGGCAATCGCGGCGGCTGCGGCGGCCCAGGGCTCGCCGCCGACGGCGGGCGTCGGGTGCAGCAGGCCGGCCATCTCGATCGCCGAGTGAGGCTCGGCGAGCTGGGCGATCACTGGCGTCGCCAGGTGCTGGATGTTCGCGACCTTGACGATCTCCGGCTCGGGCGCGGCCTCGACCCAGACCGCGTGGGGGCGCAAGGCGCGGACGATCCGCTCGGCGACTATCCGCTGCTCGCGGCGGTCCTTGTCGCTGCGCAGCAGCTGCTCGCCGAGGTGATCGTCGACCGCGGGGTCGGAGCTGCGCCGAGTCGAGCCGGCAAGGGCGACGGTGGAAACGCTGGCGCCGGCGCGGCGGACCAGCAGCTCGGGGCTGGCGCCGATGAAGGCGGCCTCCGGGGTGCCGCAGCAGAAGCAGAAGCAGGCGGGGAACTGCTCGCGCATCGCACCGAAGATCGCGGCGGGCTCGTAGGCGGCCCCGGCGCTGACGATCACCTCTCGGGCGAGCACGACCTTGGAGAACTCGCCGTCCGCGATCCGGGATGTGGCGCCCTCGACCGCGGCTTCGAACTCACGCGGCGGGCGGGCGCTGCGAATCTCGGCATGGGCGGTCGGGTGCGGGTCGAGCAGCGGCAGCGGGGCCTCGAGGCGCAGCGCGGCGACGCGCGCCGCGAGCTCCTCGGCGAGCCGGTCGATCGCCTCTCCCGCCCGCACCACCGCGTTGACGGTGACGAAGGAGCGCTCGCCGCGACGGCAAATCGAGAGCTGGGGCAGAACCAGCGAGGCGGGCGCCAGCGAGGACCAGGTCGAGGTGGCCCCGCCCTCGGGGTCGAAGGCGAAGCCGCCGAGCCAGACCGGGCCGGCCCCGGCCGGGAGGCCTCGCGGCTCCTCCAGCACCGGACGGTCGCCCAAGCGCAGGCACTCCTCCGCCACCTCCTCGAAACGCCGAGGCCCCCGCGAGGCCACCTCGCGCGCCACCCCCAGCCCCGCCAGCGCGAACTCGCGGTCGGGCTGCTCCCAGCAAAACCAGCGGTCAGAGGCGAGCCGCGAGGAGAAGACGACCGCGCAGGGGTCGTCGACCTCGACCTCCCTGGTGACGCTTACGAGGGTTCGCCGGCCCCGCCGAGCAGCCGTTTCAAGCGCCGACTCCAGTCGGGCTGAATATGACGAGGTCAGGAAGTTCTCAGACAAGGACGCAGGGAGCGTGGCGTGCTCTGCACGCGAGCGACCGAGGACGCCGTATGAGGGCTTCCTGGGCCGTCATATTCAGTCCGACCCGCGGCCGATGGCAATCTCTCCGGTCCTCACCATTTCGACCAGGCCGTGAGGGCGGACCATCCGCTCGAAGGCCTCGATCTTGTCGGCCGAGCCGGTCACCTCGATCGTCATCGTCCGCCGGGCGACGTCGACAATTTTAGCCCGGAAGATCTCCGCGAACTGGATGATCTCGGCGCGGTTCTCGACCGCCGAGGAGACCTTGAACAGCGCCATCTCCCGCGCCACGGTCTCCTCCGGCTCCATGTCGCGGATTTTCAGGACGTTGACGAGCTTGTGCAGCTGCTTGGTTACCTGATCGATCGGGTGGACGGCGCCGTCCAGCGTCAGCGTGACCCGCGAGATCGTGGGGTCGTCGGTGGGCCCGACGGCGAGCGTGTCGATGTTGAAGCCGCGGCGCGAGAACAGCCCGGCGACGCGCGCCAGCACCCCCGGCTTGTTCTCGACCAGGATCGAGAGGATGTGCTTGCGGCCGCTGAGCTGCCCCGCCACATGCAGGTCCTCGAGTTTGACGACCTGCGGAGTGCCCGCCTCCATCAGCTCACGGCCTTCCGCGGCGCCTCGACCATGTCACGGGCGGCGCTGCCGGGCGGGATCATCGGGTAGCAGTTCTCCTCTTTGGCGGTGCGGACGTCGAGCAGGACCGGCCCGTCGTGCTCCAGCGCCGCGGTCATCTGCTCCTCGAGGTCGGCGCTGTTGTCGCAGCGCATCCCTTTGGCGCCGAACGCCTCGGCCAGCTTCACCCAGTCGGGGCTCGCGCCCATCTCGACCGAGCTGTAGCGGCCGTCCCAGAACAGCTCCTGCCACTGGCGGACCATGCCCATGTAGCCGTTGTTCTGGAGGAAGATCTTCACCGGGACGTCCTCACTGACGCACGTCGCCAACTCCTGGACGTTCATGATCAGGCTGCCGTCGCCGGCCAGGCAGACGACCTGCTCGTCGGGGCAGGCGACCTTGGCGCCGATCGCGCTCGGCAGGCCGAAGCCCATCGTCCCGAGGCCACCGGAGTTGATCCAGCGGCGCGGCTTGTCGAAGCCGTAGTACTGCGCGGTCCACATCTGGTGCTGGCCGACGTCGGAGGTGATGATCGCGTCGCCCTGGGTGGCGCGGTGCATCGCTCGGATCATGAACTGGGGTTTGATCTCGCCGCCCTGGTCACTCGATTCGTCGTAGAAGAGCGGATGCGCCTCCTGCCAGCCGCGCAGGTTGCTCCACCACTCGTCGAGACGGGAGGAGTCGGTCTGCAGCGCCCGGTACTCGCGGGTCAGCTTCGGCAGCACCTGCTTGACGTCGCCGACGATCGGGATGTGCGCCCCGACGTTCTTCGAGATCTCCGCCGGATCGATGTCTATGTGGATGACCTTGGCGTGCGGGGCGAACTCGCTCAGCTTGCCGGTGATGCGGTCGTCGAAGCGGGCGCCGATCGCGACGATCAGGTCGGCTTTGTCCATCGCCTGGTTGGCGGTCCAGGTGCCGTGCATGCCGAGCATGCCGAGGAAGCGGTCGCTGGAAGCCGGGAAGCCGCCGAGCCCCATCAGGGTCGAGGTCACCGGGAAGCGGTCGGAGTCGGCGAGCTCGCGCAACTCGCTGGAGGCATTCCCGTTGATCACGCCGCCGCCGGTGTAGAAGATCGGCCGCCGGGCGCTCGCCAACGCTTTCGCGGCGATCCGGATCTGCTTGATGTTGCCCTCGGTCGACGGCTTGTAGCCGGGCAGCTCGACCGGCTCGGTGCGCGGCTCGTAGTCGATGTCGGCGCGCGAGAGGTCCTGCGGGATGTCGAGCAGGACCGGCCCGGGCCGGCCGGTAGAGGCGACGTGGAAAGCCTGGTGGACGTACTCGGGGATCTGGCGCGGGTCGGTGACCGCGAAGGAGTGCTTCACGAACGGCAGCGTGGCGCCGAGGATGTCGGCCTCCTGGAAGCCGTCGGTGCCGATCAGCTCGGTGCGGACCTGGCCGGTGATGAAGACGGTCGGGGTCGAGTCCATCATCGCGTCGGCGATCGCGGTGACGAGGTTCGTGGCGCCGGGGCCGGAGGTGGCGAAGGCGACGCCGACGCGCCCGGAGGCTTTGGCGTAACCCTCGGCGGCGTGACCGCCGCCCTGCTCGTGGCGGACCTGGACGTGCCGGAAGTCGGCGTCGACGAGGGCGTCGTAGGTCGGCAGGTTGGCCCCGCCGGGGATCCCGAAGACGTCCTTGACACCCTCGGCCTTGAGGCTTTCCATCAACGTGTCGGCGGCGCGCATAGGAACTGGCGATGGTACCAGCGGCGAGGCCTCCGCCCTCTGGCTGCCCTAGGCCTGGGCGGCGGCGGACTGCGCCGGGTTCCAGCGGGTCTGCGGGTCGATCGCGGTCTCGACGACGCGGCCTTTGTGGCGCTCGATCGCGTGGATGATCGACTCGACCAGCTCCTCACCGAGGAGGGTCGGCTGCAGGCCGAGGTCGAGCAGCTTGGTGTGGACCGCGTTGTAGTAGTGCTCTTCCTTCTCGACCCGCGGGTTCTCGTAATGCTGGATCTCGACGCTGTAGCCGAGGTGCTCGCCGGCCTCCTTGACCAACCCCGCCAACTCCAGCACTGAAAACTGCTCGGTGAACTGGTTGAAGACGCGGAACTCGCCGCGCTCGGCCGGGTTCAGGGCGGCCAGTTCGACGCAGGCGAGGGTGTCGCGGATGTTGAGGAAGCCGCGGGTCTGATGGCCGGCGCCGTAGACGGTCAGGGGATGGCCGATCACCGCCTGGACGCAGAAGCGGTTGAGGACGGTGCCGAACAGCTCGTCGTAGTCGAAGCGGGTGACGAGGCGCTCGTCGCGCGCGGTCTCCTCGGTCTCGACGCCGTAGACGACGCCCTGGTTGAGGTCAGTCGCCCGCAGGCCCCAGGTGCGGCAAGCGAAGTGGATGTTGGTTGAGTCGTGGACCTTGGAGCAGTGGTAGAGCGAGCCCGGCAGCTTCGGGTAGGGCAGCGTGTCCCTGCGTCCCTTGTGCTCGATCTCGATATAGCCCTCCTCGATGTCGATCTCGGGCTGGCCGTACTCGCCCATCGTCCCGAGCTTGACCAAGTGCGCGTCGGGGACGTGGTCGCGCATCGCGAAGAGCAGGTTGAGGTTGCCGATCACGTTCGCGTGCTGGGTTTCGACCGCGCGCTCGCGCGAGAGCATCGAGAACGGCGCCGAGGCCTGCTGGCCGTAGTGAACGATCGCCTCGGGCCTGGTCTCGGCGACGACCTCGTCGAGGAAGTCGCCGTCCTCGACGGCGCCGACGTAGCTGCGGATCTGCTCGCCGGAGACCTCGCGCCAGGCGGCGATCCGCTCGTCGAGGCCCCCGATCGGGGTCAGCGAGGCGGTGCCGTGTTCGGTGTGCCAGCGGCGGCGGGAGAAGTTGTCGACGACGGAGACTTCGTGCCCGCGGGCCGAGAAGCGGAGAGCGGTCGGCCAGCCGAGGTAGCCGTCGCCCCCGAGGATGAGGATTCGCATGAGGGCGGGACTTTAGTCGGTCGGTCGGCCGCGTGTACGTGTTGAATCCCAGCGATGGCGAGCGAACTGGCGGCGCGAAACGGCGGCTGGATCGGCCTCGGCGCGCTCGTCGCGATCCTGCTGCTGGGGTTGGGGCTGCGGGTCGGCGAGGCCTGGGACGGCCGGGCGCCGGTCTACGACGCCCAGGCCTACGCGGCGATCGCGAGGAACCTCGACGAGGGGAACGGGTTCACCGTCGGGGCGGGGGCGACGCAGCCGTCGGGCAATTACTCGCCGGGGCTGCCGCTGTTCGTGGCGGGGTTGTACGAGGCGACGGGCGGGGCGCGCGAACGGCTGGCGCGGGTGGTGCTGGCGGTGATCGGGGCGCTGAGCGTGCTGTTCGCGTACGCGATCGGGAGGCGGTTGGGGCGGGCACTCCAGCGACCCGAAGCAAGTGAGGTCCCTGGAGTGCCCGCCCCGGCGCCGCGATTGGAGAGTTATGCGTCCTATAGGACGGCTAACTCGCCAATCGTCATGTGGCCGGCCTTGGTGGGGGCGCTAGTGGTGGCGGTTTATCCGGCGCTGTTGGAGTACCAGGGGATGCTGATGAGCGAGCCGCTGGCGGCGACTCTGCTATCGGGTGGGGTGCTCGCAACGCTTTGGGCTTGGGACGGGAGTTGGGTGCGGTGGCTCTTGCCGGGTGCCCTCTTCGGGGCGCTGGCGATGGTGCGGCCGGAGTACCTGGGGGTTGCCTTACTCGTGGCCCTCGTCATCGCGGCAAGGAGGATCAGGGACGATTGGCGCGGCTCCCTCTTACGTGCTGCTGTTTTCCTCGTCGCGGCCCTGGTGATGGTCGCGCCCTGGACGATTCGCAACGCCTATGCGCTCCACCGCTTCGTCCCGATCTCCACGGGCGGTGGGCAGGTGCTCTTTTCCGGCACCTACCTGCCATCTGACGGGGACCCGGAAAAGGTCGGAGCCGAAGTGGTTCACGAAAGCCCGCAGCTATTCGCGCCCGAGGACGCGCAACGGCTGCGCCTCGAGCAAATCCTCGCCCGCCTCGCCCAGGCGCGCTACCCGGACCTGGAAACCGACGAAGCCCTCTCGAAGATGGGCAAGGAACAGCTGGGGGATGACCTCACGGACCGCACCGGCGAATACGCCGGCTTCGTCGCCACAAAGGTCGGCCGCATCTGGTTCCACCCCGCCCGCGAGGTTATGCGCGGCTTCCCCTGGATCGTCCTGCAGTGGGCGCTGGTCATCCTAGGCCTGGCCGGCCTAGCGATCCTCGCCTGGCAGCGCCGCTGGGAAGCGCTCCTCCTCGCCACCATCTTCCTGGCGGTCACCGCGATCAGCGCCCTGCTCGTCGCGTCTCCGCGCCGCGTCTTAGTCCTGATCCCCCTCCTCGCTCCCCTCGCGGCCACCACCCTCACCTACCTCACCACCTACTTCTCCCGCCCCACGCACGGGATAGCCTGACCCGGCCCTTGAAGACCCTCGCCGCCTGGACTCGCTCGCTCCCCCAGCGCTACGGGAAGCGGACGCTGATCGCGCTCGCGCTGATCGCTGCCCTCGGGCTGTTCGCGCGCGCCTACGTGGTCGTCAACCCGGTTTCGAACCCGGCGGACGACTCGCGCGCCTACTACGCGATCTCGAAGGCCCTCTACGAGGAAGGGAGCTTCGGGGGGCGCGAATTCCACGATTCGAGCGACTGGTCGCCGGGGGCGCCGTTCCTCTACGCGGCCAGCTTCTACGCAACCGGTGGCGCCCGGGAAGGGACGGCGCGGATCGTCGAGGCGATGCTGGGGGTTGCGACGATCCTCGTCGTCTTCGCTTTGGGCTGGCGACTGGGTGGGCGCGAGCTCGGGCGTTGGGTCGGCCTCTTCGCCGCCTTCGCCGTCGCGATCTACCCCCCCTTCCTCCATACGACCGGCGAGCTGATGAGCGAGCCGCCGGCGATGCTGACCCTTCCGGCGGCGATCCTCGCCTTCCTCTGGGCGAGTGAGAAGAAATCGCTCTGGGCGTGGCTCGCTCCCGGCTTCCTCTTCGGCCTCACGGCGATGTTCCGCCCCGAGTACCTGCTGGTCGGCGCTGCCTTCGTCGTCCTCGCGTTCATCCGGATCGCCTGGGAGCGACCGGGCGCGGCCAACGGCCGCAACTGGACCACGGGGCTCGCCGGCGCCGCAGCCCTCCTCGTCGCCCTCGTCCTGCCGATCCTCCCCTGGACGATCCGCAACTACGTCGTCCTCGACCGCGTGGTGCCGATCTCGACCGGCGGCGGCAAGGCCCTCTACACCGGCACCTACCTGCCGGCCGACGGCGAATACCAGCGGGTGAAGGCGATCCTGGTCAAGCGCTACGAACACCGCGACCTCGCGCCAAACTCCGAAGCGCTCAACGACGTCAACCCCACCCCGCTCTTCGACAAGGTCGCGAAAGAAGAGATGGAAAAGGACCCCGGCCTGACCCGCGACCAGGCGCTCGGCAAGATCGGCAAGGAAAACCTCTCGAAGTACTTCGGCGAAGACCCAGGCGGCTACCTGGCGATGACCGCCCGCAAGGTCGGCCGGATGTGGAGCAGCGGGGTCGGTGAGGCGATGGGCACGACCGCGGGCCGGATCGTCCAGATCCTCCTCGTCCTCCTCGGAATCGCGGGCTTCGCCCTCCTCGGAATCTGGCGCCGCTGGTGGGAGCTGGTGGTCCTGGCCACCCCGATCGTCCTCGTCACCCTGGTCGGCGCGGTCTCCCTCGCCGCCCCCCGCCGCAACGAGGTGCTGATGACGCTCGTCTTTCCGCTGGCCGGCCTGGCCCTCTCTTCCGCCATTGCGGCCATATCCTCCGGTCGCCAATGGTCGCCCCAACCGCAGGCATCTTCCCCGCCGAACTGACCGCGCTGCGCGCGGCCGGTGTGCTGATCGCGCTGGCGATGATCGCCTACGGGGTGGCGCGCCGGCGCGCCCTGCGCAACGCCGACGTGCTGATCCTGGTCCTCGCCGGGCTCGGGCTGTTGATCGTCACCGGGACGGAAGTCGTCAACGGGCTGCTGTCGGCCTTCTCGTTCGAGAAAGGCAACGGCGGCCGCATCCTCGGCCTCGCCGTCTTCGCGATCTTCATCCTCTTCATCCTCATCCTCAGGGCGCTCTCCCAGGGCGCTCGCAACCAGCGGCAGCTGGCGGCCGCGCTCGAGGGCCTGGCCTGGGACGAGTTCCGCCAGGCCGGTCTGCCCGACCGCTTCAAGGACAAGATCGCGATCTTGATCCCCGCCTACAACGAGGCCAACAACATCGCCACCGTCCTCGACCAGATTCCACCCGCGGTCTGCGGCGTTCGCAGCGAGGTGCTCGTCGTCGACGACGGCTCCCGCGACGGCACCGGGGACGTCGCCGCCGAGCACGGCGCCCTCGTCGCCCGCCACGTCACCAACCGCGGCGGCGGCGCCGCGCTGCGGACCGGCTACCGGCTGATGGTTGAATCCGGGGCCGAGATCGTGGTCACCCTCGACGCCGACGGCCAGCACCGGCCCGACGAGATGGAGCGCCTGGTCAAGCCGATCCTCGACGGCGAGGTCGAGATGGCCCACGGTTCCCGGGTCCTCGGCCACGCCGACCGCAACCACTTCGCCCGCGAGCTCGGGATCGTCTTCTTCAACCGCCTCGTCTCCTTCATCACCCGCACCCACGTCACCGACTGCTCCAACGGCTACCGCGCCGTCCGCACCGCCGTCCTCCCCCAGCTCGTCCTCCGCCAGGAGCAATTCCACACCTCCGAGTTCATGATCGAGGCGATCAAGCGCGGCATCCCCGCCAAGGAGGTCCCGATCACGGTCGAACAGCGCCTCCATGGCCACTCGAAGAAGCCCGCGGCCTTTCGCTACGGCGCCGGCTTCGCCAACGCGATCGTCAGGACTTGGCTGCGCTAGCGAACGCCCGGGTGTCTCACAGCTGCGGGGTCTGGGAGGTAGAGGTCAGTCCCACACCTCGGGCAGACCTGGACGTAGAGCTTCAGCGGTTTGTGGCAGTTGGGGCACTGCCGTTCGGGTTCGTCCTTGTCGACGCGGTAGAAGATCACGGCGAGCAGACCGAGCGGCGGGATCACCATCCCGATCACGAACCAGATGAAGAACGAGCTGCCCTTGCCGCGGCCGATGATGCCGGTGGCGAGGCCGAAGAAGAAGGCGATCACGAGGTACTCCACGCTTCTATTGTGGCGCGGCGGCGCTCAGACCAGCGGTTTCGGCTTACCGATCGTGCCGACCTCTGCGATGTCGCGCCGGAACGGCAGTCCGGCGGTCCAGTCGAGGACCGCGCGGAACTTGCGGGCGGCTCCCGGAATCTGGCTCATGTGGTAGGTCCGGGCCATCCACCAGGCAGGGAAGCCGCGGAAGGTGCGGTCGCCGATCCGGCCGACCGCCTTGTAGCGGCCGAGGTTGACGAAGCTCGCTTCGCTGCGGTAGTCGAAGGGGCGCGCGCTGCCGATCCCGAGCTCGGCGGCGATGTTGCGCGCGACGACCGGACCCTGGCGGACGGCGTGCTGGGCCGTCGGCGGGCAGATGCCGCCGCGGGGGTCGGGGGCGGCGGCGCAGTCGCCGATCGCCCAGACCGAGTCCATGCCCTGGACCCGCAGGTAGGAGTCGACCGGCACCCGGCCGCGCTCGTCGAGCGGCAGGTTCAGCTCGGCGAGGATCGGCTGGGCCTTGACGCCGGCGGTCCAAACGACGGTGCGGGTCGGCAGCGTCTCGCCGCTGGAGAGGCGGGCGCTGTCGGCTGTGACCTCCTCCAGCGTCGTCTCCAGGCGGATGTCGATGCCACGCCCGCGCAGCTCCTTCAGCGCGTAGTCGGCGAGCTCGCGGTCGATCTCCGGCAGCACACGGTCCGTGGCCTCGACCAGGACCCAGCGCATCCCGTGCAGGCGGGCCCGCGGGTAGCTGTCCATCGCGTCGGCGGCGAAGTCCTGCAGCTCGGCCAGGGCCTCGAGCCCGGCGTAGCCGCCGCCGACGAAGACGTAGGTCAGCAGTTCTTCGCGCCGCCGCGGATCCTCGGTCGCGTTGGCTTCCTCCAGCGTCTCGACCACGTGGTTGCGCAGGTAGATCGCGTCGGCGAGGCTCTTGAACCCGACCGCATGCTGCGCCAGCCCCGGCACCGGCAGCACCCGCGAGGTCGAGCCGAGCGCCAGCAGCAGCTGGTCGTAGGGCATCGTCTCGGTTTCGCCGTATTTGGCCCGCAGCGTCACCGTCTTCGCCTCCGGGTCGTGGCCGACGATCGCCCCGATCCGCAGATAGGTCCGTTTCAGCATCTCCCGCAGCGGCGTCACCACGTGCCTCGGCTCCAGCGTCCCCGCCGCCGCCTCGGGCAAAAACGGCGTGTACAGGGCGAAGTTCGTCTCGTTGACGAGCGCCAGCCGGGCCGACTGCTTCGGCATCACCCGCTCCAGCTCATGGGCGGCAGCCGCGCCGCCGAAGCCACCACCCGCGATCACGACGTTCCAGGCCATGACCTCAACCTAGCACGCTTGTAACATCTTGTTACAAAGTACCTAGCCGCACTTTCTCAGCCTTCCGGCTTGACCGCGGTGCAGACGTAATAGATCCACATGAAGCGTTCCGTCGCGACCTCTCCATACGTGGCGAGGTCGCGCCAAGGGCGCGAGTACGGATTTCCAGGGCCAAGCCTGATCAGCAGGCTGGCGATCGGGTCGAGGAGAGGACGGAGCCGGGTCTCGGTCAGCCCGGCATCCATGATCGCAAGACAACCGCCCGGTCGCAGTCGCTCCCAGGCCCGTGCCAGAGCCCGCTTCGGCTCCGGCATTGCCGAGTAGCTGAGGCTGAAGAGGACCGCGTCCACGTCCCGGTTGAGCTCGAGCTGAGCCGCGTCCTTCTGCTGCAGCTGGACGTTCAACCACCCGCGCTGCTCGACCAGCTTGCTGGCCTCCTCCAGCATTCCCTCCGACGCATCGACCCCGATCACGCTTCCGCTCGGGCCGACCGCATCCACCAGGTAGGGGAAGTTGCGGCCGGTGCCGGCGCCCATCTCCAGCACGGTGTCGCCGGGCTTCAACCCCAGCGCTGCCACCGCCTTGCGGCGGGCGACCGGAAAGATCAGGTAGAGGGGCTCGAAGATCTTGTAGAAGCGGGCGACCCGGTCGTACTGGCCGGTGATCTCATCCAGCGGCCGTTCCGTGGAGAGACGCCCGCCCATCCCGGCTCCTACAGCTTCTCGCGGATGATCCGGTTGACCTCGCCGCCGTCGGCTCGGCCTTTGGTCTCCTTCATCACGGCGCCGACGATGGCGCCGATGGCCTTGCCGTTGCCTTCGCGGATCTTCTCGACGGCGGCGGGGTTGTCTGCGATCGCTTTCTCGACTATGGCTTCCAGCTCGCCTGAGTCAGACATCTGGGCCAGGCCCTCGCGCTCGACTATCCCCGCCGGATCGCCGCCCTCGGTCACCATCGCCGCGAGGACGGTCTTGCCGCTGCCGTGGGAGATCTTCTTCTCCTGGACCATGCCGATCAGGGCCACCAGGGCGGGCGGGGAGACGCGAGAGTCCGCGGCGCCGCCCTCGACCTCGGCTTGTCGCAGAGCCGCCGCGAGCTCGCCGGTAACCCAGTTGGCCAGCACGCGCGGCTCGATCCCGTCCGCCGCCTCGACCGTGCTCTCGAAGTAACCCGCGGTGCGGGGGTCGCTCGCCAGCTTCAGCGCCACCTCAGGCGCCAGGCCCAGGCCTTCATAGCGCTCGATCCGCACCGCCGGCAGCTCGGGCAGCGCCTCGCGCGCCTCGCGCAGCATCTCCTCGGTCGGCGCCAGTGGCACCAGGTCGGGCTCGGGGAAGTAGCGGTAGTCGTGCGCCTCCTCCTTCGAGCGCAGGGAGGTCAGGGTGCCGCTCGTGGGGTCGAAGTGAAGGGTCTCCTGCACCACCTGCCCCCCGCTCTCGATCAGCTCGCGCTGGCGCGCCAGCTCGGCCTCTATTCCCCGCTGCAGGAAGCGGAAGCTGTTCATGTTCTTCAGCTCGGTCTTGGTGCCGAGCTCGCTGCTCCCCGCCGGCCGCACGGAGACGTTGCCGTCGACCCGCAGGCTCCCCTCCTCCATGTTGACGTCGGAGACGCCCAGTTGGCGCACCGTCTCGCGCAGCAGGCGCGCCCACTCGGCCGCTTCGGCCCCGCCGCGCAGATCGGGCTCGGTGACGATCTCTACCAGCGGCGTGCCGCCGCGGTTGAAGTCGACCAGCGAGGCGTCGGAGCCGTGGATGCGGCCCGAGCCGCCGGCGTGGATCGTCTTCGCCGCGTCCTCCTCGAGGTGGGCGCGATGGATGCGGATGTCACCGAGCTTCCCGTTGCTGGCGATCGGAATGTCGTACTGGCTGATCTGGTAGGCCTTGGGGCTGTCGGGATAGAAGTAATTCTTGCGGTGGAAGATCGACCACGGCGCGATCTCGCACCCGAGCGCGAGGCCGATTTGCAGGGCGTGGCGGATCGCCTGCTCGTTGGGGACCGGCAGCACGCCCGGGTGGGCGAGGCAGATCGGGCAGGTGTGGACGTTCGGCTCGTCGCCGAAGGAGAGCTCGCAGCCGCAGAACATCTTCGTCTTGGTCGCCAGCTGGACGTGGATCTCCAGCCCGATCACCGCTTCGAGCTCAGGCATTTTCAACCCAGCTCTTGTACGGAATCGCAACCTTGCCATCGTCGAAGCCGATCCCCTGTTCCAGCGCAAAGGCGGCATCGAGCAGCTTCTGCTCGGCGAAGGCGGGGGCGGCAATCTGGAAGCCGACCGGCAGCTGCGGGCCGCCGCCTTCGGGCTCGGCCAGGCCGGCGGGGATCGAGATCGCCGGGATGCCGGCGAGGCTCATCGGCACGGTGAAGAAGTCGTTCATGTACATCGCCAGCGGGTCGTCGGTCTTCTCCCCCAGCTCGAAGGCGACCGAGGGCGCGGTCGGGGTGACGACGAAGTCGACCGCCGAGAAGGCGGAGCTGAAGTCGCCGGCGATCCTCGTGCGGACCTTCTGCGCCTGGCCGTAATAGGCCTCGTAGTAGCCCGAGGAGAGCGCATAGGTGCCGAGCATGATCCGCCGCTTCACCTCGGTCCCGAAGCCCTCCGAGCGGGTCGTCTCGTACATCTCGATCAGGTCGCCGTCGCCTCCGGCCCGCATCCCGTAGCGAACGCCGTCGTAGCGGGCGAGGTTCGAGGAGGCCTCGGCGGGGGCGATCACGTAGTAGGCGGAGATGCCGTGCTCGGCGCTCGGCAGCGAAACCTCGGCGATCTCGCCCCCCAGCCCCTCTATCTTCTCCAGCGTCCGCTCGAAGACCGCGCGGACGCCGGCGTCGACCGAGTCGCTCGCCAGCTCCGCCGGCACCCCGAAGCGCAGGCCCGAGAGGTCCTCGCGGTCGGGCAGGGAGATGCCGCCGTCGATCCCGACCGAGGTCGAGTCGCAGGCGTCGCGCCCCTGCAGCATCGCGAGCAGCAGCGCCGCGTCGCTGACGGTCCGGGTCAGCGGCCCGCACTGGTCAAGCGAGGAGGCGAAGGCGATCATCCCGTAGCGCGAAATTGCGCCGTAGGTCGGCTTCAGGCCGACGATGCCGCAGAAGGCGGCGGGCTGGCGGATCGAGCCGCCGGTGTCGGTGCCGATCGCCCAGGGCGCGAGCCCGGCGGCCACGGCGGCGGCGGATCCACCCGAGGAGCCTCCCGGCACCCGGGTCCGGTCCCACGGATTGAGAACGGGTCCGTAAGCGGAGTTCTCGTTCGAGGAGCCCATCGCGAACTCGTCCATGTTGGTCTTGCCGAGGATCGGCAGACCAGCCTCGATCAGCTTCCGCACCGCGGTTGCCGTGTAGGGCGGCCGGTATCCCTCGAGGATGCGGGAGGCGGCGGTGGTCGGCACGCCCTCGGTGGCGAAGATGTCCTTGACGGCGATTGGGGCGTTCCAGTCCTGCTCCACCTCGATCGCAGCGGCCTCAGCTGCGCGATCGTTGCGCCAGAGATATGCGTTGATCTCGTCGGCGGCGGCGGCCTCGAACCAGGCCTCCGAATGCTCCCGGGGCGAGAGATCACCCGCCATTTTGGCGTCGTGGGCCTCGAGGACCGTGAGGTCGACGATGTCGGTCATCTACTCCGCCTGCGGGGAGGGAACGCGGAAAGCGCCCTCTTGGGGTTCAGGGGCCGAAGCCAGCGCGACGTCCCGCGGAAGGCTCGGCCGCGGCTCGTCGGCCCGCAGCACGTTCTTCAGCTCCACCACATGCGAGGTCGGCTCGACCCCCTCCAGATCGAGCTTCCCGATCCGGTCGACATGCTCGAGGATCCCCGACAACTCCCCAACCATCCGCTCGACTTCCTCATCAGAAAGCCGGAGACGAGCCAATTTCGCCACATGCAGCACCTGCTCCCGCTCAATCATGACTGCGCAGTCTAAGTCGTCAGGCAAAATGGCTCCTCGCGGGGGGTGGCGCCGATTTGGGGGACCATCCCTGCGTAGTTGCAGGGATGGTGGTGCCAAATCGGGGTCAGGACCCGCCGCGCCACCCTGGCTGGCTAGCCAGTAGTCTCTGCCGCGCATGCAGGGACCGCGAGCCGAGAGATTCGTCGTCTTCAACCTGCGCCTGCTCGCCCTCACCTTCGCCGTCGTCGGCGTCCTCTTCATCGCCGTCCCCAGCGGCGTCCTCGACGTCATCTCGGACGTCGGCGAATGGCTCGGCAACGACAATCGCGCCCCTCATACCCAGGAGGACCTCTGGCTGGCGCTGGCCTTCGCCTACATGGTCGTGATCACCGGCATCTGCCTGGTCGCCCAGGCCGACGTCGTCCGCTACCGGCCGCTGCTTCTCGTTCTAGCCGCCGGCAAGACCGCCTCCTTCCTCGGCTCGCTCGCCTTCTTCCTCGTCGACGAAAACGTCTTCATCTACCTGCTGAACTTCCTCGTCGACGGCTTCCTCGCCCTGCTCTCGCTCTGGCTCTGGTCGCTCGCGGGGCGGGCAGGCCGCCCCGCCGCCCCCGACTGAAGGCGCTCGCCAGGGCTCTCGGCCGCTGAGCAGCGCACCCTGAGCGCGATCTGCGCGGCGATGGCGCCGGGGGTCGATGGCCTGCCGGCGGCGGAGCGCGAGGTCGATATCTCCGGGCCGGTGGCGGGGTTCCTGCGATCGGTCTCGCCGCCGGTGCTGCTGCGGCTGCGCCTCGGCCTGCGCGCCTTCGAGTGGCTGCCGTTCCCCTGGCGCTTCAGCCGGCTCGAGCCGGAGGCGGCGGCCGACTTCCTGCGCCGCCTCGAGCGCTCGCGCCTACCGCTCCACCACGACCTGCTGATGATGGCGAAGATCCTCTCCTCGCTGGGCTACGCGGTCGCGCCGGCGGTGGAGGTCCGGATCGGGACCGAGACGAGCTGCGCGCTGGCGGACGGGTCGGGGCCGGAGGCGGCGGGGACGCTTGGCGACCTCGAGCCGGCCGGCGAGGGTGAGGAATGCGACGTCGCGATCGTCGGCTCCGGCGCCGGTGGCGCGGTCGCCGCAGCCACCCTCGCTGAGGCGGGACTGGACGTCCTCGTGCTCGAGGCTGGACGCCACCACAACCGCGAGAGCTACCCCGCCGACCGACTGCGGGCGATCACCGAGCTCTACCGCGACGCCGGGCTGACGATCGCCGCGGGAAGGCCGCCGATCCCGGTCCCGGTCGCGAAGACGGTCGGTGGCACCACCGTGATCAACTCCGGCACCTGCTTCCGGGCCCCGGACGAGGTCCTGGAGAGCTGGCGCGGTGAGTTCGGCGTCCCCTGGGCACGCGATCTCGACGAGGACTACGCCGAGGCGGAGGAGTTCCTCCGGGTCACCCAGCTCGACCCCAACCGGATGGGGCGCAACGGCCAGCTGGCGATGGAGGGCGCGGCGGCCCTCGGCGCCAGCGGCGCGCCGATCCATCGCAACGCGGGCAACTGCGTCCAGTGCAGCTCCTGCCCTTACGGCTGCCCGATCGACGCCAAGCGCGGGATGCACGTCTCCTACCTGCCGCGGGCGGTCGCGGCAGGGGCGCGGGTGAGGGCCGGGGTCGAAGCGCAGCGGGTGCTGGTCGAGGACGGCCGGGCCGTGGGTCTGTTCTGCGCCGCCCGCGACGGCAGCGGGCGATCCCGGCCCTACGCCGTCCACGCCCGCCGCGCGGTGATCGCCGCCGGCGGCGCCTTTGGGACGCCAGAGCTGCTGCTGCGCTCAGGCCTCGGCGGCGACCAGGTGGGCCGCAACTTCCACATCCACCCGGCCTGCTGGGTCGGCGCCCGCTACGAGGAGGAGGTGCGGGGCTGGGATGGGGTGATGCAGAGCTACTACGTCGACGAGTGGGAGACGCAGGGGGTCTTGCTCGAGGCGACCTTCACTCCGCTCGCCTTCGGCGGGGCCTGGCTGAGCGGGACGGGAGCCGACCACCAGCGCTCGCTGCTCGAATTCGACCGGGTCGGCTCGATCGGCGTCCATCTCTGCGACCGCTCCGAGGGACGGGTCGGCCTCGGCAACGACGGCGCCATCCGCGCCTCCTACCGGCTCACCCGCGAGGACGCCGACCGCATCCACTTCGGCATCACCCGCGCCGCGGAAGTCCATTTTGCCGCCGGCGCGGCCGAGGTCTACCCCAACATCCCGCGCTTCGCGACGCTGAAGCGAGGTGAGCTCGCAGCCTTCGCAGCGGCGAAGCTGAGGCCTTCGGAGCTGCGACTGGAGGCCTTCCACCCGATGGGCACGGCGCGGATCGCCGCCGATCCGCGGCGGGGCGTCTGCGCCCCCGACGGCTCGGTCAGGGGCGCCCGGGACCTCTACGTCGCCGACGCCTCTCTCTTCCCCACCTCGGTTGGCGTCAACCCGATGATGACGATCATCGCCTTCGCCAAGCAGGTCTCGCGAGGACTTGCCGAAGCGCCCGTCAGCTACTCGGAGGCGGAGGCGGCGACGGCGGGGTAGACGAAGGCGGCTGGCCGCCGCCACCGTGGCCACCCCGGCCACCGCCACCCAGGCGGTCGCCGATCTCGCCGAAGCTGGAGCCTTCCTCCTGCATCGCCCGGTAACCGCCGAAGGCGATGCCCGCCGCGGAGATCAGCCCGAGGAAGATCCCCACCGCCGGATCGACATTGACGCCCGAAAAGCCGGAGTCGGGCGGGCTGATGATCCGATAGAGGATCAGCAGGACAGAGATGATTCCAAGGATCGCCACGATCGCGTTCATCGAGACCGTCGGCTCGAAGGCGGCCTCGGTGAGGCGGACCACGGCGACGCCGACGGCGGCGACGATCGCGATCAAGAGGATGATCGGGATCACGTCGAGGGCGTCCCAGGCGTTGCCGCCGACGCTGACGCTGACGAACCCGTTCGAAGCGCTGGCGGTGAACCAGTCGAAGAACATGAAGATGAAGAGCAGAATCGCCGAGACCCCCGCGATCTTCTCCCCCGTGCTGAGCCTGTCGACGTCCATCTCTTCCTCCTAGGGTTGGGTCGCGCCTTTATTCGCGCCCTGAGTGAAGAAACCTCTGCCTGGCTGCTTGCAAAGTGTTCGACAGCAGCATCGCGATCGTCATCGGGCCGACCCCGCCGGGGACCGGCGTGATCGCCGCGGCGACCTCAGCCGCCGCCTCGTAGTCAACATCGCCGACGAGCCCCTCGTCGAGCCGGTTGACGCCGACGTCGATGACGACGGCGCCGGGTTTCACCGCCTCGGCTCCGAGCAGGCGCGGCACCCCCACCGCCGCCACCAGCACGTCGGCGCGGCGGCAGACGGCGTCGAGGTCGCGGGTGCGCGAGTGGCACATCGTCACCGTCGCGTTCGCCGCCAGCAGCAGCCGCGCCACCGGCACCCCGACCAGCTTCGAGCGCCCGACCACCACGGCCTCGGCGCCCTCCAGCTCGACTCCCTCGTGGCTGAGCAGCTCCATCACCCCGCGAGGCGTGCACGGGACCAGGCCGGGGGCGCCGTGCGCCAGCATCCCGGCGCTGATCGGCGTCAACCCGTCGACGTCCTTCTCGGGGTCGATCGCGGCGACGACCGCGTCCTCGTCGATCTGGGCGGGCAGCGGCAGCTGGACGAGGATGCCGTCGACCTCGTCGTCCGCGTTCAGCTCGCGGACCAGGTCGAGCAGCTCCTCCTCGCGGATCGAAGCGTCGGGCTCGTGGTGGATCGAGCGCATCCCCACCTCCTCGGTGTTGCGCCGCTTCATCCCCACGTAGACCTGCGAGGCGGGGTCCTCCCCCACCAGCACCGTCGCCAGGCCCGGCACGCGCCCGGTCTCCTCCTTGTAGGCGTCGACGTCGACCTTGACCCGCTCGCGAACCGCCGCGGCCACCGCTTTGCCGTCGATCACCCTCGCGGCCACCGGCTACCTCTTGCGGATCGGGGCGTAGTCGGCCATCAGCTTGCGCTCGGTGCCGTCGCCGGAGAAGCGGACGATGATCACGCCGCCCGGCTCCACCCCGGTCACGACACCGTCGCCGAAGCTGGCGTGGACGACGTCGTCGCCGGTCTGCAGTTCCAGCGCCGGGCCCGGATCGAGCGGCTGCACCGGCTCGACCGCGTTCGTCGTCGGCGTCCCCCAGCTCGTGCTCAGGCCCTGGGTCGCGGTCGAGTGGCGCTCGGTCAGTTCGACCGGGATCTCGTCGACGAAGCGCGAGGGCAGATTGCGCTCGGAGCGGCCGAAGAGGCTCCGCTCGCGCGCCCAGGTCATGTAGAGGCGGCGGCGGGCGCGGGTGATGCCGACGTAACAGAGCCGCCGCTCCTCCTCTTCGCCCCCCTCCTCCAGCGCCCGCATGTGCGGGAAGGCGCCGTCCTCGCAGCCGACGATGAAGACCGTGTCGTACTCGAGCCCCTTGGCGTTGTGGAGGGTCATCAGGGTCACCAGCTCCCGCTCCTCCTTCAGCGCGTCCTGCTCGCTGTAGAGGGAGATCTGCTGCAGGTACTCCTCCAGCGGCGGCACCTCGCTGTCGCCCTCGCGTTCGCGCTCGACGTCGAACTCGGCCGCGCCGGCGATCAGCGCTTCCAGGTTCTCGCCGCGGCCTTCGGCCTCGACCGTGCGCTCCGCCGCCAGCGCTTCCAGGTAGCCGCTCTCGTTCAGCACCGTCTCCAGCAGCGTCGCCACCGGCCCTTCTGCGTCGGCGCGTTCACGCAGGGTCGCCATGATCTCGTAGAAGCGCCCTACCGACTTGATCGCGGCGCCGCTCAGCCCTGGCACCTCCTCGACCCGCTCGATCACCTCCCAGATCGGCATGCCGGTCGTGTTCGCGTGCGAGGCCAGGCGGCCCTGGGTGGTGTTGCCGATCCCCCGCCGCGGCGAATTGACAACCCGGGTGAAGGAGACGAGGTCGGCCGGGTTGACCAGCAGGCTCAGGTAGGCGACGGCGTCCTTGATCTCGGCCCGCTCGTAGAACTTGGTGCCGCCGATCACCTGATAGGGGACGTCGAAGCGGTTGAGCGTGTCCTCCAGCACGCGGCTCATCGCATTGGTCCGGTAGAAGACCGCGACCTCGGAGCGGGCGAGCCCGTGCTCCTCCCCCAGCCGCTCGATCTCTCCCGCGACCCAGCGCGCCTCCTCGTGCTCGTCGGTCAGCTCGGAGAGCTGGACCAGCTCGCCGCCCTTCTCTTCGGTCCAGAGCTCCTTCGGCCGCCGCTCGCGATTGCGTTCGACGACCGCGTTGGCGGCGCTGAGCACGACTTCGGTCGAGCGGTAGTTCTGCTCGAGCTTGACCATGTCGGCCTGCGGGAAGTCCCGCTCGAAGTCGAGGATGTTGCGGATGTCGGCGTGGCGGAAGCCGTAGATCGACTGGTCCTCGTCGCCTACCACCATCAGGTTGCCGTGCTCGGAGGCGAGCAGCTGCAGCAGCCGGTACTGGGCGTGGTTGGTGTCCTGGTACTCGTCGACGAGAACGTGGCGGAAGGTGCGGCGCCAGCGCTCGCGCACCTCCTCGAACAACTCCATCGCGTTGACCGCGCGGACGAGCAGGTCATCGAAGTCCATTGCGTTTGCTTCCAGCATCCGCTTCTCGTAGAGCGGGAAGGCTTCGGCGACGACCTCCTCGAAGACGCTTCCCTGCATTTCGGCGTAGGCCGAGGCGTCGATCAGCTGGTTCTTGGCGCCGGAGATCTTCGCGTGGACGGCGCGCGGTGGGAACCGTTTCGGGTCGACGCCGAGCTCGGTGAGGCAGCGTTTCAGCATCCGCAGCGAGTCGGCCTGGTCGTAGATCGTGAAGCCCTTCGAGTAGCCGAGGCGCTCGGCGTCTACGCGCAGCATCCGCGCGCAGGCCGAGTGGAAGGTCGTCACCCACATCGCCCGGACCGAGCGGCCGACCAGCTGGCCGACCCGCTCGCGCATCTCCGCCGCGGCCTTGTTGGTGAAGGTGATGGCGAGGATCTCACCCGGCCGCGCCTCGCCGGTCGCCAGCAGGTAGGCGATGCGATGGGTGAGGACGCGGGTCTTGCCCGAGCCGGCGCCGGCCAGGACCAACAGCGGCCCACCACCGTGTTCGACCGCCTCCCGCTGGGGCTTGTTGAGGCCGGAGAGCAGCCGCTCGATGCGGTCGGCGCCCGGCTCGGTCGGCGCCGCCGGGGGCTGCTGATGCGCCTCGGCGGACGCGTCGAACTGCTCCTGCAGGCTCACCCGCCGAGCATAGCCAGGCGCTCGGCGGGGGCCTTCAGGCTGCCTTGCCGCTATTCGCAGCTTTCCGCCAGTTCGCCGAACACTTGGGTGTTGTTTTCGATCACGACACTTTCGAGTTCGGAGTCGGGGAGTTCTTCGATTCCTTCGACGAGGCAGCTAGCCGTTTCCGGTTCGATGCTTGGTTCTTTTTCGATCTGTTCGGCGAAGGCGTTGACCAAGCCTTCGGCATTGAATTTGGCGAAGCCGGTCAGTTCGTCGAGCTTCCAGTCACCGTCTTCTTCGACCAGGGCGATTTCCAGCGTCTGCCCGTCGAAGGTTCCACCGTTGAACGCAGCGTCCGCGGTTGCCTTGCCGCCATCGGCTTCGACCTTGCTGACTTCGACTGAGTCGGGGTCGTTATCGCCTTCTTCTTCGGTTTCCTTTTCGCATGCCTTTTCGGCTTCCTTGCCGCTGGCAGAAGTCGTCTGCTCCATGAAGTTCAGCGTCTGGGTTTCGCCGCAGACCGCAGGGTCGGTGCTGGTCGCGGCGTTTTCGATCGTGCTTGCGATCTTGTCTTCGTCGCTTTCGCCGCCGCCGCCGCAAGCGGCGAGACCAAGGGCGAGGGCGAGCAGGAGCGCCGGAAGCAGCACCAGGTGAAGCTTTCTCAAGGGAGGGCCTTTCAGACGAGGGACGGGTGGCCAGCTCACGCTACAAGAGCCGTCGGGCGCTCAGCCGCCGGCGGAGGAGCGGCCGGTGCGGGGTTCGATCTTCGCCACCTCGGCCGAGGGGCCCTTGCCGCCGTCCAGCTCCGCGAGCCGCTGCTCGACGGCGGCGATCCGCTCCGAGAGCGCCTTGATCGCCTCGGCGATCGGGTCGGGCAGGTGGATCCAGTCGGCGTCGGGGCCTTCGACCCGCCTGCCCTCGAGCTTGACCGGATGGCCCGGGTTGCCAACGACGGTCGCGCTCGGCGGCACGTCCTCGACGACAACCGTGTTGGCGCCGATCTTCGCGCCGTCGCCGACGGCGATCGGTCCCAGCAGCTTCGCGCCGCTCCCCACGGTGACGTTGTTGCCGAGGGTCGGGTGGCGCTTGCCGCGCTGAAAGCCGGTGCCGCCGAGGGTGACGCCCTGGTAGAGCGTGACGCAGTTGCCGATCGAGGCGGTCTCGCCGATGACCACGCCGGAGCCGTGGTCGATGAAGAACTCGTTGCCGATCTGCGCCGCCGGGTGGATCTCGATCCCGGTGATCGCCCGCGTCAGGTAGGCGATCGCCCGGGGCAGCAGCGGCACGCCGGCCTCCATCAGGGCGTGGGCGGCGCGGTGGGCCAGCAGCGCCTGCACCCCCGCCCAGCTCGTGAGGATCTCGAAGCTCGAGACCCCCTGCGCGGCGGGGTCGCGCTCGCGGGCGGCCTTGACGTCCGAGCGGATCTCCCTGAGCAGCCGTTTCCAGCGATTCATGGCGAGAAGAAGGGTAAGGACATATAGCGCTCACCTGAATCGCAGACGATCGTCACCACTCGCTTGCCCGTCATCTCCGGGCGGCTCGCGACCTCCAGCGCCGCCCAGATGTTGGCGCCGGCGGAGATGCCGGACAGCACCCCCTCCTCCTTCGCCACCTGGCGCGCCGTCTCCAGCGCGTCCTCGTCGCCGACCGGGAGCACCTCGTCGATGACGCTGCGGTCGAGCGCCTGGGGGACGAAACCGGCGCCAATGCCCTGGATCTTGTGCGGGCCGGGCTTGCCGCCGGAGAGCACCGGCGAGCTGGCCGGCTCGACCGCCACCACCAGCGCCTCCGGCGCCCGCTCCTTCAGCATCTGACCGACCCCGGTGATCGTGCCGCCGGTGCCGACGCCGGCGACGAAGGCGCCGACCTGGCCGTCGGTGTCGCGCCAGATCTCCTCGGCCGTGGTGCGGCGGTGCACTTCCGGGTTTGCCGGATTGGAGAACTGCATCGGCATGAACCCCTTGCGCTGGTCGCGGATCTCCTCCGCCAGCGCGACCGCCTCGTTCATCCCGCCCAGCGAGGGCGTCTCCCGCACCTCGGCGCCGTAGGCGCGCAGCAGCTTGCCGCGCTCGCGGCTCATCCCCTCCGGCAAGGTGAGGATGAGCTCGTAACCCCGTGCCGCGCAGACCATCGCCAGCGCGATCCCGGTGTTCCCGCTCGTCGGCTCCACCACCACCGACCGCCCGGGCCTGATCAGCCCCTCTTCTTCGGCGGCGTCGATCATCGCAACCCCGATCCGGTCCTTCACCGACCCCCCGGGATTGAAGTACTCCAGCTTCACGCAAACCTGCCCGGCCAGACCCTCCCCCATCCGGTCGAGCTGCACCATCGGCGTGTTGCCGACAACGGCTGAGGCCTCAGCGCCGATCTTCATCAGATGAAGTACATCCCCGAGCCGGACTCTTCGGCCTCGCGGCGGGCCACTTCGGCGATCGTGGTCTGGCCGAAGACCTTGCGCAGGGCGGTGACGCCCTCGGCCCAGATGCCGCCGGCCTCATCGGCCTCGGCGCCGACTTTGCCGTCGAGGGCTTGGACGACCTCGAGCACGGTGATCTCTTCGGCCGGGCGCGAGAGGGTGTAGCCACCGCGCATGCCGCGGTGGCTGGTCAGCAGGCCGGCGCGCCGCAGGGTCGAGAAGAGCTGCTCGAGGAACTGCTCAGGGATCTCTCTCCTTTCGGCCAGCTCCTTGATCGGGACCGGGCGCTCCCCCGCCCGCGCCAACTCGGCGAGCGCAACTACCGCGTATCTCGACTTCGACGTAATGGAGATCACCCGGACTTTCTACCGCGCGGCGGCAAGGCTGGGTTAGGATCGGCTCCGATGGGTGCCGCCCGGCCAGCGGCGCCCTGCCCAGCCCCCAGCGAGATCGGAAGCTCCCCTGAGCCAGCAACACCACTGCCTTGTGATCGACGGCCACCCGCTCGTCCGTTTGGGCATCCGCGAGGCGATCGAGGCTGACTTCGTCGTCCACGAGGTCCCGACCCGCGACGAGGCCCTCGACCTCGTCCGCGACGTCGGCCACTTCGACGTCGCCGTCGTCGACATGCGCTGGCGCGGCGACCGCGACGGCAACTCGCTCAACGGCCCGGAAGCGATCCGGATGCTGCACCGCTCAGCGGCCGGCCTGGGGATCGTCGCCCACGGCGAGCTCCCCGAACGCCATCTCGCCAGCGCCGCGCTGTCGGCGGGGGCGAGCGCCTACGTCTCGCGCACGGCGGGGCCCAAGGAGCTGCGCGAGGCCGTCGAGGCGGCGATCGCGCAGGAGCGCTTCATCGACCCGGCCGTGCCCCCGAAAGGGAGCCGCGGCAAGCTGACCCGTCGCCAGCGGGAGATCCTGCAGCTGCTGGCCAACGGCGAGTCGACCACCTTCGCCGCGCGCGAGCTCGACCTCAGCGAGGAGACGGTGAAGACCCACACCAAGCACGCCCTCGCCCGCCTCGGCGCAAAAAACCGCACCCACGCGGTCGCGATCGCCGTGCGCGAGTGCCTGATCGATTAGCTCAGGCTTTGGCGCGCTGATCGGTCGTCGCCCAGCTCGGGCGGCGGACGCGGACGAGTGAGCGGCGGCGCCACTTGGGCGGGCGCTGCTCCTGCTGAGGGGCAGGCGCTGGCGCAGCGGTGGAGGTCTTGCTCATTGCTAGATCCAGCCTCGGTCGCGCGCGGTAAGCACTGCCTGAGCGCGGTCGACGGCGCCGATCTTGCCGTAGACGTTGTGGAGATGGGTGCGGATGGTCGAGACCGAGAGGTGCATCTCGGTCGCGATCTGCTTGTAGACCATGCCCTCGGAGAGGTGGCGGAGGACGTCGAGCTCGCGGCTGGAAAGCGGGCACGGCTCGCTGATCCGGGTCGCGTCCTGGGTCGGCAGCGGCAGCTCGTAGAGGAGCTCGCGCAGGGCGGCCTCACTGAGCCCGCAGCGCGCGGCGGCGGCGCGGATGCGCTCCGGCGCGATCGCCTCCCCCTGGCAGTAATGGGCGACCATGTCGGCGGTGGCGACCATCGCCGCCAGCCCTTCGGCGTCGTCGGCATGGTGGCGCTCGATCGCGATCGCGATCCGCTGCGGCAGGTTCCAGCGCCGGGCGAGCACACCGCCGACCAGCGCGTGGTCGATCCCGAGCTGCTCGCGTTCCTCGCGCAGGCGCTGCTCGGGGGTGCGGGAGACGGCGTCGAAGTAGACCTTGTAGCCGGGGTGCAGGCGAGAGATGACCAGGCGGCCGACGTCATGCAGCAGCGCCGCCACCGCCAGCTCGTCGCGTTCGACCCAGCCGACCAAGCGGCCGATGCGATCGGCGGCGCGCTGGGTGGCGAGGGCGTGGACGCGGAAGCGCTCCGGCTTCAGCTCCCAGCTCCCGCTCGGCTCGAAGAAGTCGAAGCTCGGCGCGGTTCCCGCGATCGCGAGCACGCCGGCCGGCTTCAGCGCCTCGAGCGCCACCGGGATGGCGGCGACACCGCCGGCGTGGATGCCGCTGCGATTGGCGTTGCGCAGGACCGAGATCGTGAGAGCGACATCGCTCTCGACGGCTTCGATGATTTCGCCGGTGCGGGCGGTCTCCGCCGTGGCCGCGGTGATCACCCGGTCGCGGGACTCGGCCAGGACGGGGTAGCGCTCGACGGCCTCGAAAGCCTCGGCGAGCCGGCTTCCCGGCGCCGGGGCGGAGCGGGAGCCGGTCCCGGGACCTTCGTGCAGGGGAGGTTTGCTGCTGCTCTTGGGAGCCGTGACGCTCATTGGCCAACCCATCGGCAGCAAACGCCCCCAGGTTTAGCCCAACCTCCCTTTCCAAACCCCAAAATTGGGTTTTACATGGGCGCGCTCAGCCGGCGGCAAGCCGGCCCGCGGCCGCCCGGATGCGCTCCAGAGAGCGCTCGCGGCCGAGGACGGCCAGCGACTCGAAGATCCCCGGCGAGACCGAGGTGCCGGTTATCGCCACCCGGATCGGCTGGTAGAGCTTGCCCGGCTTGAGGTCGAACCGCTCCAGCAGAGGCGCCAGCGCGGCCTCGATCGACTCGGGCTCGAAGGTTTCGACGGGCCCCAGGGCATCCGCGACCGCCTCGAGGACCTCTCCCGTCCCCTCCTTCATCACCTTGGCCCAGGTCTTCTGATCGTCGACCGGCGGCTCGAAAAGGAAGCGGATCAGCGGCCAGACCTCCTCCAGGGTCTGAGCTTTCTCCTGGGCGATCTCGCAGGCGGCCCGCAGCTGCTCGTCCGGCTCGCGGCCGAGATGGCGGGCGACGGCTGCCGTGTAGTCCTGCAGCGATAGCTCCCGCATGAAGCGCCCGTTCAGCCAGCGCAGCTTCTTCTCGTCGAAGATCGCGGCCGATTTGCCGACGTTCTCCACCCGGAAGCGCCGCACCAGCTCCTCGGTGGACATGATCGTCGTGTCGTCGTCGGCTCCCCAGCCGAGCAGGGCGAGGTAGTTGCGAATCGCCGCCGGCAGGTAGCCCGCGTCGCGCAGCTCCTGGACGGAGGCGGCGCCGTGGCGCTTTGAGAGCTTCTTGCCGTCGGGGCCGTGGAGGAGCGGCAGGTGGGCGTAGCGCGGTGGCTCGAAGCCGAGCGCCTCGAGCACGAGCAGCTGCTTCGGCGTGTTGGAGAGGTGGTCGTCGCCGCGTACCACCTCGGTCACGCCCATCTCGGCGTCGTCGACGGCGACGGCGAAGTTGTAGAGGACCGAACCGTCGCCACGGGCAATCACGAAGTCGTCGTAGCTGGCGTTGGGGAAGGCGACCTCGCCGCGGATCAGGTCGTGGACCACGGTCTCTCCCTCGTCGGGGACCCGCAGGCGGATCGCGGCGCTCGGGTCCTCGGTGGGCGTGCCGCGGTAGCCATTCCCGGTTCCGTGCTCGGCCTTCCAGGCCTCCACCTCCTTGGCGGTCGCGTGATCGCGGTAGGCGTGGCCGGAATCGAGCAACCGCCGCAGCGCCTCCTCGTGGCGGTCCGCCCGCCCGGCCTGCGAGATCGGCCCCTCGTCCCAGTCGAGCTCGAGCCACTCCAGCGCGTCGATGATCTGGTCCCAGTTCTCCTGGGTCGAGCGCTCGCGGTCGGTGTCCTCGATCCGCAGGATCAGCTCGCCGCCTTCGTGGCGGGCCGCGAGCCAGTTGTAGAGTGCCGTCCTCGCTCCGCCGATGTGCAGCGCACCGGTCGGCGAGGGGGCAAACCTGAGACGGGAGTTATGGCTTGGCATGTTGATCGGAGCGCATGTTTCCACCGGCGGCGGCCTGCCGAACGCGATCGAGCGCGGCCAGGAGCGCGGCTGCGAATCTATCCAGATCTTTCACCAGAGCCCGCGGATGTGGCGGCCGACCAAATACGGCGAGGCCGATTTCGCCGCCTTCCGCGAGGCGATGGACGCCTCCAAGGTCGAAGCGGTGATCATCCACGCGGTTTACCTGATCAACTGCGCGACCAAAGACAAAGAGCTGCGGAAGAAATCCCTGACCTCGCTGACCCACGCCCTGCGGATCGGCGACGGGATCGGCGCCCGAGGCGTGGTCTTGCATCCGGGCTCGCAGAAAACCGACCCGCTCAAGCCATCGCTCAAGCGTGCTTCGAAACTGATTGCCGAGGCGCTGAAGGACAGCGACTCCTGCCCGCTGCTGATCGAGCAGACCGCCGGTCACAAGGGCCTTCTCGCGCGTGATTTCGACCAGATCGCGGCCCTGATCGACGGCGCGGGTGACGACAGCCGCCTCGGCCTCTGCCTCGACTCCTGCCACATGTTCGCCCAGGGCTACGACATCACCGATGAGGCTCACCTGGCCGCGGTCCTCGACGAAGCCGACGCCAGGATCGGAATCGACCGCCTCGGCGCCGTCCACGTCAACGACGCGGCCGTCCCCCTCGGCGCCCACCTCGATCGCCACGCCAACATCGGGAAAGGCGAGATGGGCAAACGCGGCCTCTCAGCCTTCCTCTCCGAGCCCCGCTTCGAGGGCCTCCCCGCCACCCTCGAGACCCCGGGCCCAGAAAAGAAAGGCTCTTCGAAAGCCGAAGTCACCGCAGCTAAGCGCCTGAGGCGCGAAGGCCTAAAACGCCGAGGCACCCTAGCTTCCTAGCCAGGAGCTGCTCTTGTCGTCTCTCGACCGCTGTCGCTAGGAGGAGTGGGTCTCCCCTGGCCGACCGGCGTCCTCTTGCCGGCACAGACCACTCAGCGAGAAAAGCCCAGTTAGAGGCCGGCAACCCAGGAAGGTCTGGGGAGACCCACTCCTCCCTACGGCACCACGCCAGAGCAGGCGACAAGGGCCGGCTCCCCCAGCCGACCCTTGCTCTCCCGCCGTAAGTCTTGGTTATTTGATGTGGAGGCCGGAGATGGCGCGGGAGATCACTAGCTGCTGGATCTCGGAGGTGCCCTCGAAGATCGTGTAGATCTTCGAGTCGCGGTGCATGCGCTCGACCGGGAACTCGCGGGTGTAGCCGTTGCCGCCGAGGATCTGGATCGCCCGCTCGGTCACCCAGACGGCGACCTCGCCGGCCTTGAGCTTCGACATCGAGCCCTCGGCGTTTTCGAATTTGTGGCCGTTGCGGCCCATCCAAGCAGCGCGCCAGACGAGCAGCCTGGCGGCGTCGATCTCGAGCTTCATGTTGGCCAGGTCGAAGGCGATCGACTGGTTCTCGATGATCTTCTTGCCGAACTGTTCGCGCTCTTTGGCGTAGTCGAGGGCGTACTCGTAGGCGGCGCGGGCGATGCCGAGCGCCTGGGCTCCGACGGTCGGCCGGCTGGCCTCGAAGGTCTGCATCGCCGCCTGCGATTTGGCCTTTTTGCCCTCGCGGACGCGAGCGAGCCGTTCGTCGAGCTTCTCTTTGCCACCGAGCAGGCAGGAGCCCGGGACGCGGCAGTCGTCGAGGTGGACGTCGGCGGTGTGAGAAGCGCGAAGTCCGTGCTTCTTCACCTTGGCGCCCTGCTCGCAGCCCGGCGTGCCGGGCGGGATGACGAAGGCGGCATGGCCACGGGAGCCGAGCTCACGGTCGACCGAGGCGATGATCACGTGGACGTTGGCGATGCCGCCGTTGGTCGCCCAGGCCTTCTGGCCGTTGATGACCCACTCGTCCTTGGCCTCGTCGTACTTGGCGGTGGTGCGGATGCCGGAGACGTCGGAGCCGGCGTCCGGCTCGGAGGCGCAGAAGGCGCCGAGCTTGACGTCGTCAGCCGTGCCGAAGCACTGTGGAATCCACTCTCCCATCTGCTCCGGGGTTCCCTGTCCGAAGATCGCCGCGACCGCGAGCGTCGTGCCCATGATCGCCATGCCGATGCCGGCGTCGCCCCAGAACAGCTCCTCGTTGGCGATCGGCAGGGTCAGCCCGGTCTCGTCGGCCCAGAACTGGCCGACGGCTTCGAAGCTGTAGAGGCCGATCTTGGCGGCCTCCTGGATGATCGGCCACGGCGTTTCCTCGCGCTCGTCCCACTCCGACGCGGCTGGCCGGACGACGCCCTCGGCGAACCCGTGCACCCACTCGCGGATGTCCTTCTGGTCTTGGTTTAGCTCGAGCGTGAACTTCGGCTCGCCCTGAGCCTCGGACGTGGAGTTGGCCTCGTCGAGCAGCGCGTTGGCGTCGACGTCGGCGACGGAGGAATCAGCCATGAGGGCGAAGTCTACACGGAACGGTGTCGTACTAAACGTCGCGCAGATCGAACGCGCGCAGGCCCTCGCCGCCCTCGTCGGTGCAGTCGAAGAAGCGGCGGTTGACGCAGCCGTAGGACTCGCCTTCGCCCTCGTAAGCGCGCTCGACCGAGAACTGGCAGTGCGGCAGCGGCTCGCCGGTCATCTTGACCCCACCGAAGCCGCCCTGCTCCAGGACCGCCGAGAGCTCGACCTCGGCCCCGTAAACCTCCTGCATGCAGCCGACGTACTGCTCGCCGGTGAGGCGGTCGATGTAGCTGTAGAGGTAGCGGCAGCCGAGTTCGACGCAGCCCCGCGGCTCGACCATCTTGTCGCAGAAGGAACGGCACTGGCGACACTCGCCGACCTGCGTGCGCGTAGCGCTCATGCGGAAAGTCTAGGGAGGCGAGAGGGCGGAGCCAAGCGGTTTCAGGCCGCCATGGCGTCTGGGCCCAGGAGCTGGTTCAGTTCGTAGCGAAGGTGAGGCGAAACCTGGACCCGGAAGTCTTCGCCGGTCTTCAGCTTCCTCGGGCCATCGCTGGTCTGGACGACGAAATGGACGCCGGCCTCTCCCTTGTGGTCCTCGAAGAGCGATTTCAGCTCGTCCATCACCTTCGGATCCCTCAGCTTTTCGAGGTCGATCGAGACCTGCAGCGGCCCGCTCGGCAGCGGCGTCGGCATCTTCTTCGCGGCGCTGGCGATCTCGGCCTGGTCGGGTTCGAAGCGCTGCGCCTCCTGGACGACCAGCTTGGTCTCGCCGCGGTCCTTGTGGTCGAGACGCCCGCGGACGAGGACGATCGCGTCGGGCTCGATGACCGCGGCGCTCTCGGATTCATCGGCCTTGAAGACCAGCATCTCGACCTGCCCTTCGACGTCGTCGAGGGTCGCGAACATCATCTGGTTGCCGCTCTTGGTGCGGATCTTCTTGCACTCGACGACGATCCCGCCGACCGTGACCCAGGCGCCGTCGGGTTTGCCGCCGAGCTGGGCGAGGCTGCAATCGACCCGCGCCCGCAGCGCCGGACCGACTTCGGCCAGCGGGTGCGAGGAGAGGTAGGTGCCGAGCACCTCCTTCTCCATCGCCAGCATCTCGGCGCGGTCGAACTCCTCGGCGGGGATCGGCGGCCGCTGGTGGACGTGGGACTGCGCCGGCCCACCGCTGCCGTCGTCGCCGAAGTCGAAGATCGAGCCCTGTCCCAGCTGGGCGTCCTCCTGCGCCTTCTGCCCCGCCGACTGAGCCGCCGGCAGGGCTCCCAGCATGCCTTTGCGGCTGGCGCCGGTCGAGTCGAGGGCCCCGCACTTGACCAGGCATTCGATCGCCCGTTTGTTGACCGCCCTGGAGTCGACCCGCTCGCAGAAGTCCCAGATCGACTCGATCGGTTTCTCCTCGCGGGCCCGCAGGATCGCCTCGACCGCCGAGTGGCCGACATTCTTGACCGCGTCGAGGCCGAAGCGGATCGCGTTCTCGGAGACGACGAAGGAGTGGCCGGAGGAGTTGACGTCGGGCGGGAGCACGTCGATCCCCATCTCCGCGCAGCGGTTGACGAAGAAGGGCACCTTGTCTTTGGTGTTCATCACCGAGGAGATCACCGCCGCCATGTACTCGGCCGGGTAGTTGGCCTTGAGGTAGGCGGTCCGGTAGGAGATCAACGCGTAACAGGCGGCGTGGGACTTGTTGAAGGAGTAGTCGGCGGCGGCTTCGTTCAGCTTCCAGAGGTCGGCGGCGACCCTGGGATCGGTGTTCGATTCGGCAAGGCCCTGCATGAACTTGTCCTTCATCGTCGCCATCAGGTCGCGCTTCTTCTTGCCGACCGCCTTGCGCAGGTCGTCGGCCTGGGCGCCCGAGAAGCCGGCCAGCTCGCGGGCGATCGCCATCAGCTGCTCCTGGTAGATGACGCAGCCGTAGGTCTCGGCGGTGATGTCCTGCAGCCGCGGGTCGGGATAGCGGACGCTGGCGGGGTTGCGCTTGCCCTTGGCGTAGGTGGGGATGTAGGCCATCGCCCCGGGCCTGTACAGGGCGCCGAGCGCCACCAGGTCGGCGAACTCGGTCGGCTTCACCTTGCGCAGCGCGTCGCGCATCCCCTCCGACTCGAACTGGAAGACGCCGGTCGAGTCCCCCTCGGCGAGCATCGCGTAGGTCTTGGCGTCGTCGAGCGGGATCTGGGCGACGTCGATCCGCTCGCCGCGCGAGCGCTCGATGATCTCGATCGCGTCCTCGATCACGTCGAGGTTGCGCAGGCCGAGAAAGTCCATCTTCAGCAACCCGATCTCCTCGATCGGATTCATCGAGTACTGGGTCACGATCTTGTACTGGCGCTCCGGCTTGCCTTTCTCGTTCGTCGCGGCGGGCGCGCTCTTGTCCTCGGCGAGCTGCAAGGGCACGACCTCGTGCAGCGGCCGGTCGGCGATCACCACGGCGGCGGCGTGGATCGAGTTGTTGCGAATGATCCCCTCGAGCCCGCGGGCGACGTCGATGACTTTCCTCGCATCGGGCTCGGCGTCGTAGGTCTTTTTCAGCTCCTCGCCGGGCTTGAGGCATTCCTCGAACGAGGGGCTGCGGCCCATGATCGGCTCCGGGATCTGCTTCGCCAGGCGGTCGCCGGTCGCGTAATCGAAGCCGAGGACGCGGGCGGCGTCGCGGGTGGCGGCGCGCGGGGCCATCTTGCCGAAGGTGATGATCTGGGCGACCGACTCGCGGCCGTATTTCTCGCCGACGTAGCGGATCATCCGCTCGCGCCCGCGGACCGAGAAGTCGATGTCGATGTCCGGCATCGATTTGCGGCCCGGGTTGAGGAAGCGCTCGAAGATCAGGCCCTCGGCCAGCGGGTCGAGGTCGGTGATGCTGAGGGAGTAGGAGACGATCGAGCCGGCGGCAGAGCCGCGACCGGGACCGACCGCGATCCCGTTCTCCTTCGCGTAGGTGACGAAGTCCCAGACGATCAGGAAGTAGGAGGAGAAGCCCATCTCCTCGATCACCCCGAGCTCGAACTCGAGCCGCTCGACCGCCTCGGCGGGCGGCGGGTCGCCGTAGCGGGCGCGCAGGCCGTCCATCGCGATCCGCCGCAGCATCGCCTCCGGCTCCTCGCCGTCGGGAGCCGGGTAGCGCGGCAGCAGCAGCTTGCCAAGCTCGATCTCGATCTCGCAGCGCTCGGCGATCTCCATCGTCGTCGGCACCGCCTCCGGCCACTCGGCGAACGAGGCGGCCATTTCGGCGTTGTCCTTGATGTAGAACTCGTTGGTGTCGAAGCTCATCTTCGGCATCTGCAGCGTCGACTTCGTCTGCACGCAGAGCAGCGCCGCGTGGTTGTCGAAATCCTCACGGCGCAGGTAGTGAACGTCGGCGGTCCCGACCAGCGGCCGGTTCAGTTGGCGGGCGAAGCGGACGATCCCCTCGTTTGCCTTGTCCTGCTCTTCGATTCCGTTCTTCTGGACCTCGAAGTAGACCTGCTCGGGTCCGAACGCCTGGATCAGGTCATCGAGGTGGGCGCGGGCGTCGTCGTCGCGCTCTTCGACCAGGCGCCGGCAGAAGCGCGACTGCAGGCAGCCGGTGAGGGCGATCACGCCTTTGGAGTGCTCGGAGAGCAGGTCCATGTCGACGTTGGCCTTGCCACGGGAGAAGCCCTCGAGGAATCCGGCGGAGGTGAGCTTGACCAGGTTGGAGAAGCCCTCGTTCGTCTCCGCCAGCAAGGTGAGGTGGTTGCGCTCGTAGCGCGTCTGCTCCTTGATCGCGTGGCGATCGTCGACGAAGTAGGCCTCGAGGCCGGCGATCGGCTTGATGCCGTGTTTCTTGCAGGCCTTGTAGAGGTCGACGGCGCCGTTCATGACGCCGTGATCGGTCAGCCCCAGGGCCGGCTGATCGAGCTCGGCGGCCCGCGCCGCCATCGCGTCGATCTTGCAGGCGCCGTCAAGCAGCGAGTACTCGCTGTGGGCATGGAGATGTACGGCTGACGCGGTGCTCACGAGTCCGTCGATCATGCCAAGCCGGGCAGATGGCAACGGGGCCTTCGGTGACGCTTCTGCGCGATTTCCGCGCTACTCCCGCGCGGCCGATTCACGCAGCACGCGAGGAAGCCGGTTGGCTCAGCCGCAGACCCAGGCGCTGGGGCCAGAGTCGGCCCAAATTTCGCCGGCGATGCGGTCCTGTTCGGCCTTCGGGGCGTTCTGCGGTTCGCCCGCGCCGCCGTAGAGCTCCCAGGTCGAAGGAAGGATCTGGTAGGCGCCGCCGGCGCCGCTCGACGGGTTGAGGGCGCTGTAGTTGCCGCCCGACTCGCACATCACGATGTAGGTCGGAATCGAATACGGCCCGCCCAGCCAGCGGCCGATTTCTTCTTCGGCTTCCGCTTCGGATTCGGCCAGGCGGGCTTCTTGGACCTCGTCCACCCAGGTGGCGATGTCGTCTTTGAGCTTCCCCAGCGAGGCTTCGCGGCTGGCGCGCAGGGACTGCAGGCGCGCCGCCGAGGCCTCGGCGGCCGCGCGCACCGAGGCGATTTCGGCGCGGGCGGCTTCGAGCCGTTCGTCGTAGGCGACAGCTTCGTCCTCGAGATCGCCCACCGCCAAGACCTCGCGGTGCACGGCGGCGCGCACTTCGGCGACCCGCTCGGCCAAGGCGCTGTCGGCTTCGTTGATCGCCCGCAGGTAGTCGTTGCGGGCGACGAGGTCCTGGTAATCGTCCGCTTCGAGGACCAGCGTCGCCGCATCCGGGGTGCCGCTCTCGTAGATCGCCACCAGCCGTTCGGCGAGGATCTGACGAGAGCGTTGCAGCCGCGCTTTCTCAATCGCGAGTCGGTGTTTCGTGTCCGCGAGCTTCCGGGCGAGGTCGGCGGCGCGTTCGCGGCCTTCGGCGAGCAACCCGCTGAGCCTTTCCTCGCGCGCCTGCGCCTTCGCCGCTTCGGCTTCGGCGCCGCCCAGTTCAGCCGTCGTCGCCTGCAGCTCACTCGACAAAGAGCTGGCCTCGTCGCGCGCCTGCGCCAGCTTCGCTTCGAGCGCTTCGGTCTTCCCGGCTGAAGCAGTTCCGACAGCGACGATCAGGACCGCGAGCAGCGCGCAGAGCGACGCTGCGGCGCCGATCCGGAGGAGGTCCGTTCTGAGCTCGAGCGGCCGCACGAGCGGCTGAGGCTAGCGAGCGCGCTGCGAAATCCCTGCAAGTTGCCGATAAACCGCAAGAGAACTTGCGGCCCGGCGCTCAGCCTTCCGGGACTTCGCGCCTGAGCCAGTAGGCGGCAGCGCCGGTCGCGGCCACCAGCGCCGCGACCGTGGCGATGCCTGCCGGACGCTGGTAGCGCCGCAGCGCGTAGCGCAGACCGAACCGGAGGGCCGCCTTGCCGAACCAGCCGTAGATCATGCCTGCTCCTCCCCGTCTCGGTTGCGGAGACGGTGCGCCATCCGCGACTGCAACGACCAGAGCTCGATGAAGCCCGGGGAGGCAGTCTGCGAGAACAGGCCGCCCGACTCGGCGAAGCTGGCAAGCTGACCGTCGTAGACGGCGTTGGGCGAGGAGCGGGTGACGACGCGCACCGAGCCTTTGAACAGGCGCAACCCGATCTCCCCGCTGACCTGCTTGTTCACCGCCTCCATGTAGGCGTCGAGGTCACTGCGCAGCGGCTCCCACCAGAGCCCGGCGTAGACCAGGTACCCCCACTTCTGATCGAGGGCGGGCTTGAACTGGTTCTGGTGGATCGTCCCGACCAGGCGCTCCAGCTCCTCGTGCGCGGTGAGGATGATCGCGGCGGCGGGCACCTCGTAGATGTCACGAACCTTGAGACCGACGATCCGGTCCTCGATGTGGTCGACGATGCCGACGCCGTGGCGGCAGCCGATCGCCGCCGCCCGTTCCAGCAGCGCGACCAGCTCCAGCCGCTCACCGTTGATCGAGACCGGCACCCCCTCCTCGAAGCCGATCGTCACCGTCTCCGCCTCGTCGGGCGCCTCCTCGGGGCGGGTGACGAGCTGGAAGACGTCGTCCTCGGGCGCCCGCTCGAGGTCCTCGATCCAGCGGCCCTCCGACGACCGTCCCCACAGATTGTCGTCTATTGAATATGGGGCGACCTCGGTGCCGCCCTTGACCGGGATCCCGTTCTCACGGGCGTAGGCGATCTCCTCGTCGCGGCCCATTGCCCAGGTGCGGACCGGGGCGATCGTCTTCAGCTCCGGCGCCAGCGTCGCCACCGTCGCCTCGATCCGGACCTGGTCGTTGCCCTTGCCGGTGCAGCCGTGGGCGATCGTGTCGCAGTTGCTCTGGCGCGCGTATTCGACCGCGAGCTGGGCGATCAGCGGCCGGCCGAGCGCCGTGAAGAGGGGGTAGCCGTTGCCGTAGACGGCGTTGGCCTTGATCGCCGGGGCGACGAACCCGGCGGCGAAGCGCTCGCGGGCGTCGATGACATGGCACTCGACCGCGCCCAGCTGCAGCGCCTTTTTTTCGATCACCTCGTAGTCCTCGCCCGGCTGGCCGAGGTTGACCGTGAGGCAGACCACTTCGGCTTCGTAGTGGTCCTGGATCCACTTCAGCATCACGCTGGTGTCGAGCCCGCCCGAGTAGAGCAGCAGGACGCGATCGACGGTCGACGGATCCGCCTCATAGGTGGCGGTGCGCTGGGATTGAGGCTGTTCGACGCTCACGGGGAGCGCAGTCTGCCAACTAGGGGGCTTCGATGCCCCCTGAGCCGCCTTCTTCCGGTTCTTCGGGTTCCGGTTCTTCTTCTTCCGGTTCCGGTTCCGGTTCTTCTTCGGTCGGCGGTTCTTCTTCGGTGGTTTCGGTCGTGGTCGTCTCCGTCGTCGTGGTCGGCGCGCTTTCGGTCGTCGTCGGAACCGTCGTGGCAGTCGCTTCGTTGGTGCCGGTCGCGCTGCCGCCGTTGTCGTTGCCGGCGATCACGATCACCGCGATCAGCAGGCCGACGATCACCGCGATCAGGCCGGCGATCAGCCAGCGCGAGTTGTTGTCGCGGTCTTCAGGCGGGCGGCCCCCTGGTCCGGGGCCGCGCCCTTCGGGTCCCATCATCCGGGTCGGGTCCTCGTGCATCTCTCTAGCTCTCGGGTCCGAGAATCGCGTCGAGGATCGGGGTCGTGTCCTCGATCTCGAACCGGTTTCGCAGACGCTGCTCGATCTCCTCCCTGCTGCTGCCGGAAACGGCCATCTGGGTCGCCAGCAGACGGGCGCCGGAGGCATCGCCCTCCGGCGCCGGGGGCGCGGGCGGCGCAGGCTGCTCGGGATGGGTCACGGCGCGCAGACGCGGTGCCTCGCGCAATGGAGCGGGGTCCTCGGAGGCAGGCGCCTCCTTGCCCTGGCTTCGATCCGTCTGCTCGGGGTCGATCCGGAACTTCGCTTCTTCCAGGAGCGTCTGCATTCGCTCCGCTTCGCGCTGCAGCGAATCTGCCTGGTCCAGCAAGACGTCCACCATGTGCGAGAGGTCCTCCATGCGCCTGTCGGTTATTCGATCCGCCTCCGCCCGGGCCTGCGTCAGATATCGCCGTGCCTGGGCTTCGGCGTCGTCGATGACGCCCTCGGCGGCGCGCTCGGCCGCCTCGACGATCGCCTCGAGGCGCTGGGCCGTCGTCGCGCGCAGCTCCTTCTCCTGCTTCGGGAGGTCTTTCCGCCGACCGGTGCTCATGAAGGAGAACAGGCTAGTGCCTGAAGGCGGTAGTCGTGTGCCGCATCTGGCGAGTGAATCGCCGTTCGCAGCAAGGACGCAGGATGCAGCCTTTGCTGGTTGCAAAGGCAAATCCGAGGACGCCGCTGCGGGCGGCGAGACACCGCCAGGGCGGTGCATGACTACCGCCTTCAGGCACTCGAAAGCGATTGGCCGATGAGATCAACAGCGAGGTCGACGTGGTCGGAATCGATCACCAGCGGCGGCAGCAAGCGCAGCGTGTCCGGGCGCGGCACGTTGACGACTAGCCCGCGCCCGAGCAGGTCGGCGCTTACGGCCGGTCCGTCGATCCCCTCCTCCAGCTCGACCCCGATCATCAGCCCGCGGCCCCGCGTCCCGCGCACGCCGTCAAGCGCGCCGAGCTTCTCGCGGAGGTAGGCGCCGAGCTCGCGGACCTGCCGCAGCAGCACCGGGTCATCGACGACGTCGAGCACCGCCAGGGCGGCGGCGGTGGCGACCGGGCCCCCGGCGAAGGTCGAGCCGTGGTCGCCGAGCTCGAGCACGGTGGCGCAGCCGGGCGCGGTGACGCAGGCGCCGATCGGCATGCCGCCGCCGAGCGCCTTGGCGGTGGTGAGGACATCGGGGCGGACCGGCGTCTGCTCATAGGCCCAGAGCGAGCCGGTCCGGCCGAGGCCGGTCTGGATCTCGTCGAGGATCAGCAGGGCGCCGACCTCGTCGCAGGCCTCGCGCGCTGCCAGCAGCGCCTCCTCGCTGGTCGGGAAGACCCCGGCCTCGCCCTGGATCGCCTCGATCAGGACCGCGGCCGTGTGGGTCCCCACCGCCTCACGCAGCGCCGCGGCGTCGTTGTGGGGAACCGAGCGGAAGCCGGCCAGCATCGGCTGCAGCGCCTCGTTCTTCGCCAGCCCCGGCGTCGCCGCCAGGGCCCCATAGCTGCGGCCGTGGAAGTCGCCCTCGAAGGAGACGATCTCCGGCGCGGCGATCCCGCGCTGGTGGGCGTGCTTACGGGCCACCTTGATCGCGCACTCGATCGCCTCGGTGCCGGAGTTGGAGAAGAAGACGCGTCCACCAAGGCTCGACTCGGAGAGCCGTTCGGCCAGCTGCGCCATCGGCTCGGTGTAGAAGAGGTTGGAGACGTGCATCAGGCGGTGGGCCTGCTCGCGAACTGCCTTCACCACCTCCGGATGGCAGTGACCGACCGAGCAGACCGAGATGCCGGTGAGGAAGTCGAGGTATTTCCTGCCCTCGGCGTCCCAGAGCAGGGGGCCCTCGCCTTTGACGAAGTCGACCGGCGCCCGTTTGTAGGTGCGCATCAGGTAGCGCTCCTCCAACGAGCGAGTCTCGTCGAGGCCTATCCCCTCGGCGACGTCGGTCATGGCGTGACCATCGTCCCGATGCCGGCGTCGGTGAAGAGCTCGAGCAGGAGGCTGTGCGGAATGCGGCCGTCGATGATGTGGGAGGACTGGGCGCCGCCGCGGATCGCGTCCGCGCACGCCTGCAGCTTCGGCCGCATCCCCCCTTCCAGGCTCGGCAGCTTTTCGTCGACCTCCGCCACGGTCGCCCGGGAGATCAGCGAGCCCTCGTCAGCCGGATCGGCGAACCAGCCCGCGACGTCGGTCAGGAAGACGGCCTTATGGGCGCCGAGCGCGGCGGCGACCTTGCCGGCGGCCTCGTCGGCGTTGACGTTGTAGGACTGACCGCCGCGGTCGCTGGCCGCGGAGGCGATCACCGGGATGTAGTCGGCGGCGATGTGCTCGAGGACGTCGACATCAACCCGATCGATCGTGCCGACGAAGCCGACCTGCTCGGCGTTGGCGACCGGCGAGACCTCGAAGAGGTTCCCGTCCTCGCCGGAGAGGCCGACCGCCGCCTGGCCATGGCGGTTCAGCCGCTGGACGATTTCCGAGTTGAGCTTGCCGGCGAGGACCATCTGCGCCACCTCGACGGTCTCGGCGTCGGAGACCCGCAGGCCCTCGTGGAAGCGCACCTCGAGGTCGAGTTTCTCCATGTAGCGGGTGATCTCCGGCCCGCCGCCGTGGACGATGATCGGGTTGAGGCCGACGTACTTGAGCAGGACGACGTCGGTGGCGAAGGCTTCGCGCAAGCCCTCGTCGAGCATCGCCGCGCCGCCGTACTTGATGACAACGGTGCGGCCGTGGAACTCGCGGATATAGGGCAGCGCCTCGAGCAGGGTGGCGACGCTGCTGTCGTAATGGGTGGGGGTGGCGTTGCTCACGTCGTGTATTCCGCGTTCAGCTTGACGTACTCGTAGCCGAGGTCGGAGAACCAGACGTGGGCGCTGTGCCCGCCACGGCCGAGGCGCAGGCCAATCTCGGCCTCCTCGACGTCGGCGCCGAGCTCGGCGGCGTCGATGTTCTCGGCGCCGAGCTCCGGCAGCTCCTCGCCGGCGAGGGCGGCGCCGGCCGCTTGGGCGATTCGGCCCCAGTTGGGATCGCGGCCGAAGAGCGCGGTCTTGACCAGGGGCGAGTTGGCGATCGCCCGGGCTACCCGCTCGGCCTCGGCCTGCGAGGCGGCCTCGGTGACCCCGATCCGGGCGGTGCGGGCGGCGCCCTCGCCATCGCGGACGATCTCGATCGCCAGCTGCTTCAGCACCGCCTCCAGCAGGCCGGGAGGGAGCGGCTGGCCGGAGGCGCCCGAGGCCTGCAGCAGCACGGTGTCGTTGGTGCTCATCTGACCGTCGACGGTGATCCGGTTGAAGGAGGCGTCGGACGCGGCGCGCAGGAGCGCGTCGGCGTCCTCGACCACCGCGTCGGTCTGCACGAAGCAGAGCATCGTTGCCATGTTCGGCTCGATCATCCCCGCCCCCTTCGCCTGGGCGGAAAGGGTCACGCCGCCGGCGCGCAGGGTGCAGCGCTTGGGCCAGCGGTCGGTGGTGAGGATCGCGTCGGAGAATGCTCCGCCGCCCTGCTCGGAGAGCGTGGAAGCAGCTTCGGCGATGCCGACGAGCACAGCGTCGACGGGCAGCGGGACGCCGATCGTGCCGGTCTCCGCGACAGCGACCTGCGGCTGCTTCAGCCCCAGTTGCTCGGCGGCCACCGTGGACATCGCCAGGGCGTCGGCGTAGCCCTGCTCGCCGGTCTCGGCGTTGGCGTTGCCGCTGTTGACGACGGCGGCGCGGATGCCGTCGTGGTGGCAGCGCTCGCGGCAGACGCGGATCGGCGCCGCGGCGGAAGCGTTGCGGGTCAGCAGCAGGGCCGAGGTGACCTCCTCGGCGTCACAGACGACCAGCCCGACGTCGGTGCGCCCGCCGCCCTTCAGCCCGCAATGGGCGCCGCCGGCGCGGAAGCCCGGTGCGAGCTGGTTCGGGTCGAGCTCCTCGACGCCATCAGGGGCCGCAACCCAGCGGGAGCGAAAGAAACTCACAGCAGACCCGCCGTCTCGTCCAGCCCCAGCATCAGGTTGAGGTTCTGCACACCCTGGCTGGAGGCGCCCTTCCAGATGTTGTCGATGGCCGAGAAGGCCATCACCCTCCCCCGCTCCTCAACCGTGACGTAGACGTGGCACTGGTTGGTATCGCGGACGGCGCGCAGGTTCGGCGGTCCGTCGAGGACGTGGACGAAGGGCTCGTCGGCATAGCGACGCTCGTAGAGGTCGCGAATCGCCCCCTTCGAGGTGGGCTCGCTGAGGACGCCGAAGCAGGTCGCCAGCTCGCCCTGGTCGAGCGGCAGCAGGTGCGGCACGAAGGTGACCGGCGCCGGGCTGCCGAGCGCCGCCAGCTCCTGCTCGATCTCGGGCCGGTGGCGGTGCCCCTCGGTCTTGTAGGGGAAGGCGTTCTCGGTCATGCTCGAGAAATGGACGAGGTCGTCGCTCGAGCGGCCGTAGCCGGAGGTGCCCTGCATCGCCGCGACGAAGACTTCGGAGAGCAGCCCCTGTTCGGCCAGCGGCGCCAGCGCGAGCACGCTCGCCGTCGGGTAGCAGCCGGGGGTGGCGACGAGCTTCGCCTCGCGCAGCTCCTCGCGGTAGAGCTCGCTGAGACCGTAGACGCCGGTCCCGAAGAGGTCGGGGGCGCCGTGCTGGCCGTACCAGCGCTCGTAGGTCTCGCGGTCGCGGAGGCGGAAGTCGGCAGAGAGGTCGACGACGAGGATGCCCTGCGCCCGCAAGGCAGCGTCGGTCGGCGCGGCGGCGCCGTGCGGGTAGGCGACGATCGCCGCGTCGACGTCCGGCAGCTCCTCCAGGTCGAGCTCGGTCAGCTCGATCGGCACCCGGTAGCGCGGGTAGACCTCGTCGAGCCGCTTGCCGGCCTCGCTGCGGGAGGTGGCGGCGACCAACTCGAGTCTTCGGTGGCGCCAGATGATCTCTGCGGCGAGGGCCCCGGTGAAGCCAGAGGCGCCGGCGACCAGCACCCGCGCCGCGGGCTCGCCGTCAAGCGGTTGCTTGGTGAGGTCACTCACGGAGGGAGCCTCCGAGCTCGCCCAGCTTCACTTTGATCGCCTCACGCCGCTCGGCGACCTCCTCGTCGGTGAGAGTGCGGTCGGCGCGGAACTCGAGGTTGAGCGCGAGGCTCTTGCGGCCCTCACCGAGCTGCTCGCCTTCGTAGAGGTCGAAGACCTCGGCCGCCCGCAGCAGCTCGCCGCCGCCGGCCATCACCGCGGCGCGCACCTCGGCCGCCGGCGTCTCGGCCGGGACCACGACCGCGAGGTCCTGGTACACGGCCGGGAAGGTGGTGACGTCCTCATAGCGCTCCTCGCCGACGGTCGCGGCGGCCAGCAGCGGCGCCAGGTCGAGTTCGAAGGCAGCGGCGGCGGCGAGATCCCAGGTCCGGCAGACCAATGGGTGCACCTCGCCGATCCAGCCGGCGGCGGCATCACCGACCGAGACCGCGGCCGACCGCCCGGGATGCAGGAACGGCTCTTCCGCCGCAGCGAACTCGAGCTCCACCCCGAGGAGCGCCGCCAGCCCTTCCAGCACCCCCTTGAGCGCGAAGAAGTCCGCGGCCTCGCCCTCGCCCCGCCAGGAGCGCGGCGAGAGCTGCCCGATCGCGATCCCGGCAAGCCGCTGCGGCTCCGCGAACGGCGCCGCCTGCTCCCCGGCGAAGTTGCCGTTTCCCTCCAGGTAGACGCGGGCGGATTCGAACAACGTCAGGGCGTCGGCGCCGCGGGCGGTGTTCCGAGCGGCGATGTCGAGGAGAGAGCCAAGCAGGAGCGTCCGCATCGCCGACTGGTCCTCGGAGAGCGGGTTTGCGAGCAGGACCGGCTTCGCCCGCGGATCGTCGGCGGGGATCCGCAGCCGCTCGACCTCGCCTGGGTCGGTGAAGCTCCAGCCGACCACCTGGTCGAAGCCGAAGTCACGCAGGCCGTCTTCGGCCCGCCGCCGCAGCCGCTGCTCGCGGCTGAGGCCGCCGACCGCGCCGCCGACCGCCGGCAGCGTCGTCGGCAGGTGCTCGTCGATGCCGTGGACCCGCGCCACCTCCTCGATCAGGTCGACCTCGCGGGTGACGTCGTAATAGCGATCGGGCGGGACAGCGGCCTCGAGGTCCTCGCCCGCCTCCCGCACCTCGAAGCCGAGCCGCTCCAGGTAGGTCGTCTGGTCCGCCTGGGAGATGAACATCCCGAGCAGGCCCTCGACCCGCTCGGCCCGCAGGATCAGCCGCCGCGGCGGTGGAGGCTCGGCGGCGACGTCGATCGTCCCGGGCACCAGCTTGGCGCCGCAGAGCTCGACCATCAGCCGCGATGCGACCGCTTGAGCCCGCATCGTCAGCGCCGGGTGCAGCTGCTTCTCGAACCGCGAGGACGCCTCGGAGCGCAGGCCAAGCATCCGCGAGGTGCGGAGGATGTTGGTCCCGTTCCAGTTCGCCACCTCGAGCAGGACCCGGGTCGTCTCGTCGGAGACCTCGGAGATCTGGCCGCCCATGATCCCGGCGATCCCCGACGGCCCGTTCTTGTCGCAGACGAGGACGGTCTCGGCGTCGAGGGTGCGCTCGACGTCGTCGAGGGTGGTCATCTTCTCGCCGTCGCCAGCGGTGCGGACGAAGAGCGCGCCGTCGGGGACCTTGTCGAGGTCGAAGGCGTGCAGCGGCTGCGCGGTCAGCAGCATCACGTAGTTGGTGATGTCGACGACGTTGTTGATCGGGCGCTGGCCGGCGGCTGCGAGGCGCGCCTGCAACCACAGCGGCGAAGGGCCGATGGTGACGTCGGTGAAGACGCGGGCGGTGAAGCGCGGGCAGAGCTCGGGCACCTCGACCGTGACCGAGGCGAAGTCGGAAGCCTCCCCCTCGCCTTCGGCCGGGGCGTCCTCGGCCCAGGGGTCGGCGGCAAGCGGGGCGCCGGTGATCGCGTGGGCCTCGCGGGCGACGCCGTGGACGCCGAGGCAATCGCTGCGGTTCGGGGTGACCTCGATCTCCAGCACCGGCTCGCCCAACGTCAGCACCTCGCCGAGCGGCGTCCCGGCGGCGAGGCTCGGATCGAGCTCCATGATCCCCTCGTGGTCGTCGCCGATCTCGAGCTCGTCGGCGGCGAGGATCATCCCTTCGGAGGGGATCCCCCGCAGCTTCGCCTTGCGCAGCTTCTCGCCGTTCGGCATCCGCGCCCCGGGCAGGGCGACGGCGACGGTCTGGCCCGTCGCCACGTTCGGCGCCCCGCAGACGATCGGCCGCTCGCCGTCGCCGGTGTCGACCATGCAGGCGCTGAGCCGGTCGGCCTTCGGGTGCTTCTCGCATTTGACGACCTTGCCGACGACGAAGCCCTCGGCTGAGGGCGGGCCGACCCGGTCGAGCCGCTCGACCTCGGTCCCGGTCATCACCAGGCGGTCGGCCAGCGCCGCCGGCTCCATTCCGGGGTCGCAGCACTCGCGCAGCCATGAGTACGGGACTCTCATCCGAACTGCTCCAGCATCCGCGCGTCGTTGTCGAAGAAGCGCCTCAGGTCGGGGACGCCGTGGCGCAGCATCGCCACCCGCTCGACCCCGATCCCGAAAGCGAAGCCCTGGACCCGCTCGGCGTCATAGCCGTAGCTCTCGACGAAGCCGAGGACGTTGGGGTCGACCATGCCGGCGCCGAGGATCTCGATCCAGCCCTGACCCTTGCAGAGGTTGCAGCGCTCGCCGCCGGCCAGCTCGCCGGTGCCGCCGCACTGGAAGCAGGAGACGTCGACCTCGACGCTCGGCTCGGTGAAGGGGAAGAAGTGCGGCCGCAGGCGGACCTCGCGGTCGGGCCCGAAGATCGCCCGGCACATCGCCAGCAGCGTCCCCTGCAGGTCGGCGAGGGTGATCCCCTCTGCGATCGCCAGCCCCTCCATCTGGTGGAACATCGGGCTGTGGGTCGCGTCGGAGTCGCGCCGGTAGACCTTGCCAGGAACGACGACGAAGATCGGCGGCGGCTGCGTCTCCATCGAGCGCACCTGCATCGGCGAGGTGTGGGTGCGCAGCAGCACGTCGGGGTGCGACTGCACGTAGAAGGTGTCCTGGAGCATCCGCGCCGGGTGGCCGGGCGGGTGGTTCAAGGCCGTGAAGTTGTAGTAGTCGTGCTCGATCTCCGGCCCCTCGGCGACGAAGTAGCCGAGCCCGACCATCGTGTCCTCGAGCAGGCGGGTCGTGCGGGTGATCAGGTGGGCGTGGCCGACCGGGCGCGGGGGCGCGCCGGGGAGGGTGACGTCGATCCGGTCGGTGACCAACCGCGCCTCGAGCTCGGAAGCGTCGAGCCGTTCGGCGGTGCGCTCCAGCAGCGCCTCCAGCTCCTTGCGGGCGCGGTTGGCGGCGCCGCCGACCGCGCCCCGTTCCTCCGGCGGCAGCTCGGCGATCCCGCGCAGGATCGAGGTCAGCTCAGCTTTGCGGCCGAGGTGGCGGACCCGCAGCTCCTCCAGCTCGGCGCTGGTTCCGGCGCCCTCGATCGCCGCGGCCGCCGCGGCCCTGATCTCCTCGATCCGCTCAACCATCGCCCTGGGCCTTCCGCATGGCGAGCGAAGATATCCGCTGGGCGGCGATCGCAGCCGCCGCGGCGACGTTCAGCGACTCGGCGCCGCCCGGCCGCAGCGGGATCGTGACGCGGACGGCGCAGGCGTCGAGCACCTCTTGCGGCAGCCCCTCGCGCTCGGCCCCGAGGCAGATCGTGGCGGCGCCATCGAGCGCCTCCAAACCGTCACCCCCGTGGGCGACCAGCGCCGCGCGCGGCTCGGGCGTCGCCTCCACCCCGGCGCTCAGCGGCGGCCGGTTGAAGATCGACCCCATGCTCGCCCGCACCGCCTTGGGCGAGAACGGATCGGCGCAATCAGGCCCGAGGACTACGGGGCCGTCAATCAGCGCATCGGTGGTCCGCAAGATCGTCCCCACGTTGCCGGGGTCGCCGACGCCATGAAGGTAGACGCAGGGCTCAGGCGAGCTGTCCCCGGTATCCGGGGAGAAATCGGTTGACCCTTTCGGCACAGGCCAGACTGCGATCGCGCGGGTCCCGGAACCCAGAGAGGAGACGTCGGCGAGCAAGCCGGGCTCCACCTCCTCGCCGTCCAGGCCCGCGCCCGCCGCGACCAGCACGAACCGTGGCTGTGCCCCGGCGGCCAGACCCGCCTCCAGCAGGTCCTCGCCTTCGGTCGCGAACAGGCCCTCGCGCTCGCGGTGCTTGCGGTCGCGCAGCTTGCGGACCAGCTTCAGCTTCTCGTTTTGGGGGCTTTCGATCATCTGCGAAGGGCTCTAGGTGGTGATTCTGTCGAGGATCTGGGTCTCTTCTTCTCGGTCGTTTCTTCTCCTGGAACGAAAAAGCGGGCCGATAAACGGCCCGCCCGGGAGAGAGGAAGTGTCGGTTACGCCGTTAGGCGGCCGCACCCTCCCGGGCCAGCTCCACAAATCGGCGGAAGGCGTCGCGGTCGTTGACGGCGATCTCGGCCAGCATCTTCCGGTTGACCTCAACCTCGGCTTTGCTGAGGCCGTGCATCAGTTCCGAGTAGCTCATGCCCTCGAGCCGCGCCGCGGCGTTGATCCTGGTGATCCAGAGGCGACGGAAGGTCCGCTTTTTGTTGCGCCGGTCGCGGTAGGCGTACATCCCCGACCGCTGCACCTGCTCTTTGGCGAAGCGGTAGGACGAGTGCTTGCGGCCGAAGTAGCCCTTCGCTTCCTTGAGGACCTTGCGGCGCTTCTTGCGCGCGTGGACGGAGCGCTTGACGCGGCTCACCTGCCGCCTCCCAGCAGGGTCCGCACTTTCTTCTGGTCGCTCGGCGCGATGTCGACCGGCTTCGCCATCTTCCGCTTCCGCTTCGGCGACTTTTTCTCCAGGATGTGGCTGGAGAAGGCGCGGCGGCCGCGCAGCTTGCCGCTGGCGGTCTTTTTGAAGCGCTTCTTGGCGCCGGAATGGGTCTTCATCTTCGGCATCGAGTCCGCTATTGAAGCAGACAGCGCGTCCCCGACGGAACCTGACGCAAATCTGACAGTTTCTGTCAGTACGCTGGCGCCTCGATGCGCATCCTCTACGTCGTCGGCACGCGGCCGAACTTCGTCAAGACCGCCCCGGTGATCGGGGCGCTGCGCGAGCGCCATCCCGAGGGCCGGCACGCGATCGTCCACACCGGCCAGCACTACGACCGGTTGATGTCCGAGGTCTTTCTGGAGGAGCTGGGGGTGCCGGCCCCCGACCACATGCTCGAGGTTGGCTCGGGCAGCCACGCCGCGCAGACGGGGCTGACGATGGAGCGGCTGGAGCCGGTCCTGGCCGACGAGCGGCCGGACCTGGTGATGGTCCCCGGGGACGTCAACTCGACCCTCGCCGCGGCGCTGACCGCGGTGAAGATGGGGATCCCGGTCGCCCACATCGAGTCCGGCCTGCGCAGCTTCGACATGACGATGCCCGAGGAGGCAAACCGGATCGTCGCCGATCGCTTCGCCGAGTGGCTCTTTCTCCACAGCCCCGAGGCGGTCACGAACCTGCGCCATGAAGGCATCCCCGACGAGCGCATGCACATGGTTGGCAACACGATGATCGACAGCCTGGTGGCGCTGGAAGGGCGCTTTCGCGCCGCGGGGACGGCGGCGCGCCTCGGCGTCGATCCCGGCTCCTACGTGCTCGTCACGCTCCACCGTCCCGCCCTCGTCGACGGCCAGCTGCTCGGCGAGACGGTGGCGCAGCTGGCGGCTCTGGCACAGCAGTTGCCGGTCGTCTTTCCCGTCCACCCGCGCACCCGCAAGATGATGGAAGGCCTGGAGCCCGGGGCGCCGGGCCTGCGCCTGGTCGACCCGCTCGGCTACGTCGACTTCCTCTCCCTGCTCGCCGACGCGCGCGCCGTCCTCACCGACTCCGGCGGCATCCAGGAGGAGACGACCTACCTCGGCATCCCCTGCTTCACCCTGCGGGACAACACCGAGCGGCCGGTGACGCTGACCTCCGGCACCAACACCCTGCTCGGCCTCAACCCGAGCGCGATCTCCCGCATCCCGGCCCTGCTGGCCGAGCGCCTCGGCCCGCCCTCGGCGCCCCCGCCCCTCTGGGACGGCCAGGCGGCGCAGCGGATCGCCGACGTGATCCTGAGCTAGGACTCGTCGGCCGCGGGAGCGTCGGCGGCGGCAGGAGCGTCGGCCGCGGGGGCCTCGTCGCCAGCCGGCGCATCGGCCGCGTCTGGGGTGTCGGCTGCGGGCGCAGGAGCGTCCGTCGCGGGCGCGTCAGCCGAGGCGGCCTCATTCTGATCCTCGCCGAGGAGCTTGTCGACCTCTTTGCTCGGGCCGAGCAGCATGCTCATGTTGCGCCCTTCCTGCAGCGGCGCCGACTCGATCGTCGCCAGGCCGCCGAGGTCCTCGAAGAGTTTCTGCAGCAGATCGCGCCCCCGCTGCGGGTGCGCCTGCTCGCGGCCGCGGAACATGATCGTCACCTTGACCTTGTCGCGGTGCTTGAGGAAGCGTTCGACGTGACCCTTCTTGGTCTCGTAGTCGTGGGTCGCGATCTTCGGCCGCAGCTTTATTTCGCGCACGTTGACCTGCTGCTGGTGCTTGCGCGCCGCCTTCTGCTTCTGCTCCTGTTCGTATTTGTACTTGGAGTAATCGAGCAGGCGGGTGACCGGCGGCTTCGAGTTCGGCGCCACCTCGACCAGGTCGAGATTGGCCTCCTGGGCTTTGCGGAGCGCGTCGTTGGTGTCGAGGATCCCGAGCTGCTCGCCGTCGGCGCCGATCAGGCGCACCTGCGGAACCCGGATCCGCTCGTTGATCCGCGTCGTGTCGCGCTCTGGGGGGCGCCGGTCGAACCTACGGGGAACCGGCACTATCGCGAGAGGAGGTGGGACTTCAAGAGGACGAGGCTGGGGTCGGGCACGGGGCGCTCAGCGACGGCGGTGTTTGTTCGTGCCTACGATCAAGTTCCGCGCAGTATAGAGACAGAACGGCCGGGCGTAAATCCGGAGCTCAACGGGCCTCGGTCTCGGCCCGGACGCGGGCGGCGAATTCGGCCAGCGGCATCTCCCCGAGATCGCCCTCGACGTGGGAGCGGACCGCCACCGCCTCGTTCTCCTCCTCGCGGTCGCCGACCACCAGCATGTAGGGGTAACGGCCGATCGTCGAGGCGTCCCGGATCTTCTTGCCGACCGACTCCGAGCGGTCGTCGACGGCGACCCGGACCTCTTCTTCGCGGAGCCGCTCGAAGGCGCGGCGCCCATAGTCGTTGTGGCGGTCGGAGATCGGCAGCACGATCGCCTGCACCGGCGCCATCCAGACCGGGAAGCGACCGGCGTAGTGCTCGATCAGGATCCCGGCGAAGCGCTCCATCGAGCCGAGCAGGGCGCGGTGGATCATCACCGGTCGGTGGGCGGAGTCGTCGGCGCCCGTGTAGTAGAGCTCGAAGCGCTCGGGCATCTGAAAGTCGAGCTGGCAAGTGCCGCACTGCCAGGAACGGCCGAGCGCGTCGGTGATGTGGAAATCGATCTTCGGCCCGTAGAAGGCGCCGTCGCCGGGGTTGAGCGTGTACTCCCGGCCCTGGCTGTCGAGCGCTTCGGCCAGCGCCGCCTCGGCTTTCGCCCACTGCTCCTCACTTCCCATCGACTTCTCCGGCCTGGTCGAGAGCTCGACGTGGACGTCCTCGAAGCCGAAGCGCGCGTAGAGCTCGTCGATCGCCTCGCAGATCGAGGCGACCTCGGCGCCGATCTGCTCCTCGGTGCAGTAGACGTGGGCGTCGTCCTGGGTGAATGCCCGGACCCGCAGCAGGCCGTGGAGGACGCCCTCGCGCTCGTTTCGGGAGACGCGGCCGAACTCGGCCAGGCGGAGCGGCAGCTCGCGGTAGGAGTGGCGGTCGGCGGAGTAGACGAGGCAGGCCCCCGGGCAGTTCATCGGCCGCAGCGCGTAGCCGCGGTCGTCGTCCTCCATGAAGTACATGTCGTCCTTGTAGTTGTCCCAGTGGCCGGAGCGGTGCCAGAGGTCGACGTCCATCACCTGCGGGGTGGATATCTCCTGGTAGCCGCGCTTGCGCAGCTGGTCGCGGACCTCGGCCTCGATCGTCCGCAGCAGCGTCGTCCCGTTGGGCAGCCAGAACGGCATCCCCGGCGCCTCCTTGCGCAGCATGAAGAGGCCGAGCTGGGGGCCGAGGCGGCGGTGGTCGCGTTCTTTGGCCTGCTCGAGCCGCTCCAGGTGCTCCTCGAGATCGCCCTTGGAGAAGAAGGCGGTGCCGTAGATGCGCGTGAGGCTCTCGCGGTTCTCGTCGCCGCGCCAGTAAGCGCCGGCGACCGAGCTGAGCTTGATCGCCTTGATCCGGCCGGTCGAGGGACCGTGCGGACCGCGGCAGAGGTCCTCGAAGGGGCCGTTGCGGTACAGCGAGACGGTCTCGACCCCTTCGTCGCGGACGAGGTCCTCGATCAGCTCGACCTTGAAGCCCTGGTCCTGGTCTTTGAAGGTCTCGATCGCCTCGGCGACCGGCACGTCGCGGCGCGAGAACTCCTCGTCGGCCTTGATGTGGCGCCGCATCGCCTCCTCGATCTTCGGCAGGTCGTCTTCGGTGATGCGGGTGCCGGGCGGGAACTCGAAGTCGTAGTAGAAGCCCGACTCGATCGGCGGACCGATCGTCACCTTGGTGCCGGGATAGAGGTCCATCACCGCCTCGGCCATCACGTGGGCGGCGTCATGGCGGATCAGCTCCAGCGCGTCGGGGTCGCGGTCGGTGAGGATCGCCACCTCCCCCCCGCCCGGCGGCAGCGGCGCCGCCAGGTCACGTAGCTCGCCGTCGACCTTGATCGCGAGCGCCGCCTTGGCGAGGCCGGGCCCGATCGCGGCGGCCGCGTCGGCGCCCGTCGCGCCCGCCGGCAGCTCGAGCGGCTTCCCGTCGGGGAGGGTGTAGGTGGTCTTCTCGGTCGCGGCCTCCATGCGTGCGGCAATGGTAAGGGCAACCTTCAGCAACTAGATGCCCGATCAGCGGGCGGGGCCCTGCCGCGCCTGCCGTTCGGCGATCTGCGGGCACGGGGTCTTGCCGGGGGGCGGGCGCTGGACCTTCGTCAGGGTCCAGTCGTCGCCTTCGCGGATCACGAAGCGAACTCCCGCGGGCGGCTTCCCGCCCGCTTCGGCGCTCGACTGAATGCAGACGCGGCCGCCGCGCAGTTCCCAGGACAGGAACGGCGACCCGTGCTGTTCGTCGAGCAGCTGCGGCGAGGCGACCACCAGCATTGGCCCTGCGCCGACCTGCTTGCGGAACTCGCTGAGCTTCGAGGAGAAGGAGGTCGGGCCAATCGGAGCGTTGGCGAGGGCGAGGAGGGAGCAGAGGCCGGCGGCGAGCGCGAAGAGCATGAAAGCCGCCGGCATTAGTCGTTGCGGTGCGCCTTTTGGGCGCATGGCGCCCATAAAGCGCGCCACTGAACCTGCGAGCGGCAGGAGGATCGCGAGGGCGACGAGTGGCGCGCCGATTGCGATCGCCTTCGCGGCGGTGTAGGGCGTGCCGCCGAGGCGGGCGGCGGCATAGGCGAGGGCGGCGGCGGCGAGGCCGGCGAGGATCGCGGTCTCGCGGCGGCGCCTTAGCTGCGCGACGCCGTAGATGAAGAGCACGAGCGCGAAGGCGATGCCCAGGTAGTAGGCGGGCGCCGGCACCGCTCCGTCTCCAGGCGCGAGGCGGAAGTCACCGGAGGGCCAGATGCCCAGCGCCTCGAAGGGGGAGATCTGGCCGAAGAGGTTGCCGAGGCCGGGGCCGTTGGGGTCGAAGGTCTCGAAGGAATGAAAATCGATCATCCGCCCGATCTCGGGGGCTACTAGGACGAAGAAGGTGAGCAGGGCAAGACCTAGCGCCCGGGCTCCGGGTCCTGTTGCCGATTTGGCCCCACCACCACTCGCATTTGGCGAGTGGTGTTCCCCCAAATCCGCGCCACCCGCAGCAGGAACGAACTGGGCAAGGCCCCACAAGACAAAGGCCCCGCCAAGCCAGATGAGGCCCGGGAAGCTGTAGGCGTATACGGAGCCGACTGCTAATAGGGCAGCTGGGACGAAGCGCAGTGGCAGACCGGCCCAGTCCCGGTCGGACTCGCGGAGGGCGAGGACGAAGGCGAGTAGAAAGAGGGCTTGCATCGTCTCCTTGAAGGCGCCCTGGGCGAGGTAGGAGGCGACCACGTAGGCGAGGCCGACCAGGAGGGCGCCGGCGGTTCGCGGGAGGGGAGGCAGGTCGGCGAAGGCGGCCAGGGCGGTGAGGCAGGCGAGGATCGCGACGGCGACCGTGAGGCCGCTGAAGCCCTGGACCAAGCCGATTCCCAGTCCCTTGTTCAAGGCGACGACGATCGAGTGCGGGCCGAGCGGATAGCCCTGGTTCAACAGCTGTGAGCCATGACCTTCGGCCAGCCGATCCGCCGCCAGCAGATGCTGAGACATGTCGGGGTTGAAGCTCGTGCCGAGGATCCCGAAGTGCCCTTCGACCGCGAACGGCAGCGACGCGGCCAGCAGCGCGACCACCGCCACGGGCCCCCCGATCGAGAAAGCCTCCCCCACCGCCTCGGCGCGCCTCCCCAGATAAATGACGGCGGCCACCGTCAGCACCAGGACGGCGACCGCGGAGAACACCCCGTCTCCCGGCAACCGCACCGTCCCCCAGCAGAGCGCGCAAAGGAGCGCCAGCCCGACCGCCGGCGCCAACCAGGACCATCGCCGCCTCCCGCAGAGGCAGATCGCCGCCTGCCCAAGGGCCAGCGCCGAGACGCAAACCGCCAGCACCGCTGCATAGGTCCCGATCACGAGGCCGCGAGCCTATGAGAGTGGAGACCGGGATGCGCAGGCCGAAGCCTGCGCATCCTCTTGAACTAGCTCGGGGGATCAGTGCGAAGCGCAGATGACGTAGGCCGTGACTTCTGCTTCCGCCCCAGCCGGCGTTTCGGCACCAGCAACCCAGGCGATCGGCCTTTCGCCTTCATGTTCGGGGGAGGAGCCCCAAAGCAATTCTTCGGGATTCGGAGTAGCCCCACCCCCGCCGGTCGCAACCTCTCCCGGTTTGCAGGATGCGGTCGATTCCCCAAGCCCCGGTTTGACTCCCTTCGTCGGTGACTGAGAAGACGAGACATCGGGAGCCTTTCATAGGAACGACAGGATTCCCCGAAGCCCACGGCTTCCAGAACCTGGGCCCTAGACTTCGGGGATGGCGCTGGTCCCTCCCGTCCGTCACCTTTTGCGCGCGAAGGACCTCGCGGACTCACGCTACTTCGCCCCACTGGAGGTCGATGACCTCGCCCGCGCCGCCGGCCTCTCGAAGGCCCACTTCAGCCGCGAGTTCCGGCGCGCGTTTGGCGAGTCGCCCTACGTCTACCTGCTGACTCGGCGCCTGGAGCGGGCGGCGGCGCTGCTGCGCAACACCGATCACTCGGTTGCCGAGATCTGCCTCGAGGTGGGCCTGCAGGGAGTCGGCTCCTTCACGACCAGCTTCAAGCGCATGTACGGGTTGACGCCAACCGCCTACCGAGCCGCGGCTCCCCCGGCCTCCGCCCATGCCCGCGTCCCGGCCTGCGTCGTCCGCACCTATGCCCGGCCCCAACACCGCACGTTTCGAGAAGACAGGCCGCCCTCGCAAACCTAGGATCGCCTCAGTCGATCTCAAACCAGGAGGACACGATGAAAATTTCCAACGCGCAGGTGTGGGTGCACGATCAGGAGGAGGCGCTCGCCTTCTACACCGAGAAGCTCGGGATGGAGGTCCGCTCTGACGTGACCCTGCCCGAGATGGGCGACTTCCGTTGGCTCACCGTCAGCCCCCCCGGGCAGGAAGACGTGACGATCGTGCTGATGGCGATCCCCGGCCCGCCGATGATGGACGAGGAGACGACCCGCCAGGTCGAGGAGCTGATGGCCAAGGGCTTCGCCGGCACCGTCTTCCTCACCACCGACGATTGCCGCGCCGACTATGAGCGGCTGAAGGCGCGGGGAGTCGAGTTCACCGAAGCCCCGGAAGAGCGCCCCTACGGCATCGACTCCGGCTTCCGCGACCCCTCAGGCAACAGCATCCGCCTCACCGAGGTGAAGCTCCCGGCGGGCGTGTAGGTCGGCGACCGGCCCGGCAAACGGCAAGCCCTATAGAGCCCGCCGCGCCACATAGATCACAAGCAGCACGAGGATGATGATGATGAGAATGGTGATAATCGACAAGCCTTCCTCCGTTCCTTGGGTTCGGTAGAAGAAGGTGCCCGAACAGGGCTCCGCCGAAACCTCCCGCTATGGGCGTTACTGGGCTCGAACCAGTGACCTCCAGCTTGTCGAGCTGGCGCTCTCCCAACTGAGCTAAACGCCCGGGACGACTGAATCTAGCAGCGGCAAAGCGCTGGTGGCGGCCGTGGGTCGAGGGCTAAAGGTTCCGCTGCAATTGTCGATGCAACGGGTGCAACTTTCACGGGCCCCCGGTGTTTATGGGGGTGAACTTCAAAAGCTCGAGGACCGACGAGCCAGGGAATAGATCGTCTTTGGTGGTACGTCCTCTCGGAAAACAGGGCCCCGGCAGGGGCCCTTTTCCGTTCTCCGCCTCTCCCGCCTAGACGTGGTCGTTTGGGAGGTGCCAGTGGCGCGGCGCGATCAGCTCGTCGATCTCCCCCGGCCCCCAGGAGCCCGGCTCGTACGGGATCGCCTGCGGCGGATCCTCCAGCAGCGGCTCGGAGACCTCCCAGAGGCGCTCGATCGCCTCGGAGCTGCTGAACAGGGTGCGGTCGCCGACCATCACGTCGTGGATCAGGCGCTCGTAGGGATCGAGCGCGTGGTCGGTGCCGCCGAAGGTGTCGGCGTAGCTGAAGCGCATGTGGGCCTCGCCGAGCTCGATCCGCGGCCCTGGCACCTTGGCCAGGAAGGAGGCGGAGATGCTGCCGGGGTCTCCGAGCTCGAAGGTGAGGTGGTCGTGGCCGAAAGACTCGGCGATCTGGTCGCAATCGAGCGGGAACATCCGCCGCGGCGGCCGCTTGAAGGCGATCGTCAGCAGGTGCCGGGTCTCGGCGAGGCGCTTGCCCGAGCGCAGGTAGAACGGCACCCCCTCCCAGCGCCAATTATCGACGTGAGTCTTGACGGCGACGAAGGTCTCGGTGTCGGAGTCATCGGCGACGCCGTCCTCGTCGCGGTAGCCCTCGTACTGGCCGCGGACGACGTCGTCAGGCCGCAGCCGCGGCATCGACTCGAAGACCTTCTCGCGCTCCACCCCGAGCGCTTTCGCGTCGAGCGAGATCGGCGGCTCCATGGCGACGAAGCCAAGCACTTGGAACAGGTGGGTGACGATCATGTCGCGGAAGGCGCCCGTCCCCTCGTAGAAAGAGCCACGCATCTCGATCGAGAGCGTCTCCGGGACGTCGATCTGGACGTGGTCGATGTGGTTGCGGTTCCAGACCGGCTCGAACATGCCATTGGCGAACCGCAGCGCCAGCAGGTTCTGCACCGCCTCGCGCCCGAGGTAGTGGTCGATCCGGAAGATGCAGTGCTCGGCGAAGACCGAGTGGAGCTTCGCGTTCAGCTTCTGCGCCGAGGCGAGGTCGGTGCCGAAGGGCTTCTCGGTGATCACCCGCGCGCCTTCGCCAAGGCCGAGCTTGCCGAGCTCGTCCACCGTCGCTTCCATCGCCTTCGGCGGCAGGGAGAGGTAGATCAGCGTCTCGGCGTCATCGTCCAATTCCTCCCGCGCCGCCGCCACCGCATCCCCGAGCTGCTCGTAGCCCTCGCCGACGCTGGCGAAGCGCAGCGCTTCAGAGAAGCGCTCCCAGGCCTCGCGGTCGCCGGCCTTGCGGCCTGAGCCACGGATCGAATCCAGCGCCAGCTCGCGGAACTCCTCCACGTCGGGCGCTTGGCGGGCGGCGCCGATGATCCGGAAACGCTCGGGCATCAACCCGACCCGCATCAGGTGGTACATCCCCGGCAGCAGCTTCCGCTTCGCGAGGTCGCCGGTGGCGCCGAAGAGGACGATCACCTGATCCCTCGGGGTGGGCATCGCTTGCTCCTGCCGAGACGTCATCACCTTGAGCCTATGCTGCTTCCCGATGGTGGCTGAAACGAACCGCGGCACGCCCTACGACCCCGCTGCGCTCGACCGGGTGGAGCGGCGCTTCTGGCGCGACATCTGGGAGTCGATGCCGCGCGAGCTGACCTCTGAGCACGGGATCGAGATGCGCGATTTTGGCGCCCTTCAGGCGACGCTGACGCGCGACCTCCCCCAGGTTCCGATCTTCAACCTGGTTCTCGGAGCGCCGGATGCAAGCGAAGCCGACCTCGACTACGCGATCGCCTGGGCCGAGGAGCACGGCGTCTCCCCCTGCGTGCCCGTCACCCCCCGCCTGCCGGGATCGGAGCGGGCTGAGGAATGGCTGGAGGCGAGGGGCTTCGAGCGCGGCTACGCCTGGATGAAGTTCGTCCGCGACCCGCACCCCCCGCGCTTCCCGGCGCCGGCCGACCTCGAGGTGGTCGAGCTGGCGGCGGCCGACGAGGAGCCGTTCGGGGCGATTGCCGCGGTCGGGTTCGGCATGCCGGCCTGGGCCGCCGACTTCTTCGCCCACCTGCCGGGGCGCGCCGGCTGGCGCTGCTATGTCGCCCGCGTCGAGGGGAAGGCTCAGGCATGCGCGGCGATGCTGATCGAGGAAGGCATCGCCGAGTTCGGGATCGCGGCGACGCTCGAGGAGGCACGCGGCCGCGGCTGCCAGGCGGCGCTCCTGCACCGGCGCATTTGCGACGCCGCCGAGGCCGGCTGCCACACCCTCTTCGTCGAGACCGGCGAGCGGGTGCCCGATCGCCCTTCGGCGAGCTACCGCAACATCCTCAAGGCCGGGTTCGAAGAGGCCTACCTGCGGCCCAACTGGCAGCGCAACTCCATCTAGCGCAAGGTGTCACTCCGATGACGGCTCGTCCGTGAACCCTCCTCCCGGGGCCCTCGTATGCCCGGGAAACCAACCCCGAAAGGCAGGAACCCATGATCAAGCGTGTCTCGACCCTCATGGTGGCCTCTGCGCTCGCCGCGACGATGATGCTCGCCGCGATCGCAATCCCCGCTCAGGCGGCGCTCCGGCACATCGACGGCACCGTCGTCTCCAAGAACGCCGACAGCAATAGCTTCCGGATCAGGACCCAGAGTGGGAGCCAGGTCCGCATCAAGGTCACCTCCGGCACTCGCTTCCAGCGCATCGCCGGCGGCTTCAGCGGCCTGCATAAAGGCCTCGCGGTCGAGGTCGACGCGAAGAGCACCTCCAACGGCCTGGTCGCGACCCAGGTCGAGACCCGCGGCGGTGGCGGTGGCGGCGCCGACGACAACGGGGGCGACAACCACGGCGGTGGCGGTGGCGGCTCCGACGACGGTCCCAACCACACCTGAGGCCTAAGGCAGCGGCACCCGCTCTTCGAGCAGCTCCAAGCTCTCGACCACGGTCCCCCCGTCACGGCGGGGGGACCCGCTGCCCTGGCCACCCAGGAGCAGCGGCAGCCGCGGATGCTCCTCGCCCAAGGCCGCGGCGACGTCCTCGAGGTGCTGCGCTGATTCGGGCATCGTCGCCGAGAGGCCGACGAGGTCAGGCGTGAACGCCTGAACCGCTTGCAAGATCGCCTCGCTGGGAACGTCTGCCCCGAGATAGGCGACCCGATACCCGGCCCCCTCCAGCAGGTCGGCGGCCATCCGCAACCCGAGCGCGTGCCGCTCCCCCTGCACCGCCGCCATCAGCGCGCACGGTCTCGCCGCGGGGGCATCAAAGCCCTGCTCGAAGTGCCTCGGCGGCCTCAGCGCCGCCAGCACGCGATGGGTCAAGGCGGTCGCCAGGTGCTCGTCGGCAACCGTGATCGCGCCCGCCTCCCAGAGGCGTCCGAGCTCGTGCATCGCCGGGGTGACCACCCGCTGATACAGCCCTGCGAGCGACATCCCCCGCTCCAGCGCTCTGGAAGCGGTCTGGTAGGCGCCTGCGGCATCCGCGGCGCGGAGAGCATCCAAGTAGGAGCGGGCGAGCCTCGTCTGGTCGAAAGGCCCTGGATGAGCGGACCTATCAGCTCCCGCCGATTGCTCGGACACCCCTAAGAGCCTACGCGCAGGAGGGGTCCGCCTCAACCGCCCGCGGGGGTGACTCCGTCCGCGGAGACCGCAGAAGCTTGCGCTCGTACAGGGCCGCGTCGGCGGTGCGGTAGAGGTCGTCGAAGCTGGTGCCCTGGTTGGGAGCCGAGGCGAGGCCAAGGCAATGCGGGGCCCGCTCCGCGAGCGCCGAGGAGAGCCGGGCAAGCACCGGGTCCGCCGCCGCCGGCGCGGTGTCCGGGAGCAGGACGGCGAACTCGTCGCCGCCGAGCCGTGCCACCGCGTCCCCCGCTCGCACACTCTGGGAAAGCGTCTCCCCCACCCAACCGAGCAGCTCGTCCCCGGCCTGGTGGCCGTGGCGGTCGTTGTAGGCCTTGAGGTAGTCGAGGTCGATCAGGGCCAGCGTCACGGGGCGGCCATGGCGGGCTAGCTCGGCGATCGCCCGCTCGGAGGCCATCGCGAAGCCGCGCCGGTTGAGCAGGTGGGTCAGCGGGTCGGTGGTGGAGCTGAGCGCGAGCTCGCGTCGCCAGGCGCTGTGGTTCGTGGCCTGCCAGAGGGCCATTGCCGAGGTGCCGGCGAGAGCGGCGGCGAAGACCAAGGCATAGCCACCGCTCGAGCCGCCCCTCAGCGCCAGCGAGAGGAACGCGATCTCAGCCAGGACGGCGGTGGCGATCACCCCGCGCACCGGGAAGGACAGCGAGGCGAAGACAACCGGCAGGAACAGCGCCATCTGCAGGGGGCTGTCGACGCCGTCCAGCAGCGCCGAAAGCCAGATCATCACGACCGTCAGCAGGCTCCAGCCGAGGAAGATCCACTCCCGCCATACGGAGTCGACGACCCGCCGCCAGGGGATTGCCAAGAGGGCCAGCGCTCCGGAGGCGCCGTCCAAGCCCAGCATCAGGCCGAGCCCCAGCCGATGCGCCGCCTCCGCGAAAAGCAGCAGATACGCAAACCCCCCGAACGTCATCAGGATCGTCACCCACCCGCCGGCGGCCGCCGTGTTCAGCCAGTACCGGGTCTCGAAGTCGTCGTGCGTCGCTCCCTGCTTCACGCAGTTCCTATCGACGGCGGGCGAGGTTCGGATGAGGGGCACGCCAAACGCTCTACCCGGCCCGAGCCGCAGGTATCACGGCAGGGGGTGACCCACGCCCAGCGTCACCCAATGCTTAATTTCGTTGATTGCTTATTAGGAACTTGCTTGGTAGAACTCAGTCTTCGGGCGATCTCGCCCGAGCGCTCGGGAGAGGGAAGCCCGTGCGCAACCAGTCGAAAGGAGAAATAATGAGAAGGCTACTTACGGCCGTCGCTGCGGTTTGCCTGATGCTAATCCCGGCATCCGCCGCGATGGCAGCCCCCCATCATCCGACGGGGGTATACGCACCGTTTGGGGACTGCCCACTGTCGAATCCCGTTGTCGATGTCTGCGTCTACGCGGAATCGACCAAAGGAACGTTCACCATCGGCAACAAAGCGGTGCCGATTAAAAACCCGGTGATCCTGCAGGGCGGGTTCGACTTCCACGAAAACCTTTTCGGACCGCTCGATTTCTACGGAGCCGAGGACGGCAACACGATTCCGAAAGTGTCTCAGCCGGTTCCCGGTGGTTTGTTGGGCGTGACGGCGCCTAGTTGGTGGCCGTCGATCCTCCGTGACCTGTTCAACGAAACGATCAACAACGGGTTCACTGGCGTGACCGCGACCGTCGAACTGGCGGGCCCGGCCTCCGCAATTAAACTCAACCTTGCAAACGCCCTCACGCAGTCAGGCACCACGCTCGCGATGCCGATCAAGGTAAAGCTGGGCAATCCGTTCCTGGGCAGTAGCTGCTACATCGGGTCCAACTCGAATCCGATTCAGCTCAACCTGACGACGGGGACGACTTCGCCGCCGCCGCCGAACACGCCGATCACCGGCAGCCCCGGTGAACTCATAGGCCAAGACGAAGCCAATTTCCTCGCCCTCGTGGGCAACCGTCTGGTCGACAACTCCTTCGCGGCTCCGGGCGCGAATGGGTGCGGAGGGCTCTTCTCCTTCCTCGTCGACCCCTTCGTCAACTCGATCGTTGGCGTCCCGGCAGCGGCCGGCCGCAACACGGCGATCCTCGAAGGGACGACCTCCATGGGTAGTGCTGCCAAAGTGAAAGCCAGCGAATAGATCCAAAGGTTTCGAGAGATCAGGCGCCCGCCCTCCTGGCGGGCGCCTGTCTTTCGAGGGGTCGGGCGATCTCCCGGTCAGAGGCGCCTACCAGAATCGAACTGGTGTAAACGGCTTTGCAGGCCGGTACATATGCCGCTTTCCCGCTTTCTAGAGCGCTTGTGCCCAATTGTGGGCCAGTAAATGGGCCAGTTTGCTCTTGCTAGCGCAGACTGCGCCGCTGGTTACGGCCCCCGCCGTTCCTACTCTGGAGACGTGATGGAGAACCTTGTTGAGCGTTTGGAGAAACGCTTGCGCCGCCATGCGCTGGCCGAGCTTCCCAAAGAGAACGCGCAAAGACACGAGCTAGAAAGCTTGGAGCTACGTGACCTCCTGACTGTCTACGGCAACTGGCGATACCGCTGCCCGCCTTCCCGGCCACGCTCCGTCCACATCTCCCGAGAGCTAGAGAAAGAGATGGAGGCCGGAGAAGCACCCGAAGCCCTGGGGCCGCTGATCCAGAAGATCAAGGATGGCAATGCGTTAAAGGCCTTCTTGAGCCGCAATGTCAACGTCGCCATTGATAGAAGCGAGGGAACGCCTTATCATCGGCGGAAAGACCTTGATCTGCTTCTGGCCGAATGGGGAGTCCACCATCTCCACCTCTCAAGGGTGATTGAGGCCGATGGATTCGCCGAGAGAACCCGCGATCTTCTGTTCGTCGTTTTTCGCCCGAACGACGCCTATCTCATCGGGATCTTTCCCCACGGAAGCTGGACGAAGCGGGCCGTGGCCGAGAGAGCGGTTCGCAATTGGCCAGAGGCCGAACTTTTTCTCCGTTCCAATTACGCGATTGGCTTGACCCAGGAATGGGATGAATCAGAGAGCGCGGCATCGAGAACGGCGGGCCTCACCCAATCGATGATGATCGACGGTCACGTCTATAGCCCCCAGGGTCAAACCCTGGGGGGCACCTCGTTGACGATCTCGCGCCGGGTGATGAACCTCATGTGGGAGCTAAGCGATTGGAAAACTCGCGGAGAAGACCGACTGACGGAAATCGCTGGGGGGTCTTTCGTCTACTGGCTGCCCGCAATCCAAGCCGACCGATGTGGCTTCCTCGGCGGCAATCAGTTCGTCGGAATCGCCGATCTGCCGTAGCAACTGCGAGGCTTAGTGCCCGAGTGCTGGATCGCGCAGGATCGCCTGGGCCAAGCTGCGGCAGTTGGTGGAGGATGCTGTCGGGCGACCGCTTGATTGATTCTCCCGGTGCTCTCCTTCCAGCACAGCGCCCCGAGGAGACCTCAGCACATCCGCCTAGGGAGATCGCGCTCTTGAGAACACGGCATCGGCGCCTTCGCTCCACTCGTTGCGAACGCCCTAGTCCCCACGGCGAGCCAGGCAGCCAGCGCGTTCTGCACCTCGAGCGCGTCGGCAGGGGCGGCGCGAGAGCCGAGTCCTGCCGGAACCGTCGCCGATGATCTTCCTCTTGGCGCCGGAGGCGAGCTGGACTTCCTCGCCCCGGGGGATCGGTCGGAAGTTCGTGTGGCTGGCGGAGCCACCCTCCGGGGGTGGCTCCCGCCTCCAATGTCAAAGGACCAGCTGAATCAGGCGGCAACGCCGATCGCGTGCCCTGTGATGGCGTACGTCCCTACCCACCTCACACTAGACAGCAATTCGCATTCGAGGATGGCGTTGATTGTGATTTTAGTGCTGGCACTGCCAATACTAGTCCCGTCAAGAGTGCCGAGATCAGTGTTACTGGTCTGGCAGGGCACAGTGACGACGCTGCCGAGCACTGTCATAGGCGCTGTCAGCGAGAGGCCACTGGAGGTGACTGTGCCGTTTGTGGTGATTCCGATCCGCTCGATCCTGAGGCTGCCTTTGGCGTCGACGACAATGGGACTATGCGTGCAATTGGTGAAGCTGAAAGTGCTGACAGGACCGCTCACCGTAGGGCCGGTGGAGGCGGTGGAGGTCGTTGCCTTCAGTACAGACGCACTACATGTGTTGAGGAAAATGCCGGATGTGTCCTTCAGTTCCGCCGAGCCTTGGAGGGTCGATTCCAGCGTCACCGCGCTGATCTGCTTCACCCCGTTTGTCTCGAGTGTGGTCGCCGAGGCAGCGCCGGCGAATGCCATGAGGGCGACGCCGGCGACAACGGTGAGCCCGAGGATCTTGCTGAGCTTCATTTTTCTTCTCCTTGGTAGAGAGGTATCTGCACGAGACGTCGGTGCGGCGCGAGTTTCTCAGCATTCGACTTAATGATCAAGGAGAGTTGCGCATATAGATTTCAGCCCGCGGACTGCCGCCAGATAGGCGGCGGAAGGCGCCGTCGACCGGAAGGCGAACAGCGAAGGCCGCGAAGACCTCCGACGGCCAGTGGCCCTTGTCCGCTAGAGGCGCCAGCCGCGCGAGGTGAGTAGTCGATGAAGTTGTAGGCGTCCACGAAATCCGACCACCGAGCTATCTCCGGTTCTGTCCTCATATCCGCGGAAGCCGGCACGGGTCCAGGACGCCGTCCCTCACGGTCGGGTTGGCCAGGTCGCCGACGTCCCTGACGTGGCAGAAGCGCTCGATCAGGTCATCGGGCGAGACGAGCCCGGCGGGGATGGGCGCGACAGTGACGGTCATATTCCAGTCCTCCTTGTGAGAGGAGGCGGCCCGCAGCCGGGCCGTCCTCGCGGTTTTCTTAGGCGGCCGCCGGAGCGGGCTCGGCCTCTTCGGGCGCCTCGCTCGGGTCCGGGTCGCCGGCATGGCCCGCCGGGGGTGGTGTCGGCCCTTTTGAGGTAGTGGACGCGGTCGGCGACGATGGAGGTGCGCTGCCGCTTCACGTCGTCCATTTCCCACCGCTCATACTCGATCCGGCCTTCGACGGCGATCTTTTGCCCTTGCCCCTGTAGCGGCACTGCGCCTCGGCGTTGCCGCCTCACACTCTTTCGTCTAAATCTTGAGGCGGGCAACTGGCTTTAGCGGACCCTTTGTCTCTAACAATGCCCTCAATCGTCCGCCGGTACATCACCGCCGCGGCGTGAGGGGCGGCAGCGCCGAGACACCGCATGCCCTCTCGAAAGGCGTCAGAGATTCCGGGGAATGGGCTAGAGCCAGAAGGCGCCTACCAGAATCGAACTGGTGTAAACGGCTTTGCAGGCCGCTGCGTAGCCACTCCGCCAAGGCGCCGAGGACGGCTTGAAGCGTAGCGGCGCTCAGGGGGATTTGGGCGGCGGTTACTGCTCGTAAGTCTCGACGGTGCCGCCGTCGCGCATGCTCGCGTCGTCGGGGTCCTGGCCCGAATGGCGGAGGGCGCGGCGCTGACGGAGGTAGTCGTATGCCTTGTCGAGCTGGAGCCGCAACTCGTCCAGGCGGGCGTGCTCGTCGTCGTCGAGCCCCTCGCCCTCGTGACGGTGGAGAAGCGCCTCCTCCTCCTGGACAAGTTGATCTATGCGGTCGAGTACTTGCTGGTCGTCCATGGCGCTGAGGCTACCCGCTCTCGGACACTTGGAATCGGATTCCCGCCTTCCGCAGGCGCTTGAGGAGCGCGTCCCCCATCGCCACCGCCGTGGTCAGCTGGCCGAACCGCTCCGGCAGCTCGTCGAAGGCGAGGCAGAGGCCGGACTCGGCGAGCATTTTCGAGGTCTCCCCGTAGCCGGGGTCGCCGCCGCTGACCTCGGTGGCCACGCGTTTGCCGCCCCCCTCGCCGACGAAGGCAACCTCGAACCAGCTGCGCTCCCGCTCGTCCTCGCTCGGCCCCTCCCCGGGCGCTTTCAGGCGCAGCAGCAGGTTACGGGTCGGCGGCAGCTGCGCAAGCAGGCCGGCGGTGCCGACGCCGCCGGCGATCGCACCGACCGTCGCCAGGTGCTTGGCGACCATGTGGTGTCCGTAGGTGAAGTCGGGGCCGTAGCGCTCGAGCGCGGCGGCCGAGCGGCGGATGACGGCGCCGTCGATCGTCGGCAGCGGCACGGTCCAGCCGCCGAGGCTCTCGTCGTGGCGGAGGCGGGCTGGCGCAGCGTGGATCTGCCGCCCCCCGGCCCGTGGCTCGAGCCGCCGGCGCTCTTTCGCCGCGCTCAGCGTCTGCCGCGCGCGAGCGAAGCCGTTGATGGCGGAGTGGAAGGTGCCGCCTGAGAAGCGGGCGTTCGACTTGACGTAGCCGTTGACCGTCAGCGGCACCCCCTCAGGCAGCTGCTGGACCGTGAAGTAGGCGCCGAGGTCGTGCGGGATCGAATCGAACCCGCAGCAATGGACCAGGCGGGCGCCGTTCCGCTCCGCCTCGGCGTGGTGGTCGACCCAGACCCGGTCGACGAACTCCGGCTCACCGGTGAGGTCGCAGTAGTCGGTGCCGGCGGCGGCGCAGGCGGCGACCAGCGACCAGCCGTGAAGGGCGTAGGGACCAACCGTGGTGATGACGACGCGGGCAGCCGCGGCGATCTCGCGGAGCGCGGCGGCGTCATCGGCGTCGGCTACCAGCACATCCGGTTTGGGTGACGTCGGCGCCTCGGCCGCCAGTCGCGCGGCGACGGCGTCGAGCTTGGCGCGATTGCGGCCGCCCAGCGCCCAGCGCATCTCCGCCGGCGCGTTTTTCGCCAGGTAATCAGCGGTGAGCCCGCCCGTGAAGCCGGTGGCGCCGAAGAGGACCACGTCGTATTGGCGAGATGCCTCCACCTCCCCATCCTCTCACGGTCATCGGAGGGGCGCACTCGAAACGGGCGCCGCAGACGACCAGTCAACGACCACGACGCCCGTTGCGCGTGCATGGCTTCAACGCCCCTCTTTGACAAATGTCAGGGCAAAGTCAAATGCGACGCATCTACGAGACGACGGGCTCAGCCGCCCCGCGCTCGACCGGGTGGCCTCCGTCGCGCCAGACGCCAACCCCGCGGCCGACGTGGACCACCTCGAAGCCGGCGCGCTGGAGGATCGAGGCCGCGAGGCCGCTGCGTTTGCCGCCACGGCAAATCGTCGCGATCTGGCGGTCGGCGGGAAGCTCGTCGAGGCGACCGGCGAGATCGCCGTAAGGGATGTGAAGCGAGCCGGGGATGTGCTCTCCCGCGTACTCGGACTTGTTGCGGACGTCGAGGACGACGGGGCCGGCGTCGCCGTCGACGCGGCGCGCCAGCTCGTCCGGGTCGATCAGCTCGATCCGGCGCACCGGCCGTTCCTCGGTGCGCCAGGCGGTCATCCCGCCCTCAAGGAAGCCGCGGACCGGCAGGCCGACGGAGGCGAGCAGCTGAGCAGCGGCGCGCTCGTCGCCGCTGGAGGCGGCGACCACGACTATGTCGGCGCCCGGCGGCGCCACCCGCGAGACCTTGGTCGCGAAGCCGGTGTCGTAGGAGGAGGCGCTGAGGGCGCCCTCGATGTGGGCCTCGTCGAACTGCTCGTTGGTGCGGCCGTCAATCACCGCAGCACCTGCCTCGACCAGCTCTTCGACCTCGTGCGGGCTGAGCGGGGCCGGCGTGCCGAAGTCCTCGACCAGCGGCCCTTTGTTGAGGCCGACGATGCGCTCGATGTTCGGCGGCTTGTCCCCCAGCGAGCCGACCTGGGCCTCGATGAACTCCGCCTCGTCCTCGATCGCGAGGGCGCGGTTGTGGCGGCGCTCAAAGCCGATCGTCGAGGAGGTCTTGAGGTCCAGCCCCGAGCCGCCGCAGAGCGAGCCGCCGAGGTGGCCGGGCCAGACCTCGACCTCGTCGGGCAGGACGAGCAGGCGGTCGCGCAGCGAGCGGAACATGTCGGCCGCGCCTTCCCGCGGTTCCACCGCCAGGTCGGGGCGGGCGACGTCGCCGATGAAGAGCGAGTCGCCGGTGAGGAGCGCCCAGGGCGCGCCGCCGCGGCCGGCGTCGCTGAGCAGGAAGCAGGTGTGCTCGGGGCGGTGCCCGGGCGTGTGGATCGCCGCGATCGTCAGGTCGCCCAGCTCGAGCTTCCAGCCGTCCCCGAAGGGCTCATGCGGGTGCTCGGCCTCGGCCAGCTCGTGGACGTGTATGGTCGCGCCGGTGCTGCGGCACAGCCGGCCGTGGCCGGAGACATGGTCGGCGTGGTTGTGGGTCTCGAGCACGTGGCCGATCCGGACCCCGTGCAGCCGCGCCAGCCGCCGGTAGGGATCGATGTCCCACTGCGGGTCGACAACCGCGGCAACGCCGTGTTCCCGGTCGGCGACCAGGTAAGAGGCGCAGCCGAGGTCCTCGTGGATGATTTGGCGGAAGAGCATCTTCTTGCCTCGACCTGAGGCTAGCGGCTGCGACCAGTGGGTATGTGAATCCTCGTGGAACGGCAGGCGACGCTGACGTCGGTGGAAGAGCTGCTCGCCGAGGCGGCGGCGGAAATCGACCGCCTCACCCCCGCCGAAGCCCACGAAGCCGCGCGGCTCGGCGACCTCTTGATCGACATCCGCCCCGTAGAGCAACGCCGCCGCGACGGCCTGGTTCCCGGAGCGGCCATGGTCGATCGCAACGTCCTCGAGTGGCGCCTGGACCCCGACGGCGAGCACCGCAACCCCGATCTGGCCCGCCGCGACCGCCGCATCATCCTCATCTGCGATGAGGGCTACCAATCCGTCCTGGCCGCCGCCACCCTCCGCCGCTTCGACCTCGACAGCTGCGACGTCATCGACGGCGTCCAAGGCTGGAAGGCCGCGGGCTTGCCCCTTCACCGCGCCAGCGCCTGATCCAACCGGCCTCGGGTAAACTCCCTGGCAGTGCGGCTGTAGCTCAGCTGGCTAGAGCGTCTGCTTGCCATGCAGAAGGTCGAGGGTTCGAATCCCTTCAGCCGCTTCAGGGGAAGGCTGGTCGGCATCCGGTGCGACCAGTCGCATGGCGGTCTCCAGGGCTTCGACTGACGGCCGCCACAGAGGGTCTCCGGCCGGCAGATCAGCAGCGGCGCGCATCTGAGTGCCCAGTGACCGGAGAAGGCGGTTCACCGGAGCTGGATCAAGGGACCTTGCCGCTCGGGCGATGATGTCTGGTGCCGCCTCGACCTGCTCGATCAGATCGCGGGCGATCGTGTCTCCCTCTGCGGAGACCTCCGGCGCGCCTCCGCCTTCTGCCTCGATCTTTTCCCTAGCGACGACTCGGGCGATCAGAATCTCGTCTAGCTCGGCCAGCTTTTGGCCCACCTTTTGATCGCCAATATCCAGCCTGCGCTCCCGTGGCGCCTGCGTCATCAGGTAGGAGATCAGAGCATCGGCGAATTGATCAGATCGCTCTCGACCCTCGCGGGCAAACGCATCCTCACGAATATCTGCCCGCAGGTCTTCGCGGGTGACGATTCCACCGTGCCTCGCGCGCAGCTTGTCGCGCCTGACGTCGACCTCCGCCACGTCGATCCTCGACGCATCCGTTCCATTCGAGGCTGACCCCGCGCAAAGCCAGACGTGCTCGTCGGCCGAAGTCGCCATCTCGACGACGTGACCCTGGCGCTCCAGCAGCGCCGCGACCGAACGGGCCACCACAGCCTTGCGGGAAAGGTCCAGCGAGCAGGGCGAGCCTTCGCGGGGGACTGTGACGATCACCGGTGGGAGCTGAGGTCCCGGCGCCGCGAGCGCCTCCTCCCATCCCTCGCAAAACCAGGCCCGCAGCGCATCGGTCCCGACGCGTACGTGGAGATGGGCCTTTTTCGGAGAAACGCGCTCGACGCTTTTTTGTTCGCCAAGCCAGGCGGCGATCTCCTCGAGATCAGCCTCTCCAGCCACCGGCCTGAGGATCACCGTGCATGACCCCAAGGTCGAGCGAGTTGCGATGCTCGTCGAAAAGCCAAGGCCCGGGAAGCCCTCCTCGAGCAGCCGCAGCAGCCGGCGCTGCACGGGCCCTTGCGGAACCGGCCTCCCCCCTGCGTCGCCCTCAGTCATACGCCTACGGCATGAACCGTTCCGGGCCCCGGAAGATGAAGGAGGTCTCACGCAGCGAAGGCTGGGCGAGCAGAATCATCAGGAAGCGGTCGATGCCGATGCCGAACCCTCCGTGCGGCGGGCATCCATACCGAAACATCTCGAGGAAATGCTTCTCCAGGTAGTTCTCGACCGACTCCTGGTCGAGGTCTGCCTCAGCTTGAGCCCGAAGGCGATCGTAGCGGTGCTCGCGCTGGCCGCCGGAGGTGATCTCGGTGCCGCGCCACAGCAGATCGAAGCTGTTGGTGGAAGAACGCGCGGTGGTTTCCCCCTCCGACTCCGCGACCATGGTGTAGAAGGGCCGCGCCGCTTTCGGGTAGTCGGTGAGGAAGACGAAGTCGTGACCATGCTTTTCATGCACGTGCTTGCCCAGTTCCCGTTCCATTCGCGCTGAGACATCCCCGGTTTCCGCAACCGCGCTGTCCTCCCCCAGCAGCTCCACCGCCTGCGACACGGAGATACGCGGGATCGGCTCCTCGAACGGCGCGACTTTCAGTCCGAACTGCCGCTCGATCTCCGCGCCATGGCGATCGGCGACGACGGCGAGGGTGTGGCGGATCAAGCCTTCCTCGAGATCCATCAGCGCCGCGTGGGAATCGATCCAGCCGAGCTCGACGTGGAGAACGGTGAACTCGGTTGCATGCCGGTTGGTGACGCTGTTCTCCGCCCGGAAGACGGGGCCTAGCTCGTAGACCCGATCGAAGCCCCCTCCGATGGCCAGTTGCGCGTAGAACTGCACCGACTGCACGAGGCAGGCGGAATCTCCGAAGTAAGGGAGCTCGAACACCGCGGCCCCCGACTCGCTTCCCCCGCCGCTGATCTTCGGGCTGTGGATGCTGACGAAGCCCTGGTCGGCGAGGTATTCCCGCATCGCCGCCTCCACCGTCGCGCCGACGTTGAAGATCACGAACCTGTCCCGGGAGCGAAGATCGAGAAACCGGTGGTCTAGCCGTTCCTGGATGTCCGAGCTCGCGTCTAGCGGCAGCGGGGATTCGGCCAACCCCACGACCTCGACCTCGTCGACCTCGAGCTGCGCGCCGGCGCCGTCTTTTGCCTGCCGGACCATCCCCGCAACTGAGACTGCGGACTCGGGGGTGGCTGACTCCAGAGCGGCAACCGCATCGGGCTGATTGCAGAATGCCGGGACCGAGCCGGTGCGATCGCGGATGGTCATTCGGGCTCGCCCGCGCTTGCGCTGGATCTTCTCGATCCAGCCGCAGAGGAACACACGCTCCCCAACCGACTCGGCCAAGTCCCCTGCGTGGTGTCTCGCTTTCGGGGCGCCGGTAGGCGCCGGTGCCTGATTAGCCGTGGTCGGCGGTAGCGGCACGAGCAGTCAGCTCCATACGGATGGCGCGGGGCTGCGACTCGACGACGAACGGCCTCAAAGGAGACAGATCGCGCCTCACATAGGAGCGCAGGAGCCAACGGTCAGCCCCGTCGAGGCTCGCGTCGAATTTGTCTCTGCCGTGAAGGCAGTATTCGTTGGAGAAGGCCAGGAGGTCGCCCGGCTGCAGGCGAACAGCCTGAGCCGCCGCCTTCGCCGCGGCGTTGAAGGCGGCAACGGCGTTTTCAGCCGGCCTGTCGATGCCGCGCACGTTTTCGTGCCAGCGGACAGTGGGCACGCGCCCGGGCCCGTCGAGGATGCTCAACGGCAGCCTCACGCTCTCCTCGCCGCCGGACAGGAAGCTGTCGACGACCTTGATCGTGAAGCGCGGTTCCCGCAGGATCGCTATCTCCTCATCGGTGAGGCGGGGCAGGATGTCGCGCAGGTGTGAGAGATGCGTCGCAGGCGGGGCCTTGGGCGTCCGCACGCAGTAAAGGACGACGAAGTCCGGCCGCAGGGGGTGGAAAGCGTTCTCGGTGTGAAGGCTGAGGTCGACTTTCCACGACTCATTCGACTGGGTGGCCGCCCCTGAATGGGTCGGGAATATGTCATGCACGAGGGCGCCGTTCTTCTCTCGCGCGTAGGAGTACTCGAAACCGAGCCTTCGCACGACCATGGCGACGAAAGCGTGACCACGAATGGGCGGAACGCCGGCTCGACGCTCATCGCTTCGAGCCACCTCATTGAGGTCATCATGAGGCAGCCCCCGCACGACCACCACGTCCGCCGCGCCTCGGCGCAATTTGGCCAGCGCCGAGCGGGCGGACTGCGGAAGCATGCCCTCGGCCACCTCGGCCTGGTCAAAGAACTCAGTGGTGCCCAATGAGTCGGTGAGCCCGTTGCCGCCGTCCAGCAGGCCCTCGTCCAGAGAGGCAGCGGTTTCGTCGTGTTCCTGCTCCTCCAGCGAGACGAAGCACCACCTGCCGCCCTGGTCGTCAAGGGCCGGCCCGCCCTGGGCTACCTGGGGATCTACTTCTTCTCTTGGCGCATTCGATGGATCCACGTTCACATCCCCCTGTGTTTTGACTAGCTCCCAGTGCTTTTGACTAGCTCGCCCGACGGGACTCGAACCCGTATCTTCGGAGTAGTAATCCGTTGCTCTCGCCAAATTGAGCTACGGGCGAATGTTGTCTGCAGGAACCGAAGACCATTGGACAGGGGAATCAATATAAATGAAGCCGTCCGATTGTCAAACGCTTTTTTGAATAAAGATAGAAAGACCAGCTTCCTAGCCCCATCCTGCGGATAGAGCGCGGACACGCGCGGAGGGAATCTCAGCTCCAGAGCTCGCGGCGCAGCATCTCGTTCCCGCGCTCGAGCTGATCAATCGTGGCGCTGGCGACTGAGCGCACTCTGGTGGCGCGGTTGATGCGGGCTTGGATCTCTCGGTGCGACTTGTTGGTGCGGCGGGCGACGTCGCCTACCAGGCGCCGCCGCTCGCCGCGCAGCCGCTCGCGGGTCGCGTAGACCGACTCCCGCTCAGGTTCGGTGTTCTGGGGGCCGGCTGCAAGCTGGGCGGAGGTGGCCTCCTTTTTCGCGCCCGGCTTGGGATCGTCGGTCGGGAAGAGCTGGAGCGCGGTCTCGCTCATGATCGCCTCGTCAAGCTCGGCGCCACCCGAGCTCAGGGCGGCAAAGCCGCCGTCGGACAGGCGCTCCGGATCGGGATCGGCTGGCTCTTCAGCCTCTTCCTCCTCGGCGGCCGGCGCGAGGTCGAGGGCGTGACGGCGCTCCAGCTCGATCTCGTGGGCCAGGGCCTTCAGCCGCGGGTCAGCTGGCATCAGCAGGTAGCTCATCTGACGCCGGGGCCTCGGGGTGGCGCGGATGAAGCGACCAACCACCTGGCGGAAGAAGAGCTCGGTCCGGGCCGCCGTCGCGTAGACCCCCACCCGCAGGCGGGGGATGTCGACGCCCTCCGAGACCATCAGGACCGAGACCAGCCAGCGCCGGTCTGAGGATGCGAACTCGGCGATGCGGCGGCTGGCATCGGGCTCGTCGCTCATCACCAGCTCGGGGCGCTCCCCCGCGATCGATCCGAGCCGAGCCGCGATCGCCCGCGCGTGATCCTGGTCGGAGGCGATGACCAGGCCGCCCGCCTCAGCGTGCCCGTCGGCGCGCACCTCGCTCAGCCTGGCATCCGCGTCGCGCAGCACCTCTCCCATCCACTCCCCCTCCGGGTTGAGCGCCGTCCGCAGGCGCCGGGCCGCCTCCGCCGCCGGCAGGAGGAGATCGAAGTCGGCGCTGCGCAGCCGACCGCCCGAGAGCCACTCCATCTCGCCGTCATACGGCAGGAAGGTGATCGGTCGACAGACCCGGTCGACCAACGCCTGCGGGTAGCCGTAGACATAGTCGGCCCGGCTGAGGCCGTCCTCGTCGTAGCTGACCCAGGGGATGGCCGAGTTGTCGGAGCGAAACGGCGTGCCCGAGAGCAGCAGCCGGAAGCGGGCGCCGTCGAAGGCCTTGCGAGTTCGCAGGCCCCAGGCAGCCAGGTCGCCCATGTGGTGCGGCTCGTCGGCGATCAGCAGGGTCGGCCGGCAGCCGGCGGCCAAGCGATGGGTCTCAGGCCCGGCCGCGATCGTCTGGTAAGTGACGGCGAGACCGTGGAAGTCGGCTGACTCCGGCCCATCCGCGTTCGGCCTGTTCGGCTCGAGGTCGATCCCATAACGCCCGGCGTCTGCGGCCCACTGGCGGCAGATATGGGTGGTCGGGCCAGCCACGACGACGCGCGAGACGAACCCGGCGCGCAGCATCCGGTGGGCGATGTGCAGGCCGAAGGTGGTCTTGCCGGCCGCCGGCGTGGCGGAGGCCAGGAAGCTGGCGCCGGAGTGCGCTCGAACGGCCTCGGTCGCCTCCTGCTGCCATGAGCGAAGGGGCCTGTCATCGGGCCAGTCGGGAAGCGATCGGGCACGTGCCCCGCCGCTGTTCAGGTGCTGAGAAGCGTCGTACAAGGGCGCGCCACAATATGGTCGGACGCGGTCGGAGGAGGGGCGAGCTCGGAAGTCCCAGCTAAGGCGGCGTTCGCTACCGTCGCGGGCATGACGATCGAGCGCATGGACCACGTCGGCATCAATGTCAACGACCTCGAGGAGGCAATCGAATTCTTCGAGGCGCTCGGGCTCGAACAGGGAGACAAAGCGTCGGTCGAAGGGCGGGAGGTGGATCGCATCGTTGGCCTCGAGGGCGTCCGAACTGACCTGACCTTCATGCGGACGCCGGATGGCCATAGCCAACTCGAGCTGGTGAAGTTCAACTCGCCGGAGAGCCCATCTGGGGATCCGGAGGCGGCGGCGAACACGCCAGGGATCCGCCATCTCTGCTTTGCCGTCGACCACCTCGACGCGGTCCTCGGCAGGCTCCAGAGCCAGGGAGGAGAGCTAGTCGGCGAGGTGGTGTCCTACGGGAACAGCTACAAGCTCTGTTACATCCGCGGCCCGGAGGGGATCATCGTCGAGCTCGCCGAGAAGCTCGGCTGACTTGGCTCCCCTGGGGGAGTGCCCGGGGACGGACGGCCAAGTTTTTCCATTTGCGCGTTTGCCGTACCGAATAATGGGTATTGTGCCCTCGTTCCCACATTGATCCAACCCCAGACGCGACGCAGAGGAAGAGCCTTTCCCCGTTTCGGCACCGTCGTTTTTCCCTGGCCACGGTTGCCCTGACGCTCCTCCTCCGCGTCGCGTCCTTTTACCCTGAGAGCTCGCGCTCAGTCGCGCAGCTCTGAGATCAGGTCGTCGAGATCGAGTGGCAGCGTGCCCATCGCCACTCCCTCGCCGTCAGGCGCCATCGGCCATTCCTCACGCGGGCGGTCCCAGTAGAGCTCGACGCCGTTGCTGTCGGGGTCGGCAAGGTAGAGCGCCTCGCTGACGCCGTGGTCGGAGGCGCCTTCGAGCGGCCAGCCGGCCTCGCTGACGCGGCGCAGGGCATCAGCCAGGGCTCGGCGAGTCGGGTAGCGAATCGCCGTGTGGAAAAGGCCGGTGGTCCCGGGCGGCGGTGGCGAGCCGCCTTTCGAGGACCAGGAGTTGAGGCCGATGTGGTGGTGGTAGCCGCCGGCGGAGATGAAGGCCGCGTCCGCCCCCCAGCGCTGCATCAGCTCGAAGCCGAGGATCCCGCAGTAGAACTCGAGTGACCGGTCGACGTCGGCGACCTTGAGGTGGACGTGGCCGATGTCGACGCCGGGGTCGATCGGCTCAGCCATCGAGAACTCCGTCGAGCGCCCGGTTGACCAGGCGGTCCGCGTCGGCATTCTGGGAGCGGGGAACGTGGCGGATCGACCAGGCGTCGAAGTCCCCGAGCGCCCGCTTCACCTCTGCGTGCAGCGGCTTGATTCCGGCGTTTTTGACCTTGTAGCGGCCTTCCACCTGCCGCACGACCAGCTCGGAGTCGCCGACCAGCTCGAGTTCGCTGGCGCCCTGGGCGGCGGCCAGCTCGATCCCCCGCAGCAGCGCCTTGTACTCGGCGACGTTGTTGGTCGCCTCCCCGATCTCCTCCCCCACTTCCTCCACGATCCGGCCGCCGTCATCGCGCAGGACGACGCCGATCGCCGCCGGGCCGGGGTTCCCGCGGGCGCCCCCGTCGACGTTGACCGTGAGCCGGCTCATCGCTGCGCGGCGCGTTCGGCCAGCGTCAGCCGCCCGTCCTCGTCGACCGAGGCGTTCCACTGCCGCGCCGCGCGGTCGAGCTGGTCGATCTCACGGCCCTTGTCGATCTGGAAGACCGAACGCAGCTCGTCGTTGATGTCGACCCCCCACTGGTACCAGGACAGCTCCCAGGCAACGGTGATCCGAACCTCGGCCGGGCGGCCGGCGGCGGCGCCAACCGATGCGAACGGCTTACCGAGGGTGCGGGTGAGGCCGGCGACGGTGCGGCCGCCCTCGCTGGCATTGAAGCGGGCGGCAGCGCGCTCGAACGGACTCGGCGCGTCGGGATCGGCTGGCGCCATCGGGCGTGGCCGCACGACAGGAGCAGAGGCGGGATCGGGCTTGGGCGCGGACGCCGGGGCAGGCGACCCGGGGCGGCGGCTTGAGCGCCGCAGCAGCCCCAAGCGCCATCGTCCCTCGTGGCCGTCGCCCAAGCGCTCCGGCTCCGGCTCTCCCGCCGGGCGCCAGGCGAGCCGCTCCGCCCGCGCCACGCAGAGCTCGCAGACCGACCGCTCCTCCCCCCCGTCGACGAAACCGTGAATGCGCTCGCCGGCCAGGATCGTCCGACCGCAGATCCCGCAGGTGGCTTCGGCGCTCATGCCGGCCCAAGGTAGCAACGGGACGGTCTCCGCCCCCCGGGGATCAGCCCTGCTGCAGATGCGATTTCAGCCGCATCACGGCCTTCGTGTGCAGCTGGGAGACCCGCGACTCGGTGACGCCGAGGACCTCGCCGATCTCGCGCAGGGTGAGGTTCTCGTAGTAGTAGAGAGCGACGACGAGCTGCTCACGCTCGGGCAGCGAGCCGATCGCCTCGGTGAGGCGGTCCTTGACCTCGGTCGTGGCAAGCGCCTCCTGCGGGTCGGCGGCGCCCTCGTCGGCGATCGTGTCCAGCAGGGAGACTTGGTCGCCGGAGGAGTCGGAGACGGTCCAGAGCTCGTCGAGCGCGTAGACGGAGGAGTTGGCGATCTCCAGCAGCGCGCTCTGCAGTTCTTCCTCGGTCATGTTGAGCTTGTCGGCGAGCTCGGCCTCGCTCGGCGCCCGCTGCAGCTCGTGCTCGAGCTTCGCCTGCACCTGTTCGATTTCGCGGGCTCGCGAGCGGACCGAGCGCGGCACCCAGTCGAGCGAGCGCAGTTCGTCGATGATCGCGCCGCGGATGCGGGTCATCGCGAAGGTCTCGAATTTGATCCCGCGCTCGGGCTCGAAGCGCTCGATCGCGCCGATCAGGCCGACGAGGCCGTAGGAGATCAGGTCGGCGTCTTCGACGTGCGAGGGCAGGCCGGCGCCGAGCCGGCCAGCGACGAACTTGACCATCGGCGAGTAGGCGACAACCAACCGCTCTCGAGCGGTGCCGTCCCCCTGGTCCTTGTAGCGGCGCCACAGGTCGCGCAGCTCCACCTCTTTCACGCCCGTGTCCATCAGGGCATCCTACGTTCGTGGGCGGGGGTTTTTTTCATGCGCGAGGGTGGCTGGCGGCGTAGGTGTCGCGAAGTCTGGCGGCGTCGACCCGGGTGTAGACCTGGGTGGTCGAGATCGACGCGTGACCCAGCAACTCCTGAATCGTACGCAGATCGGCGCCACCCTCGAGCAGATGCGTTGCAAAGGAATGTCTAAGTGAATGTGGTGAGACCCCGGCGGCGAGCGCGGCCTCGCGGGTCCAGAGGCCGAGCCGGCGCGTCACGTCGGAGTTGGAGAGGCGACGGCCGCTCTTGGAGAGAAAGAGGGCCTGCTCGCGCCGGTCGGTGGCGAGGGCGTGGCGGCCTTTCTCGAGGTAGCTGCGGATCGCGCGTTGAGCCGGCTCGCCCACGGGCAGCAGCCGCTCCTTCGATCCCTTGCCCAGGACCCGCAGCTGCTCGGTCTCGAAGTCGAGGGCGCCGAGGTTGAGGTTGACGATCTCCTCGCAGCGCAGGCCACAGGAGTAGGCGAGCTCGAGCATCGCCCGGTCGCGCAGCTCCAGCGGCGTCCGCGCCGGGATCCGCTCCAGCAGCGAGCGCATCTGCTCGGTGGTGAGGACGCTCGGCAGCTTCTCTCCCCGCTTCGGGCTGGAGACGAGCTCGGCCGGGTTGGAGCCGGCGCGGCCGGTGCGGACGAGGAAGCCGTAGAGGCCGCGGATCGCCGCAAGCTTGCGGGCGACCGTGGCCGGCGCGGCGCCGGCGCTGGAAAGCCCGGCGCCGTAACGCCGCACGTCGCGATGGCGGACGTCGTCCGGGCCGAGCCCGTGATCGCCCGCCCACTCGGCGAAGCCACCAAGATCAACCCCGTAAGCCCGCCGCGTCCGCTCGGCCGAACCCCGCGCCCGCAGGTCGCGGTCATAAAGAGATAACGCCTCCTGCCAGTTCACAGAAGCTTGTTCTCCCCTACGCCCTGACCTCCTCTCAGGGGCGGGAGAAGCAAGCAGGTCAAGGAGGAGAGAGGGAGCGTGCTCTGCACGTGACCGAACGACGACGCCGAAATGCGTCGGTCTCCTCGCCTCTCAGTTACCGATGTAAACCGGCGTCCCGACTTCGACCAAGTCGTAGAGTTCTTCCACGTCTGGGATCGCCATGCGGATGCAGCCGTGCGATTCGGCGTGGCCGAGCGAATAGGTCTCTTCGGTGCCGTGGATGCCGGCGCCTTCGTAGATGCCCATCCAGCGAGCCTTGATCGGGTTCGACGGCCCCGGCGGGATCGTCTGCCCGGCGAGGCTGCCCGCCCAGGCGGAATTTGGCACGCGCCAAACCGGGTTTTCTTCCTTTTCCTGGATGTCGTAGAGGCCTTCCGGCGTTTCCAGGCCTTCCATGCCGACGGCGACGGTGTATTCCTTCGCCAGCTTCAGGTGCTGCCAGAGCCGCAGCGTGAAGGTGCCGCGGTCGACGGTGATGAAGGACGGGTACTCGGCGGCGACCTCGCTCTTGGTGACTTCCGGCTTGATCGGGTGCACGACGGCGACGATCTTGTGCGGCGCGTTGGCGTTCAGGACAGCAGCTTTCAGCTTCGTCTCCAAGAGGTTGTCGCGCAGCTTGCGCCCGTTCTTGCCGGCGACCACTTCGACCGAGTCGGGGGTCGGTTCGACGTCGGCGTTCTGCGGTTCGCGGTTGACTTCTTCGGCGACGTGGCGGACGAAGCGGTTGATCGCCGGCTTCGAGTAGGCGACCTGCGGGGTGATCTGTTCGTCGACCTCGCCGCCGCTGACGTAGCGCACGAGGCGGTCAGGGAAGCCGCCCTGCTGGCTGTCCTCCACGGCTTCTTCGACGGCGGAGTCGATGTCGGCGCGGATCTTCAGCTTCTGGCCGGGAAGCTTCCAGGTCTGGCCGTCGAAGGTCACCACCAGCGAGTGGCGCAGCGGCGAGAGCAGCTTGCGCCGCACCGCGGCGGCGGCTTCCTCTTCGTTCATGCCGCCGACGTCGACGCCGGCGACGGTGACGCCATCGGCGATCTTGTCCTTCTGCGAGCTGTCGTAGGCGTAGGCAACGCCGACCACGGCGACCAGCAACGCGGCCGCGATGATCACCACTATCGAAGTTCTTTTTCGCATCAACCGGGACGAGCTCTCACAGGGTCGCGGACGGGGAAATAAAAAGTCTAAGCACTATCGCGGTCTTATCGGCAGCGCTGGTGGATATCTTTCGCCCCGATGGGAACCAAGGACGAGGTTCGCGCCGAGGTCTGGGCGGCGATGGAACGAGAGGGCGTCTCCCGCTTCCCGGGGGCTGAGGGGCGCATCCCGAACTTCGCCGGCGCCAAACTCGCCGCCGAGAAGCTGGCCGGGCACCGCTTCTGGAAGCGAGCGCGGGTGATCAAGGCCAACCCCGACTCCCCGCAAACGCATGCGCGACGGATCGCCCTGGAAGAGGGCAAGACGATGATCATGGCGGTGCCGCGGCTGCGCGACCCCCACCCCTTCCGGGTGCTCGACCCGAAGCTGCTCTCGAAGGCGGCGATGAAAGAGGCGGCGACGATCAAGGGGGCGCTCAAGCACGGCCGCGTCGTCGCGCTCGACGATCTCCCGGAAATCGACTTCGTCCTCAGCGGCTCGGTCGCCGTCAACCTCAGCGGCGCCCGGGTCGGCAAAGGCGGCGGCTATCACGACCTCGAGTACGGGATCCTCAGCGCCGGCGGCAAGATCGACGAGCACACGATCGTCGCCACCACCGTCCACCCGATCCAGATCCTCCGCCAGCACCTGATGGTCACCGACCACGACCTTCCCTGCGACCTGATCGCGACGCCGCGGGCGGTGATCGAGATCGAGCGTCAGCACCCGCGACCGCGGGGCATTCTCTGGGACCATCTGCAGCCGCCGCAGATCCGCGAGATCCCGGTGCTGGAACGGATGGGTTACGCATAGGCCGGACTGGCTGCGCGGCTAGGATTCCCCAATGCCCGAGCCCGAGCGCCAGCCGCTGCCCGCATTTCCCGGCACCGACTACGGCAATCCTGACCCGGAGTGGCTGAAGATCGACTGGCGGGAGCACCTGCGAACGGTGGACCTGCCGGGCGCCGATGCCGTCAACTACGTCGAGATCGGCGAAGGCGAGCCGATCATCTTCGTCCACGGCATCGCCGGCTGCTGGCGCAACTGGCTCGAGAACCTTCCCCACTTCGGCCGCGCGTATCGGGCGATCGCCCTCGACCTGCCGGGATTCGGCGACAGCCCAATGCCCTCCTGGGAGATCTTGATGGCGAACTACGGACGGCTGATCCACGACTTCTGCGAGCGGCTGGGGATCGACCAAGTGGCGGCGCTGGTCGGCAACTCGATGGGCGGGTTCATCGGCACCGAGGCGGTGATTGACGAGCCAGGCCGGTTCGATCGGCTCGTCCTGGTCTCCGCCGCGGGGGTCAGCTTCGCCGAGTGGCAGGGCAGGCCGTTCGAGGCCGGGGCCCGCATCTTCAAGGCGGCGATCCCCTTCCTCAGCGGTGACCGGCGCATCTACTGGACGACGCCGCGGGGACGCAAGGCCGCCTTCGGCCGGTTCTTCCGCAACCCCAACAAACTGCGGCCCGAGCTGCTCGCCGAGCAGGTGCGGCCGGGCCTCCAGGCCCCCGGGTTCTCAGACGCGCTGAGGGCGATCTGGGGCTACGACACGCGCGAGCGCCTGCCGGAGATCGAGATCCCGACGATGGTGGTCTGGGGTCTCAGCGACCAGATCGTCCCCGTCGAGGGCGCCCTCGGCTACCACCGCCTGATCCCCCACTCCCGCCTCGAGATCTTCGAGCGCACCGGCCACCTGCCGATGCTCGAGCGGCCGCAGCGGTTCAACCCGCTGCTGGAAGAATTCATCGAGTCCTCGCAGCCGCTGCGGGCGGCCGCCGACACCGCCGTCGGCTGATCACGAGTTAGGTGACCAAGCAGTTCAAGGACGCAGGAAGCGTGGCGTGCTCTGCACGCGAGCGACCGAGGACGCCGAAATGCGCCGCGTCACCTAGCTCGTGATCGCGCCTTCGGAGGCAGATGAGACGGTCGCCGCGTACTTGGCCATGATGCCGCGGGTGTACTGCGGCTCGGGCTGCTCGTAGTCAGCGATGCGCTGCTCGATCTCCTCGTCTGAGAGGGAGACGTCGAGGCGGCGGTTGTCGATGTCGACGGTGATCTCGTCACCCTCGCGGACCGCCGCGATCGGCCCGCCCTTGGCGGCCTCCGGAGCGACGTGGCCGATCATCAGGCCGCGGGTGGCGCCGGAGAAGCGGCCATCGGTGACCATTGCCACGCTCTCCCCCAACCCCTCGCCGACAATCGCCGCGGTCACCTGCAGCATCTCCCGCATCCCGGGGCCGCCGACCGGGCCCTCGTTGCGGATGACGACGATGTCGCCAGGCTTGATCTGCTGGTCCTTGACGGCGCGGAAGCAATCCTCTTCGGACTCGAAGACCCGGGCCGGGCCGGTCTGCTGACGGCGCTCGGTGCCGGCGACCTTGACCACCGAGCCTTCGGGCGCGAGGTTGCCGCGGAGGATCGCCAGCCCGCCCTCGGGCTTTAGCGGGCTCTCGACCGCGCGAACCACCTCCTGGCCGGGGGCCTCGGTCGCCGCCGCGGCTTCCTCGCCAATCGTGTGCCCGGTGACGGTGATCGCCTCGCTGTGGAGGATCCCGGCTTTGGCCAGCCGCTTGAGGATCACCGGCACCCCGCCGGCGGCGTAGAGGTCGGTGGCGACGAAGCGGCCGCCCGGTTTGAGGTCGGCGAAGAGCGGCGTCTGCCGCGAGATCCGCTCGAAGTCGTCCATCGTCAGCTCGATCCCGAGCTCGTGGGCGAGCGCGATCAGATGCAGGACCCCATTCGTGGAACCACCCGAGGCGCAGACGCAGGCGACCGCATTTTCCAGCGACTCGCGGGTGATGATCTTGCTGGGCCGGATGTCCTCGGCGAGGACGTTGATCACCAGCTCGCCGATTTTCTCGGCGACCGTGTCCTTGTCGTCGTCTTCGGCGGGGACCATCGCCGAGCCGCCGGCGCTGATCCCGAGCGCCTCGAAGGCGCAGGCCATCGTGTTGGCGGTGAACTGGCCGCCGCAGGCCCCGGCGCCAGGGCTGGCGACGCCCTCGAGCTCGTGCAGTTCCTCGTCGCTCATGTCGCCGGCGTTGTGGGCCCCGATCGCCTCGAAGATGTCGAGGATGGTGACGTCGCGGCCGTGCCAGTGCCCCGGCGCGATCGAGCCCCCGTAGAGGAGGACCGCGGGCACATCCAGACGGGCCAGCGCCATCGCGCAGCCAGGGATCGTCTTGTCGCAAGCGCAGAGGGCGACGATCGCGTCGAACTGGTAGCCGCGAGCCATCAGCTCGATCGAGTCGGCGATCACCTCACGGCTGATCAGCGAGGCCTTCATCCCCTGCGTTCCCATCGTCACCCCGTCGGAGACGGCGACGGTGTTGAACTCCATCGGCGTGCCTCCGGCGGCGCGAACCCCGTCTTTGACGTGCTCGGCCAGCGCCCGCAGGTGGAAGTTGCACGGCATCGCCTCGGTCCAGGTGTTGGCGATGCCCACCGTCGGCCTGCTCAAAGCGTCGTCGTCGAACCCGACCCCCTTCATATAGGCCCGCGCGTGGGCGCGATCGGGACCGTCGAAGACGACCGAGGAACGGGGGCGAGGGAGATTCGTCGTGGTGTTGCCGTTGGTGCTCATCAGAGAGGAATCTAGTCAGCGGGTCAGTTTGGCGTCGCTGCGCGGTTGCGGGCGAGGCCGAAGATGTCGACGGGGCCAGCCCCCCTCCCAATCTCGCGCAGTCCGTCCCGGACCGCTTCGGAGGTCAGCTCTCGCGCCCCGACGGCCGCGGCAAGCGGCGACCAGCCGAGAGCGAGATAGGCGGCAAGCGAAGAGGAGTGCGTGCAGCCGGATCCGTGCGCGGCCCCGTCCGGGTGCCGCTCGCCAGGGATCTCGACTACCTCCTGGCCGTCGTAGAAGACGTCGACCACCTCGTCGCTGTGGCCGCCGGTGACAACCGCGGCGCTGGCGCCCATCTCCACCAGCGCCCGCGCCAGCTCCACCTGCGTCGCCTCCTCCCCCCTGCCCGTCAGCGACCGCGCCTCGGGGATGTTGGGGGTGACGACGCTGGCGAGCGGCAACAAACGCAGGGCAAGCGCCTCACGAGCATCGGGATCAAGCAGGACGGAACCGCTCTCGGAGACCATCACGGGATCGAGGACGACAGGCGGGTCGTCCTGGAAGATCGTGGTGAGAGCGGCCACGACGCTTTCGATCGCTTCGGCGTTCCCGACCATCCCGATCTTCACAGCGTCGACCCCGATGTCCTCGGCGACGGCGGCGACCTGGGCGAAGATCATCTCGCCCGAGACAGCCTCCACCGCCCCGACCCCCACCGTGTTCTGCGCCGTGATCGCCGTGATCGCGGTCATCCCGTGCACCCCGACCCGCGCGAAGGCCTTGAGGTCAGCCTGGATTCCGGCGCCGCCGCCGGAGTCGGAGCCGGCGATCGAGAGGACGGCGGGTATGCGGTCGGAAGTCATGACTCCAGCCTAGAGAGCGGGACCGCCCGCAGATCGCGACAAAGTGCGTAGGTAGGTACCCAAGTTGGAGCAGGTGATGTAGCCCAGCAGCTCCAGACGAGACAGCGCGGCGGCCGCCGCCGGGCCGGAAAGGCCGGTGGCGGTGGCGACCGCGTCGCAGGTGGAGTTGCCGGCCTCGATGGCGGCGAGGACGGCTTCCAGGTCGGAGGTCAGGTCCGGGCGGGGCGGCTCGATCCTCTCGCGGCCTGGGCCGAGCAGCGCGTCGAGGACGTCCTGGGCGTCACGGATGACGTGCGCCCCCGCGACGAGCAGGGCGTTGGGGCCAGCGGAGGCGCGGGAGGTGACGGGACCGGGGACGGCGCCGAGATCGCGGCCGAGGTCGGCGGCAAGGTCGGTCGTGATCAGGGAGCCGGAGCGGGTGGCGGCCTCGACGACCACCGTCATCCCGGCCAGGGCGGCCATGATCCGGTTACGGGCCGGGAAGGCCCAGCGCCAGGGCGTGGCCCCTGGCGGGAACTCGGAGATCACCAGGTCGGTTTCGCAGATGCGTCGCCAGAGGGACCGGTGGCTGGCCGGGTAGGCCACATCGGGGCCGCAGCCGAGGACGGCGATCGTGCGACCGGCGTCGATAGCGCCGCGATGGGCGCAGGCGTCGATGCCGAAGGCAAGGCCGCTGACCACGACCATCCCGGCCCTCGCCAGGTCGCGCCCCAGCTCGCGGGCGATCTCGCGACCGTAGGAGGTGGCCCGGCGGGCGCCGACGATCGTCACCGTCCCGAACGGCTCGAGCCCGTCCAGCAGCCGCGGATCGCCGCGGCCGATCAGCGTCCAGGGCGCGTCGGCGGCGTTGCGCAGCGGGTCCGGGTACACGGTGCTGTGCCGGCAGCAGGCCCAGCACTCGGCCAGCAGCAGCTCTTCGCGCAGACGCGCCTCCGGCAGCGCCCGGACGCGGCCAAGCAACTGCGCGGCGACCTTGGGAGCGGCGACCTCGACCAGGTCCTCGTTGGAGAGCCGCAGCAGTTCCGGCGAGCGCGAGCCGACCTCACCGGTCGCGACCTTCTCGATGTAGGGACCGAGAGCGGCGAGCAGCCAGGAGCGGCGCAGGCAATCGAGGCAGGCGCTGGGTTCAGCCATGGTCCCGCCTCCGCATCTGCAGCGCCTGCGCCATCTGCTCCTCGTCGATCGCCTCGGCTCCTTCGAGGTCGGCGATCGTCCGCGCCAGTCGCAGGGCGCGGTCGTGGGCGCGGGCGCTGAGGCGCTGGCGCGTGTAGAGGTCGGCGAGCAGGGCGGCCGCCCCGCGGCTGAGGGCGCAGTCCCGCGCCTCACCAGGCGTCATCTCGGCGTTGCAGCGACCGGCGCCGAGCCGGTGCTCCTGTCGGTCGCGCGCGCCGCGCACCCGCTCGCGGACCGCAGCCGACGGCTCCCCCGGCGCGCCGCCGATCTCAGCCGCGCTCGGCTGCCGGACGGCGGCGAGGATGTCTATGCGGTCAGCCAGCGCCCCGCTCAGCTTTCCCTGGTAGCGCTGGACCTCATATGGCGCGCACGAGCAATCGGGGTCGGCCTCACCTCTGCCACAAGGGCAGGGATTCGCGGCGGCAACCAGCATGAATCTGCAGGGAAGGCCGCGCTGGCCGCCGGCGCGGGCGATCGAGACCTCCCCCGCCTCCAGCGGCCCCCGCAGCGCCTCCAGGGCATCCCGCCGGAACTCGCAAAGCTCGTCGAGGAAGAGGACGCCGCGGTGGGCCAGCGTCGCCTCCCCCGGCCGCGGCGGGCTGCCACCGCCGATCAGGCCCGCGGCGCTGATCGTGTGGTGAGGGGCGCGAAAGGGCCTGGCGCCAGGCAGCGCCCGCCCGAGCCGGCCGCAGGCGCTGGCGATCCGCGCCACCTCCAACGCCTCCGGCGGAGCCAGCGGCGGCAGGATTGAGGGCAGGCGGCTGGCGGCGAGGGACTTGCCGGCTCCCGGCGGCCCGACCATGAGGAGGCTGTGCCCGCCCGCCGCCGCCACCTCGAGCGCGTGCCGCAGATGCGGCTGGCCGCGCAGATCGGCGAGGTCCGGAGCGCCCGCGGCCGGATCGAGCTGCAACGGCAGAGGCCGGGGCCGGGGCGGATCCCATTCGCCGGCGACCAGCGCCGGCAGCTGCCCCAGCGCCTCAACCGGGACCACACCGATCCCTCCCGCCAGCGCCGCCTCCGGCCCGTTCTCCGCCGGCAGCACGATCGCCTCCGCCCCGCTCTCCCGCGCCGCCTCGGCCATCGCCAGCGCCCCCTGCACCGCCCGGGTCGAGCCGTCGAGCGCCAGCTCGCCTGCCAGCGCCACCTGAGCCAGACCCTCCCACTCCAGCTGGCCCGAGGCGCTCAGCAGCGCCGCCGCTATCGCCAGGTCCATCCCCGGCCCCGCCTTGCGCAGGCTCGCCGGCGCCAGGTTGACGACGATCCGCCGCAGCGGGAACTCGAAGCCACAGTTGACCAGCGCCGCCCGCACCCGCTCGCGCGCCTCTCGCACCGCCGCGTCGGGAAGTCCGACGATCGTGAAGTTCGGCAAGCCGCGATGGACGTCGACCTCGACCCGCACCGGGCGGGCGGAGATGCCGTCGAGGGTGAAGGTGCGGGCGGTGGCGAGCATGGAGGCGACGCTACGGAGGCAGGTTTGACGAGTGGCGCGCACTTATAAAAAATTCGCGGCCGGCTTTCTCGCGCTTCTGTGACTTCGCAGCGAGGGGGGCGAATTTCCCCCTCTCGGACCCTTAGAGCGGCATGGATGCTCGCCGCCGCACGGGAGAGATCGCGGAGGACCTCGTCGCCGCCCGCCTGGCCGCCAAAGGCTGGGAGATCGTCGAGCGCAACGCCCGGACCCGCTACGGCGAGCTCGACATCGTCGCCCTCGATGGGCCGGTTCTCGTCTTCGTCGAGGTAAAGGGCGCCCACGCCGGCACCCGGTTCGGGCCGGAGAGGCCGATCCTCTCGATCGATTTCACCAAGCAGCGCAAGGTGCGCCGCCTCGGCACCGCCTGGATGGCCGAACGCCGCGACTTCCCGCCCTTCGAGGACATCCGCTTCGACGCCGTCGGCGTCACCCTTGACCGCGCAGGCCGCGCCGTCGAGGTGGAATGGGTCCCGGGGGCGTTCTAATCAGCCCAGCTCGAGCTGCCTGTACGCAACCGAGGCAAACGACCGGCGGTGAAGCGGCGAGATGCCGATTTCCTCGATCGCCTGGCGGTGCTCGGGGGTCGAGTAACCGACGTGTTCCTCGAAGCCCCAGCCGGGGTGCCGGGGGGCGATGTCGCGCATGTAGCGGTCCCGGGTGACCTTGGCGATGACGGAGGCGGCGGCGATCGCGGCGCTGGTCGCGTCGCCCTTCACCACCCGCCGGTGCGGGACGGGGCAGGCGTGGAGGCGAAAGCCGTCGACCAGGCTGATCGCCTCCTCCTCTGGCGGTGCCAGCCGCTGCAGCGCCAGCGAGAGCGCTTCGACGTTGGTCACGTGCAGGCCGCGCCGGTCGATCCCCGCCGCGCAGCGGACGACGACGCTGACCCGCGCGGCCGCCTGCAACACGCATGGGTACATCTCAAGCCGCCGCTCCTCGGTCATCTGCTTGGAATCGTGCAGGCCGCTGAGGGCGCGCCGGTCGGAGTGCGAGAGGCTCTCGTAGTCGAGCAGCACCGCCGCGGCGACCAGGGGGCCGGCGAGGCAACCGCGGCCGGCCTCGTCGGCGCCGGCGACGTAGCGGCTGCCGAGGCCGCGATCGAAGGCGAACAGGCGCCGGCTGCGGGCCAGCCGGCGGCGGTGGAACTTCCCTTTCGGGGCTTTAGAGCCCGCCGATTCGGTCTGGGGGCCAGTAGGTGGCAAAGGCCTCACCGATGATCCAATCGCGGGGGACGGGGCCCCAGAAACGGCTGTCGTCGCTGGCTCCACGATTGTCACCCATCATGAAGTACATATCGGGTGGAATCGTGATCGGCTTCGGCAGGTTGCATTGCGAGCCGCTTCCGCAGGGATTGATGTAGGGCTCGTCGGTCTTCTCGACCCCGTTGACGACCGGGTGGCCGTCTTTGACCGCGAGCGTGTCGCCGGGGCCGGCGACGATCCGCTTGATGAAGTTCTGGCTCGACTCGCCTTCGGTCGGTTTGGGGCAGGCTTCACGAGGGCCGGGGTGCACTCCGCATTCGGTGCCGTTGTCGGCGCCGGCGGGCGGGTGGAAGACGACGATGTCGCCCGGCTCGGGGTCCTTGAAGTGGTAGAGGAAGCGGTTGACCAGGACCCGCTGGCCGACGTCGAGCGTCGGCTCCATCGATTCCGAGGGGATTTGGTAGGGCTTGATGATCCAGGCTTGGATCGCCAGCGCCAGCCCCAAAGCCAGCGCGACGATGACGGCCAACTCGATGAGCCCGCCGGCTTTGGATTCGGGCTTCGGGATCAGGCGTTTCAGGCTGCCGAGTCCTCGTCGGAGTCGCCGGCTTCTGCCGGCTCCTCGTCCTCGGCTTGCTCAGACGCTGAAGTGTCCTCGGTCTCCCCGGCCTCGGGCGCATCCGCGTCCGCCTCCGCCGCAGTCTCCTGCTCCGTCTCCGCCTCGGGCGCGGCCTCGCCGGCCTCAGCCTCGGGAGGCGCCTCCTCGGCCTCGGGAGCGGCCTCCTCGCCGTTCTCGGTCTCGCCCTCCGGTGCCGCCACCGGCACGACCTCCTCCTGGCTGACGCCGTCGGCGTCCACCGCGGTGGACTCGTCCGAGGCCGCCGCCGGCGCCGCGACGACGTCGTCGTCGATGCCCCAGCGCCGCTCGGCGACGCGGGCCGCCTTGCCGATGCGACCGCGCAGGTAGTAGAGCTTGGCCCGCCGCACGTCCCCGCGCGCCGCCACCTCGAGTTTCTCGATCTTCGGCGAGTGCAGGGGGAACGTTCGCTCCACACCGACGCCGAAGGACTGTTTGCGCACGGTGAAGGTCTCGCGCACGCCGGAGCCCTGGCGCCTCAGCACCACGCCCTCGAACACCTGAATCCGTCGGCGATTGCCCTCGACCACCTGGAAGTGGACGCGGACGCGATCCCCAGGCTCGAATTTGGGGAGGCCCTGCTTCAGCTGGGCGCGCTCGATGCTGTCGATTACAGAGCTCATAGGGCGAGAAAAAACCGCCGGACCCCAGTGCGGGGAGCCGCGCGGTCGCGGAATGGTAGCCCAAAGCGCTTAAGCGCAGCCTGAAGAGCGACTCAGCGCTGCCCAGGTTCCTGGTGCTGGTCCCGCCGCTCGTGCTCCCGGCCGCGTTGCCGGCTCTGCTCCAGCCGCCACTGGCGCACCTTCTCGTGATCGCCGGAGAGCAGGACCTCCGGCACCGCCCATCCGCGGTAACTCGGCGGCCGCGTGAAGTGCGGGTACTCCGGCATTCCCTCCAGCGCGTGGCTGAAGGACTCCTCCACCGCCGAGTCCTCATGGCCGAGGGCGCCGGGCAGCTTGCGCATCAGCACGTCGGCCACGACCATCGCCGGCAGCTCCCCCCCTGCGAGCACGTAGCGGCCGATCGAGAGCTCATCGTCAGCGAGATGCTGGTGGACGCGGTCGTCGAAGCCCTCGTAGCGCCCGCAGAGCAGGGCGACGTGCGGCTCGGCGACCAGCTCGTCGGCGATCGGGTCATCGAGAACGGGCCCGGTCGGCGAGAGGAGGACGATCCGCGGCCGCGGGCCGTCGCCGTAGGCGGCCTGCAGAGCGGCGTCGACGACGTCGACCCGCAGCACCATCCCGGCGCCGCCGCCGTAGGGCGAGTCGTCGACCTGACCCGCCCCCAGGGGCGTGGTGTCGCGGTAGTTGACGAGGTTGAGCTCGTTGCCTTCGCGCAGGGCGTTCTGCACCGAGCGCTGCGACTGGAACCAGTCGAAGGCCTCCGGGAAGAGGGTGAAGACGTCGAGCCTCAATCGAGGATGTCGACGATGACGCGGCGGTCGATCCGCACCGCGGCGGCCTTGGCGATCGTCCGGATCGCGTTGGCGATCCGCCCGCCTTTGCCGATCACGCGGCCGAGGTCGCCCTCGGCGACGCTGATCTCGTAGACGAGGTCGCCGTCCTCTTCGAGCTCCTCGACCTCGACCGCCTCCGGGTCCTCGACGAGGGCCTTGACGAGGAACTCGAGCAGCTCGGTCATCGCGGCGGTCCGGCTAGCTGCCGGAAGCTTTGATGCCCTTGGTGCGCAGCAGGGTGGCCACGGTCTCGCTCGGCTGGGCGCCGTGCTCGAGCCAATGCTTCGCGCGCTCCTCGTCGATGTTGATCGTCGAGGGCTCGGTCTGCGGGTTGTACTGGCCGATCGTCTCGATCGTGCGCCCGTCACGCGGCGAGCGTTTGTCGGCGACGACGATGCGCCAGATCGGGTTCTTCTTCGAACCCACGCGTCTAAGTCTGATTCGGACTGCCATAGGCGGGGGCAGGTTACAGAAAGGCATGCCCGGACGCGAAGCGGAGGACATGCCGCCCTGATCTTGGTTCTAGCGTCTACGGGCCTTCGGGCGCGGCGCGCGCTGGCCGCCGCTCGCCAGCTGGGACATCTGCTGCGGCGTCGGCATCCGCCCGTTGGCCATCGCTTTCATCATCACTTTCATCTGGTCGAACTGCTTGACCAGGTTGTTCACCTGCTGGACCTTGGTCCCCGAGCCGGTGGCGATCCGTTTGCGCCTGGAGCCGTTGATGATCCCCGGGTTGGCCCGCTCCCGCGGCGTCATCGAGAGGATGATCGCCTCGACGCGGTCGAGCTCTCGCTCGTCGACATCGGCGTTCTTCAGCTGCTTCATCGCCCCCATGCCAGGGAGCATCCCGATGATCCCGCTCAGCGGGCCCATTTTGCGGACCTGCTTCATCTGCTTGAGGAAGTCCTCGAGCGTGAACTGGTCGCGCCGCATTTTCTCCTGCAGCGCCTCTGCTTCGTCCTCGTCGACCTGCTGCTCGGCTTTCTCGATCAGGCTCAAGACGTCGCCCATGCCGAGGATCCGCTGAGACATGCGGTCGGGGTGGAACTTGTCGAAGTCCTCGATCTTCTCGCCGGTCGAGGCGAAGAGGATCGGCTTGCCGGTGACCGCTTTGACCGAGAGCGCGGCGCCGCCGCGGGCGTCGCCGTCCAGCTTGGTCATCACGACGCCGTCGAACTCGGCCACCTCGGCAAAGGATTCGGCGACGCCGACGGCGTCCTGGCCGGTCATCGCGTCGACGACGAGGAGGACGTCGTGGGGGCGCGTGTTTTTCCTGATCTTGGCCAGCTCGGCCATCAGGTCCTGGTCGATGTGGAGGCGGCCGGCGGTGTCGATGACCAGCACGTCGCGGCGCTCGGCGCGGGCTTCGTCGAGCGCCCAGGAGGCGATCTCGACCGGGTCGGCTTCGGTCCCGCGCTGGTAGACGTGGGCGCCTGCGCGCTGGCCCATCGTCACCAGCTGCTCGACCGCGGCTGGGCGGTAGACGTCGCAGGCCGCGAGGGCGACGTCCTTCCCCTGTTTTTTAAAGTACTGGGCGAGCTTGGCGCAGGCGGTCGTCTTGCCGGAGCCCTGCAGGCCCGCCATCAGGATCACGGTCGGGCCGCCGGTGGCCATCGCCAGCTCCGAGCCGGTGCCGCCCATCAGCGAAGCCAGCTCCTCGTTGACGATCTTCACAACCTGCTGACCCGGATCGAGGCTCGACATCACGTCCTCGCCGAGGCAGCGTTCTTTCAGCGTCTTCGTGAAGCCTTTGACGACTTTGAAGTTGACGTCGGCCTCGAGCAGGGCGAGGCGGATCTCGCGCATCGCCGAATCGACGTCGGACTCGCTGAGTTTCCCACGCGAGCGGACCTCGGAGAGGGTTGACTGCAGGCGTTCGGAGAGCTGGTCGAACATGTCCGAGCAGCTTAGAGGGGCTACTCGGCCAGCAGCGCTTTGGCGTAGTCGCCGGGGTCGAACGGGCGCAGGTCCTCGAGGGTCTCGCCGACACCGATCAGCTTCACCGGGATGCCGAGGTCAGAGGCGATCGCGAGGGCGATGCCGCCGCGGGCGGTGCCGTCGAGCTTGGTGAGGACGACGCCGTCGACGTCGACGGACTGGGAAAAGACTTTCGCCTGGCGCAGGCCGTTTTGGCCGGTGGTGGCGTCGATCGAGATCAGGGTCTCGTGGGGAGCGTCGGGGATCTGCTTCTGGATCACGCGGCGGACCTTTGCCAGCTCCTCCATCAGGTTGCTCTGGGTGTGGAGGCGGCCGGCGGTGTCGACGATGACAACGTCGGCGCCGCGCGCGCGGGCGGCGTTGATGGCGTCGTAGGCGACGGCGCCGGGGTCGGAGCCCTCCTGCCCGCGGACCAGCTCGGCGCCGGCGCGCTCGGCCCAGGTTTCGAGCTGCTCGGCGGCGGCGGCGCGGTAGGTGTCGGCGGCGGCCATGATCACGTCGAGGCCCATCTCCTTGCTCAGGTGCCAGGCGATCTTGCCGATCGTCGTCGTCTTGCCGGTGCCGTTGACCCCAACCATCATCAGGATTGCTGGCTCCGCGCTGAGATCCATCGGCGCCCGCCCGGTCGAGGCGACCTCGGCGAGGATCTCGATCAACCGATCCCGCACCGCGATCCCGTCCATCGGCACCGCCCCCGAATCGACCTCCTGCTCCAACCGCTCCACCACCGCCGCCGTGGTCGGCGCCCCGACGTCAGCCAGGATCAGCGCCTCCTCCAGCAGCTCCCAGGTCTCGTCGTCGATCTTGTCGAAGACGCTGGCCGAGATCTCCTCCTGCAAAGCCTGCCGGCTTTTGGACAAGCTCTCCCGCAGCCGTTTGAAGACCCCCCGCCGCTGCTCGGGAGCTTCCTCCTCAACCGCAACACCCGCCCCCGGCTGCCGCGCCCCCAAATCAACGATCTCCTGCCAGCTGGTAGCCACCCGGTAAGGCTAGGCGACGGCGGAGAGACCCGGAGCTTCGCCCTCGTCCTCTTCCTCGGCCACTTCACGCGGAAGCCGCTTCGAGAGCACCTTGGTGACGCCGTCCCCGCCCATGGAAACCCCGTAGAGCACGTCGGCGGCGTCCATCGTGCGTTTCTGGTGGGTGACGATGACGAACTGGGCGCGGTCGGAGAAGCGTCGGATCAGCTGCAGGAAGCGGTCGATGTTGGCGTCGTCGAGGGCGGCCTCGACCTCGTCGAGGATGTAGAAGGGGCACGGCCGGGCGAGGAAGACGGCGAAGACGAAGGCCAGCGCCACCAGCGACTTCTCACCGCCGGAGAGCAGCGAGAGTTTCCGCGTCGACTTGCCGGCCGGGGTGACCTCGATCTCGACCCCCAGCTCGTCGCGCTGCTCTTCCTCCTCCTCGGGCTCGGGCTCGGCATCGGTCGGCGCCTCCTGCTCCCCGGCCGGGCGCTCCTCGTCTCGAACCGGCGTCAAGCTGACCCGTCGCAGGCGCCCACGCCCGCCCGGGAAGAGGTGCTCGACCATCTCCTCGAAGTTCTTGGCCGTCGCCTCGAAGGTCTCCTCGAAAGCGCGCTCGATCTCCGCGTCGATGTCGCGTATCAGTGACTCCAGCTCGCGCATCGAGCGCTCGATGTCCTCGCGCTGCGCCTGCAGGGACTCGACGTGCTCGCGGGCTTCGTCGTACTCCTGCTCGGCCAGCGGGTTGACCGGGCCGATCTGCGCCCGCCGCCGCTCCAGCCGCTCCAGCCGCTTGTCGATCTCCGCCCGCGCCTCGTCCGTCAACGCCTCCGTGGCGGGCGGGATCTCCTCGCGGAGCCGCTCGGCAATCGAGGCCAGCTCGCGCTCGGCCTCGGCGCGGCGATCGCCGAGGTGGGCGGCCTCAACCTCGGCCCGGGTCAGCTCGTCGGAGGTCTTCTTCATCTCCGCCTGCAGCTCGAACTCCTGCTGCGAGCAGGTCTTCAGCTCCGCGGCGATCTCGTCGCCGTCGTCTTTGCCGCCGACGACCTTCTGCTCGATCCGCTCGACCCGGCCGCGGATCGCCGCCCCGGCGGCTTCGGCCGCCTTCAGCGCGGAGCGGACATCGTCGAGCAGCGCCTCACCCGCGGCAAGCCGCGCCCGCATCGCCTCGCGGTGGCGCTCCCCGAGCAGCCCCTCGGCGCGTTTGGCGTGACGGGAGGCGCGCTCGGCACCGGCGCGGACGTCGCCCAAAGCGGCCTCGCGGGCGGTCTCGGCGGCGTCCGGGGAGCGGGCGACGGTCAATCCCTCACCCGCGGTCCGAAGCCCCGCCTCGATCTCCCCCAGCTCCTCTTCCAGTTTCCGCGCCCGCTCTCCCGGGGCGCTGCCGGGCCCGACGTCGAGCGTCAAGGGTCCGAGCTCGACCCGCAGTCTCTCCAGCCCCGCCTCGAGCTCGGCCTCGCGGCTGGAGAGGTTGGCGACCCGGACAGCGACCCGCTCCTGGTCGCCCCGCAGCTTCGTCAGCAGCCCCCACGCCTGGGTTCGCTCGCGGTCGCGGGCGGCAAAGCGCTCCTCGGCGGCGGAGCGGCGCTGGGAGACCTCGCTCAGCTGCTGCTCCAGCCGCTCACGAGCCCCCCGCGCTTTCTTGGCCGCCTCTTCGGCTGCGGCGGCGCGATCGGCGCCGAAGCGCAGTTCCTCGGAGACCAGCTGCGCCCGCAGGCCCAGCTCCTCGCGCTCGATCCGCGCCCCCAGCTCGGCCGCCTGCGCCTGGCGCTTCAGCGGCCGCAGCCGCGCCCGCGCCTCGCGCTCGACGTCGAGCGCCCGGTCGAGGTTGTCGCGGGCGCCCCTCAGCTTCAGCTCGGCCCGGCGCCGCCGCTTGCGGTGCTTGCCGAGGCCGGCGGCCTCCTCGATCAGCAGCCTCCGCTCCCGCGGCTTGGAATGGATGATCGTCTCCACCCGTCCCTGGCTGATCACCGAGTGCATCTCGCGGCCGAGGTTGGTGTCGGAGAGGACATCGGTGACGTCGGCGAGGCGGCAGCGGGCGCCGTTCAACCGGTAGCCGCTGTCGCCGGAGCGGTCGAGCCGCCGCTCGACGGCGATCTCAGAGAACTCGGTGGCGGCGCGGCCGTCGGAGTTGTCGATCGTCACCTCGACCTCAGCGGCGCGGCGCTGGCCGATGCCCTTGCCGCCGGCCGAGATCACGTCCTGCATCGAGGCGCCGCGGATCGCCCCCGGGCTCTGCTCGCCGAGCGCCCAGAGCACCGCGTCGGTGATGTTGCTCTTCCCCGAGCCGTTGGGGCCGACGATGACGCTGACTCCTGGCGAGAACTCCAGGGTCGTCCGCTCCGGGAAGGACTTGAACCCCTTCATCGAGATCGACCTCAGATACATCTGCGCGCTCCTTGCATCCCCCAAAGGCTCCCGCTCGGCTCGGACGCGACGGCGAGGCGATTAACCCCCAAGATGCGCCAAAGCCTCCTCGGCGGCAACCTGCTCTGCCGCCTTCTTGCTCCGTCCTTTTCCCGCGCCGACCTGCTCGGAATCGACGATCGCGGCCACCTCGAAAGTTCGCCGGTGCGGAGGACCCGTCGCCGCGACCACCTCATAGGTTACGCGCGCCCCGCGCCGGGCCAAGAGCTCCTGCAGGGCGGACTTGAAGTCCATCCGGGTCTCGGAGGCGAGCTCGATCCGCGGTTCGAACGCCTCGGCCACCGCCTCGGCGGTTTGCTCGAAGCCGAAGGCGACGTAACAGGCGCCGATCAGCGCCTCGGTCGCCTCGGGCAGCGGCCGGCCCCCATCGAGCAGGATCTCGGCGGGGATCGCGCCGACGAAGTCCTCTGGCTCGTTTGCGCGCAGCATCTCCGGGACCCCCAGCTGGAGGCCGATATCGGCGCAGGAGACGCCGCTGACGGCCTGGTTGTGGACCTTGGTCAGGCCGCCCGCCGCCAGCTTCTCGAAGCTCTCGTAGACGTTGGTGGCGACGGCGAGGCCGAGGACGCTGTCACCGAGGAAGGCGAGCCGCTCGAAGGAGTCGACGCGGCGCTCGGTCCAGGAGGAGTGGGTCAGCGCCTGCCGGCGCAGATCCTCGGGGAGCTCAGCGATCAGCGCCGAGAGGGCGGCCACGGCTGAATCCTGCCCCGTCGCCAAGGGCTCAGGCTGGCGCGTGCTCGAGCACGAAGCCGACGGCGTCGCCGACCGTTTTGATGTGGGTCGCCTGCTCCTCGCTGACCGTCACCCCGTAGCGGTCCTCCAGCTCCATCACCAGCTCGTAGAGGTCGAGCGAGTCGGCGTCGAGGTCCTCCTTGAAGCGGGTCCCCTCGTCTATCCGCTCGATGTCGACTTCGAGCTCCTCGGCGAGGTGCTCGCGCACCAGGGTGAGAACTTCGTCGCGGGTCATCTGCGTGGTTCTGTTTATCACGGAGTTATCACGGCCACTACGCGTCGCCTTCGGCAGCGAGGGCGCCGCGGCCGGCGCCCCCCTCGGCCAGCAGGGCGGCGGTGCGCCCGACGGCGTCGACCTCGGCGCAGCGGGCGGCGAGGCGGACCGCGTTGGCGATCCCCTCGGCGCCGGAGCTGCCGTGGCCGACGACGGCGATCCCGCGCAGGCCGAGCAGGATCGCGCCGCCGGTGGTGTCGGGGTGCAGCTCGCGCCGCAGCCCGTTGAGAGCCGGCCTCAACATCAGGCCTCCGGCCGCGGCGAGCGGGTTGGAGCGGGCGGCGTCGCCGACTGCGGAGGCGACGGTCTTCGCCGTTCCCTCGAGCAGCTTCAGCGAGACATTGCCGGTGAAGCCATCGGTGACGACGACGTCCACCGTCGCCGCGGGAAGGTCGCGACCCTCGACGTTGCCGGCGAAGCGGATCCCCGGCGCCTGGCTGAGCAGGCGGTTCGCCTCGATCACCTCCTCGCGGCCCTTCCCCGCCTCCTCGCCCACCGTCAGCAGGCCGACAGAGGGGTCGCGGACGCCGAGGACGGCGGCGCTGAAAGCGGCGCCGAGGAAGGCGAACTGGACGAGGTGCTGGGCGCGGACCTCGACGTTGGCGCCGACGTCGAGGAAGAGCACCGGTTTCCCGGGCACAGGGATTTGAACGGCCAGCGCCGGCCGCTGCACCCCCTTGAGCCGGCGCAGACCAAAGGTCGCGGCTGCCATCGTCGCCCCGGTCGACCCGCAGCTGACCATCGCCGCCGAACTACCGTCGGCGACGTCACGGGCGGCGCGGACGACGGAGGCCTCCTTCTTCGCCCGGACGGCCGGGACCGGGTCCTCGTCGTTGGCAATCGCCTCGCTCGTATCGACGACCTCGATCCCCTCGACGCCGCTCATACCGAGAGCGCGTTGCGGTCCGAAGACCCGCACCCCGATCCCATCGGCAGCGGCCAGCCGCGCCCCCTGCGCGAGCACGTCGAAGCCCCGCTCCGCCCCGAAGCCATCGAGAGCGACCGTCACCGCGCGCCCAAGCGCCACGATCTACTCGTGGGTGTGAGGCGCCGAAGGATCGGCAATCCGCTGCGCGACGACCTCGCGACCGGCGTAGGTGCCGCAGGTCGGACAGACCCGATGGGGCAGACGCGGGCTATGGCAACGCGGGCAGCGGTTCAGCGTCGCCTTGCCGGCCTTGTGCTGAGCCCGCCGCTTGTCGCGGCGGGCGCTCGAAGTTCTCTTCTTGGGGACGGCCATAAGTCGCGGAAGATTAGCGGGTCAATAAACAGCGCGAACAACGGCTAGGTCGTCGGCCTCCCAAACCACCTCGCCGCCGCACCAATCGGCAAGGTCGGCTGCCGTCTCCGGAAAGTCATGGTCCGCATCGATCGGCGTCACCTCAACGTCGGCCTTGACCACATCCCCGATCACGAAGGCGCGGGCATGCCGGCGGACCTGGCGGAAGAGGTTTTGCTTCTGCTCGGAGCGCAGATGGTGGATCGAGAGGACACCGATGACGAGGTCCCAGGGACCCTCGGGCAGGGGATCCTCCATCCGCGCCAGCTGCACGTCGTCGTAGTTCTCGCGCGCCCGGAAGACCATGTCGGCGCTGGCGTCGAGGCCGATCACCCAGGCGTCCGGGTAGGCCTCGATCAGGCGGCGCGTGGTCTCCCCGGTCCCCATCCCCAGCTCCAGCACCCGCTCGGGCGCGAACGGGATCGCCGCGATCGCTCGCTCCTGCAGCTCGTCGTAGCGCGGGACCTCGGAGCGGATCAGCTCGGGGTAGGTGTCTGGTTTCCAGTGGAATTGACCCATTTCGTAATCTCGGTCGGAGCGGTCCATCGTAAGTCCCCGACGCAGCGGAGGTGCGGCAATGGCGGAAACGCCGACGACGATCATCGATCTATCGCGCCTCTCCCTGGCCCACGGCGAGGGCAAGCGGCTGGAAGTGCCGGTCGCGCTCGAGCCCTTCGAGCTCGCCGGCCAGACCTACAAGCCCGAGCCCTGGGCCCCCGCCGTTCGGCTCGATGTCTCCCGCCCCAGCAACGGGTTCGCTTTCCGCCTCAACTTTCCGGTCCACCTGGAGGGACCGTGCATGCGCTGCCTCGAACCGGGCCAGCTCGACCTCGAGGTCGAGTCGCGCGAGGTCGACCAGGCTGGTACCGACGATCCCGAACTCCGCAGCCCCTACGTCTCAGAAGACGAGCTTGACATCGGCCGCTGGGCCCACGACGCCACCATCCTCGCCCTCCCGACCCGCATCCTCTGCCGCCCCGACTGCGCCGGCCTCTGCCCGGTTTGCGGCGAGAGCCTGAACGACAACCCCCACGAGCACGAGCAGGCGGCCGACCCTCGCTGGTCGGCGCTCAAGGACTTAAAGCTCGAGTAGCCCCTTAGGGCTGCTGATCGAGCTCGGGCTGCGGTTCCTCCTCGCGACCGGCGAGGCGGTCGCGGCCGCGCTGCACGGCGGCGAGGAACTTCTGCAGGTTCACTTCGAGGGTGTTGAGGATCTCGTCGGCGTAGTCCTCGGCGCCGAGGCGGATTTCACGCTCGCGGGTGCGGGCGTCCTCGACGATCTCGTCGGCGGCGCGCTCGGCCTGCTTGGTGACCTCCTCGTCGGAGATCAGGCGGGCCTGCTGCTCGCGGGCCTCGCGGACGATTCGCTCCGCCTCGCGTTTGGCCTCGGCCAGCATCTCCTGGCGCTCCTTGACGATCCACCGCGCCTGCTTGATCTCCTCGGGGATCGTCGCGCGCATCTGATCGAGGAGGTCATAGATCTCCTCGCGGTCCACGCGCACCTGATCCGTCAGAGGGACGGGACGGGCGTTGTGGACTACGTCGTCCAGCTTGTCAATGAGGACCAGTACGTCCATTTTCAGGTCGTAAGCCTACGTGTATGCGGGGGTTTTGGTGCGGACAGGGTCAAAAAGGCCGTTTTTTGCAATGCGGCGCCCACTTGGACGGACTGGTCTTCCACAGCCTACCTGCCGCTCAGGCGGTCAGCCAGCGCAGAGGCTACTGCCGCCGGCACGAGGTCGGAAACGTCGCCGGCGAAGGTGGCCATCTCCTTCACTCCGGTGGACGAGAGGAAGCTGTACTGGGCCGAGGCGATCACGTAGATGCTCTCGATCCCCGGGTCGAGCTTGCGGTTGAGCTGGGCCATCTCGAACTCGTACTCGAAGTCGGAGATCGCCCGCATCCCCTTGACGATCGCCTTCGCCCCGTTTTCGCGGGCGAACTCGACGAGGAGGTTGGCGAAGATCTGCACTTCGACGTTGGCGAGGTCGGCGGTCGCCTCCTCGATGAAGGCTTTGCGCTCCTCGGCGCTGAAAAGCGTCTTCTGCTTGCGGATCGGGTTGTTGACGACGCCGACGACGACGCGGTCGAAGACCCGCGAGGTGCGGGTGATGATGTCGAGGTGGCCGTTGGTGACCGGGTCGTAGCTGCCCGGGCAAACGACCGTCCCGTTGCGTTCGCTCACTCGGCCGCTCCGTAGATGGTGACGTCGGCGGCGCCGTAGCGGCGCTGCCGCAGCGGCTCCAGCGAATCGAGTCGCAGCGGCCGGCGGGCGCCGCTCTCGACGACGGCGCGGCCGTCGTCGGCCAGCAGACCAGGCAGATGTTGGTTGAGGTGACGAGACACGCGGTCGGCGAGTTTATACGGGGCGTCCACGAAGACGAGATCGAACTTTCCCGCTGCATCCGCGGCCGAAACCTGCTCCAGCCAGCGGCCGACGTCGGCTTTGACGAGCTCGGTCCGGTCAGCGAGTCCAAGTCGCTGGACGTTGCCGAGCGCCGGTCGCGTGTCCTGGTCGACCAGGAGAGCCCGCTCGGCGTCACGGGAGAGCGCCTCGATCGCCAGGGCGCCGGTGCCGCAGTAGAGGTCGAGGACGCGGGCGCCGGCGACCCGCTCGCCGAGAGCGGAGAAGATCGCCTCGCGGACGCGGTCGGAAGTCGGGCGGACCTTCCAGCCGCGCGGCGCGACCAGCCGCTGCCCTTTCAGCTCTCCGGCGATGACCCTCACGCCTGAAACCTAGTCGGCGTTCGTCCTTCTATGACCTATATCGCGGGAAGGACGAACGCCACTAGAGCGGAATCGGGTCAGCCGCGCCGGTGCCGAAGCGCGCATGGGCGGCGTCGAGGAGCGGGCCGAGGGCGGGGTCGGAGAGGGAGCCGTGGTCCCGCAGCAGCGCCAGCACCTCGCGGTGGGCTTCCACCAGCAGCGGGCCGTCGTCGGGCAGCTTGGCGACGGCGAAGCGCGGCAGCCCGCTCTGGCGGGTGCCGAGGATCTCCCCCGCGCCGCGCAGTTCGAGGTCGATCTCGGCCAGCTTGAAGCCGTCGCTCTGGCCGGCGACCGCCTGCAGCCGCCTCTGCGCCGTCTCCCCTGCCTCTTCGGCGAAGAGCAGGCACTGGCTCGGGTGCTCGCCGCGGCCGACCCGGCCGCGCAGCTGGTGGAGCTGGGAGACGCCGAAGCGCTCGGCGCCCTCGATCACCATCACGGTCGCGTTGGGGACGTCGATCCCGACCTCGATCACCGTGGTCGAGACGAGGACGTCGGTCTCGTGGGCGGCGAAGGCGCGCATCGCCTCGGCCTTGTCGTTGGAGTGCATCTGCCCGTGGAGGAGGCCGAGGCGGAACTCCCGCAGCTCGCCTGCCCGAAGCCGCTCGGCCTCGACCGCGGCGGCTTTGCCGGCGACTTTCTCCGACTCCCCGACCAGCGGGCAGACGACGAAGGCCTGGCGCCCCTCGCGCAGCTGCCGGCGCAGGAACTCGAAGGCTTCGCCGCGCTGCTCCTCGGAGACGAGGTGGGTCGAGATCGGCTGCCGACCCGCAGGTAGCTCGTGCAGGGCGGTGGTGTCGAGGTCGCCGTATTCGGTTAGCGAGAGCGTGCGCGGGATCGGCGTCGCGGTCATGTGGAGGATGTGCGGCGCCGTCCCCTCCACCCCCTTCCCGTCGAGGGCGCGGCGCTGGCCGACCCCGAAGCGGTGCTGCTCGTCGACGACGCAGAGGCCGAGGCGGGCGAACTTCACGGTCGGCTCGATCAGCGCGTGCGTGCCCAGGATCAGCCCCAGCTCGCCGGAGGCGAGCTGGTCCAGGGCGCGGCGGCGGGTTGCGGCCGGCGTCGCGCCAGTGAGAAGCGCGAACGGGATCGCCTCTTCGGCGAGGAGGTTTCCCAGCGTGATCGCGTGCTGCTCGGCCAGCGTCTCGGTCGGCGCCATCAGCGTCGCCTGATAGCCGGCTTCCAGCGCCCGCAGCATCGAGTAGAGGGCGACGACCGTCTTGCCCGAGCCGACCTCGCCCATCAGCAGCCTCTGCATCGGCTGCCCCGCATCGAGGTCGCCCTCGATCTCGTCGAACACTTTCAGCTGGTCGCCGGTCGGCTCGAACGGCAGCGACTCGAGCCAGCGACCGACGAGCTCGCCGGGCTTGCCGAAGCGTGGCGCCGGGCGGGCGGTGCGATGCGCGCGCTTGCGCGACGCCAGCAGCGCCTGGTGGAGGAAGAGCTCTTCGAAGCCGAGGCGCCTGCGGGCCGCGTCGACTTCGTCGGCGGCCTCGGGGAAGTGGACGGCGCGCAAGGCGTCGCCGAGGCTTGAGAGATGCCGGCGCGCGCGCATCTCGCTTGGCAGCCCCTCGATTGCGTTCGGCGCCCATTCGACCGCCTGCGCGACCCACTCGCGAATCTGTTGAGCCCGGATGCTCTCGGTCGCCCCATGGAGAGGGACCAGACCGTCGGGGCGCTCCTCCTCCCCGCCTCCTGAAGTGATCTCCCATTCGCGGACCGCGAAGCCTTTGCCGGAGTATTTGCCGGTGAGGAGGAGCTGGGTCCCCTGGGTGAGCCTCGAGGCCACCCAGGGCTGGTTGAACCAGGTTGCTCTGACGTGGCCCGATCCATCGCCGACTTTGACGCTGACCATGCGCAGGCGGCCTTTGCGGAACGGGCGCGGCTGGGATCCCTGCACCTCAACGGAGACCGTGGCGGTCTCTCCCGGCTGCAGATCGCCCAGCTGGCGGATGCGCAGGTCGCGGTGACGTCGGGGGACATGGAAGAGGAGGTCGCCGACGGTGCGGATGCCGGCTTCGGCCGCGGCTTCGGCAGTCTTCGGCCCGACGCCTTTCAGCGCGCCCAGTCCCTGCTCGAGGACGCTGGGGCGGGGCCAATGGACAGGGGCATCGAGCAGGTCGCCCCGCTCGAGCTCGCGGGCGCCGGCGAAGGAGCGCGCTACTGGGCGGCCAGGAGCCACCACCAGCTCGGCTGCCCCCCCTCGTGGGTTTCGACTTCGACGCCTTCGGGTGCGTGGACATCGATCTCCGCGAGCGGGATCGGGGCGCCCTCGCCGGCGATCACGGTGAGGATCTCGGCGCCCGAGGCGAGGCGCTGAAGGGTCCCGTCGAGGGTCGATCCGGCCCCGCCCCAGGCGACGATCTCGCCGTCGACGAAGCCCACCGCATCGCCCTTCTTGAACCGCCCCTGGGCGTCGTCGCGGGCGGCCGGGGCGACGCCGCCGATCGCCACCCCCTCGATCGCCTCGCCGAGCCGCTCGACGTTCTCCTCGAGCGGCGCCTCTGGGTCGAGCTCGACCAGTGCCAGCAGGCTCGCCTGCTGCGATGTGGCCGGCACCACCCGGGCCGGCTTGTCGGAGAGCTCGCAGGCGCGCTCGGCGGCCATGATCACGTTCGAGGAGCTGGGCAGGACGAGGACCTCCTCGGCGGGGACGCTGTGGATCCCGGCGAGCAGCTCGTAGGTCGAGGGGTTGAGCGTCTCGCCGCCGGGGACGACGTGGGCGCCGAGCTCGCCGAAGAGGCGCTGCAGGCCGTCACCGGCGGCAACCGCGACGACGCCGGTGCGGCCGGCGCCGAGGCGGGCGTCGCGTTCGGCCATCTGCTCGCGCATGTCGGCGACGTCGAGGTTGGTCACCTCCCCCACCCCGGAGAAGACCTCCGTCGCCGCCTCCGGCTCGTCGGTGTGGATGTGGACCTTGAGGGTGACGTCGTCGCCGACGACGAGGACCGAGTCGCCGAGCTTCTCCAGCCGCGGCAGGAGCTTGCGGTCCTGCAGCCCGCTGCCGGAGACGATGAAGTTGGTGCAGTAGCGGTAGCGGCTGTCCTCGTGGTGGGGCAGGCTGCGGCGCGGCGGCTCGTGGTGCTGGACCTCCGGCGCCTCCCCGCCGTCCCCCCGTAGACCGGCGACGACGCCGGCGAGGATCAAGACGAGACCGTGGCCGCCGGCATCGACGACGCCGGATTCGCGCAGGACCTCGAGCTGCTCGGGCGTGCGGGCGACGGCGCGCTCGCCGTCGGCGATCGCTTTCTCGAGAACGTGAGCGAGGATCGCGTCCTGCTCCTCGTCGGTGACTTCACGGTCGAAGCGGGTCTTCTCGCGCTCGAGGTGGGCGAGCTGCACGGAGAGCGAGGTGGCCATCTCGCGGAAGACGGTCAGCATCGTCCCCTCGGCAGGCTCGCGGACCGAGTCGTAGGCGGCGTCGGCGGCCTTGGCGAAGGCGGCGGCGACCAGAGTCGGGTCGACCAGCTCTCCGGGGCGGCTCGCCAGCTCCTCGGCGGCGCCACGGACGATCTGGCTCAAGATCACCCCGGAGTTGCCGCGGGCGCCCATCAGCGCCGCCCGCGCCAGCGCCTGCACCAGCTCGGTGCGGCCGACCTCGTCGACCGATTGGCCGTCGAGGCGGTCGAGCTCTTCCATCACCGCCCGCAGCGTCATCGCCATGTTGTCGCCGGTGTCGCCGTCGGCGACCGGGAAGACGTTGAGGTCGTTGACCTCCTGGCGACGCGCCTCCAATGAGGCATATGCAGAGCTGATTACCCGTCGGAACCGGGCGATTGAGGGGTCGGGCATCTAGCGGAGAATCTATTCCCCGGGCGCGACGTGAGGACGTTCACACACGGCGCCGGAGGCATTGGTACGGTGCCCGCTCCAATGAGACGCTTTGCCACCTGGATCACCAGTCACCGTAAGACCGTAATCATCGGATGGATCGTCGGCCTGATCGCGATGGGCTTCATCGCGAGCTCCGCCGGCTCCGACTTCTCCGAAGAATTCAGCCTGCCGAGCTCTGACTCGAAGGACGCGCTCGACCTGCTCGAAAACCGCTTCCCCGCGCAGGCGGGCGACACGGTGCAGATCGTCTACAGGGCCGAAGGGGGCGTCGAGGCGCCGGCCGTCAAACAGAAGATGGAAGGCGTCTTCGACAAGGTCGAAGCGCTGCCCCACGTCAGCGAAGTCTCCAGCCCCTACGCGAGGGGCGGCGCCGGGGCGGTCAGCGACGACGGGAAGATCGCCTACGCGACCGCCCAGTTCAACGTCACCACCGACAAGCTGAACGACGGCGAAGTCAAGAAGATCATGGACACCGCGCAGGCCGCGGGCGGCAACGGGCTGAGGGTGGAGGTCGGTGGCTCACCGGCCGAGGAAGTCCGCGGCGAAGAAGAAGAAAGCTCGTCGGAGGGAATCGGGGTTCTCGCCGCGATCGTGGTGCTGTTGATCAGCTTCGGCTCGGTCGTGGCGATGGGGCTGCCGATCCTGACCGCGCTCTTCGCCCTTGGCGTCGGGATCAGCGTCATCACCCTCTTCACCCACGTCTTCAACACCGCCGAATTCGCCCCGCAGCTGGCGTTCATGATCGGGCTCGGCGTTGGCGTCGACTATGCGCTCTTCATCCTCACCCGCTTCCGCAACGGCCTCGACGAGGGGCTGGACAAGCGGGAGGCGGCGGTGGCCGCAGTCGACACCGCCGGCCGGGCGGTGCTTTTCGCCGGGATCACGGTGATCATCTCGCTGATGGGGATGCTGCTGCTCGGGCTCCCCTTCCTCTACGGAGTCGCCACGGCGGCGGCGATCGCGGTGCTGTTCACGATGATCGCGGCGCTGACCCTGCTGCCGGCGCTGCTCTCGATGGTCGGCAATTGGGTCAACCGGCTGCGCATCCCCGGGCTCGGCAGCGGTGCCCGCAGCATCGACGAAGGCAGCTGGTGGTTCCGCTGGAGCGGTCGCATCCAGCGCCGTCCGTGGCTCGCAGCTCTTGTCTCCGGCGCCCTGCTGATCGCCCTCTGCATCCCGACCCTGTCGCTGCGCCTCGGCTCCAACGACGCGGGGACCGACCCGGCGGGGACGACGACGCGGGAAGCCTACGATCTGCTGGCCGAAGGCTTCGGGCCCGGGTTCAATGGCCCCTTCGTGCTGGCCGCCGAACTGCCCGAAAAGGGCAACGACGAAGCGCTGCAGGACCTGCGCACGCAGCTCAAGAGCGAAGGAGGGGTCGAGGAAGTCACCGATGTCACCCTCAATCCCGACAAGACCGTCGGCGTCTTCCAGCTATACCCGACGACCTCGCCGCAGAGCGCCGACACCACCGACCTGCTCGACCACATCCGCAACGACGTGATCCCGCCAGTCGAGGAATCGACCGGGGCCCAGATCCACGTCGGCGGCATCACCGCGATCTTCGAGGACTTCGGCAACGCGATCGCCGACAAGCTGCCGCTCTTCATCGGCGTCGTCGTCCTGCTCTCAGCGCTGCTGCTGATGATCGTCTTCCGCTCGCTGCTGGTGCCGCTGAAGGCGATCGTGATGAACCTGCTCTCGATCGGCGCCGCCTTCGGGCTGATCGTCGCCGTCTTCCAGTGGGGCTGGGGCGCGAGCCTGATCGGCGTCGACGCGACCGGACCGATCATCTCGTTCTTCCCGATCTTCCTCTTCTCGATCGTCTTCGGGCTCTCGATGGACTACGAGGTCTTCCTGATGTCGCGAATCCACGAGGAGTGGGAGCACAAAAAGGACGCGAGCGAGGCGGTGCACCGCGGTCTCGCCCTGACCGGACGCGTGATCACCGCGGCGGCGGCGATCATGGTCACCGTCTTCGCCTCCTTCATGCTCGGCGAAGACCGCATCATCAAACTCTTCGGCCTCGGCCTCGCCTCCGCCGTCTTCATCGACGCCGTGATCATCCGCTCGGTCCTGGTCCCGGCGATCATGCAGATCCTCGGCAAGCGCGCCTGGTACTTCCCGGCCGGCCTCGACCGCTTCCTCCCTCGGCTGCACGTCGAGCCCGCCGAGGGCGATCCTTCGCCGACGGGAGAGCACCCGGTCGTTGCGGCGGCCGAGTCGGACGTTTAGCCCTGTAGAGGCTCTCGCTCGACCGCGAGAAACGTTGAATATCGACCTTTTCGCGTCTCGGTTATCAGGAATTCACGGGCGAAAGAAAGTGCTGCTCCGCGGCCCTAAAAGCATCCGCGATTCGTAGCCACGTCTTTCTCACAACCGCAATCGATTGCTTGGCTTCTTCTTCTTCGAAACGTCTACCCGAATGAGCGGCCTCGTTTCGACGGCTGAGATGCGCCCGATATTCCTCCCATTCAGGCAAATGGGTGAGACTGAGACCAAGAAAGCGCTCTACCATTTTGCGGCCAGCGAAGTGATGGATTCTCAGGTTGTTGGGATGCTGCAGAAGAACCTCCTCAAAATCTGGCGCCATCCCCTTGACCGCAAGTTCAATCATCGTCTTGACCTGGGCATCTAGATGGATCTCAGCGGCGACGATCGCCAAGCTGAAGTTCTCTCCTTCTAGAAGGTTTTCAGCTTGATCCAGAAAGTTCTCCCCGCCCTCCATCTGCCCCTGCGGAGAGACCCAAGCCACTGGCACAACTCGGTCAGGCAACCCTGCCGTCTTACGAGCTCGATACACGATCCCTAGAGCTCGATCCTCGGCGACCGCAGCGGAACTCGCCGCGACCTCCATACGGAGGTTCTCGAAGTCGCTGCTTTCTTCGGGTGGTGAAGAGAATCGAAGATAGTGCCCCTCCGTCGCTTCCATGATGTACATGGCCACTGAGTTCTCGGAGAGGTGGCGCAATTCGGCGTCGTTGACCACCAAGCCAACCGACCACACTGGCTGCTCATTCATATGGGCTGGTCTAGCAGAGAATCGGAAGTCAGACTGCAGGTTCGACCGTTGAAGTCCGAGGTCTACGGAATTTCGGCGGAGATATCAGGCCTCAAGCGCTCTTGGTGACCTTGCCCGCCTTGAGGCAGCGGGTGCAGACGTAGGCGCGGAGGGGGCGGCCGTTCTCTTGGATCCGAACTTTCTGGAGGTTCGGGTCGAAGCGGCGCTTGGTGGCGACCATCGAGTGGCTTCGGGACTGGCCGAACGCCGGACCCTTGCCGCAGCTATGACATACCTTGGCCATGAGGACGCTGGATCATACGCGACGGATGACCCGTACGTATGACCGGGTTCAGCCGATCTGGCGCTTGAGCAGGGCCATGCGGGCGATCGTGAGCGCCGCGTTTCGGCCCTGGTCGCGCTTATCGCCGCCGGAGCGGGCCAGCGCCTGGTCCATGTTGTCGCAGGTGATGACGCCGAAGGCGCAGGGGATGCCGGTCTCCAGCTGCACCTGCTGGATGCCGCGCGCCGCCTCGGCGCAGACGAAGTCGTAGTGGTCGGTCTCGCCGCGGATGACGACACCGAGACAGGCGACGCCGGCGTAGCCGTTTTCGGCGAACTGCTTGGCGGCGAAGGGCAGCTCGTAGGCGCCGGGAACGGAGACCTCGGTGACGGCGTCTTGGGAGACGCCCGCCAGCTCAAAGCCCAGCCGCGCGCCGCTCAGCAGCCGCTGCGCCAGGTCCTCGTAGAAGCGGCCGACGCAGACGCCGAAGTGGAGCGGCGCGAGCTGCCCGCGCTCCTCTTCGCTGAACTCCTCCAGGAACGCCCCGGCTTCAGCCATCGCCGTCCCGGGCGGCGCCGCCGTCGCGGTCGCGCTCCTCCTCGTCGTGGATCATCTCCTCGTCGAGCGCGAGGCCCTGATGGTGCAGCGAGTGGCCCATTTTCTCCCGCTTGGTCCGCAGGTAGGCCTCGTTGTGGGCGTTGGGGACCGATTCGATCGGCACCTGCTCGCTGACCGAGAGGCCGTAACCCTCCAAGCCGACGATCTTTTTCGGGTTGTTGGTGAGGATCCGGATGCTCGTGAGGCCGAGGTCGCCGAGGATCTGCGCCCCGATCCCGTAGTCGCGCAGATCGGCGGGCAGCCCCAGTTTCAGGTTGGCCTCAACCGTGTCGGCCCCTTCCTCCTGCAGCTTGTAGGCCTTCAGCTTGTTCAGCAGGCCGATCCCGCGCCCCTCCTGTGAGAGGTAGAGGAGAACCCCGCGCCCCTCGCGCTCGATCATCGAGAGCGCCGCTTCCAGCTGTTCGCCGCAGTCGCAGCGCATGCTGTGGAAGACGTCGCCGGTGAGGCACTCGCTGTGGACGCGGACGAGCACGTCCTCGGCGCCGTCGACCTCGCCTTTGACCATCGCCACGTGGTGTTTGTCGTCAACCAGCGAGCGGTAGCCGACGGCCTTGAAGTCGCCGAAGGCGGTCGGCAGGGCGGTGTCGACCACGCGCTCGACCAGTTTCTCGGTCCGCCGCCGGTAGGCGATCAGGTCAGCGACGGTGATCATCTTCAAGGCGTGCCGCTCGCAGTACGGGACCAGGTCCGGCACGCGGGCCATCGTCCCGTCGTCGTTCATGATCTCGCAGATCACGCCGGAGGGATGGAGGCCGGCGAGGCGCGCGAGGTCGACCGAGGCCTCGGTCTGCCCGGCCCGCTCCAGCACGCCGCCGTCTTTTGCGCGCAGCGGGAAGACGTGCCCGGGCTGGACGAGGTCACGGGGCGTCGCCTGCGGATCGATCGCCACCTGGATCGTGTGGGCGCGGTCGTGGGCGGAGATTCCCGTGGTGACGCCTTCGCGCGCCTCGACCGAAACGGTGAAGGCGGTCTGCAGCGGCGCTTCGTTCTTCGCCGCCATCAGGTTGAGGCCGAGCGCGTCGCAGCGCTCGGAGGTCAGCGAGAGGCAGATCAGCCCGCGCCCCTCCTTGGCCATGAAATTGATCGCCTCCGGCGTCGCAAACTGCGCCGCCATCGTCAGGTCGCCCTCGTTCTCCCGGTTCTCGTCGTCGCAGACGACGACCATGCGGCCGGCGCGGATCTCCTCGATCGCCTCCTCGATGGTGGCGAACGGGCTCCTGGTCTTCGAGCTCTCTTGTCCTTTGGTCTCTGCCATCTGGCTCACGCCTGCTCCTTTCCGGCGAATGGTGCCACCAAACGCTCCACGTACTTCGCCACGATGTCGCACTCGACATTCAACTTGGTTCCGGGCCCGGCTTCGGTGAGGTTCGTCCGCTCCAGGGTCTCGGGGATCAGCGAAACCTCCCCCCACGTCTCCCCCAGCGCGGCGACGGTGAGGCTGACCCCGCTGAGCGTGATCGAGCCCTTGTCGACGACGTAGCGGAGGAGCGAGGCGGAGAGCTCAATGCGAATGCGGCGGGCGAAGCCGTCGTCCTCGGCTGAGATGACAGTGGCGACCCCGTCGACATGCCCTTGGACGATGTGACCGCCGAGTCGGTCGCCGGCCTTCATCGCCAGCTCGAGGTTGACGCGGCTGCCCTGCTCGATCGCGCTGAGGGCAGTGACCTGAAGCGTCTGGTTCATCGCCTCGGTCTCAAAGCCGTCGGCGTCGACGGCGGTTGCGGTGAGACAGCAACCGTCGACGGCCACCGAATCGCCATCGGCGATCTGGCCGGCGAGCTGGGTAGAGATCCGTAGGCGTGAACCGTCACCACCCCGGTCTACGGCCTTGACGACGCCCAGGTCTTCGATTAGCCCGGTGAACACGTCACCACTCCTTGAACCGAGCGGTCACCAGGACATCTCCTCCAACTCGTTCAACGTCGCTATCCAGAGCGGTCACTCGCGTGGGTGACGTCGTAGATGGTGGGTCCCCTGCGGCGGCAGGGCCCGCGCGCCGAGCGCGTTCGCTTTGACGGCCTAGGAGCATCGGGGCGATGAAGGTACGGGATTCGTCGATCAGGTCGGCTGAGAGGAAGGAGGATGCGAGCGTTTGGCCGCCCTCGAGGAAGAGGGTCGTGACGTTGCGGGCGCCTAGTTCGCGCAGGGCGGCGTCGAGGCCGTTGGTGATGAGCACCTCGGCGCCCGCGCTCTTCAGATCAGCGACTCGGTCCTGCGGAGCCTCGGGTGCGGCCACAACGAGCACCGGGGCTTGATCGAGGGACTGGAGCAGCTGAGAGCCCAGCGGCAGGCGAGCCCGGGAGTCAAAGACGACCCGTAGGGGTTGGCGAGCGTTGTCGAGGCGAGCGGTCAGGAGGGGGTCGTCAGCCAAAGCGGTGCCGATGCCCGCTGCGATCGCGTCGGATTCGGCGCGCCACTGATGTACAAGTTGACGGCTCTCGGGGCCGGAGATCCAGGGGGAGTCACCGGGTGCCGTCGTGGTTTGGCCCTCCAGGGACATCGCCATCTTCAGGACGACAAGAGGCAGGCCGGTGCGGGCGTGTTTGCGGAAGGGCTGGTTGAGACGGCGGGCGGCGGTGGCCTCGGTGCCGGTCGCGAAGGCGACCTCGACGCCGCCGTCGCGGAGGATGCCGGGGCCGCGGCCGGCAGCCTTCTCGCTGGGGTCGTCGGAGGCGATGACGACCCGGCCGATTCCGGCTTCGAGGATCGCCTCGACACAGGGCGGTTGGCGGCCCTCGTGGGCGCAGGGCTCGAGCGTCACGTACATCGTCGCCCCGGCCGGGTCCTCCCCGCGCTCGCGACAGTCGGCCAGCGCCGCCCGCTCGGCATGCAGATCACCCAGCTCGGCGTGGAAACCTTCGCCGATGACCTGCCCATCACGGACCACAACCGCACCAACCAGAGGATTCGGGCTTACTCGCCCACGCCCGCCCTCAGCCAGCTCCAGAGCGCGCCGGAGATGCGCCTGATCCGTAGGGGTAGCCTGGGTATCCATACGTTGATTGACGAGTCAATCAGTCTACGCCCCTCGCGCGGGTGGTGCCGTGGGGGGACCATCTCCTGGTGGTTCCAGGAGATGGTGGGTCCCCTGCGGCGACAGGACCCGCGCGCCCCCAGCGCGAATACCCTGCTCGGGCCACCCATGAAGCTGATCATCCAAATCCCCTGCTTGAACGAGGAGGCCACCCTCCCGCAGACCATCGCCGACCTGCCGCGCTCGGTTCCCGGCATCGACGAGGTCGAGCTGCTGGTGGTCGACGACGGCAGCACCGATCGCACGGTCGAGGTGGCGCGGGAGCACGGGGTCCAGCACATCGTCCGGCTGACCAACAACAAGGGCCTCGCCGCCGGCTTCCAGGCCGGGCTCGACGCCTGCCTGAAGCTCGGCGCCGACGTGGTCGTCAACACCGACGCCGACAACCAGTACAGGGGCGCCGACGTGGCGAAGCTGGTGGCGCCAATCGTCGCCGGCGAGGCCGACATGGTCGTCGGCGACCGCCGGGTCAGCGACATAGACCACTTCTCCGCCGGCAAAAAGCGCCTGCAACGGCTCGGCAGCTGGGTGGTGCGGCGCGTCTCCGGCACCCGGATCACCGACGCCACCTCCGGCTTCCGGGCCTACAACCGCGAGGCCGCCCTGCAGCTGCTCGTCGTCGACGATTTCACCTACACCCTGGAGAGCCTGGTCCAGGCCGGGAAAATGCTGGTCGCGGTCGACGAGGTCGAGGTCGGGACCAACCCGAAGACGCGCGAGTCCCGCCTCTTCACCTCGACCGGCGCCTACGTGCGCCGCAACGCGCCGGCGATCCTCCGCATCTATGCCCGCTACGAGCCGCTGCGCGCCTTCTCGCTCGCCGGCCTCGTCGTCCTCCTCCTCGCCTTCCTCGCCTGGCTGCCGTTCCTGCTCGACTGGATCCTCAACGGCGACAGCACCGGCCACGTGCAGTCGCTGATCCTCGGCGCCGTCCTCTTCATCGCCGCGGTTCAGCTCTTCGCCCTCGGCGTGATCGGCGACCTGCTCGCCGGCCAGCGGGTGATGACCCAGCGCGTCTTCGAGCGGGTGCGGCGGGTCGAGCTCGCGCTCGGGGTCGAGCCGTCCCACTACGAACCGGGCAGCAAGCCCGAGTGAGCGCCCAACCGCAGGGCGCGGCCCCCGCCCCTCCGGCCAAAGGGGCGGCCAGCAGCGCCGAATATGGGAAGACGGCGAGCTTCCTCGCGATCGGCGTCGGCCTCACCGGCGTCATCACCTACGCCTACTTCCTGATCGCCTCGCACGTCCTCTCCAAACCCGACTACGGGCAGATCACCGTGCTCTGGTCGGCGGTCTTCATCACGATCTCCACCCTCTACCGACCGGTCGAACAGCTGCTCAGCCGCCACGTCTCCGAGCGGCTGACCAAGGGCGAACCGGTCGGGCAGCCGATGCGGGTCGCAGCGACGATCCAGATCGGGCTCTCGCTGACCTTTGCGGTCGTCGCGCTGGTTCTGCGCGGGCCGATCCAGAACGACCTCCTGGAAGGCAACGAAACGCTGTACTGGGTCTTCTTCGGCGCAGTCCTCTTCTACGCCGCCAGCTACTTCGCCCGCGGCTTCCTCGCCGGCCAGCGCACCTTCGGCCTGTTCACGGCGCTGATCCTCAGCGAGTCCTGCTTCCGCACCCTCTTCGCAGTCCTGGTCGCGGTCAGCATCCTCAGCGGTCAATCGTGGGTGGCGGTCGGGATCGTCGCCGCCCCGAGCCTCTCGCTGATGGTGGTCCCCTTCGCGTTCCTGCATCGGGCGAAGAGGCAGCGGGAAGCGCAGCAGCCGCAACCCGGCATGCCCGGACGCGAAGCGGAGGACATGCCGGCTGACGCGGGACGCGGAGCGGAGGAGGCGGCGACTGATTCTGAGTTCACGATGAAGGAGGGCGGCGGGTTCGCCGCCGCGGTCCTCGTGATCATGTTCAGCGAACAGGCCTTCCTCAACGCCGGGCCGCTGGTCACCCGCGGCCTGCAGGGAGCGGCGGCGGCCGGATTCATCTTCAACGTGCTGATGATCGCGCGGGCGCCGCTGCAGCTCTTCCAGGCGGTCTCGACCAGCATCCTCCCCCACCTCACCAGCCTCCACACCTCGACCGATCCCGACAGCGAGCGCGAGTTCCACCGCTCGGTCCGCGGCGTCCTCCTCGGCATCACCGCTTTCACCGCCTTCACCGCGATCGTCGTCCTTGCCGCCGGGCCGCACGCGATGCAGATCGCCTTCAGCAAGAAGTTCACCTACGACCGCCCCGGCCTGCTGCTGGTGACGCTGGGGATGGGCCTCTACCTCGGCTCGGTGACGCTGAACCAGGCCTGCGTCGCCCAGGGCCAGGTGCGCCGGGCGGCGGGACGCTGGCTCGCCTGCGCCGCCTTCTTCATCCTTTGGAACTTCCTCCCGATCGTCGGCAACGAGTTCCGCCGGGTCGAGATCGGCTTCGCGCTGACCGCCGGCGTCCTCTTCGCGGTCCTGTACCTCGTCTACCGCCACCCGCGCGGCCGGGTCGAGGACATTCCCCGCGAGGGCTCGACCGAGGAACTCGAGCTGCGGCTCGCCTCGATCGACGAGAACACCTAAGCATCAATCGACTTTGCTGACCTGCGCGCATTCCGCGCGCAGGTGCTCGGTAGGGTCGCCGCATCGGAGCCCATGACGCCCACCTGATCCTGATCGCCGGCGCCCTCCTGGCGGCGGGGATCATCGGGGCGCTGGTCGCCGACCGGATGCGCGTCCCGGGGCTGCTGCTCTTCCTCGCTCTCGGGATGCTGGCCGGGTCGGAGGGGATCGGCGGCATCCACTTCGACAATGCCGAGCTGGCGCGGACGCTGGGGACGATCGCCCTCGTCCTGATCATCTTCGAGGGCGGGCTGACCGCGGGCTGGTCGGAGATCCGGCCGGTGCTGGGGACCGCCGCCTCGCTGGGGACGGTGGGCACGGCGGTGACGGCGGTGATCGCCGGCTTCGCGGCAAAGCTCCTCTTCGGCCTCAGCACCCTGGAAGGGATGCTGGTCGGGGCGGCGATCGCCGCCACCGACTCGGCCGCGATCTTCGCCGTCCTGCGCCGAAGCACGCTGGAGAAGCGCCTGGCGCGCTCGCTCGAGGGCGAGTCGGGGATGAACGACCCGGTCGCGCTGCTGCTGGTGATCGGCTTCATCGAATGGATCCAGCAGCCCGGCTACGGGATCGCCGACATGGCCGGCCTTCTGGTTTTGAAACTGGCGCTGGGGGCGGCGGTCGGATATGCCCTGGGACGGCTCGCGGTCCTGGCCCTCGATCGCGTGCAACTGCCCGGCGACGGCATCTATCCGGTGGCGACGATCGCGATTGCCGGCCTCGCCTACGGCCTCGCCGAGCTCGCCCACGGCTCGGGCTTCCTCGCCGTCTACCTCACCGCGCTCGCGCTCGGCTCGGCCCGAATCCCGGCTCGACGGACGGTCGTCGCCTTCCACCAGGGCCTCGGCTGGGTGGCCCAGATCTCGCTCTTCATCCTGCTCGGGCTGCTGGTCTTCCCCTCGAGCCTGCCCGACGTCGCGCTCGACGCCCTGGCGCTGTCGGCGGTGTTGATCCTCGTCGCCCGGCCCGTCGCCGCGGTCGTCGCCACCTTCTTCGCGCCACTGAACATGAAGGAGCGGCTGATGCTGGGCTGGGCGGGGCTGCGCGGGGCAACGCCGATCTGGCTCGCAACCTTTCCCGTGGTCGCCGGGATCGGCGCCAGCGAAGAACTTTTCGCGATCGTCTTCTTCGTCGTCGTCACCTCGACCCTGGTCCAGGGCGCGACCTTCGAGCCGCTGGCGGCCCGGCTGGGCCTGACCACCGACGAGCCGGCGCTGCCGCGGCGCCTGCTCGAGTCCGGCCGGATCCGCCGCATGGGCGGCGACGTGATCGCCTACCGACTGCCACCGGGGGCGGCCGCGGGCGGCCACCCCGTCCGCGATCTCGAACTCCCTCGCGAGGCTCTCGTCAACGTGATCGTCCGCGACGGCAACGCGATCCCGCCCCGCGGCTCAACCGAGCTGCGCGAGGGCGACGAGCTCCACATCCTCGTCCGCAGCGAGCTGCGCGACGAAGTCGAGGGGCTAACGAAGAAGTGGGCGGAGGGGCCGATCGGCCGGGCCACGCCGCCGCCGCTGCCGCGGCGAGCCGCCTCGCAGGTCTTCACGGTCCGCCCGGCGCGCGGTGACGGCGAGCTCGGTGAGGAGATCGACGGAATCCCGATCGTCCGGGTGATGCGCGACCGCGGCGAGCGCGGTGCCTACCTGGTGGCCCTGGCCGACGGCCGCTTCGCCGTCACCGGCGCCGGCCTGATCGCGATCGGCGGCCGCCGGGCGCTGGCGGGCTGGTGCGAGAGCCGCGTCGACCGCGAGGACGTCGACGCCGCCGAACGCGCCTGGTGGCAGGAGGTGACCGGCGCGCTTATCGCCCGCGGACGCTCAGGTGGCGCCGGCCGCCGCAGCGATCTCGGCGTAAGCGGCAGCCGGGTCGTCGGCACCGAAGACGGCTGATCCCGCGACGAAGAGGCGGGCTCCGGCGGCGGCGAGGGGACCAGCCGTATCGACATCCACACCGCCATCCACCTCGATCCGCGCCTGTCCGACCAGCGGCACCAGGCGCTCGACCTTTTCCGGGGAGGTCTCGATGAAGGACTGGCCTCCCCAGCCCGGGTTGACGGTCATGCAGAGGACGACATCGGCGAGGCCACGCAGCTCCTGAACCGCCTCGACGGGGGTGCCGGGGTTGATCGCGACACCGGAGAGGCAGCCTGTCTCACGAACGGCGGCAAGGGTTCGATGGGCGTGCGGGGTGGCCTCGGCGTGGAAGGTGATCGAGTCGGCGCCGGCTTCGGCGAACTCGCCGATCTGGCGCTCCGGCGCCTCGATCATCAGGTGGACGTCGACGACGCCGCCGGCGTCGTGGACCTGGTCGGCGATTCCGCTCAGGACCAGCGGCCCGATCGTGATCGGCGGGACGAAATGCCCGTCCATCACGTCGAAGTGGATGACCCGCGCGCCCGCGTCCATCACCTCCTCGATCTGGGCGCCGAGACGGCCCATGTCGGCGGAGAGGATCGAGGGGGCGACGCGCGGCTCGGCCAGCAGCTCTTTCATCCGGTCGCTCATCAGGTGGAACCTAGATGAAGACGCGGCGCTAGGCGGGTTGCAACATCGAGGCGCCGCACGACTGGCATTCCATGTCAGCGGTGTTGGTCATCCGCGCGATCGTCTGGTGCTCGCCGCAGTTGGGGCACTGGGAGACGAGTTCGAAGCGGCTGAGGCAGTTGACGCAGCGCAGCCGCCCCGGCAGCTGGGTCGGGCGCAGCCAGGGCTCGCCGCAGTTCGGACAGGGGGCGCGGCCCAGCGGATTCGACTCGGCCGGGGTCGACTGGTTGGGGTCGCTCATCCCCTAATCATGCCGGTTCAGGGGTCGGGCCTGGTCAAGCGCGCGATGAAGAAGCCCGTCGTGCGGTCGCGGTCGGGGCGAAGCTGGAGGCAGCGGGGCTCGGCCGGCGCCGCCAGCTCGGGCGCCAGCGCTCCGAGGTCCTCCAGTTGCAGCGGAGGAACCCCCTCGTCCGTCCCCGCCGCCGCCAGCAGGGCGGCGATCCTGTCCTCGTTCTCGCGGCGGGAGATCGTGCAGGTCGAGTAGACGAGGGTGCCGCCCGGACGGAGGACGGCGGCCGCGTTGCGCAGCAGCTGGTCCTGCACAGCGGTCAGGCGTTCGATGGTCTTGGGCGACTTGCGCCAGCGGGCGTCGGGGCGCGAGGCGAGCGTGCCGAGGTCCGAGCAGGGGGCGTCGAGGAGGACGCGGTCGAAGCCCGCGGCCATCCCGGCCTCGGTGGCGTCGGCCTCGATCACGCTGACGCAGTGGAGCCCGAGGCGAGATGCCTGGGCGGCGACCTCAGCCGCCCGCTTGGGATCGATCTCGACCGAGATCACCTCGCCGCGGTCGCGCGTCCGCTCGGCGATCTGGCCGGTCTTGATCCCCGGGCCAGCGCAGAGATCGAGCACGTGCTCCCCCTCCTGCGGGCCCAGCACCTCGACCACGGCGGCCGAGCCGCGGCTCTGCGGGGTCAGCTCTCCCGCCTCGATCGCGGCGGGCACCGCGGCGCCGGTTCGGCCTTCGATCACGAGCAGGTCCGGCGCGGCGAGCGGCCAGGGCGCCTCGGGCAGCCGTGCCTCCACCCCGGCCTCCCGCAGCCGCGCCAGCAACGGCTCGCGCGGGCCGCGCAGCGGATTGACCCGCATCGCCACCTCGTGGCGCTCGTTGCAGGCGGCGAGCGTCGAGCGCGCCGCCTCCTCCCCCAGCTCCCGCCACCACATCTCGGTGAGCCACTGCGGCGCCGAGTCGGCGACCGCGGCGGCGGCCGGGGTCGAGTCGTCGCCTAGGAGGTCGCGCGTCAACTGCTCGCGCTCGCGCCCCGCCCGCCGCAGCACCGCGTTGACGAGACCCGAGGCGTGGGCGGCGCCGGCGCCCTTGACCAGCTCCACCGCCTGGTCGACGGCGGCGTGGTCGGGCGTGGCGTCGGCGAAGAGCAGCTCGAAGAGGCCGAGGCGCAGCGCCGCCAGCACCGGCGGGTCGAGGAGCCGGAGCGAGCGGCCGGCGAGGCGCTCGATCGCGACGTCGCTGGTGCCGCGCCGCTGGACGGCGCCGTAGGCGAGCCGCTGCGCCTGGGCGCGGTCGCGGCCCTCGAGGCCGAGGCGGTCGGCCTCGGCGCGGAAGGCGCGCTCGGTGAAGGCCCCGTCCTCGAAGGTGGCGCGGATCGTGGCGAAGGCAAGCGCGCGAGCGGGCGAGACGCGGGCGAACTGCATCAACTTTTCCACCCAGCAGATAGAAAAGTTGATGCAGTTCGGAGATCGGCGGTCATTGGCGCTGCGCGCTCAGAGGCGCGGCGGCTGATGGCCGCGCAGGTAGGCGTCGGCGGGCATCGCCTTGCCGCCCGGGGGCTGGACGAGGTCGAGCTGGAGAGCTCCCTCGCCGCAGCCGAGCACCAAAGCGCCATCCCGAGCCTCCAGCTTCCCTTGGGGCACGTCCAATTCGACCTCGCGCGCCTCCCGGACCCCGAGCCGTTGACCATCCGCCGCTTCGAGGTAGACGCCGACATGCGGCGTCAGCGCCCGCACCTTCGCCGCCAGCTCGCCGGCCGGCCGCCCCGGATCGAGCCGCCGCTCGGCCGCGTCGATCTTCTCGGCGTAGGTGACCCCGTCCTCGCCCTGCTCGGCGAACTCGAGCGCACCTTCGGCCTGAAGGTCGAGCGCGCGGACCAAGAGGTCGCCTCCGAGCGCCGCCAGCCGCGCAGAGAGCGACGCGAAGTCCTCCTCGGGCTCGATCGACGTCTTTTCGCACAGCGCGATCGGACCCGAGTCGAGCCCGGCGGTGAGGCGCATCACGCAGACGCCGGTGGTCTCGTCCCCCGCCATGATCGCCCGCTCGATCGGCGCCGCGCCGCGCCAGCGCGGCAGCAGCGAGGGATGCACGTTGAGCATCGGAAAATCGGAGAGCAGCGGCTCGCGGATCAGCTGGCCGAAGGCGCAGACCAGGACCGCCTCGGGCCGGGCGGCGCGGATCCGCTCCAGCGACCCCTCCTCGTTGACGTTCTCGGCCTGCACCAGCTCCAGTCCCAACTCGCCTGCCGCGACGGCGGCGGGTGGCGGCGAGACCTTGCGGCCGCGCCCCTGGCGGCGGTCGGGCGGCGTCACCACCAGCGCCGGGCGGTGCGGGGAGGCGGCCAAGCGTCGCAGCACCGTGGCGGCGAACTCGGAGGTCCCGAGGTAGACGGTCCTCACGCGTCGGTGCGCGGCTCGCGCAGCTCGCCCTCGTGGGCGATCTCTTCCTCGGAGGAGGGGCTGTAGCTGCCGCCCTCCCGCAGCGCCCGCAGCGCCGCCTTGCGCTGGGGGCGCTCGGTGCGGTCGAGGATCAGGACGCCGTCGAGGTGGTCGATCTCGTGCTGGAGGACGCGCGCCTCGAGGCCGGCGGCCTCGATCACGATCGGCTCGCCCCCGATGTCGCGGCCGCTGAAGCGCGCGTAAAGCGGCCGCTCGACGTCGACCGAGATCCGCGGCAGGCTGAGGCAGCCCTCCTCGGAGACCGCCATCTCGTCGGAGAGCCACTCGACCTCGGGGTTGACGAGCGCGCTCGGCTCGCCGTCGGGGCCGGCGTGGAAGACGAGCAGGCGGCGGAGGACGCCGAGCTGGGTCGCGGCGAGCCCGACGCCGAGCCCATCGCGCATGATCGCGTACATCCGCTCGACCTCCGCGCGCAGCTCCGGGCCAAAGTTGGAGACGGGCGAGGCTTTGCTCTTCAGCACCGGGTCGCCGAACTTGACCACGTGCGCCAGCGCCGCTTCGCGCCGCTCGATCATCTCGACTTCGAGCTGCTGCTGCTCGGCCTCGCGCTCTGGAGTCTGGACCTCGTCGCTCATCGAATTCTGAGTCTAAGTGGCTGCTGCGTTCTGATACTTCCTGCGACCGAAGCCATGTCCTCCCCCCGAATAGCCATCGCCACCTGCGACCGCCACGACCGCGAGATGGTCGACGACGAGTTGCTGCGGACGGCGCTGACCGAGCGCGGCTGCGAGGCCTGGCAGGTCGTCTGGGATGAAGAAGCCGGCTGGAGCGAGTTCGACCTCTGCCTGGTCCGCTCGACCTGGGACTACCACGAAAAATACGAGGGCTTCCTCGCCTGGGCGCGGCACGTGGAAGAGGTGTCGAGCCTGCAGAACCCCGCCGACCTGATCGCCTGGAACAGCGAAAAGACCTACCTGCGGGAGCTGGCGGAAGCAGGCGTGCCAACCGTCCCGACGCTCTGGGTTGATCGCGGCGCGGACGTCGACCTGGACGGGCTGCTGCGGGGCGAAGGCTGGGGTGAGGCGGTGGTGAAGCCGGTGGTCGACCTCGGCGCCCGCAACTTGCGGCGAGTTCGAGCCGGCGAGGGGACGGGTGCCCTTCCCTCGGTCCTGAGGCGAGGCGCGGCGATGGTCCAGCCGTTTCTCCCGGCCCTCGAAGCCGAGGGTGAGCTTTCGTTGATCTACATCGATGGAAAGCCCACCCACGCGGTGCGCAAGCGAGCAGCGGCAGGCGACTTCCGCGTCCAGTCGATCTGGGGCGGGACGGCGGAACCGGCCGAGCCCGGGGACGCCGAGGTGAACCTGGCCGAGCTGGCGCTCGCGCAACTCGACCAGACGCCCCTCTACGCCCGGGTCGACATCGTCACCGGCCCCGATGGCGCCCGGCTTCTGATCGAGCTCGAGCTGATCGAGCCGAACCTCTACCTGACCCAGCACCCGCCGGCCGCGGGCGCGCTCGCCGAAGCGGCGCTACTGCGGGTCGACGTCAACGCCTAGCGCGACGTCCTTCAGCGAGCGATCGGCCACGCGTCCTTCGACCACCTCGCGCACCGCCCCGACCGCTCCCTCCCGATCGTCGGCCTTGATCAGGATCCGCCGCCGGTAGCGGTTGCGCACCCGGAACATCGGCGCCGGCCCGAGCAGTTCCGAGCCCTGCGGGAGCGAGCGCCGCAGCTCGTTCGCAACCGCCACGGCCACCTCGTCCACCTTCGGCTCGTTCTCGGAGGCGAAGTTGATCCGGGTCAGGTGCGAGAAGGGCGGGTAGTGGAGCGCGCGGCGGCGGCCGAGCTCGACCTCGAGGAAGCCGGCGGAGTCGTGGCGGGCGGCGTGCTCGATGCTCGAGGCCTGCGGGGCCAGGGTCTGGACGATCACCTCGCCCCCGGCCTCGCCGCGGCCGGAGCGGCCGGCGAGCTGGGCGACCATCGCGAAGGTCCGCTCCTCGGCGCGGAAGTCGGGGAAGCGGAGGGTGGCGTCGGCGTCGAGGATCGCGCTCAGGGTCACCTCGGGGAAGTCATGCCCCTTGGCGACCATCTGGGTGCCGACGAGGACGGCGCTGGGGGCTTCGTCGAAGCGGGCGAGGATGCGGGCGTGGGCGCCGCGCTCGGCGGCGGTGTCGGAATCGAGGCGCAGCACCTGCATCGGGTCGAGCCGCTCGGCCAGCAGCGCCTCGATCCGCTCGGTGCCGGCGCCGCCGCGGGAGAGCGTCGTCGAGCCGCACTCCGGGCAAGCCTGGGGCTGGCGCTCGGCATGGGCGCAGTGGTGGCAGACGAGGCGACCGCTGTGGCGGTGGACGATCAGCGAGACGTCGCAGTTGGGGCAGTCCCAGTGGTGGCCGCAGGAGCGGCAGGTCAGCCAGGGCGCGAAGCCGCGGCGGTTGATCATCACGATCGCCTTGGCGCCGGCGGCGCGGACCGCCTCCAGCGCCTCCCAGGTCTCAGCGTGGACGGGCCCGGAGCGGGGGTCGGCCTCGCGCATGTCGACCAGGTGGACGGGCGGCATCCGGCGGCCGTCGACCCGCCGCGGCAGCTCCAGCCGCGGCAGCTCGAGCCAGCTCTCCGGGCGCGGCGTCGCGGTGCCGGCGACGAGGACGGCGCCGCTGTCGGCAGCGCGTTTGCGGGCGACGGCGCGGGCGTCGTAGGTCGGGTCGCCCTCCTGCTTGTAGGAGGGCTCGTGCTCCTCGTCGATGACGATCAGGCCAAGCTCGCGCACGGGCGCGAAGACGGCCGAGCGGGGGCCGACGCAGACCTGGGCCTCGCCGCTGCGCAGGCGGCGCCACTCGTCGTAGCGCTCGCCGGCGGAGAGCGCCGAGTGGAGCACGGCGAAGCGGTCGCCGAGCCGGGCGCGGAAGCGGGCGACGGCCTGCGGGGCGAGCCCGATCTCGGGGACGAGGACGATCGCGCCCCTCCCCCGCTCCAGCGCCGCCTCGACCGCGGCGAGGTAGACCTCGGTCTTGCCCGAGCCGGTGACGCCGTGGAGGAGCAGCTGGCGCGGCGAGCCGGCCTCGCCGTCGAGAGCGGCGATGAGCTCGGTCACCGCCTCCTGCTGTTCGGGCAGCAGCTCGGGACGGACGGCGGCGGCGCTCAAGCCCGGCTCGCCCGGGATGCGGCGCACGGTCGTCTTGCGGGTTGCGACCAGCCCGCGCTGCTCCAAGCGCCGCAGCGTCTGGCGATCGGAACCGACCGCCGTGGCGAGCTCGCCCGCCGACATCTCGCCCGAGCGCAGAGCCTCCAAGACGGAGCGCTGCCTCGATCCCAGCCGCTCGCCCCCCTCCAGCGCCGCTTCCCCGGCCGGCAGCAGGGCCACCCGCAGCTCGGTCTTCGAGCGCACGGTCCGGGCGCCGCTGCCGGTCCCGGTCCCGGGCGGCAGCACCAGTTGCAGCCCGCGTGAAGGCGTCGAGCAGTACTCGCGGGCGACCCAGAGGCCGAGTCGCACCAGCTCCGGCGTCGCCCCCGCCTCAAGCGCCTCGATCGGCTCCGCCAGCCGCTCCGGCGGCAGCTCCGATCCCTCGGCGACCTCGACGACGACGCCGAGGATCCGGCGCGGGCCGAAGGGCACCCTGACGACGCTGCCGACGTCGAGCTCGGCCATCGCCTCCGGCCGGCGGTAGTCGAACGGGCCGCGCAGAGCACGGGCGGTGGTCAGGGGCTCGACGCGGAGGATCGCCACCGACTGAGGTTATGGGGGGCGGAAGATGGTCCCGGGGCGGTTACCGCACCTTCGGCGATTCGATTGCCTCTCCGCCAGACCAGGTCATATGCTGGCCGGCGATGGGCATCAACCTCCACCCCGGCGAGCGGATCATCTTCGAAGGGCACCCGTCCTGGCGGGCGATCCTCGGCTTCTACCTGAAAGGGCTGCTGATCGCGATCATCCTCGGCGTCATCGCCAAGCTCGTCGCCGACGACGGCACCGCTTTCCTGGTGATCCTCGTCGTCCTCGCCCTGACCCTGCTGATCGGCTTCGTCAAGCGGGTGGCGACCACGTACACGATCACCGACCGCCGCCTCAACATCAAGCGCGGCATCGTCTCCAAAGAGGTCCAGGAGACCCGCCTCGAGCGGGTCCAGAACGTCAACTACCGCCAGAGCGTCTACCAGCGCCTGATGCAGATCGGCGACGTCGACTTCGACACCGCGGCGAGCGACGACTACAACTTCATCTTCGCCGGCGTGGCCGATCCGGGCGACGTGGTCCACGCGGTGGACCAGGCGACCGGCGCCAGCGCCGCGGGCACCCACGGCCTGGGCGAGGCCCAGCCGCCGGCGGGAGCCTGATCGCGGCTCAGCAGTATTCGTAGCGCCACGGGGCTTTGCGGACGATTCGGTTCATCCGCGGTGGCCTGCGCCGGAGGAAGCTGCCGCTGATCCGGGTGTAGATGTGCAGAGAACCGCAACTGGCGAGCCTGTCCAGCACCAGGCGAACGCGGTAGTGACGGAAGCTAGACCCGTCAGGGGTGTGCCACCAGTAGGTGGCCTTGCCCACGGCCCTTGGTCCACCGAAGCTGAGCCACTTGTGGATCACCCACACATCGCGGCCCGAGATCGAGCCGGGGCGGATGTTGCGCCTAGCTTCCAGATACCTCGGCCTTCGGTCGAGGACCACCCCCACCCCCTGTTCGAAGATCGGAACCTCCGCCGTGCAGTTCGCGGCATCGACGCGCCAAGTCGAGGCATGCGGACCAGCGGCCTCTCCGAAGGGGTTGCCGGCCGGGAAATTGATAACGGTTTCGAGGCTGGTGTACTGCGAGTTTCCGGGCTCGGCAACGCAGGGGCGAAGGCCCTTCGCCACCATCCGGACCGGGTAGGAATAGATCGTCCCCCTGGCACAATCCGGCTCACAATCGTTCGGCCGCGCCTGGCCATTGCCGACCGCCCCTTCCGCCCCCCACCCGGACCAGGAGAGAGAGTCGAAGTTGGCGCTACCTCCTAGGCATCCGGAGCTCCAGGCCGAGGGAGCTTCAGTTCCTTCGCCGAACGAGCATTGCGCCAAGTAAGTCGTTGCCGATGAGCTGGCAGGGGCAGTGAACACCAGCAACAACATCGAGGCCGTTGCCAACGCAAGACGCCAGGGTCGCGCCATGACCGAATGCGACGTTCAGGCCGCGGCGGTCTCGACGCCCGCCGCATCGCGCAGGGCGTCGGCCCGGTCAGTGCGCTCCCAGGTGAAGTCGTCATCGCCGCGGCCGAAGTGGCCGTAGGCGGCGGTCTTCTGGAAGATCGGGCGGTGGAGGTCGAGGTACTCGCGGAAGGCACCGGGGCGCATGTCGAACTCGGCCTCGACGAGCTGGGAGATCTGGGCGTCGGGGAGCTTGCCGGTGCCGAAGGTCTCGACCATCAGGCTGACCGGATGGGCGACGCCGATCGCGTAGGCGACCTGGACCTCGCAACGCTGCGCCAGGCCGGCGGCGACGACGTTCTTCGCCACGTGGCGGGCGGCGTAGGCGGCCGAGCGGTCGACCTTGGAGGGGTCCTTGCCGGAGAAGGCGCCGCCGCCGTGGCGGGCCATGCCGCCGTAGGTGTCGACGATGATCTTGCGGCCGGTGAGGCCGGCGTCGCCGACCGGGCCGCCGATCACGAACTTGCCGGTCGGGTTGACGAGGAACTCACCCTTGAGCGCGCTCTCGTCAAAGCGGCCGGGGACCTCGGACTGCAGGACCGGGAGGACGACGCTCTCCCAGAGCTCGGGCTTGATCTGGCTCTGCGAGTCGATCCCCTCGTCGTGCTGGGTGGAAATCAGCAGCTTCTCGACCGAGACGGGGCGGCCGTACGCGTAGCGCACCGTCACCTGGGTCTTGCCGTCCGGCCCGAGGTAACCGAGAGAGCCGTCCTTGCGCACCGCGGCAAGCCGTTCGGCGAACCGGTGGGCGAGGTGGATCGGCATCGGCATCAGCGCCTCGGTCTCGTCTGAGGCGTAGCCGAACATCATCCCCTGGTCGCCAGCGCCGGCGACGTCGAGCTCGTCGTCGTCAGACGGATCGACTTTCGTCTCGTAAGCCTGGTCGACGCCCTGGGCGATGTCGGGCGACTGCTCGTCGATCGAGGTGATGACCGAGATGTGGTCGCAGTCGTAGCCGTAACCGCCGCCCTTGTAGCCGATGTCCCGCACCGTCTCGCGGACGATCTCCGGGATGTTGAGGTGGACGTCGGTGGAAATCTCCCCCGAGACGACCGCCATGCCGGTGTTGACGAGGGTCTCGCAGGCGACGCGGCCGCCCGGGTCGTCGCCCATGATCGCGTCGAGGACGCCGTCGGAGATCGCGTCGGCGACCTTGTCCGGATGGCCCTCGGTGACCGACTCAGACGTGAAGAGGTACTCGCCCTCGGCGAGCGGCTTGGAAGTCATGGCGCAAGACTAGAGAATGTTGATCAGCAGAGGTAGAGCGGAGGCGGCCGCTCATTCCGAGTAGCGGCGGCGGCCAGAAGCAGGGACGAAATCGATGATCAGGGGGACGCCCTCGAGCTCGTAGGCCTCGCGCATCCGGTTCTCCAAGTGATAGGCCCATTCGCGAGCGATCAGGCGGCGGTCGTTGACCTGGATCGCGACCCGCGGCGGGGCCTCCCCCACCTGGGCCGTGTAGTAGAGCCGCAGGCGCTTGCCGCGTTTCGAGGGCGGCGGGGTGCGGGCGACGACGTCGCTGACGAAGCGGTTCAGCTCCGGGGTCGGGATTCGCTCCGCGGCCTTGTCGGCGAGCTGCAGCGCCCGCGGCAGCAGGGTGGCGACGTTGCGCCCGGTTTTTGCCGAAACGGTGATCACGGCGGGGCGGAGCCGCAGTTTGCGTTCGACCCGGGCGCGGGCTTCGTCGATGTCGGTCTCGCTGAGGTCCCACTTGTTCATTGCGAGCAAGGAGGCGCAACCCGCCTTCATCGCCATCTCGGCCACCCGCATGTCCTCGGTCGTCACCCCCTCGGAGGCATCGCACACGATGATCGCGACGTCGGCCCGCTCGACCGCCCGTTCGGAGCGCAGCTGGGCGTAGTAGTCGACGGTCCCCGCCACCTTGGAGCGGCGGCGCAGGCCGGCGGTGTCGACGAGGATCGCGCGGCGGCCGTCGACCTCGACCTCGGTGTCGATCGCGTCGCGGGTGGTGCCGGCGATGTCGGAGACGATCACCCGCTCGGAGCCGAGGAAGGCGTTGACGAGCGAGGACTTGCCGACGTTGGGCCGGCCGATCACGGCGACCCGCACCGCGTCGTCCTCGTCGGGCCGCGGCTCGCGATCGCCGATCGCGGCGGTGATCGCGTCGAGCAGGTCGCCGGTGCCGAGGCCGTGGGTCGCGGAGACGCCAATCGGGTCGCCGAGCCCGAGCCCGTGGAACTCGGCGGTGATCGCGTAGTCGTCAGGGCGGTCAGCCTTGTTGACGACCACGATCACCGGCACCTGTGAGCCGCGCAGCGTCTTTGCCAGGTCGACGTCGCCACCGCGCATGCCGGCCCGGCCGTCGACGACGAGGACGATCGCGTCGGCTTCGGTGATCGCCAGCCGCGCCTGCGCCTGAACGTCGCGAGCCAGCTCCGCCTCGTCGCCAAGGTCGATGCCGCCGGTGTCGACGAGCTCGAAGGCGATCCCGTTCCACTCGGTCGCAAGCCGCTTACGGTCGCGGGTGACGCCGGGCTCGGGCGAGGTGACCGCCTCGCTGCCGCCGACGAGGCGGTTGACCAGAGTGCTCTTGCCGACGTTGGGGAAGCCGACAACGGCGACGGTGGGAAGGCTCATGCCAGAGCCCTCTCACGGGCGAAGGCGACGACTCGGGTGATGACCTCGTCTTGGGTCAGCTCGGTCGTATCGAGTTCGACCGCGTCCTCGGCGGCCCGAAGTGCGCCGTGCTCGCGTTCGATGTCACGGGCGTCCCGCTGGCGCTGCGCCTCCAGCACCGTCTCGAGGTCTTCGCCGGTCTGGGCCGCGCGCCGCCGCGCCCGCTCCTCGTCGGAGGCGGTGAGAAAGACCTTCAGCGGCGAGTCCGGGCTGACGACGGTGCCGATGTCGCGACCCTCGGCGACGTAGCTGCCGGCGGCGATCAGCTGGCGCTGGCGGGCGACCATCGCCTCGCGCACACGCGGGTGGACCGAAATCCGGGAGGCGGCGGCAGAGACCTCGGGGGCGCGGATCTCCTGCGTGACGTCCTCGCCGTCAAGCTGCACGCGCCGCCCGTCGAAGTCGATCTCGAGCCCCTCGGCCAAGGCGCCGACGGCTTCGCCATCGTCGAGGTCGGCCTTCCCTCGCAGCGCCCCCAGGGCAACGCAGCGATACATCGCCCCCGAGTCGAGGTAGGTGAAGCCGAGCTCGGCCGCCACGCCCCGCGCGACCGAAGACTTGCCGGCCCCGGCGGGGCCGTCGATCGCGATCACCATCCGAGGAGGGTATGTATTGACGAGGGTCAGCGGCTGAGCAGCGAAGCGAGGTCCCGCTCGAATCCGGGATAGCTGACGGCCGCGACGTCCATGCCGCGCACCTCGACGCCCTCCTGCGAAGCGAGGCCGGCGACGGCGCCGAGCATCGCGATCCGGTGGTCGCCGTGGGAGTCGATCGCGCCGCCGCGAAGACCTCCAGTCCCCTCGATCACCATCCCGTCCGCGGTCGGCTCGATCTTGCCGCCGAGCGCCCGCAGCGCCGCGGTCACCGTCTCGATCCGATCGGACTCCTTGCGCCGCAGCTCCTCGGCGTCGCGAATCGTCGTGGTGCCCTCGGCGAAGCAGGCGGCCAAGGCGACCAGCGGCAGCTCGTCGATCGCCAGCGGGATCTCGGCGCCGCCGACCTCGGTGGCCTGAAGGGAGGAGGAGCGGGCGCGCAGCGTGGCGATCGGCTCGCCGCCAGCCTCGCGTTCGTCCTCAACGGCAATCTCGGCACCCATCCGCCGGAGGATCGTCAGCAGGCCGGAGCGAGTCGGGTTGACGTTGACCTCGTCGAGCACGACCTCGCTCTCCTCCACCAGCAGGGCCGCGACGATGAAGAAGGCGGCAGAGGAGATATCGGCGGGCACGGAGATCGGCCCTGGCTCGAGCCGCTCGACAGGACGCGCGACCACGGCGTTGCCCACCTGCTCGATCGGAGCACCGGCGGCGGCGAGCATGCGCTCGGTGTGGTCGCGGCTCGGCAGCGCCTCGACGACCCGGGTCTCGCCGCCGGCGAGCAGCGCGGCGAAAAGCAGGCATGACTTCACCTGGGCGCTGGCGATCGGCATCTGGTAATCGGTGGAGTGCAGAGACGTCCCCTCGATCTCCAGCGGCGGCAGCCGATCATCGCGGCAGCTTAGGTTCGCGCCCATCCGCCGCAGCGGCACGACGATGCGGTCGACCGGGCGACGTCGGATCGACTCGTCGCCGTCGAGCGTCCAACGGCCATCCTCCTGCCCCGCCAGCCAGCCGGGAAGCAGGCGGAGCAACGTCCCCGCGTTGCCGACGTCGATCTGCGCCGGACCGGCGCCGCGCAGACCGACGCCGCGGATGCGCAAGCCAGCAGCCGGGTCGCCCCCCACATCCGCCCCCAGCGCCGCCACCGCAGCCAGCGTCGAGCGCGTGTCGGCGGCATCGAGGTAGCCGCTGATCTCCGTCTCCCCCTCGCCCATCGCCGCGATCAGCGCCGCGCGGTGGGAGATCGACTTGTCCGACGGGGGGCGCAGGGGGCCGCGCAGGGGCCCGGAGGGGTCGAAGCGGGTCATCGCGCCGAGCCTATTCGGCGCTGCCGAGGACCGTCACGGTGTGGCCCAGGTCGCGGACCATCTGCCCGGCCTTCGCCGCCTGCTCGTCGCCGGCGACCCAAAGGGAGACCGCGCCGGAGGTCATGTCCGGCGCCGGGTGCAGCGCCATGTCCTCGATGTTCACCCCGGCCTCACCGAGCGCCAGCGCCAGCTCGGCGATCGTCCCCGGCTTGTTGGCGACGACGATTCGCAGCTCGCGCAGCGGCCCTGCGTCCGACTCGCCTTCGAGCAGACGTTGGCGCGCCTCGCCCGCCGCCCCGTGCCAATCGGCCAGCGCCTCACGGTCGCCCTCGCGGATCAGCCGCGCCGCCCGGCGCAGCCGCTCCCCTACCGAGTCGACCGATCGCGCCACCGCCTCGCGGTTGCTGGCGAAGATGTCGGCCCAGATCGCCGGGTTCGACCCTGCCACCCGGGTCATATCGCGGAAGCTCGGCCCGACGTCGGGCAGGCGTTCTGAGTCCTGAGTCAGCGAGTCGGCCGCCTCGCAGGCGAGCACGTTCGCCAGCACGTGCGGCAGGTGGCTGATCGCCGCCATCAGGCAGTCGTGGCCCTCAGGGTCAATCGCCTGCGGCCGCGCCCCCAGCGCCGAGAGCGTCCGCTGCAGGCGGTCATAGAGGAGCCCGCTGACCTGCTCTGTCGGGGTCAGATACCAGCGGGCGCCCTCGAAGAGGTCCTCGCGGGCGTTCTCGACCCCTGCCGTCTCCGCCCCCGCCAGCGGATGCCCGCCGATGAAGCGCTCGTCACCGCCCACCGCCTCGACCAGCTCGCCCTTGGTCGAGCCGACGTCGGTGACGACGGTCTCGGGACCGGAGGCCGCCAGCGCCTCGCGCGCCTGCTGCGGCAGCGCCGCCACCGGCCCGGCGCAGAAGACGACGTCGGCGCCCTCGCAGGCCTCCGCCAGGGAGCCGGCGCCGCGATCGATCGCCCCCAGCTCGACCGCCCGCGCCAAGCGCTCGGGGCTGCGCCCGCTGCCGACCACCTCCGCCTGCAGCCGCCGCCGAGCGGCAAGCCCGATCGAGCCCCCGATCAGGCCCACCCCGAGGACGGCGATCTTCATGGACGAGGGCGCGGCCCTAGGAGGCGCGCCGCGCCTCCGCAGCCGACGCGAACCGCTCCAGCGCGGAGGCGGTGTCCTCCCAGTCGATGCAGGCGTCGGTGATCGACTGCCCGTAGGTCAGCTCCTCGCCGGGGACGAGGTTCTGCCGCCCCTCGACCAGGAACGACTCCAGCATCACGCCGACGATCGCCTTGTTGCCGTCGGCGACCTGATCGGCGACGTCGCCCGCGGCGAAGAACTGCTTCTCCGGGTCCTTGCCGCTGTTGTCGTGGGAGGCGTCGATCACCAGCCGCTCGGGCTGCCCGGCGACGCCCAAGGTGACCAGCGCGTCTTCGACCTCGGGCGGGTGGTAGTTCGGCTGCCCGTGGCCGCCGCGGAGGATGATGTGGCAGTCGGGGTTGCCGGTCGTGTGCAGGATCGCCGGGGCTCCGGCGTCGTCGATTCCGGCGAAGGCGTGGGGGGCCGCAGCCGCCCGCACCGCGTCGACCGCCACCTGGATGTTGCCGTCGGTCCGGTTCTTGAAGCCGACCGGCATCGAGAGCCCGCTGGCGAGCTGACGATGCGTCTGGCTCTCGGAGGTGCGCGCCCCGATCGCCCCCCAGGCGACGCAGTCGGCGATGTACTGCGGCGTGATCGGATCAAGGAACTCGCAGCCGATCGGCAGCCCGGTGTCCAGCACTTCCAGCAGCAGCTTGCGGGCAATCCGCAGCCCGGCGTTGACATCTCCGCTTTCGTCGAGGTGCGGGTCGTTGATCAGGCCCTTCCACCCCGTCGTCGTCCGCGGCTTCTCGAAGTAGACGCGCATCACCACCAAGATGTCCTCGCCCAGCGTCCGCGCCACCGCGCTCAGCTTCGTCGCGTACTCCATCGCCGCTTTCGGGTCGTGGACGCTGCAGGGGCCGACCACGACCATCAGCCGCGGGTCCTCGCCCTTCAGCACCCGCCGCACTTCCTCGCGGCCGCGGATCACCGCTTTCGCCCGGTCCTCGCCGAGCGGCAGCTCCGCCATGAGCCGTTCCGGGGGCGCCAGCTCGACGATTTTCCCGATCCGCGTGTCGCGGACGCCGTCTCGCTTCGCCCCCTCCATTCCGATGAACATTTTGCCTTCGCCTTTCTCCAAAGCCTTCAAATCGTACTTTCTGGTCGCTCGCTGCCGGGCTGGGTCGGCGCGCGCGAACGCGACAACGTCTGGGACGGCGCCCGGCCGAGAAGATCTGGGTCTTCGGGCGGCGCGGCGCCGCCAGGCCGAACGCCTAGCTAAATCGCCAATACCGGTAGGTGAGATGGGCTGGCGCGACGGCAGCGTCGAGCGCCCTGGCGCTGCCCTTGGATGTGCCTTTGTCCAACCTCACCTTGCAGGAGGTTGTACCACGGGCACGCGGTTAGTCAAGTATTTCCGATAGGCCGCGCAGGAAGCGCTCGTTCTCCTCCGCGGTGCCGTAGCTGACGCGGATGTGACCGGGGCCGCCGAGGGCCTTGCCAGGGCGCACCGCGATCTCGCGCTCAGCGAGCCCGGCGAGCACGTCGTCTTCGTCGGCGTCGCCGAGGTCGACCCAGGAGAAATTGGCGTGGGAGTCGCTGGTCGCCAGCCCGAGCTCGCGCAGGCCTTCCTCGACGGTGAGGCGGGCGGCGATCGTGCCCTCGACCCGGCGCAGGACGTCGTCCTGGTGGCGGACCGCCTCCGCCCCGGCCGCCTGGGCGAGGGCGTTGACGCTGAACGGCTGCCGCACGGCGTCGATCGCGGCGCGGAAGTTGGAGGAGCCGATCGCGTAACCGACCCGCAGCCCGGCGAGGCCGTAGCACTTGCTGAAGGTGCGCAGGACGACCAGGTTCGGGAAACCTTTGAGGAGGTCGAGCGAGGCGTCGGGGTCGTCATGGGCCTGGAACTCGACGTAGGCCTCGTCGAGGATGATCGTCACGTGCGCGGGGATGCGCTCGCAGAAGGCGCCGATCTCCGCCGCCGGGATGTGGGTCGCGGTCGGGTTGTTCGGGTTGCAGACGATCATCAGCTGGGTCGCGGCGGTCACCTCGGCCGCCATCGCGTCGAGGTCGTGGACGTCACCCGCGGCGAGCGGCACCCGGACCTCGCGGGCGCCGGTCAGGGCCGGCAGGTACGGGTACATCGAGAAGGAAGGCCAGGCGTAGAGGACCTCGGCGCCGGGCTCGAGCAGCGCCTCGGCGGCGGCGAGGAGGATCTCGCAGGAGCCGTTGCCGACGGCGACGCGGCCGGGCTCGGTCTCGTAGCGCTCGGCGAGGCGCCGACGCAGCAGCGTCGCGTCGGGATCGGGGTAGCGGTTCATCGAGGCGGCGGCGCTCTGGATCGCCTCGACCACCTTCGGGTGCGGCCCCAACGGCGACTCGTTGGAGGCGAGCTGGGCGATGTTCCCGGCGGCGATCGCCTCGGGCGCCTGGCCGGTCGGGACCCCGGCCTGGTAGCCCGGCATGCGGGCGAGCTTCTCAGCGAAGGTGATCGTCATCGGCCAGGGATTCTGACGGACGGGCGCGGCGCCGGCACAAGCCGGGTCGACGCGCCCTCGCCCTACTGGGCGGCCTCGAGATCGGCTCGCAGCCTCTGCGCCTCGCCGACGTAGACGTGCGCCGCCTCATGATCAGCAGCCGCGTAGAAGTGCAGCATCACCCGGATCACCCGCGGCATCGAGCCCGGCACCGGGATCTCCCGGCAGCACATCAACGGCACCATTGTCAGCCCCAAATCACGCGCGGCGACCGCGGGAAACTCGGCATCGAGGTCATCCGTGGTCGTGAACAGGCAGCTGACCATGTCCTCCGGGGCGATCCCGTTGCGGTCAATCAGCCCCCGCATCACCTCTTCGGTGGCAGCAAGAATCGCCGCCGGCTCGTTCACCTCAGCCTGCGCCGCCCCCCGCACCGCGAAGAGCCGCTGCTGCGGCCCCGAGTAGGCGCCGACCCGCAGGTCGCCGTTGCTTCCATTGCCGGCCACACCTGAATCTTCTCAGAGGAGGGGGGCGAATCCCCGAGCGGTGGGCCTTATGACCGTATAGCGGGCAAAAGGAACACCACTCGGATACAGGCGGTAGCGGCGTTGACAGGTCGCCAGCATGGTGTGGTTTCGAGATGTCAATTGCGCCGGCTTGGAATGAGCAACACGGCGATCTCGCGGGCCGCAGGCACTGGTCGGCTGCACCGTGTCTTTCGCGGAGCTTTCGCCGTGGGCCATGCTCCGCTGACCAGCCGCGCACGTCTCATGGCTGCGGTTCTCGCCTGCGGAAAGGACGCGGTGATCTCTCACCGCAGCGCGGCTGCCCTGCTGGAGCTCGTCGAGGAGGGACCCGTCGTTATAGACGTGATCGCGCCCCCGAGCGAGGGCGAAAAATCGACGGCATCCGCTTTCACCGAGTGCGGCCTCCGCGGCTCGAGGAGACCGGGACGGTTGATCACGTCCCCTGCACGAGCCCGGCCCGGACGCTGGTGGACCTCGCGGGCGCCGTCGGCGAATGGACGCTGCGCAGCGCCTTCGAGCGGGCGGCGCGGCGGGAGATGCTCGACCTCGCGGCGATCGAATCCTCGATCGATCCGCGGCGGCGGGGGATGAAGGTGCTGCTGCGGTTGATCGACGAATGGCGCGGGGCGGCGCCGCTGCTCGGGAATCGCGGCAAACTCAAAAGCCCGCTTGAGGCGAAGGTGCTCCCCCTACTCGTCCGGCGCGGCCTCCCTCCGCCCCTCTTCAACGCACCCGTCCAGATCGCCAACGGCCGGATCGAGGTCGACTTCCTCTGGCCCGACCAGCGCTTCGCCCTCGAGGCCGACAGCCGCGACTTCCACGGCACCGCCGTGGCCTTTGAGCGCGATCGGTGGCGCGACCGCGAACTAATGCGCGCCGGCTACTCGGTCCTCCGCGTCACCCACCGCCAAGCGGAACGAGAAGCGGGGTCAATCGCTGAGACCGTTGCCGCTCGGCTCACCGGAAGCTCCTAGTCGTAACTGGCAGCCAAATCCCCCTCCCCACAAGCTTGTAGGAGGGGGATTTGGCTGTTCCGGGCGGCTGAAACTACTGCTGAGCGGCTTCGCGCAACCGGGCGATCTCATCATCCGGAAGGCGCCGCGCCGCGCCCTCCTTCAGATCGCCGAGCCGCAACGGCCCAAAGCCCACCCGGCGCAGCGCCACCACCTCGTTCCCGACCGCCTCGAGCATCCGCCGCACCTGGCGGTTGCGGCCTTCGCGGAGGACGATCTCGATCTCGCGCTCTGCCTTGCGCGTGACCTGGGCCGGCGCGGTGGGTCCGTCCTCGAGCTCCACGCCACGGGCCAGGTGTTCCAAGGCGCCGGCAGCGATCTGCCTCTTCAAGCGCGCCACGTACGTCTTTGGCACTTCGTAGCGCGGATGCGTCAGCCGGTTAGCGAGCTCGCCGTCGTTGGTGAGCAGCAGCAGGCCGCTGGAGTCCGCGTCGAGGCGGCCCACCGGGTACAGCCGCGCCTCCGTCTCGACCAAATCGACCACCGGCGTCCGGCTCCCCGGCTCCCGCGCGGTTGAGACCACCCCCACCGGCTTGTTGACCGCCCAGACCTCGCGCCCCTCGGCCGCCACAGGCGCGCCGTTGACCCGCACGTCGTCTCCCTCGCCCACATCACGCGCCGGATCGGTCACGACCTCGCCGCCGACTGTAACCAGGCCCTTGGCGATGATCTCCTCGGCCTTGCGTCGCGAGGCGACGCCGCCGTGCGCCAGGAACTTCGCCAGGCGCACGCGCTACTCGGCGCGCTGTTCGCCGGCCTTCAGCAGCCGCTCGCGCAGGTCGCGCTCGTCCTCGGGGCTGGGGTCGAACTTCGACGGGTCGGGGAGCTGGTCGAGGCCGGAGAGGCCGAAGAGGCGCTCGAAGAGCTCGGAAGTCTTGAAGATCGCCGCCCCGAACTGGGAGCGGCCCGCCTCCTCGATCAAGCCCCGCTCGGCGAGGCTGGTCACCGCCGACTCGGAGGTGACGCCGCGGATGCGGGCGATCTCGGGGCGAGTCACCGGCTGCAGGTAGGCGACGATCGCCAGGGTCTCGGCCTGCGCCTGGGTCAGCGGCGGCGTCCGCGGCTTCGCCAGCAAGCGACGCGCCGCGTCCTCGCTGCCAGGGTCGGATGCCAGGGCGAAGCCGCCCGAGACCTCCCGCAGCACCACGCCACGCCTGCCCTCGGCGAGGTCCTCGCGCAGCAGCTCGACCGCCTCTTCGACCTGCCCCTCGGTCGCCTGCGTCGCCTCCGCCAGGTCCTTGACGGCGACAGGTTGCGGGGAGAGGAAGAGCAGGGCCTCGACGGTGCGGGAGAGGTCGCTCATCCGTTCTTGTGGGTCGCGGTCGGCAGGACCTTCTTCACCCGGATCGGGCCGAAGCACTCGCCCTGCTCCCAGGTCACCTCGCCCTTGCGGTAGAGCTCGAGCATCGCGAAGACCGTCACCGCCTGGGTCAGCCGGTCCTCCTGGCCGAACTCGTCGTCGAAATCGAAGTCAGAGCGCCGCAGCAGCGCGTCGCGGACCGCCCGCAGCCGCCGTTCCAGCGAGACCGTCGGCCGGATGTGGCTGATGTCGACATCCGGCGGCTCGGTCAGCAGGTCGCCGAGGGCGGCGCCGAGCGCGTCGGGGTCGTAGACCGCGCTCGCCGCCTCGACCGCCACCCGCCGCAGCTCGGACGGCAGCGGCGCCGAGCGGTAGAGGTAGCCGCGCTGGGACTCGAAGCGGGCGGCAAGGTCGGCGGCGGCGTCGCGGTAGCGCCGGTACTCGAGCATCCGCGCCAACAGCTCCTCCATCGCCTCCTCGGGCTTCATCTCCTCCAGCTCCTCGTCGGGGCCGGGGAGCATCAGCCGTGACTTCAGCTCCAGCAGGGCGGCGATCAGGACGAGGAACTCGGTCGCCACCTCCAGCTCCAGCTCGCCTTCGCGCTCCAGGTGCTCGACGTAGGCGACGACGACCTCGCCCAGCTGCAGGTCGAGGAGGCTGACCTCCTCGCGCAGGACGACCGCCATCAGCAGGTCGAACGGCCCGGCGAAGACGTCGAGGTCTAGATCGAGGTCGAGGTCAGCGACGGCCACGAGACGACGTTAGCGGCCTGCCCCGATGCCCATGCGCTCGCGAACGTCCGCAAGCACCGGGACCGCGAGCGCCCGCGCCTTCTCGGCGCCGAGGCCGAGGACCCGGTCGAGCTCTGCCTCGTCCGCGCGCAGCTCCGCGTAGCGCCCCTGAACCGGGGCCAGGTATTCGACCACCGCCTCGGCGACCGCCTTCTTGAAGTCGCCGTAGCCGGATCCATCGAATTCCCGTTCGACCTCATTCTGGTCGGTGCCGCGGGCGACCGCGAGGATGTCAATCAGGTTGGTCACCCCGGGCTTCTCGGGCGACCGTTCGATCTCGCGGCCGGAATCGGTCACCGCCGACCCGAACTTCTTGCGGATCGTGGCGGGCTCGTCGAGGACGAGGACGGTCCCCTGCGGGGTGCCCCCCGTCGTCGACATCTTCCGCTCGGGCTCCTGCAGGTCCATGATCCGGGCGCCGACCTGCGGGATCACCAGCTCGGGGACGACCAGCGTCTCACCGAAGCGCGAGTTGAAGCGGCGGGCGATCTCCCGCATCAGCTCGACGTGCTGGCGCTGGTCGTCGCCCACCGGCACCTCGGTCGCCCGGTAGGCGAGGACGTCGGCGGCCATCAGCACCGGGTAGTAGAAGAGCGCCGCCGAAGCGAGTTCGCGGTCCTTGCCGACCTTTTCCTTGAACTGGTGCATGCGGTTGAGATCGCCATGGGAGGTCACCGCCGAGAGCAGCCAGGTCAGCTCGGTGTGCTCGCGGACGTCGGACTGGCGGAAGAGGATGCAGCGCTGGGGGTCGAGGCCGGCGGCGAGCAGGATCGCGGCGGTGTCGTAGAGGCGCTCGCGCAGCTCGGCGGGGTCGTACGGGACCGAGAGGGCGTGCAGGTCGACGATGCAGAAGATCGCCGGGTCACCGCGGTCCTGGCCCTCTACGTACTGGCGGATTGCGCCGATGTAGTTGCCTAGGTGCTTGCGGCCGGTGGGCTGGATGCCGCTGAAGATGATCGGTTTGGGCATGACGGCGGAGCCTAGTGTGAGGGCCGGGACCGGTGACCCCTCGTTCTGACAAACGCCGGCCTAATCAGGCCGGCGTTTTGAGTATCCGCCAGCCCGAGGGGTCACCGGTCCCGGCTGATGACCCGCAACGGCCGGCGGCAAGCTCAAGCGGGGTCGGCGGCTGCCCCGGCTTTTTCTTGCTGAGAAGCGTGGTCGCAGTCGGAGCTGTGGCCGCACTCGCCTGCGACGGCGTTGCCGCCTGCTGGGACGGCTTCGGTGGCTCGTTTCGGGTTTTCTATGCCTAGGCCGGAGGCGATGCCGCCGAGGATCATCAGGATGCCGGCGATCAGGACGCCTAGGTGGAAGGCGGAGGTCGAGGCGTCGGGGGCCTTTGCCGTCAACGGGCCGCCGGAGATGTCCGCTCCGGCCACGGCGGCGAAGCGGGCGGAGATGACGGCGCCGAGGATGGCGATTGCCAGGAGCCCCGCCACACGGGAGACGCCGTTGTTGATCCCTGAGGCGATCCCCACGCGGTGCTCGGGGACCGAGTCGAGGACGGTCGCGGTCAGTGGCGCCACCGTCGCCGAGAGGCCGAGGCCGAAGACGAGGATCGCCGGCAGCACGTCGGGGAGGTAGTTGCCGCCAGCGTCGATCCGCAGCATCATCAGCAGCCCCAGCCCGCCGACGATCGGGCCCAGGGTCATCGGCAACCGCGGCCCGGTGCCGGAGGCGAGCTTGCCCCAGCGCGGCGAGAGGACGAAGAGGATGATCGAGATCGGCGTCGTCGCCAGCCCCGCCTCCAGCGGCGAGTATCCGGCCACCTGCTGGAGGAAGAGGCCGACGAAGAAGAGGCCGCCGATCAGCCCCGCGTAGGCCGAGAGCGTGGTCAGGTTGGCGATCGCGAAGTTGCGGATTCCGAAGAGGCCGAGGTCCATCATCGGGTGGCGGGCGCGCGCCTCTCGCAGGACGAAGAGGGCGAAGCAGGCGATGCCGGCGAGGAGCGGCGCCCAGACCAACGGGTCCCCCCAGCCGTGCTTCGGCTGCTCGATCAGGGCGAAGACAGGGCCGGCGAGGCCCGCGGCCGAGAGGGCGATCCCGGCCCAGTCGATGCCGTGGAAGGCGTCGGGGTCCCGGCTCTCCTCCACAGAGTGCATGGTCAGCGCCACCGTCGCCGCGATCAGCGGCAGGTTGACCCAGAAGATCGCCCGCCAGGAGGTGAAGCCGATCAGGGCGCCACCGCCGGCTGGGCCGATCACCGTCGCGATTCCCGTCCAGGCGGTCCAGGTCCCGACCGCCTTCCCCCGCGCCTCCCCCTCGAAGGTGGCGGCGACGATCGCCAGCGAGCCCGGCACCAGCAGCGCCCCGGTTATCCCCTGCAGCGCGCGCGCCGCGATCAGGACCTCGGTCGTCGGCGCGACCGCGCAGAGCGCCGAGGTGGCGCCGAAGCCGATCAGACCCATGACGAACATCCGCCTGCGCCCGAACTGGTCGCCGAGCGAGCCGCCGACCAGGAGCAGCGAGACCAGCGTCAGCATGTAGGCCTCGACGACCCACTGCTGGCCGGAGAGGCCGGCTCCGAGCCCGTCGCTGATCGCCGGCAGGGCGACGTTGACGACGGTGCTGTCGAGGAAGACGACGGTCGAGCCGAGGATAGTCGCGACCAGCGTCAGCAGTTGGCGGCGGGACACGAGAGCGAGTCTAGGCGTCCGTCCTTGCGGCGCGCGGGACCTTTGCGGGCCCTTCGCGCGTATAGAAGGCATGCGCAGGGCACTCCCACTGATGATCGCGCTGTCGCTGGCGCTCCTGCCGGCGACGGCGAGCGCTGACGGTCTCGGCTTCCTCGGCGGAGGCGGCAGCTTCACCGACCCGCCCTACCGCTACGTTGCCATCACTCCGCACACGCGTCACCCGCTGACGGTGATCGAGCGGCTCGACCTGCGGGACTCGACGATCGACCGCTGGTGGTACCTGCGCGGCACCTACTACCTGCCCGCCGTGGCGGCCGACGGCACTCCCGGCGGGATCTCTGCCAACGGCGTCCTCGTCCTCGCAAGCCCCCCGCGCCGTTATCCGCCGCGGCGCTCGAGGTTCGCGATCCTCGACACGCGGCTCTTCCTCAGCCACCCCCACCGGGGCTCCGGGAGCCCGCGCCACGCGGTGACCCGAATCAGCCTGAAAGGCGCCTACAGCTTCGACGCGATCGCGCCGGACGGGTCGCGGATCTACCTGATCCACAACGTCTTCAAAGGGCCCCGGCTCAGCCGTTACGAGGTGCGGGAGCTCGACCCCGAAAGCGGCCGGCTGCTGCCGGAACCGATCGTCGACCCCGACGAGCCGGACGAGCGGATGCAGGGCTCGCCCGTCACCCGGGTCGCCAGCCCCGACGAACACTGGGCCTACACCCTCTACACCGGCTCCCGGGAGCGCTTCCTCCATGCCCTGGACACGGTTCACGGCCGCGCGGTCTGCGTCGACCTCCCCCAGCTCGAGGACCTGCGCGAACCCTTCCAGCTGCGGCTGAGGCTTGCCGACGACGGCCGCGAGATCGTCGTCTTCAGCCGCGACGGCACCGACGCCGGGACGTCCCCCTTGCTCGAAATCGACACCCGGGGCTTCGCGGTGCGGGAACCGGTGGCGCTGCGGTTCTTCCACCGGCTGTTCTCCCTCTTCTAGGTGGCGACGCTGCTCGCAACCCTGGCCCTGCTCGCCGGCGGTCACGATCCCGCCGCCGGGCCCGGCTTCCCCTCGTTCGCGCGAACGCCGCGAGCTCCCGGCAACCTCCTCGCCCGGGGCGGACGGGTCGGGCGCTCCGTCGAGGGGCGGTCGATCGAGCTGCGCCAGTACGGCGACCCTGCCTGGAGCGGCGAGCTGCTCGTCTTCGGCTGCATCCACGGCGACGAGTGCGGGGCCAGCGGAATCGAGCCGCTGGGCCGGGCCTGCCCCGATCCCGGCGCCGACATCTACCTGATCCCGAACCTCGATCCGGATGGAGCCGCCGCCGGCAGCCGCCTCAACGGCCGGGGAGTCGACCTCAACCGCAACTTCCCCTCCGGCTGGACCGCTCGCGAAGGCCGGGGGGATCCGCAGTACTCCGGACCGCGGCCGTTCTCGGAGCCGGAAACCCGGCTGGCGGCGAGGATTGTCAGGGCGGTCGAACCGGCGGCGACGATCTGGTTCCACCAGTACCGCGGCGCCCGTCCCTTCGTCCGCGCCTGGGGCCCCAGCGTCCCCGCCGCACGGCGTTTCGCCCGGCTCGCGCGGGTGCCGTTCCGGCTGATGCGCTGGCCGGGCGGCACCGCGCCGAACTGGCAGAACCACAACTTTCCCGGCACCTCCTCCTTCGTCGTCGAGCTGCCGCGGGGCCCCGTCGGCCCGGCTATGAAGTCGCGGCTGAGCGAGGCGCTGGTTCGGATGGGACGGTGGGTGAGAGAAGATTGAGATGTCCGGAGGAGATGGAAATTGGGCACTGAGAGCGGCGCGATCGAGCGGTTGGCCGGCGGGAGCGCGGCCCCGCGGCAGGAGCGTCGGCTCGTGCGCGAAGCGCAGCAGGGGTCGGCGACCGCGATGGCCAGCCTCTACTCGGCCCACTGGCGCAGCGCCTACCGCGCCGCCTACCTCGTGATTCACGACCCGGCCGCGGCCGAGGACGTCGCCCAGGATGCCTTCCTCGCGGCGGTGGACGCGCTCGACCGTTTCGACCGCCGTCGCCCCTTCGGCCCCTGGCTGCACCGGATCGTCGTCAACCGCGCGCTCGACTGGGCGCGCCGCGAGGCGCTGCGCCGCAGGGTCGCCCGGGAGGAATCGGTCTTCGAGCCGCTGCCGCCGCCGCAGGAGATCGGCGGCGAGATGATCGCGGCGCTGAAGGAGCTGCCGGCCGAGCAGCGAGCCGTCGTGGTGCTGCGGCACCTGTTCGAGTACACGCCCGGGGAGATCGCCGAGATGCTGGAGCTGCCGCGCGGCACCGTGAACTCACGGCTGCGCCGCGGCCTCGATCGCCTGCGCGAGGCGGCGAAGACCGAACTGGGGACGGAGGTGGGTCGATGAGGAACGACCCGCTCGGAGAGGCGCTGCGCGAGGTCTCGCTCCCGGTTCCCGCCGAGGCCGAATCGCGGGGCCTGGCGGTGGTCGAAGCCGCATACGCCGAAGGCCGGAAAGCCCGGCGGGTCGCCGAGCGCCGGCCCGCGCTGCCGCGTCTGGCCGTTGCCCTCGCCCTCGCCGCCCTGCTGGCGGCGCTGCTGCTCTCGCCCGCCGGGGCCGCCGTCCGCGACTGGGTGGGCGAGGTCGTCGACAGCGAAGCTCCGCGCCCGGAGCCGGGGTTGGCGGAAATTCCCGGCGGCGGCCGGCTCCTGGTCGAGAGCGCCGCCGGGCCATGGGTGGTTCAACCGGACGGCTCGCGGCGGCTTCTCGGCACCTACGAAGAAGCGAGCTGGTCACCCCGTGGGCTCTTCGTCGCCGTCGCCGCAGACCGCACCCTCAGCGCCGTCGAGCCCGATGGCACCCCCCATTGGTCCCTCACCGCGGCGGCCAGGGTGAGGAATCCACGCTGGTCGCCGTCGGGATACCGGATCGCCTACCGCTCGGGGCCCGCGCTGCGGGTCGTCGCCGGCGATGGCACCGGCGACCATTCGATAAACCCGAAAACGGCGCCCGTGGCTCCTGCCTGGTCACCGTTCGGGACTCCCGAACTGGCCTATGTGAATGCCGAGGGGCAGCTGCGGATCGCGGTCAGCGAGAAGAGCGCGAGCCGGTCGGGAGCGCCGCCGGACGAGGCCGGAGCGGTGGCCGGGCCCGACGTCAGGCAGATCGAATGGGGCGCAGGCGGGCGGCTGATCCTCGAGGTCGCCCACCGCGAGCTGCACCTGCAGACGATGCACCTCTCCAAGCTCGAAGGGCGGTCGGAATTCGGCCGGCGCACGCGGCTGGAGGTTCCGGACGGAGCGACCGTCGTCGACGCCGCCCTCTCGCCGGGTGGGCGCGTGGCCGCCGCCCTCACCTTCTGGCGGCACTCCGGGACCCACAGCTCGGTCGTCGTCTTCGGTCCCCAGGGTCGCAAGCCGCGCCGCCTGCTCAGCGTCCCCGGCAGCCTTGGCGAAGTCGCCTGGTCGCCGGACGGCCGCCGCCTGCTGGTCGCCTGGCCAGGCGCCGACCAGTGGCTGTTCCTCCCGGTCGGGCGCGGCGAGGGCCGAGCGGTGGCGGATATCTCGACCGTCTTCGCTCCCGGCCATCGCGCGGCGAGCTTCCCCCGCGTCGAAGGCTGGTGCTGCCCCCGCTAGGTCGTCGCCTCTTCCAGCTCTCGCAGCTGGGCCGCGGGAGTGAAGAAGTTGCGGTAGGCCAGCAGGGTCGCGGTGAGGGCGGAGATCGAGACGCTGCCGAGCAGGGTGTAGAGGAGGATCAGCTGCAGGCGGACGGCGTCGGTGGGGCTGGCGCCAGCAAGCAGCATCCCGACCATCGTGCCGGGGAAGAAGATCAGGCCCGTGGTCTTGGTCGAGTCGACGAGGGCGATCATCCCCGAGCGCAGGGAGCGGCGAACGGTGGGCGCGGCGGCTTCGCGGGCGGTGGCGCCGAGCGCCAGGGTGGCCTCGATCCGGGCGCGGGCGTCGCCCATCTCGTCGCCGAGGCGGTTGAGGGCGACGGCGGAGGCGGTCATCGCGTTGCCGATCACCATGCCACCGACCGGGACCAGGTAGCGCGGCGTCGGTTCGAAGATGCCGAGGGCGACGACGAGGCCGAGGGTGGCGCCGCCGGCGAGCGCGAGGGCGATCAGCAGCGGCCGGAAGGAGCCGGGGACCTTGGCGGCGCGATGGCGGGCGGTGATCGCGCCGAAGAGAACCATCACCGCCAGCAGCGCCAGCACCAGCCAGATCGAGTCGACGTCGAAGATCAGCTTGATCGCGTAGCCGACCAGGGTCAGCTGGACGATCGAGCGGCCGGTGGCGACGGCGATGTCGCGCTCGAGGTCGGCCTTCTGCCAAAAGGAGATCGCCGCTGCGAGAGCGACCAGCGCCAGCGAGGCGGCGACCTGCCATACCGCGACGTGGATCGAGGTGGCTGCGGCCGCCAGCGGGATCACGCCAGCACCTCCGCCAGCGGGCCGCAGCCGCCGAGGCGACCGCCCTCGAGTCGCAGCACCCAGTCGCTGAGGCGGCGCGCCTGCTCGGGGTCGTGGCTGACGAGGACAGTGGAGATCTCGAGTTCGCGTCGCAGATCCGCCAGCGCCGCCTCGATCGTGTCGCGGGCGGCGTGGTCGAGGGCCGAGGTCGGCTCGTCGAGCAGCAGCACCCGCGGTCGCTGCGCCAGCGCCCGCGCCAGCATCGCCCGCTGCTGCTCGCCGACCGAGAGCTTGTTTACGTCGCGCTCGGCAAAGGACGGATCGAGGCCGGCATGGCCGAGCGTCTTCTCCAGCTCGAGCGGCTCGCCGGCGAGCTTGGCGGCGTAGCGCAGGTTCGACTCGACGGTCCCCTCCAGCAGCGCCGGCAGCTGCGGAACCAGCCCGACCTCGCGCCGCAGCGCCAGCGGCTCGTAGGCGGTCAGCGCCCGCCCGCGGTAGGAGATCTCGCCGCGATCGGGATCGGCGAGCCGGTTCAGCAGCCGCAGCAGCGTCGACTTGCCAGCGCCGGAGGGGCCGACGATCGCCGTCGCGCCTTCCGGGATCCCGGCGCTGAGCGCGTCGAGCACGGTCTTGCCGCCGCGGTCCAGCCCCACGTCCCGAAGCTCGAAGAGCACCGCCGGATCATCGCTGATCGGGCTCTGGCGCAAGACCGCTCTCGTCCGCTCACCTCTATGGCCCCCGGCGAGTTTGGTTGAAAGAATCCGGGTAAGAAAATCCAGGCGAGGACCCAGGTAAGGAACGACAGAGATGGCTAGAGCAATTTGGAGCGGAACGATCAGCTTCGGGCTACTGAATGTGCCCGTGCGCCTGTTCAGCGCGGTGGCGCGGCGCAACATCGCCCTGCGTGAGATCCGCGACTCCGACAGCTCCCGGATCAAACACAAGCGCGTCGCCGAAGGGACCGATGAGGAGGTCCCCTACGAGAACATCGTCAAGGCCTACGAGCTCACCCCCGGCCAGTACGTGCCGCTGAGCAAAGACGAGATGTCGGCGCTGGCGCCGGAGAAGACGCGCGCGATCGACGTCCAGGACTTCGTCGACATCGAGGAAATCGACCCCATGTACTTCGACAGCCCCTACTACCTCGGGCCCGCCGACGGCGCCGAGAAGGCCTACTCGCTGCTGGCGGCGGCGATGGAAAGCTCAGGCAAGGCGGCGATCTCCCGCTTCGTCTTCCGCAACAAAGAGCACCTGGCGGCGATCCGCGCCTCCGACGGGGTGCTGACCCTGACGACGATGCGCTTCCACGACGAGGTCGTGCCGCCCTCCGAGCTCGACGACGCGCTACCGGACAAGAAGCCGAAGGTGGCAAAACGCGAGCAGGAGATGGCCGAGCAGCTGATCGACTCGCTCTCGACCGAATTCGAACCGGACGCCTACAAGGACGAGTACCGCGAACAGCTGCTGGCGCTGATCGAACAGAAGGCCGAAGGCAAGGAGATCGTCGCGCCGGAGGCCGAGGCGCCGAAAGCGACCAAAGCCCCGGACCTGATGGCGGCGCTGGAGGAATCGATCGCCGCGGTCAAAGAGAAAGGCAGCGGCGACGGCGACGGCGCGAAAAAAGCCTCGAAACCGAAAGCTTCCAAAGCCAAAAAGGCTAAATCGAGCTCGAAAAGCTCGAAAAAGAAATCGGGCGGGTCTTCTCGCTCGAAAGCCAAAGCCTCGAAATAGGCTCTAGCGCGTGGGCGAGACGCGCCAGGTCGAGGTCGAGGGCAAAGAGCTGAAGCTCTCCAATCTCGACAAGGTGCTCTACCCGAAGACCGGGTTCACCAAGGGCGAGATGGTCGACTACTACGCCAAGGTGGCGCCGGCGATCGTCCCCCACCTGAGCGGGCGGGCGGTGACGCTTCGCCGCTTCCCGGAAGGGATCGAGGACCTCGACGCCGCCTTCTACGAGAAGCGCTGCCCGAAACACCGCCCGCAGTGGGTGAAGACGGCGAAAGTGCAGGCCGGGCCGCGCGCCGGGGTGATCGAGTTCTGCGTCTGCGACAGCCTGCCGACGCTAATCTGGATGGCGCAGCTGGCGGCGATCGAGCTGCACCCCTCGCTCTCGCTGAGCCGGGCGCCGAAACGCCCCACGTCCCTCGTCTTCGACCTCGACCCGGGACCGCCGGCCGACGTCGTCAACTGCTCGCGGGTGGCGCTGCGCCTGCGCGAGGTGCTCACCCAGCTCAACCTCGAGTGCTTCGTCAAGACCTCCGGGTCGAAGGGCATGCAGCTCTACGTCCCCCTCAACGGCAAAACCACCTATGAGCAGACCAGGCCCTTCGGCCAGGCCCTAGCCCAGATCGTCGCCAACCAGGACCCCGAGAACGTCCTCGCGAAAATGGGCAAAAAGACCGACCGCAGCGGCAAGGTCTTCATCGACTGGTACCAGAACAACGAACGCAAAACCACGATCTCCGTCTACTCCCTCCGCGCCCGCGAACGCCCCACCTGCTCGACCCCGGTCACCTGGGAGGAGGTCGAGCAGGCCGCCGAATCAGGCAAGGGAGACCACCTCGTCTTCGAGACCGAGGACGTGCTCAAGCGACTGGACGAGCACGGCGACCTCTTCGCCCCGGTGCTCGAGCTCGAACAGGAGCTGCCGCAGATATAAGTCGCCGCTCCTCCGCTTCGCGTCCGGGGCGGCTAGTGCCGCAGCTTTGACTCGTGGCCGGGGTTGAAGAAGCGATATGCGACGTTCGCTGCTCTCGTTCCTGCTCATCACCCTGGCGCTGCCGGCGATCGCGGCCGCCTCGCCCGAACCGCCGCCGCCGGGGACGCCGCCGTCGCTTACCGGCCTGGAAATGACCGAGCGAACGATCCTCTCGCCGAGCACCCCGAAGAGCATTCGTTCGAAGCTGCCGCGGAAGACGATCATCTCCTTCTTCATCAACCAGAACGCAACGGTCAGCGTCGTCTTCAAGCAGGTCCGGAAGAACGGCAGCCTCGTCCGGCGTGGAGCGCTGACCCGCGAGGGCGTCACGGGCAAGAACAGGATCCGCTTCGAGGGCAAGCTGCCGAAGCCGAAGGGCGGGGTGCAGTTCCTCACCGCCGGGCGCTATCGAGCCTTCTTCACCTCACACAACGAGGTCGGCAAATCCCCTGAAGCCTCGATCGGCTTCCGCATAGTGCGGCCCAAGAACTAATCGAGCTTCTGCCGGACGACCGGCTGTCGCGTCGCCTTCACCTCGTCGAGGCGGCGGACGGGGGTGGTGTAAGGGGCGTTCTGGGCCAAGTCGGGCTTGTCCTCGGCCTCGGTGAGGATCTTCTCAACTGCCTCGGCGAAGCCGTCCAGGGACTCCTTGGTCTCGGTCTCCGTCGGCTCGACCATCAGGGCCTCGTCGACCAGCAGCGGGAAGTAGACGGTCGGCGGGTGGAAGCCGAAGTCGAGCAGGCGCTTGGCGAGGTCGAGGGTGGCGAGGCCGAGCTCGCGCTTCATCGGCTTGCCGGAAAGGACGAACTCGTGCATGCAGTGGCGGTCGAAGGCGATCGGCAGGCGCTCGCCGGCGCGGCCCTCCGCCAGGCGCGCCTTCAGGTAGTTGGCGTTGAGGACGGCCGTCTCGGAAGCCTCAGCTAGGCCGTCGCCACCGAGGCTGAGGATGTAGGCGTAGGAGCGGACGAAGACGCCGAAGTTGCCCTGGAACCCCCGCAGGCGGCCGATCGACTTCGGGCGGTCGAAGTCGAGGTCGAAGCTGGGGCCGTGGCCGTTGGAGCTCTCGTGGCGCACCACCTGCGGCTTCGGCAGGTAGGGCTCGATCCGGTCGGAGACGGCGATCGGGCCGGCGCCGGGGCCGCCGCCGCCGTGGGGCTGGCTGAAGGACTTGTGGAGGTTGACGTGGACGATGTCGAAGCCCATGTCGCCGGGCCGCGAGTGCCCCATCACCGCGTTGAGGTTGGCGCCGTCGTAGTAGAGGGTGCCGCCGGCCTCGTGAATCAGCGAGGCGATCTCGGCGATGTGCTCGTCGAAGACGCCGAGGGTGTTGGGGTTGGTCAGCATCAGGCAGGCGACCTCGCCCTCGTTCTCACCCAGCTTCGCCCGCAGGTCGTCCATCTCGACGCCGCCGCGCTCGTTGGTCGCGACTTTGACCACCTCGTAGCCGGCCATCGTCACCGAGGCCGGGTTGGTCCCGTGCGAGGTGTCCGGGGCGAGGACCTTCGTCCGCTCTTCGCCGCGGTCGGCGTGGTAGGCGCGGGTCAGCAGCAGGCCGGCGAGCTCGCCGTGGGAGCCGGCGCTCGGCTGCAGGCTGACGTGCGGCAGGCCGCAGATCTCGCTCAGGCTCTCCTGCAGCAGCCACATCAGCTCCAGCGCGCCCTGCGCCCGCCGCGGGTCCTGCGCCGGGTGCAGGCGGGCGTGGCCAGGCAGCGCCGCCACCCGCTCGTTGAGACGCGGGTTGTGCTTCATCGTGCAGGAGCCGAGCGGGTAGAAGCCGGTGTCGAGGTCGAAGTTGCGGCGCGAGAGGCGGTTGTAGTGGCGAACGATCTCCGGCTCGGCGATCTCCGGCAGCCGCGGCGGCTCGCCGCGCAGCAGGTTCTCCGGGATCAGCTCGGCGAGCGGCCGCTCCGGCACTTCGGTCGCCGGCAGCGCCGCCGCGCGCCGGCCGCGCTTCGACTTCTCGAAGATCGTCTGCGCCGTTTCGGCCTGCATCGGCGTCTCGGTCAGCGCCATCAGGCCACCCCCTCGACGATTTCGGCCTCTACGGCTCCCTCGCCGGCGGGGCCGCCGCGCTCGGCGGCGATCGCCGCGCCCAGGGCCTCGGCCAACTCGTCAATCTGCGCCTTCGTCCGCCGCTCGGTGATCGCTACCAGCAGCCCGTCCTCGAACTCTGGGTAGTTGCGGCCGAGCGGGTAGCCGGCGGCGATCCCGCGCTCGGCGAGGCGATCGAGGACCCTGTCCACCGGCGCCTCCAGCCGCACCGCGAACTCGCGCGCGACGGGCGCCTCGTGCAGCAGCTCGACGCCGTCGACCGCGGCCAGCCGCTGCCGCGCGTACGCCGTCCGCCGCACGAGCAGCTCGCCCAGCTCGCGGAACCCCTGCCGGCCCAACCAGGCGAGGTGGACCATCGCCCCCAGCGCGTTCAGCGCCTGCGCGGTGCAGATGTTGTTGGTGGCTTTCTCCCGGCGGATGTGCTGCTCGCGGGTTTGCAGCGCGAGGACGAAGCCGCGGCGGCCGTCGACGTCCTCGGTTTCGCCCGCGATCCGTCCCGGCATCCGCCGGATCTGAGCCTCGGTGGCGCAGAAGAACCCAAAGGACGGCCCGCCGAAGTCCAGGCGGTTGCCGAGCGGCTGGCCCTCGCCGAGGGCGATGTCGGCGCCGCACTCGCCCGGCGGCTTGAGGATCCCAAGCGTCATCGGGTCGCAGGCGACGATCAGCAGCGCCCCCTGCTCCTTCGCCGCCGCTCCGAGCGCCTCGACGTCCTCGACCGCGCCGAGGAAGTTCGGGCTCTGCAGGAAGACGGCGGCGGTCTCGCCGTCGACGGCCTCGGCCAGCGCCGCCGCATCGGTCAGCCCGCCCTCGAGGCCGACTTCGACCACCTCGGCGCCGTAGCCGACCGAGTAGGTCCGCAGCGTCTCGCGGCTGTGCGGGTGCACGCCGCGCGAGACGACGAAGCGCCTGCGCTTGGTCGCGCCGATCGCCAGGTATCCGGCCGAGGCCACCGACGAGGGACCCTCGTAGAGCCCGGCGTTGGAGACCGGCAGCCCGGTCAGCTCCGACATCGCCGTCTGGAACTCGAACATCACCTGCAAGCCGCCCTGGCTGATCTCCGGCTGGTAGGGCGTGTACGGGGTGAGGAACTCGCTGCGCGAGGTGATCGCGTCGACGATCGCCGGCACGTAGTGGTCGTACATCCCGGCGCCGACGAAGCAGACCTGCGTTTCGGCATCGGCGTTGCGGTCGGCGAGCGCCGCCAGCCGCTCATAGACCTCGGCCTCGCTGAGGCCGTCCGGGAGCGCCAGCGGATGGTCCAACCGCAGCGGCTCGGGGATCTGCTCGAAGAGCTCGTCGACCGCGGAGACGCCGATCGCGTCGAGCATCTCCTGCCGGTCGTCAGGGGTGGCGGAGGTGTATCGGGTCATGCCGACTAAAGGCTAGGGAAGCGGGATGTCGGGCTTAGCGTCTAGCGGTCCAGCATCTTGCGGTATTCCGCGACGCCGAGGAGGGTCTCGCTCTCCTCCGGCGAGGTCAGCCGCACCTTGACCAGCCAGCCCTCGCCGTAGGGGTCCTCGTTGACCTTCTCCGGCGTGTCCTGGAGCGCGTCGTTGACCTCGACGATCTCGCCCGACAGCGGCGCGATCACGTCGCTCACCGCCTTCACCGACTCGACCTCGGCGTAGGAAGAGTCTTTCTGGATCGTCGCCCCGACCTCGGGCGGGTCGAAGAAGACGACCTCGCCGAGCGAATCCTGGGCATACCAGGTGATTCCCAGGGTCGCCTGGTCCCCCTCGATGCGGGCCCAATCGTGTTCCTCGTGGTAGCGGAGGTCGTCGGGGTAGGTGGCTTCAGATGATCCGGGTGCCAAGGCTCAACTCCTTTTCGAACTCTGCGAACTTCTCAAGTACAGGGGCCTGGAAGCTATCCGGGCGGGGCGGCGTTTGCCGCGCACGTCGATCTCGACCTCGTTGCCGACCTCGGCGAGCTCGGAGCGGACGTAGGCCATGCCGGCGCCGAGCTCGAGCGAGGGCGCGTAGGTGCCGCTGGTCACCGCGCCGATCCGCTCGTCGCCCCGCATCACCGGGTTGCCTTCGCGCGGGATCCCCTGGCCCTCGATCTTGAAGGCGACAAGCTGTTCGGCGGTGCCCTCGGCGCGGGCGCTGGCGACCGCCTCCGAACCGATGAAGGCCGTCTCCTCCTTGCAGCACCAGCCGAGGCCGGCCTCGATCGGGTTGCGCTCGGGGGTCAGCTCGTTGCCGTGCAGCGGGTAGCAGACCTCCAGCCGCAGCGTGTCGCGAGCGCCGAGCCCGCAGGGGACGACGCCGGCTTCGAGCAGCTCGCACCAGATCGGGGTCGCGACCTCGGGATCGAGCAGCAGCTCGACCCCGTCCTCGCCGGTGTAGCCGGTGCCGCAGGCAAGCGCCGGCCGGCGGCCGATCTGGACGTGGGAGACGCGGAAGCGCGGCGGCAGCTCGATCCCGAGCGCGCGGCCGACCACCCCGCGGGCGTGCGGCCCCTGCACGGCGAGCATCGCGTAGCGGTCGGCGACGTCGCGGACGATTGCCTCGAACCCGCGGCTTTGGCGACCGAGCCACTCGAGGTCGGTCTCGTGGTTGGCGGCGTTGGTCACGATGAGGAAGCGATCGTTGCCGAGCCGGTAGGCGAAGAGATCGTCGATGACCCCACCGTCCTCGTTGCAGAGGACCGCGTACTGCGCCCCTCCGATCTGGACCTTGCCAACGTCATTCGAGAGCGCCCGCTGCAGGAACGCCAGCGCCCCCGGCCCCTCGACCTCGACCTGCCCCATATGCGAGACGTCGAACATCCCGGCATGCCGCCGCACCGCCGAATGCTCCTCACGGATCCCCTCGTAGGTGACCGGCATCTCCCAACCGGCAAAGGGGACGATCTTCGCCCCGAGCTCGACGTGCTGCTCGTAGAGCGGCGTGTGACGGAGGGCGGCGTCGATGGTCACGCCGCCCAATCTAGTGAACGGCGCGTTCCTACTCTTTGAGGAACCCGGGCACGTCGATGTCGTCGTCCGAGACCCGGAGTTTCCGGATGTCCGTGTCCTCAGCTGAGACCCGCGGACGGCTCTCGTAGCGTCGGCGAACGCGCTGCGGAGAGCGGGCGAGAAGCTCGAAGCCTTCGAAGCCGGTGGCGATGACGGTGACGCGGACCTCGTCCTTCATCGACTGGTCGACGACGGAGCCGAAGATGATGTTGGCGTTGTCGTCGGCCTCGGCCTGGACGAGCTGGGCGGCCTCGTTGACCTCGAAGAGGCCGAGGTCCTCGGGGCCGGTGATGTTCAGCAGCATCCCGGTCGCGCCTTTGATCGACTCCTCTATCAGCGGTGAGGTGATCGCCGCCTTGGCGGCGTCGAGGGCGCGGGCCTCGCCGGTCGCCGAGCCGACGCCCATCAGGGCCGAGCCGGCGTCGCGCATGATCGTCCGCACGTCGGCGAAGTCGAGGTTGATCAGGCCGGGGATCGTGATCAGGTCGGTGATGCCCTGGACGCCCTGGC
>Ga0307288_10000008_pt1 | contig 181657 bp, 202 predicted proteins | sample ER_DNA_142_FD_194469 | JGI IMG/M metagenome (GOLD analysis project Ga0307288, IMG submission 194469) | Bulk soil microbial communities from the East River watershed near Crested Butte, Colorado, United States - ER_DNA_142 | ecosystem: Environmental > Terrestrial > Soil > Floodplain | place... | reverse complement strand
AGCTGGCCGAGGTCGTCCGCAACCTCGCCATCCGCGAGATGGAAAAGGGCCTGTCCACGGGCGAGAAGCAGATGTACACCCGGGCGAAGAAGATCCTCGCCTCGGAGTTCATGTACGCGCTCGACAAGGACGAGGAGGGCGCCGAGGAATACCTCGACAGCCTCCTCGAGGAGCGGTTCGCCGCCACTGCGACCGCCTAGCAGTTCCAGTGCCGCGGTAACGGCCGTCATCGCGGCCGCCGGCTCCGGGGAGCGTCTCGGAGCCGGCGGCCCGAAGGCATTCGTGCCCGTCGCCGGGCGGCCGATGATCGAGTGGTCGATCGAGGCCTTTCGGGCCTGCGAGAGCGTCCGCTCGATCGTCGTCGCGGCGCCACCGGGGCACGATGGCGATCTCGCCGGGCAGGACCTCGGCGTCGTCGCGGGCGGGGAAACCCGGGCGCAATCGGTGGCGAACGCTCTGGAGGCGGTCAACACCGCCTACGTGGCGATCCACGACGCCGCCCGCCCGCTCTTGACGCCGGAGCTGGTCGAAGCTCTCGTCGCCGACCTCGACGCGAACGAGGACGCCGCCGGCGTAATCGCCGCCGCCCCGGTCAACGACACGATCAAGCGGGCGGGTGAGGACGCGAGACTGCATTCGAGCACCTCAGAGGTGCAGGATCATCGGCTCGCGATCGAGGCAACCCAGGATCGCTCGCGCCTGTGGCGGGCGCAGACGCCCCAGGTGTTTCGGACGCAGGCGCTGCGCGAGGCGCTCGCCGCCGCCGAGCGCCCGGAGGAGGCGACTGACGAGGCGATGCTGGTCGAGGCCGCGGGTGGGACCGTCCTCATCCATCCCGTCGCCGAGCAAAACCTGAAGGTGACGACGCCGCTCGACCTCCGCGCCGCCGAGCTGCTGCTCGCCGAACGCGCCTAACCGGCGCCTAGTCCCGCATCAGCACGAAGACCAACACCGCCGCGAAGCAGACCTGCGCGACGCCGAAGGCGGTGCCGAGGTTTTTCGCCCCGAGGAGCAGCGCGAGGACGGTGGCGGCCGCGAAGCCGAGCAGGAGGAGCGCGAGCTGACGGCTCATTCGGCGCGAAGTTTATGCTCGCTGCATGCTCACGGACTACCACCTGCACCTGCGCCCGGACGAGGAGGGGACCACATTCGAGCGCTACTTCACGGCCGAGAACGTCGAGCGTTACCTCGACGCCGCCGCGGCGGCGGGGGTCGAGGAGCTTGGCGTCTCCGAGCACGTCTACCGCTTCCGCGAGGCCCTTGACCTTTGGCAGCACCCGCTCTGGGTCGAGAACGCCGTCGACGATCTCGACGCCTACTGCGAGTTCGTCCGCGGCACGCCGCTGCGGCTCGGGATCGAGTGCGACCACGTCCCGGGCGCCGAGGAGCGGACCGCGGCGCTGCTCGAGGCCCGCGATTTCGACTACGTCGTCGGCTCGGTCCATTTCATCGGCGATGGCGACGCCGCGATCGATCACAAAGGCTTCGATGTCTGGGAGGGGGGCGGCGATCCCGACGAGGTCTGGCGCCGCTACTTCGAGATGCTCGCCGACGCCGCCCGCTCGGGCCTCTTCGACATCCTCGCCCATCCCGACCTGGTCAAGGTCTGGGGACGGGCGACGCCGCTGCCCGAGCGCGACCCGCGCGCTTTCTACGAGCCGGCGGTGGAAGCGATCGCCGAGAGCGGGATCGCGGTCGAGATCTCGACCGCCGGCATCCGCAAGCCGGTCGGCGAGCTCTATCCCTCGCGCCAGTTCGCGGAGATGTGCGTCGAGGCGGGCGCCTCCTTCGCGCTGTCCTCCGACGCCCACCTCCCCGAGCAGATCGGTTTCGAATACGACCGCGCGGTGCAGTTCATGGACGAGCTGGGGATAGGTGAGCTATGCGTCTTCGAGCAGCGCCAACGGAGCCTCGCTCCGCTGGGCAGCCGGGTCCGCTGACCGTGGTCGGCCTCGGCTATGACAGCCACCGCTTCGCGCCCGGCCGGCGGCTCGTCCTCGGCGGGGTGGAGATCGAGCACGACCAGGGGCTCGAGGGCCACTCCGACGCCGACGTCCTCACCCATGCGGTGATCGACGCCCTGCTCGGCGCCAACGGCGGCGGCGACATCGGCGAGATGTTCCCCGACGACGACCCGGCCTTCAGGGACGCCGACTCGATCGACCTCCTGCGCACCGTGGTCGGCACGATCGCCGGCCCGATCCTCAACATCGACGCCACCCTGATCTGCGAGCGGCCCCGCCTCGGCCCCTACAAGGCGGAGATGGAGCGCAACCTCGCCGACGCCACCTCCGCCCGCGTCAGCGTCAAGGCGACCAGCAACGAGGGGATGGGCTTCGTCGGCCGCGGCGAGGGGATCGCCTGCATGGCGGTGGCCAGCGTCGAATCCGAATAGTCTTCCCGCTGGGTATGGCGAACTCGCGTCTCAGCGCTGCGGCAGTCCGCGGCTCGATCTCCGACTCGATCTTCCAGACGAAGGTCCTGCGCGAGGCGGGCATTCTCGAGCCGCTGCGCCCGGATAAGGCGCTGAAGATCGGCACCACCTTCCTGCGCTGGGGCGCCTCGCCGGCGACCGGGGTCGCCACCGCGGCGATCCACCACCCGCACGAGCTGGCGATCGTCGACGAACGGGGCGCTCTCAGCTGGCAGCGGCTGCACCTGCGCTCCAACGCGCTCGCCCACTCGCTGGCGCAGATGGGGATCGGCCCCGGCGACGGCGTCGGGGTGATGTGCCGCAACCACCGCGGCTTCATCGAGACGACGCTCGCGGCGGCGAAGCTCGGCGCCAGCGCGCTCTACCTGAACACGATGTTCGCCGGCCCGCAGCTGGTCGAGGTGACCAAGCGCGAGGGACCGAAGGCCCTGGTCTACGACGAGGAGTTCGCTGGGCTGCTGGCGGGGGTCGAGCCCTCGGTGCAGCGGATCGTCGCCTGGCGCGACGGCGAGGTTTCCGAGCCGACGCTGGAGAGCCTGATCGAGGGCGGCGACGAATCGGACCGGAAGCCGCCGCCGGAGAAGCCGAAATTCGTGATCCTCACCTCCGGCACCACCGGCACCCCGAAGGGCGCTCAGCGCTCCAGCCCCGAAGGGCTGATGCCGATCGCCTCGCTGATCGACAAGATCCCCTTCCGCAGCCGGATGACGATGGTGATCGCCGCGCCGCTCTTCCACTCCTGGGGCTTCTTCCACTTCGTGATCAGCCTGCCGACCGCCTCGACCATGGTGCTGCGGCGCAAGTTCGACCCGGAGGAGACGCTGAAGGCGATCGAGCAGAGCCGCGCCGACGTGCTGGCTGCGGTGCCGGTGATGGTCCAGCGCATCCTCACCCTGCCGGACGAGGTCCTGGACAAGCACAGCCTGCCGACGCTGAAGATCACCTCGCTCTCGGGCTCGGCGCTGCCGGGTGAGCTGGCGATCGCCTGGATGGACCGCTTCGGCGACAACGTCTACAACCTCTACGGCTCGACCGAGGTGGCCTACGCGACCGTCGCCACGCCGGAGGACCTGCGGGCCGCGCCCGGCACCGCCGGCAAGCCGCCACGGGGGACCAAGATCTGCCTCTACGACGAGCAAGGCAAGCAGGTGCCGCAGGGCGAGGTCGGCCGCATCTTCGTCGGCAACGAGATGGCCTTCGAGGGCTACACCGGCGGCGGCGGCAAGGAGGTGATCGACGGCCTCTATTCGAGCGGGGACGTCGGCCACATCGACGAGAACGGGCGCCTCTTCATCGACGGCCGCGACGACGAGATGATCGTCTCCGGCGGCGAGAACGTCTTCCCGCGCGAGGTCGAGGACCTGCTCGCCGACCATGACGCGGTCGAGGAGGTGGCGGTGATCGGCGTCGAGGACGCCGAGTTCGGCCAGCGGCTGAAGGCGTTCGTCGTCACCCGCAATGGGGCGGAGGTCAGCGAAGGGGAGCTGACGGCTCACGTCAAGGCCAATCTTGCCGCTTATAAGACTCCGCGTGAGGTCGAGTTCCTCGACGAGCTGCCGCGGAATGCGACCGGGAAGGTCCTCAAGAAGGACCTTCACGCTCGCGAGAATCAGGCGTCTGCTTAGGCCGCCGGGGGAGGGTCGGCGGACAAAAGCGGGGAGTGTCCGGCGACCCTCCCCCGGCGGCCCACCCGAGCCGCCGCAAAATGCGAGCTCTTCGCCTGGAGGCTTCCGACGCCGTTAGTAGGTTGCCGGGGGATGGGTGAGCCGGTTCGGCAGCTGCAGCAGGTTGGTGAGGCGACGCGGGCTATGCGCGGCGTGGCTGATCAGGCCCTCGAGTGGGTTCGGGTCAGCGAGGAGCGCGTTGCCGCAGCGGAGAAGCGGGCCGATGAGATCAAGGGGCAGGTGAAGGAGGGGGCGCTGCTGACGCTGCGCAAGGTGAGCGCCGAGGCGCGGGAGAAGATCGCCGCCGAGCGCGCCGCGCGGACCGAGGCGGAGTCGCGGGTTGCTGCCGCTGAGGCGGCCCGGGATCGGGCTGAGCGGGGTTTCGAGGAGCTGCAGCAGCGGTCGCAGAAGGAGCGCGAGGAGATCGTCGCCAAAGCGAACCGGCTGCGGGGCGAAGCCGAGCAGGACGCCGCGAGAGCGAAGGCGAAGGCCGAGAGCGCGACCGCGGAGGCGCGGCAGGAGGCCGAGAAGACGATCGCGGAGGCGCATAAAGCCGCTGAAGAGGAGTTCAAGGTCAAGATCGAGCAGGCCCGCCAGCAGATCCAGGCCGAGGCCGACAAACGGATTGCCGCTGCCGAGCAGCGCGCCGCCGACGCCGAGCGCGAGGCGGCGCAGTCGCACGAGGCGGCGGTGCGGCTGGAGACCGAGATCGAGCGGCGGGTGATGGAGGGGACCGAGGACGTGCGGCGCGAGGCCGAGGAAAGCGTCAAGCGCCTGCTCGAAAAAGTCGAGCGCGAGGCTGAGGAGGCCGCCCGCCGCCGCGCCGAGGACCAGCTGCGGCTGGAGTCCGACCGGATCCGCGTGCAGGCGCGCAAGCGCGAGGAGCGGGTGCGGGAGGCGACCGAGGACGAGATCAAGGCCAGCGTCAGCAAGGCCCGCCGCGAGGCCGAAGCCGCCGCCGAGGAGACGGCGCCCTCCTGGCTGCGCAGCGAGTCCAAAGCATCGACCGCCGGCTACCGGACTTTTTGATCTAACCTCGCCTGCGCAATGCGCGAGGTGAGGATCAGGGACACGCTGACGGGCGAGCTACGCCCGCTTGACGGAGACGGGGAGGTCGGGATCTACGCCTGCGGCCCGACCGTCTACAGCCGCATCCACATCGGCAACGCCCGGCCCTTCGTCGTCTTCTCGCTCTTCGCCCACTTCCTCCGCAGCGAGGGCTACCGGCCGAAGCTGGTCGTCAACGTCACCGACATCAACGACAAGATCTACGTCGCCGCCCGCAGCGCCGGCAAGCCTTCGGGCGAGTTCGCCGCCGAGATGAAGCGGGCCTACTTCGAGGACACCGACCGGCTCGGCCTCGGGAGGCCGGACTCCGAGCCGCTGGCGACCGAGACCGTCGAGGGGATCGTCTCCCTGATCGAGGAGCTCGTCGACTCCGGCCACGCCTACGAGTCCGGCGGCGACGTCTACTTCCGCGTCCGCAGCTTCGGCCCATACGGCAAGCTCTCCAATCGCCGCCCCGAGGATATGGACCAGGGCGAGGACGCTGGCAGCGCGACCCTCAAGGAGGAGCGCCTCGACTTCGCCCTCTGGAAGGCCCGCAAGCCCGACGAGGACACGAGCTGGGACTCACCCTGGGGCCCGGGCCGCCCCGCCTGGCACATCGAGTGCTCGGTGATGGCCGAGCAGGAGCTGGGAGCTGCCTTCGCGATCCACGGCGGCGGCTCCGACCTCGTCTTCCCCCACCACGAGAACGAGATTGCCCAGTCCGAGGCCGCGGGCCGCCCCTTCGCCCGGGTCTGGATGCACAACGGGATGATCGAGACGAGCGACGCCAAGATGTCCAAATCCGAGGGCAACATCTTCCAGCTCTCGGAGGCGCTCGATCGCTACGGCAGGGAGGCCGTCGTCGCGTACCTGATCTCTGGGCATTACCGGCAGCCCCTTGCTTTTGGGGAGGAGCAGATGGAGGAAGCGGTTGCCAGGGTCGAGAGGTTGCGGAACTTCTTTCGGGACAAGGCGCTGGGAGCGCCGGTGGGGGGGTCGGCGCGGCTTGAGGCGTTCAGGGCTGCGCTTGCCGACGACTTCAATACGCCCCGGGCTCTCGCTGAGGTGTTCGAGCTGGTTGGGGAAGCCAATCGCGGTGAGGTTGACGGGGGAGAGGCGGCTGGGGTGGTTGCGGAGATGCTCGACCTGATCGGCCTCAGCACCCTTGCTCAGCCGGATGAGGGCGCTGAGGCCGACCCCGAAGCTCGGCAGCTGATGGAGGAACGGGAGGATGCGCGCGCGGCGAAGGACTTCGCTCGTGCCGATGAGCTGCGGGATCGGCTGGCCGGGTTGGGGTGGGAGGTTCGAGACTCTGCTGACGGGCCGAGCCTCGTGCCAAAAGCCTGATGGCTAATCAGTTCATCTACGGCCGGCGCCCGGTCGCCGAGGCCGAGCGGGGGAGACGGCGGGTGCATCGGATTTGGAAAGCCCCTGACACCTCGGCCGAGGAGTTGGAGCGCCTCTGCGGCTCGCCGGACCACCAAGGCGTCGTCGCCGAGGTGGATCCGTACCCCTACGGCGACGCAAGGGGCATGCTCCGCGGGGGAGCCCTCCTCGTGGCCCTAGATCAAGTCCAGGACCCGCGCAACCTTGGGGCCGTCTGCCGCTCGGCCGAGTTCGCCGGCGCCGCCGGCGTGGTGATCCCCGAGCGCCGAGCCGCGGCGATCACCCCGGCCACCTGCAAGGCCTCCGCCGGAGCCGTCGAGCACATAGAAGTTGCCCACGTCCGCAACCTCGCCGACTGGCTCTCCGAAGCAAAGGAGCAGGGCTTCTGGATCTGGGGAGCCGACGCCGAAGCCAATCAGCATCCCTGGTCCACCGACCTAACCGGCCCAACCGTCCTGGTGCTTGGAGGGGAGGGCAAAGGTTTGCGGCCTAGAGTCGCGGACAGCTGCGACGGTCTTATCGCGTTGCCCCAGCGGGGCGAGGTGGAGTCGCTGAACGTCTCAGCAGCTGCCACCGCCCTGCTGTTCGAGGCCCTCCGCCAGCGCTCCTAGCTGCTTGAAGCGGTGGCGCCCAAACCCCTGCTCCTGCAACCAAATCTGCAAAACCGCAAATTGGGGGTTGACAGAACATCGCAAACCAGTAAGAGTGCCCCTTGCAAATAAGGGTGAACCTCAACTTGAGGCTCACTTCGTAGAGGCGCCTGCCAGGGGAGGTAAGCGGCGCCACGACCCTTCAATAAGGAGAAGGATCTGTGGCTCTATCTACGCCCACGCAGGAATCGCCGCTCCCGGTCGCCCAGGGCACCCCGCGTGTCCCAGTCTCTAACCCTCAAGCTGAGCTTGATGATCACTATCTGGTCGCCCTGGCCAAGGATGGCCGGACCGACGCCTACGACATGATCGTCAAGCGCTACCGCGGCTTCGTCCGCCTCAAGGCCTCGTCGTACTTCCTCCTCGGGGGAGAGTCCGACGACCTGATCCAGGAGGGCCTGCTCGGCCTCTACAAGGCGATCCGCGACTACCGCACGGATCGCGAGTCGAGCTTCCGCAACTTCGCCGAGCTCTGCATCACCCGCCAAATCATCACCGCGGTTAAGACCGCGACCCGCAACAAGCACACGCCGCTCAACCAGTACGTCTCCTTCAGCCAGACGCCTGCGGCCGCCGGCGACTCGGAAACGACGCTGGACGAGATCCTGCCGGGGCCGAGCGTTCACGACCCGGTCAACCAGGTGATCGCCTCCGAAGAGCTGGAGAGCCTCGTCTCCTGTCTCTCGGGCGTCTCCGGGGTCCTTTCCGACCTCGAGAGCCGGGTTCTCTCGCTCTACCTCGACGGCCACTCCTACGAGCTGATCGCCGAGCGCCTCGAGTGCGACACCAAGACCGTTGACAACGCCCTGCAGCGGGTGAAGCGCAAGGTGGGTTCCCACCTCGCCTCGCGCGAGGTGCCGCTCTAGGACCGCATTGCCTGCGGCAGATCGGCGATCACGTACCCGAGCAGTTCCTGCCCGTGGGCCGAGGCGACGGCGATGTCGTCGGCCTTGACTCGGACCCGGTGCAGCGACTGCATCCGCAGGACGTCGCCGTCGCAGCGGTGGTTGGGGAAGATCCCCGAGTAGGAGACGCCTAAGCGCTCGAGGTGGTCGGCGACGAGGGCGGTCGCCGGCCGCTCCAGGGGCAGGTCGATGTAGATCGCGTCGAGCTTCGCGTGGTGGAAGAGGTGGTGGCGCTCGGCGCCGATCGCCTCCTCGAGGTCGGCGCCGGGGGTGTGGACGGTGATCAGCGCCAGGTTGTGGTCGCCGTCGATCTCGACGTGGAACTCGCTGCGTTGGGCCAGCTCGCACTCCGGAGGCGGATCGGCGATCTCCCCGCGAAGCTCGCAGAGCTCGAGGGTCTGGGTGACGATCTCGCGGTGGCGCGCAGGCGCGTAGACCGGCCGCTCGTGCCCGTCGTTCAGCTTCGTGTAGAAGAGCGCCGCCGACTGGCGCCCGCGCCGCCCCTCGGCGGCGTCGTTGCTGACGCTGGCGGGAATCCAACCGAGCAGGAAGCCGGTCTCGTGGGCGCCGAGATCGATATTCGCTTTCTGGCTGTAGGGGTGGGCGGCGGTCGCCTCGCTGTACATCCCGGCCAGTCCGCGCTCCCGCGCCCAGTCCATCAGCCACTTCTTCGCGCGGGTGAAGAGGTGCTGCCCCCGAGCCGCCGGCAGCGTCACCGCCTGCCCTGAATGGGCGACCGCGTCACCCGCCGCCGCCAGGCTCATCCCCATGTGGCAAAGCAGCTCACCTGCGGGGGTTTCGGCGACGCAGGAGACGTAGGTGCCGGCGGCGATCCGGCGCCCGACCTCCTCCGGGTCGTATACCCACCGCACGTCATAACTTTGACCATAAGCGGCCTCGATCGCGCTCGTCAGCACGGTACCCTCGTCGGACCCCAAGAACCTGAACGTCACGTCCATTACGGACATCATCGCCACCACGCCCGCCTAGCTCAACCTGGGAGAGCACCTCATTTGTAATGAGGAGGTTGCCGGTTCGATTCCGGCGGCGGGCTTCCACTTCTCCATCCCAACCGCAACTTTCTCTTTAGTGGGCGTTTAGCCAGCCAAAGCATCCAAGTGCTGCAGGCAGGGCAGCAACCAACTAAGGAGGCAACAGTGCGGCAACAGCAGGGGAGTGAAGCGTCGGATCGAGGGCCGTCACGCCGGTTGGTGATGGTGGTCGCGGCCGTCGCCGCCGTCTTTCTGGCATTCGCCGGGTCGGCGCAGGCATCGGTCATCAGCGTCGGCAGCGTGCTGCCCGAAAAATTCGAATCGACCAAATTCGAACGGGTGCAGACGCTCTTCAACACGGCGCTGCCTGAGGCCGGCGCCACCTTGGCCTCGCCTGTGACGGGCGCGATCGTGCGCTGGCGGATCCAGGGCGCGGAAGGCGGCCCGTTCTACCTGCGGGTTCTTCGCCCGAACGGGAAAGGCGCTTACGAAGCCGCCGGCAAGAGCGGCCCGGAGAGCCCGACCAGCACGGGCCTTCAGACCTTTCAGACGAACCTGAAGATCCAGGCCGGTGACCTGATTGGGATCGATCCCACCGATGGTGAAAAAGACAAAATCGGCGTCGCCGAAGTTTCCGGCGCCGGCTTCGCCTCGATCTTCCCGACTCCGTTCGAAGGCTCGGTCGTGGCCCCGAGCGGGACGGTCGGCGGCAAGGAGATCGAGCTTGCCGCGGAAATTCAGCCGCAGCCGGAAGTCACCCTGGTCTCGCCGCCGTTCGGCCCGGTCACCGGTGGCACGGTCGTCACCATCACCGGCAAGAACTTCACTCAGGCGAGCGAAGTGAAATTCGGCACCACGCCGGCGGCGAGCTTCACCGTCGACTCCGACACCGAAATCACCGCGACCACCCCGAAAGCGCTGCGTCCGGGACAGGTCGACCTGGCGGTGACCACTTTCGCCGGCACCAACCCGAACACGCACTTCGACGACTACGTCTACACGGCGTGCGTCGTGCCGCGGGTCAAGAACCGGACGCTGAAGGTGGCAAAGGCGATGCTGCGCCGCGCCGGTTGCAAGCTCGGCCATGTGAAGAAAGTGAATGCGCCGAAGCCGAAGAAAGTCGGCAAGGTGCTGAAGCAGACCCCCAACCCGGGCCAGGTGCTGGCGCCCGGCGCGCGGGTCCGCATCCAGCTCGGTCGTTAGGTGGACGCGGGGCGGGGGTGCGCTCCCGCCCCGTTTTTTTTGAGGTTTTCCGCCGGTCCGGGTGTAGGCTCGATGCCAGGCAGGGTCACTCGGAAAAGGAGGCCCTGATGGCCGCGGAAGTGAAGAATTTCGACTCGCCTGACGAAACGCGGGCGTTTGAAGGCAAGGGCGGGGCAAAGGTGGTGGAACTGGCGGGTCATACCGTCGGTTACGGCACCTTCGAGCCTGGCTGGAAATGGTCTGAGAACGTGAAGCCGATCGCGGGCACCGACTCATGTCAGGTGGCTCACTTCGGCTACGTCCTCTCCGGCAGCATGCGCGTCTTTATGGACGACGGGCAGGAGATCGAGATCAACCCCGGCGACGTCGTCGCGATCCCACCCGGTCACGATGCCGAGGTGACGGGCTCAGAGGCCTGCGTGATGGTCGACTTCGGCGAGATCGGGGACTACGCCAAACGCTGAGGGCGCTCCTCGCCGCTTAAGAGGGAGGATCGCCGCCGAGCAGCCGCGTCTTCTCGGCGGCGAACTCCTCTTCGGTGAGGAGGCCCTTGTCGCGCAACTCCCCGAGCTTTTCCAGGCGCTGCAGGCGGGCGTCCTCCGCGGCGACCGGCATCGTCGTCGTTGGCGCCTCGGCGGGGGGCGGGCTCTCCGCCGCGTCCCGGTCGCCCGCTCCCGGCCGGCGCACCTCTGGCAGGCGCAGCTTCGAGGCCTGCTCGCCGACGCGCTCGGGGATGTTGGCGTCCTTGACCGCGGTGACGACTTTGTCGCGGGTGCGGCCGAAGACGTCCCCGTAGGTCGCCTCGGGGAATTCCTCGGCAGTCTGTTTGCGCAGCTCGCGAATCCCGAAGGCGGCCATGGCGGCGACGATCAGCGTCGTCAGGAAGGCGCGCAGGCCCTGGGTCGGCCCGGTGAGGAAGTAAAGGCAGACGAGAATCGCGAGCCCGGTGTAGACGTAGGCGACGTGCAGCCGCAGGGAGGGGGCGATGTAGCGGCGGGCGGTGCGCGCGCCGGGGGTCGGCGAGGCGAGCCAGCCGGCGGCGGCGAAGAGGGCGCCGACGACGATCACCGTCACCGCGATGCTGACCATCAGCGAGGTGCCGATACCCCAGGCCGCTTCGGCCGCCGGCTTCACGTTCTCGGTCCGGACCAGGTTGTCGACGACGATGCCGCCGGCGATGTGGCGGGCGACGACGACGGCGAAGCCGGCGGCGATCAGGCCGATGCCGCTGAGCAGGACCGTCACCCAGCGGCCGCCGCGGGAGAGGTAGATCGCGGCGGCGAAGGCGGCGAAGGTGAGGATCGAGAGCAGCAGCGCCAACCCTTTGACCGCGACGGCGATGTTCTGCGCCGTCTTCAGCTGGTCGGACCTGAGGATCTTGATCTGGGCGGCGTCGGGAGGCAGCTTTTTCGCCAGGTCTTCGCCGATCCCGACCTGGTCGGCGAGGTTGGTGAGCAGGCTGCCGAGGTTGAGGGTGACTTCCCCGTTTTCGGTTTCCACCGCTTCTTTCTTGTTTTCCAGCACCGCCAGCAGCTGTTCGTGGGCGGTCCGGTTCGACTCTTCCCACAGTTCCTGGGCAGTCGAGGTTTCAAGCGCCTTTTCGGCGCCCTGCCCTGCGACTTGGCGCAGTCCCCCGGCTGCCGGGCCGGCCAGTTCGGCGGCGTCGCCGGGGAGGATGTCTTCGAGTTCCTTGCGGACGTCGACGTTTTCGTAGAGCTGTTCGACCAGGTAATCGCTGAGCGCGGAGCGGATCGTCTTGTCGTGCAGGAGGCGGCCGCTGGTCGAGACCCAGTCGTCGGTGTTGAGCGCCTGGCGCTCGGTCCAGATCGCGAAGACGCTGAGGAATGCGAGGACGGAGCCGAGGATCACGAGCCCTCTGACCGTCCGTCGGCGTCCGCGGCTCATAGCCGGATGGTATACGTGAGCAATGAAGCTAGAGGGAATTCACCACATCACGGCGATCACCGAGAACGCCCAGCGCAACGTCGACTTCTACGCCGGCGTCTTGGGACTGAGGCTGGTCAAGAAAACCGTCAACCAGGACAACCCGACCGTCTACCACCTCTTCTTCGCCGACGAGGGCGGGGATCCCGGGTCGGACCTGACCTTCTTCGAGTACCCCGGCGCCCCGCAGGGACGGGCCGGCGCCGGCATGGTGCATCGGGTCGTCTGGCGGGTGGCGTCCGAGGACGCCTTCGGCTTCTGGGAGGAGCGGCTGCGCGCCAACGGCACCGAGTCGCGCCGCGAGGGGGAGGGCCTGATCTTCTCCGACCCGGAGGGGCTTGACCACGAGCTGCTCGTCGTCGACGTCCCCGACGCGCCGCTGATCGCCGACCACCCGGAGATCCCCTCCGAGCTGGCGCTGCAGGGCTTCCACGCGGTGCGCGCCTACGCGGTCTCGCCGGAGGCGAGCAGCGGCTTGCTCGAGGCGCTCGAGTTCGAGCAGGCGGACGGCGTTTGGGAGGCGCGCGGTGAGAAGCGCGGCGGCCTCTACATCTTCGACGAGCCGCCGAGCGAGCGCGGGCTGCAGGGCGCCGGCAGCGTCCACCACGTCGCCTGGGCCTCAACCCCGGAGGAGCTGCTCGACTGGCGCGAGAAGGCGCTCGCGGGTGGGGCGCAGCCGACTACGGAGATCGACCGCTTCTACTTCCGCTCGGTCTACTTCCGCGAGCCCAGCGGGGTGCTGTTCGAGATCGCCACGCTCGGCCCCGGTTTCACCGTCGACGAGCCGCTCGAGCACCTCGGCGAGAAGCTCTCGCTGCCGCCGGATTTCGAGCACCTGCGCGACGAGGTCGAACCGCGCCTGCGGCCGGTCGAGAACCCGCGGGTCGCCTCACAGGGTTGATCGCCGACTTCGTTTGGCGGGACGCCGGGCGCACCATCGTCTTCCGGCGCGGTGGGGTTGGCGCGGCGGTCGATGTTTTGCGGGATCAGGGGGTTGAGGAGTTCGAGCTGCTGAGCACGCAGCGGGCGCTGGCAGGGGCGCCGGCGCCGGAGGGGGCGACCTCGCTGGTCCAGGCAGTGAGCGGGGTTCACGAGGTGGCGAGCGGTCAGGTCCCGGCCGCCGCCGCGGCGCTGCTGGACGCGCTCTCGCCCCCTCACGAAACAAGTAAGGGGGCGAGAGCGCGTCCCCTGGTTGCGCTGGGCGGCGGCCGGGTCGTTGACGTAGCGAAGGCGGTGGCGTCGGTCTCGGATGCGGAGGTGGTCGCGATCCCGACGACGATGTCCGGGGCGGAGATGACCGGCTCCCACCGGCTGCCGGCGGGGGCCGAGGATCGGGTGCGCGGATTTGTGCGGCCGAGCCTGGTGATCGCCGATCCGGAGGCGATGACGAGCCAACCGGAGGAGGAGTTGCGGGCGAGCTCGATGAACGCGCTGGCGCACGGGGCGGACACGCTATATCTGCCGCTGTCGAATCCGGTGTCGGAGATGACGGCGCTGCGGGGGGCGGGGTTGATCGCGACGGCGCTGGACGAAGTGCGGGAGGGGCGAGACCGGTCTGCGCTCGCCCTCGGCTCGGTCCTCTGCGGCTACGCGATTGACTCCGCCGGGATGGGCCTGCACCACCTCGTCTGCCAGACCTTGGTGCGCCTTTGCGGAACGCCGCACGCGGAGACGAACGCGGCGATTCTGCCGCATGCGGTGGAGCTGCTGGCGGCCCGGGCGCCGGAGCCTTACGAGCGGCTGGCGGGCGCGCTCGGGACCCAGCCGGCAAGGCTCCCGCAGCGGATCGGAGAGCTCGGCCGTCCGCCGCGCCTCAGCGAGGTCGGCGGTGACGCTTCGAAGCTAGACGACGCGATCAAGGCCATGCTCCAGCGTCCGGAGCTCCAGCGCGTTCCGAGGCCGCCGGATGGGGCGGAGCTGCGGGAGCTGGTGGAGCGCGCCTGGTAGGCGGTTAGCGCCCCCGTGTGAAGTAGTTGCCTCTCCTTTTTCTTTTATCTATCTCCCAAGAGCAACCGTCGAAGATCAGAGGCGATGGCCTCTGGTTCGTCGTCGAGCTGATTCCAGGTGAGGCGGGTGACCGTGTATCCGGCGGCGGTGAGCCTCCGGTCTCGCTCCCGGTCGTCGCGGAAGGCCGAGCGAGAGCTGTGGCCCTCCCAGCCGTCGAGCTCGACGATGCGGTCGGTGCCGGGCCAGTGGCAATCGACCCGATAGCGCTTGGGGCCGAGGAGGATCCAGTCGTTGAAGCGGGGTAGGGGCAGGCGGTGCCGGCGGAGGAAGGGTGCGAAGCGTTCCTCGAGCGGGGAGGCCTTCCGACCGACCGGCTCTTCCTGCAGGCGCTGCAAGGCGAAGCGGACTTTCCGAGAGCCCCGTTTGCCTGGGTAGCGCTCCAGGAGGTCCGGGAGCGAAAGCCGATCCCAGCGGTTCAGGTATTCGGCCTCCTTGATCATCGAGACCACTGCATCGACATCCTCGGAGGCAGCGAGGTCGAAGATCGTCCGGTGCGCCGAGGTCACCGGTACCCCTTCATGCATCGTCCGCTCATCGGGCGGCATGATTGAGAAGTGCCTGCGGATCCGTTTCGTCGAGGTGCTCTTGTGCGGCACCGTCACGTGGATCACCCCGCCCGAATAGCCGCGGATGCCCCATAACGCCGCAGCCGTCTGGTGACTGAGGAGCGCTTCGGGTCCGGACGCGAGCACGGCAGCCATCCAGTGGCCGTGGCGCGAGAGCAGTTGGTGACCGACCGAATAGACGCCCGCCTGCACCCGATGAAGCCGACCGGAGCGGATCCGCTTGTCGATCGCGCTCTCACTCCAGCTCCTCTTCGCAAGCTGATCCCGTCCCACGAGCCCGTGCTGATGCTGCGCGAGCATGGCGAGATCCCGGTCGTCATCGCGAGTCCGTGAAAACCGTTCTTGAGGGACGTTTTTCACGGACTCGTGGGGCACCCCTGGAGCCTGCCGGGCTAAAGCGCGCGGGTGGCGCGCACGTTGGAAATTTCCTAGAACGGCTTTGTGCCGTAACCGTGCTGTTCTCACCGTGTAGCGCTACGCGTGACCCCTGAGCCTTTGAGCGCGGAGCGGCTGGCCGCCTACCACGCCTATACGCGCAAGCACAGCGTCAACTGGCCGATGTACCACGTGGCGCGGGCGCTGCTGGTGCCGTTCTTCCTCGTCTACTTCCGGCTGGCGCGGCTGGGGCGGGACTACGGCAAGGCGAAGGGCGGGGTGATCGTCGCCGCGAACCACCGCAGCTTCCTGGACCCGTTCGTGGTCGGGGCCTGCTTGCCCTGGCGGCGGCCGGTGAACTACATGGCCAAGGTCGAGCTGTTCGAGAAGCGCTGGCAGGGGTGGGTGCTCTCGCGCCTCGGTGCCTTTCCGGTGCGGCGCGGCGAGTCCGACGAGGAGGCGATGCTGACCGCGCGGATGATCGCCGAACGCGGCGGCGCTGTCTGCATCTTCCCGGAGGGGACGCGGATCCGGCGCGGCACGCTCGCCAACCCGAAGCGCGGGGTAGGCCGGCTCGCCCTGCAGACCGGGGCGGTGGTGATCCCGACCGCGGTGCTCGGCACCGAACACGTCCGCCGCGGCTGGCGCATCCGGCCGCGCAAGTGCAAGGTGCGGCTCGGCCCGCCGATGACCTTTCCCCGCGCTGAGGAGCCGTCGCCGGCGCTGGCGGAAACGGTGACGGCGCGGATCTGGCCCAACGTGCTGCTGCAGTGGGAAGACCTTGGCGGGCTGCCGCCGATGCGCCGCGCCGCGGTGATCGGCGCCGGCAGCTGGGGGACGGCGGTCGCGGTCCTTCTTGCCCGCGGTGGCCTCGAGGTGCAGCTTGGGGCGCGGACGCCGGAGCGGGCCGAGGAGCTGATCGCCGACGGTGAGAACAAGCGCTATCTGCCCGGGGTGCCGCTGCCGGAGGCGATCGACGTCAGGCCGGCCTCCTCGATCGAGCTCGCCGGCCTCGACCTGATCTGCCTCGCGATCCCCTCCGCCCAGCTTCCCCAGGCGGTGGGCGCGATCGCCGACCGCGTCGGCTCGCGCAGCGCCGTGCTGATGCTGACCAAGGGCCTGATCGCCCCGCAGGGCCAGCTCCCCTCCGACTACGTCGGCGAGCGGGTGCGGGCGCGGGGAATCGCCTGCCTCGGCGGCCCCGCCCACGCGCGCGAGGCGGTCTCGGGATCGGCGGCGCTCGTCCTCGGCTCCAAGGACGAGGAGCTGCGCGCCCAGGTCGGCGAGGTCTTCCACCGGGCCGGGCTCGTCTGCGAGCGCTCCCACGACGTCACCGGGGTCGAGACGGCCGGGGCGGCGAAGAACGCCGCCGCCCTCGCGGCCGCGGCCGCCGAGCCGCACGGCCTGAACGCGGCCGGGATCGCGGTCGCCGCGATCTGGCGCGAGTGCATCGACCACGCCCTGCGCCATGGTGCCGAGCTCGACACCTTCGCCGGCCTCGCCGGGGTCGGCGACCTCACCGCGACGATCATGGCCCCCACCGGCCGCAACCGCCGCGCCGGCGAGCTGCTTGGAACCGGCACGCCGGCGAGGGAGATCCCGGGCAAGATCGGCCAGGCGTCAGAGGGCCTGGACACGGTGCCGCTGCTGGCCGAGACGGTCGCCGCCTCGGGAGTCGAGGCCACCGCGCTCTCCGGCCTTGCTGCGCTGATCCGCGGCGAGTGCGACCCCGAGGAATGGATTGCGACCTTGCGCGCGGTCGAGCGCGAGAGGCGAGCGGCCTGATGAGGGCAGGCGCGCGGATAGGCTTGCCTGGTGAGCGGCCCCGAGGAGAACGTCGAGCCGGCCGAGCTGGCTCCGGCGGCCAAGGCCGAGCTCGACCGCGCCTTCGAGGACTTCTACCGCGCCCACCTGCGCGACGTCTACTCCTACGCCTACTACCGGGTCGGCAACCATCACGACGCCGAGGACCTGACCGAGCAGGCCTTCCTCCAGGCCTACCGGCACTTCGGCCGGGCGCGGCGCGAGTCCGACGGGCGGCCGCTGCGGCCGTGGGTGATCCGGATCGCCCACAACCTCGCCTCCAACTACTACCGCGACCGCTCGCGGCGCCCGCAGACGCCGCTGGAGAACGCCGACCCGATCGCCACCCGCCACGACACCGAGGCGATCGCCGAGGGGCGCGAGGAGCTGCGGCAGGTGATGGCGCACCTGGAGCATCTCTCCGACGACCGGCGCGAGGCGCTGATCATGCGTTTCGCCCTCGGCATGGACAACCGCGAGATCGCCCGGGCGCTGGGGCGCTCCGACGGCGCCACCAAGGTGCTGATCCACCGGGCGATCAAGCAGCTGCAGGAGGAGATGGAAGATGAGAGACCCAAGTGAGACGCTGAGCGGGTCGACCTGGGACGTGGAGGCGCTGCTGACCGACGCGCTGCGCCCGATCGAGCCGCCCGAGCGGCTCTCGAGCCGCTTCGAGGACACCCTTGCGGCGATCACCCAGGCCGCCGCCGAGGAGCTCTCCGACTGGGCCGAGGAGCTCTCCGAGGAAGAGCTGCGGGCGCTGCGGGACCCGCGCAACTGGGTGCGGCCGGTCGTCGCGGTCGGCGCCGGCGGTGTCGCCACCGGCGCCCTGGTGCTGATCGAGATGCGCCGCCGCAGCCGCCAGGGCGGCGAGCGCGGGCTACGCGCGGTTGCGAGCGGCCTTCGCTCGCGGCTCTGAGCGCGGCTTCTCCCTGGGGGTTCCGGCCGCGGCGGCGAGGCCGAGGACGCCGATCGTCAGCTGCAGCCACTCGGTGCCGAGGCCGAAGATCCCCAGCAGCGTGTAGAGCAGGCCGAGCGCCAGGGAGTACCCGCGCGAGGCGACCCCGGCCACCAGCACCCCGATCGCGCCCGTGAAGACGTAGAGCAGGTTGAACCAGGCGTTGACGTCGATCGCGCCGAGGGCGGGCTGGACATCGTCGAGCGCCGCGAAGGAGGCGTCGTAGAAGAAGCCGACGATGCCGAGGACGAGGAGGAGCGCGCCGGCGGCGCTGGCGTAGAGGCGGGCAGGGCTCGGGGGCTCCATCGGGCGCGATTGTAGGCTCCGCTATCCGATGGCCGAGGTCGAGACCCAAACCTGTTACCGCCACCCCGACCGCGAGACCCGCGTCTCCTGCTCCTCCTGCGGGCGGCCGATCTGCCCCGAGTGCATGACGCCGACCCCGGTCGGGATGCGCTGCCCCGAGTGCGCGAGCCAGCGGACGCGGGTGGTGCGAAACCCGACCGGCACGCCGGGCCAGGCCAGCGCCTTCCCGGCGACGATCGCCCTGATCGCGATCAACGTGGTCGTCTACCTGATCGAGATCGCAGGCGGAGGCGGCGGGCTCAACAACCCGAGCGGAAGGATCGTCGAAAACTTCGGGCTCTACGGCCCCTTCGTCCACGAAGGGGAGGTGTACCGGCTGGTGACCTCCGGCTTCCTCCACGCCAGCCTCTTCCACATCGGCTTCAACATGCTCCTGCTCTTCTTCCTCGGCCGGCTGCTGGAGCCGGCGCTTGGCACGACGCGCTTCCTCGTCCTCTACTTCGCCTCGCTGTTGGCGGGCTCTCTCGGCGCCTTGATCCTCGAGCCGAACTCGCTCGGAATCGGCGCCTCGGGGGCGATCTTCGGCCTCGCCGGGGCCACCTTCGTGATCGCCCGCGGCCGCGGAATGGAGGCGCTGGCCGGACAGATCGGCTTCCTCATCGTCTTCAACCTGATCTTCAGCTTCTCCGCTCGGAACGTCAGCATCGGCGCCCACTTCGGCGGCCTGATCGGCGGCGTCATCTGCGCGCTTGCGATCGTCGCCGGCGAGAAAGGGATGCTCGGACCCAATCGGCGCCCGTTGGAGATCGCGGCGATGGTCGTGGTTGCCGTCGTCGCGGTGGTTGGCTCCCTGGCTGTCGCCTAATCCCGCGCCGGCCGCGGCACCGGCGCCCGCAGCGCCATGAACTCCACGGTCCCCGGCGGGTCGAGGAGGTCGGGATGGAGGATGTGGCCGAGCAGCTCGACCCCGTCGACGAGCCGTGGGCCGGGGTCGCAGAAGAGGGTTCCGTCGAGGGCGTAACACCGCGCCGCTCCCAGCGCGGCGATCTGCTCCCAGTGCTCCATGGCCTGGGCCCGCACGTCCTCCAGCGGCACTTCCGGCATCACCACGACCACGTTTGGGCGCAGGCTTTCGAGCTCGCCCCAGCTGACCTTTGGCGGCGTCAGTCCGGGATCGCCGGCGACGTCCTCTCCACCCGCGATCGAGATCATCTCCGGGATCCAGAAGCCGGCCACCCGGGGCGGGTCGAGCCGCTGCAAGGCGATCACCCGTGGCGAGCCGGTTCCGGCGACCGCTGCCCGCACTGTCGCCAGCCGCCCCTCGAGCTCGCCGCGCAGCTCGTGCGCGTGCTCTTCCATGCCTGTCGCCTCGCCCAGGTGCACGACCTCTTCGAGCATCTCGCTGAGCGTTGCGATACGCATGGTGCAGTCAATATCCCACCTGGGGCCGCATAGTTGCGGCGGATCGGCTAGACGTATAGCTATATTCAGATTGCCGCATGGCCGAGGACGTCCCAGCCCGAAGTTTCGGGCCGCATAACCGATGAGCGTCCTGCTGCTCGTCCTTCTGCTGCTGCTGATCGCGATCAACGGCTTCTTCGTCGCGGCCGAGTTCGCCCTCGTGCGCAGCCGCCGCGGCAAACTCGAACAGGCTGCTGAGGAGGGCGAGGCCGGCGCCGAGGCCGTGGTCGAGCAGCTCGATCGCATCGACGAATCGCTCTCGGCCTGCCAGATCGGCGTCACCATCGCCTCGATCGGGATCGGCTTTCTCGGCGAGCCCGCGGTGGCGAAGCTCCTGGAGCCCGCCTTCGGCAACCTCTCGCACGGGGCCGCCGCCGCGCTCTCCCTGGCAATCGCCTTCACCTTCGTCACCGCCGTCCACATCTCGATCGGCGAGCAGGTGCCGAAGATGCTGGCGATCGCCAACGCCGAGAAGACCGCCCGCCGAGTCTCCCGCCCGCTTGGCTGGTTCGCGGTCGCGACGACGCCGGTGACCAAGGCGCTGAGCTGGGTCTCCAACGGCGTCGTCCGCCTCTTCGGCGTCGACCCGAAAGACCTCGAAGAGCACCACACCTCCGAGGACCTGAAGCAGATCATCGACAGCTCGCGGATGGGGGGGACGCTCGACCCCGGCGAGGCGGGAATGCTCGGCGGCGTCTTCCACCTGCACGAGCAGGAGGCGCGCGAGGTGATGACGCCGATCCCGGCGGTGATCACCGTCAACTCCTCGGAGTCAGTCGAGGCGGCGCTGCGGCGCTGCGTCACCTCCGGCCACACGCGCTTGGTCGTGATCGAGGACGACAACCGCGACCGGGTCAAGGGGATCGTCCACAACAACAGCCTCGCTCGGCTCTACATGAGCGACGGGCCCGAGGCATCGCTCGACACCGTCGTCCGCGACGCCCTGATCGTCCCCGAGACCCGCCCGCTCGACGACCTCCTGCACGACCTCCAGGTCCAGCGCACCTCGCTTTCGGTCGTCGTCGACGAGTACGGGCGCACGGTCGGAATCGTCACCGTCGAGGACATCCTCGAGGAGGTGGTGGGGGAGATCGAGGACGAGACCGACCCCCGTGCCGCCGCCGTGCGCAAGCTGACCAACGGCGACTGGTTCGTTCGCGGCCACGTCTCGCTCGGCGACCTCGCCGACGCCGGGATCGAGCTGCCGGCGGACAGCGACACCTACAACTCGGTCGGCGGCTACGTCTTCGGCGAGCTCGGCCGGCTGCCGAAACGCGGCGACTCGGTCCGCGTCGACGGCTACACGATCCGGGTCGAGGCGGTGCGCGAGAACCGGATCGAGGCGGTGCGGATCAGCGGCGGTTCCGTCCGTCCCGCCGCCTAACTTCTTCGGGCAACCTGCGTTCCCCCCACCGCTGGAGGTACCCGATGTGGGTTGTAAAGCTCACGGATAAGCAGCTCGAGGTCCTGCGGGCGCTGCTGCGATCCGAAGAACATCTAGGGCCGGCGCTGAAAGGCGCTGTGGAGGCTTTAGACCTTGCCCGCTGGGACGAGCTGCCCGACGCGGAGCTCCCCTGGGGTGAGATCGAGATCGTCGCCCGCCGTCAGGGCATCAGCGAGGCCGACGTGATCTGGGACCTTTCGGGCAAGCACAGCTGCGGCTAGATCAAGCAGTTCAAGGAACTCGCGCTGACGCGCTCACACCCCGCCTGCGGCGGGGGTCGCGTGGTGCTCTGCACGCGAGCGACCGAGGACGCCGAAATGCGCCGGTCTAGTCGTAGCTGTAGAAACCGGCGCCGCTCTTGCGGCCTAATTTGCCTTCCTCGACCATCTGCACGACCAGCGGCGGCGGGTCGTGGGTGGGCTCGTTCGATTCGGCGTAGAGGGCGTCGCCGATCGCTTTCGAGACGTCCATGCCGACGAAATCGAGCAGCGCCAGCGGCCCCATCGGGTGGCCGGCGCCGAGCTTCATGCAGGTGTCGACGGCGCCGGGCTCCATCCCGGTCCGTTCGACCATGCGGGCGGCGTCGAACAGGTAGGGGAAGAGCAGGCGGTTGACGACGAAGCCGGCTTCGTCGGGAACCTCGACCGCGGTCTTGCCGAGAGCGGCGCACCAGGCGAGCGCCTTCTCCCGCGCGGCGGCGGCGCCGTCGGGAATGCAGACCTCGACCAAGGCCATCCGCGGCACCGGGTTGAAGACGTGGAAGCCGAAGATCTTCTCGGTGCCCGCCGCTTGCGCGATCTCGGCGATGCTGAGCGACGAGGTCGTGGTTGCGAGGTCGGCGTTGGGGCAGGCCTCGGCGATCCGGCTGAGCAGCTCGCCCTTCGGCGCCACCTCCTCGACGATCGCCTCGACGACGACGTCGCAGTCGGCGAGGTCGGTGGGGTCGGTCGTCACCCGCAGGCGGGAGGGATCGCCCCCCTCGAGCTTGGCGCAAGCGGCGACGACTTTCTCCTCGGCGCGCCAGGCCGAAGCCTCGCTGCGGGCGAGCAGGATCGTGTCCGCGGTCGTGGTCGAGACCGCGGCAAGGCCGGTGGCGATCGCCCCGCTGCCCGCGATCCCCGGACTCGTGTACCCCTGATTAGCGCTCATTGGCCGGGGCTTCTATCACGCATCAACGCCCCGGTGACTTGAGACCTCAACCTTGGCTGACTGACCAGTCAATCGGCTACCCTGGAAGGAGAGGCGCAGCGGTTGCGCCGTCGATCTTGATCAGGAACGGAGGCTGGCGATGGACAACGGCAACGGCAGGTTCGGAGGGCGCGAGGTCGTCATCGTCGAGGCGGTGCGGACGCCGATCGGGCGCGGCCATCCGGAGAAGGGCTACTACAAGGACCTCCATCCCTCCAATCTCCTCGCCCGCACCTACAAGGAGCTGATCGACCGCGCCGGGATCGACCCGAACGAGGTCGGCGACGTGATCGCTGGCTGCGTGCAGCAGTTCGGCGAGCAGGGGCTGAACATCGGCCGCAACGCCTGGCTCGAGGCCGGGCTGCCGCAGGAGGTCCCCGCCACCACCGTCGACCGCCAGTGCGGCTCGGCCCAGCAGGCTGTCAACTTCGCCGCCGCGCTGGTCGCCGCCGGAGTCCACGACGTCGCCGTCGGCGGCGGAGTCGAGCACATGGGCCACATCTCCTTCGCCGACTCCTACAAAGTGATGGAGGAGCACGGGCTCGCCTTCTCGCCCGAGCTGATGGAGAAATACAACCTGATCCCGCAGGGTCTCTCGGCGGAGATGATCGCCGACAAATGGGAGATCAGCCGCTCGGAGATGGACGAGTTCGGCGTCCGCTCCCAGCAGCTCGCCGCCAAGGCCACCGAGGAGGGCCGCTTCGAGCGCGAGATCGTCCCGATGCAGGTCAACGGCGACACCTACGCCACCGATCAGGGCCTGCGCGAGACCACGCTAGAGGGCCTCTCGAACCTGAAGCCCGCCTTCAAGGAGGACGGCAAGATCACCGCCGGCAACTCCTCGCAGGTCTCCGACGGCGCCGCCGCGGTGTTGCTGATGAGCCGCGAAAAGGCCGACGAGCTCGGCCTCGAGCCGCGGGCGCGGATCTTCGACCAGACCACCGTCGGCGTCGACCCGGTGATCATGCTGACCGGCCCGATCCCGGCGACCCAGAAGCTGCTCGAGCGCAACGGGATGAAGATGGACGACATCGACCTGGTCGAGATCAACGAGGCCTTCGCCTCGGTCGTCGGCGCCTGGCGCCGCGAGCTGGAACCGGACATGGACCGGGTCAACGTCAACGGCGGCGCGATCGCCCTTGGCCACCCGCTCGGCTCGACCGGCGCCCGCCTCATCACCTCCCTCCTGCACGAGATGGAGCGCTCCGACAAGGAGATGGGCCTGGTGACGATGTGCTGCGGCGGGGGCCTCGGCACCGGGACGCTGATCCAGCGGCTGTAAGAACGCTGACATCGGCGCGTTCCGACGCCGATGGCGTGTTTAGCTTTCCCGCTTTCGTCCCGGCAATCGAAAGGCAGGAGAAATAGTGAGCAAGCCGTTCATGGCTCTGTTCGCTGCCTTCGCCGTGCTCGCGCTTGTGGCGGGTTGCGGTGGTGGCAGCGACAGCACTGGTACCGAAACCACCACGAGTTCGCTGACCAAGTCCGAGTTCCTCAAGCAGGGCAACGCGATCTGCGCCAGAGGCAACACGGAAATTGAAGATGGCTTCGAAGAATTCGGAAAGGAACACAACTTCTCGAAGAAGCACGAACCGACTCAGGCCGAGTTGGAAGAAGCGGCCGAAACGGTTCTGATTCCGAGCATCCGCCAGGAGCTCGACGACATCAGGGCGCTGGGCGCGCCGCAGGGCGAAGAGGCCGAAATCGAGGCGATCCTCGCCGCGGCTGAAAAGGCGTTGAAGAAGGGGGAAGAAGACCCCGGAGCCATGATCGAAGAAGGCGAAGGCCCGTTTGCCGAAGCGAACAAGCTCGCGCGCGAATTTGGTCTGGTGAAGTGCGGGGAAGAAGAATGAGCCGCCCCCGCTGATCGAGCTATCGAAAGGCGCCCGCGGGCGCCTTTCGATGTTTTCTCTCCCTGCGCGGAAGCGAGGGAAAGAGATTGCTTCTATATTTCTTCAGAGTACTCAGATGAAGTGGAGAATTGGGAAGCGGGGCTTTACGTGGGGGGCCGGGGCGGCGCTGCTGATCGCGATGCTGCCGCTTTCCTGTGGATCCGGCCAAGACTCTGAAGCCAACGTCATCCCGAGGGCCCAGTTTCTTGCCAAGGCGCGGCAGATCTGCATCAAGGGGGGCGCGAAGATGGACAAGTACTACTTCAGCCGCATCCCCCGGTCCCGAAAGGCCGCCGACCCCGAAGAATTCCTCAACAGGGTGGACGAGGAAATCGTCATCCCGGTGAAAACCCAGCAGGTGAAGGAACTGCGCGCGCTTGGGCTGCCGGAAGGCAAGGAAAAGAAGTTCAAGGAATTCCTGGCGGCGATGGAAGAAGGAATCGAAGAAGGCAAGAGGGATCGGCGCACGCTGCGCTCGAGCGGGCATTACGCCTTTCAGCGGGCCTTCGACATGGCTGGCGCCGTCGGTATGAAGCGCTGCTTCCTCGGCTAGGCGGGTCTCCTGGCCAGCCGGCCAGGAGACCTCTATATGCTCCGCGGCGATGGACCTGACGCTGTCGCCATCGGAGGAGGAGTTCCGCGAAGAGGTTCGCGCGTGGCTGCAGGAGAACCATCCCGGGCCGGAGCCCGAGGCAGGTCTCGACGAGATCATGAAGTTCCGCGGCGAGTGGCAACTGAAGCTGCACGAGGCGGGCTGGGCGGGGATCTCCTGGCCGCGGGAGTACGGCGGCCGAGGCGCGACTATGATCGAGCAGGCGATCTTCGCCGCCGAGGCGACGCGCCAGGAAGCGCCGCCGCCGGCCAACGTGCTCGGCTTGGCGATGGGCGGACCGGTGGTGATCGCCCACGGCACCGACGAGCAGAAGGCGCGCTACCTGGAGCCGATCCTGACCGGCGAGGAGATCTGGTGCCAGGGCTTCTCCGAGCCCGAGTCCGGCTCTGACCTTGCCTCGCTGAAGACGCGGGCGGTCAAGGACGGCGACGAATGGGTGGTCACCGGCCAGAAGGTCTGGACCACCTTCGCCCAGTACGCGAAATGGTGCATGTTGGTCGCCCGCACCGATCCTGACGCGCCCAAACACCAGGGCCTCACCTACTTCCTGTTGGACATGGAGCAGGAGGGGGTGCAGACGCGGCCGCTGGTCCAGATCACCGGCGAGGGCGAGTTCAACGAGGTCTTCTTCGAGGAGGCGCGGGTGCCTGACGCGAACGTCGTCGGCGGCGTCGGCAACGGCTGGGCGGTGGCGATCACGACGCTGATGAACGAGCGCGCCGGGCTCGCCTTCGGGGCGATCTCGCAGATCCAGAACAGCCTCGGCCGCCTCTCGAAGCTGGCGCGGGAAACGCGTTCGAACGGCGCGTCCGCCGCCGACGATTCCTACTTCCGCCAGCGCATCGCCCAGCTCCACATCGAGGTCGAGACGATGCGGCTGAACGCCTACCGCGGCCTGACCAAGACGATGCAGTCGGGGATCCCGGGGCCCGAGGGCTCGCTCGGCAAGTGGCAGTGGGCCGACATCAACCAGGACCTGACCGAGCTGGCGCTCGAGATAGAGGGCGCCTACTCATCGCTGGCGCGCGGCTCCGAGCACGCGGTTGCCGGCGGCGCCTGGCAGTACGGCTTCCTCCGCTCCCGAGCGAACTCGATCGAGGGCGGCACCACCGACATCCTCAAGAACATCATCGCCGAGCGGGTCCTGGGGCTGCCGCGGCTGCGGTAAGCGAGAAGGAGAGACCTTGTACTTCGACCTCACCGACGAGCAGCAGGCGATCAAGTCGACCGCCCACGACTTCCTCGCCTCCCGCTTCAAATCCGAGCGGCTGCGCGAGATCGCGGCCAGCGAGAGCGGTTTCGACGAGAGCGGCTGGAAGGAGATGGCCGAGCTCGGCTGGGCCGGCCTGGCGCTGCCCGAGGAGTGGGGCGGCCAGGGCCTCGGGATCGTCGACCTCGCGGTCCTTTTCGAGGAGTTGGGCTACGTCTGCGCGCCCTCGCCGCTGCTCTCGAACACGGTCGCCGGGCTGGCGCTGGCCTTTGCCGGCTCCGACCAGCAGAAGGAGCGCTGGCTGACGCCGCTGGCCGCCGGCGAGCTGCGGGGAGCGCCGGCGCTGGTCGACGCCGGTGTTCCGGCGGAGCCGAACAAATTTTCGATGGCGGCCGAGTCGAATGGTGACGGCACGGTCCTCAGCGGCGAAAAGACGCTGGTGATGGACGCGGCCAGCGCCGACTTCTTCCTCGTCGCGACCGCGGACGGCCACCGCCACATCGTCGAGAAGGACGCTGAGGGGGTGACCGTGAAACCGGAGGAGTCGATCGACCCCACCCGCCGCCTCTCCTCGGTCCGTCTCGAGAACGCGCGAGTCGCGGCGGAGAACACGCTGCCGGGAGGCACCGAGGACTACTGGCCGGTGTTCCAGCGCGCCTGCGTCGCCCTGGCGGCAGAGTCGACCGGGCTGGCGCAGCGAACGCTCGACATGTCGGTCGCCTACGCCAAAGACCGCCAGCAGTTCGGCCGCCCGATCGGCGCCTACCAAGCGGTCTCCCACCGTTGCGCGCAGATGCTGCTGGAGACCGAGAACTCGCGCTCCGCCGTCTATGGGGCCGCCTGGGCCGCCGACGCCGAGCCGGAGTCGCTGCCGCTGGCCGCCTCGATGGCCAAGGCCTACGCCTCCGACGCCGGCTGGCGCGTGCCCGACGCGGCGATCCAGGTCCACGGCGGGATCGGCTTCACCTGGGAGCACGACCTCCACTTCTTCCTCAAGCGCGGCCGCGCCAACGCCGCCAGCTTCGGCGACGCGAAGTGGCACCGCGAGCAGGTCGCCGACGCGGTGCTCGCCGGCGAGACCGCTCCCGCCGATTCCTGAGGAGATGCTCTAGTCGCTGATGGGCGCCCTCGACCGCATCTCCGTCGCCGCGATCGGCACCTCGGTCCCGGAGATGGAGGCGGAGACGCTGCGGGCCGAGGCGGCTGGCGTCGAGTGCGTCTGGGCGCCGGAGCTCTTCCGCAGCGCCGTCACCCAGGCGACCTACCTGGCGGCGAAGACCGAGCGGATCGGCGTAGCCACCGGAATCGTCTGGGCCTTCACCCGCAGCCCCTTCATCCACGCGATCAGCGCCCTCGACGTCGACGAGATGTCGGGTGGCCGCTTCCGGCTCGGCATGGGCGCGGGAGTGAAGCGGCTGAACGAGACCTGGCACAACGCCGACTACGGGCGACCGGCCCCGCACCTGCGCGAGGCGATCGAGGCGACGCGGCTGATCATGCGGCAGGCGAGCGCCGGCGAGCCGATTCGATATCAGGGCGACTACTACGACATCGACATCAAGGGCTGGGTGCGCCCGCACCCCGCGCCGCGCGAGGCGGTGCCGATCTACACCGCCGCCGTCCAGGCCGGGATGGCGCGAATGGCGGGCGACGTCGCCGACGGCCTGATCGGCCACCCGATCCAGAGCCTGCGCTGGATCGACGAGGTGGTGGCGCCGGCCTTCGAGGAGGGCCTGCGGCGCTCCGATCGCGAGCGCTCCTCCTTCGACTACCTGCCGACCGTCTGCTGCGCGATCGACGAGGACGAGGGGCGCGCCCTCGAGATGGCCCGCCGCACGATCTCCTTCTACGCGACGGTCAAGACCTACATGCCGCTCTGGGAGCTGCACGGGTTCGCCGATAACGCCGTTGCCGCCGGCGAGGCCTTCCGCCGCGGCGACCTCGCCGCCGTCCCCGCCGCGATCAGCGACGAGATGGTCGAGGCCTACTGCGCCGCCGGCCCCCTCGAGAAGGTGCGCGCCCGCGTCGAGGCCACCGCCGAGCGCGCCGACGGCCTCTTCCTCACCCCGCCCACCTACTTCATCTCGCCCGAGGAGCTGAGCGAGTTCCAGAACCGCATCATCGACGCCTTCGGCCCGAAGGCGTGAACGCCGAGTCCGCGAAAAAGCACCCTCAAGGTGCTTTTTCGCGGACTCGCGAGTTCGAGGTGCTGGAGCGGGTGCGCTCCATACCGGAGGGGTTCGTGCGCACCTACGGCGACGTGTCGCCGGGGGCGCCGCGGTTCGCCGGGACCGTCCTCTTCCACACCGACGACCCGGACCTGCCGTGGTGGCGCGTCGTCCGCGCCGACGGCTCCTTCCCCAAGGGCGAGCGGCAGGGCTCGCGGCTGCGAGCGGAGGGCGTCCCGTTCCGGGGCAGCCGGGTCGACATGACCCGCGCCCGCCTTCCGGGCTAGCCTCGCTCGATCTCCCGCTGGACGTCGGCCTCGGTGATCCGGTTGCTGGGGCCGTAGGCCTTCCAGCCCTGGACGACCAGGAGGACGGCGATGCCGAAGGCGACCCAGACCGGCCAGGGGATGCTGTCGTCACCGAACTGCCAGATCAGGAAGCAGATGACGACGGCAAGGGCACCGCCAGCGGCGATGCCCTTGAAGTCCTGCTTCATCTTCAATCGCTGAACCGCCAGCTCCCGTGCCTGCTCGGGCTTGGCGACCCCTTCCTCGACCGCGCGCCGTTCCACGACTTTGATCCTATGCCTAGGGGCAGATAACGATCAAATGGAAGTCGGCGTCCTCGTTGTTGCCGGCTTTGTCTTTCGTCCGGACCTCGATCGCGTTCGGGTTCGCGGCCGAGGTGTTGGTCTGCGCGTAGCCCGCCTGGGGGACCGTGGTGCCGGCGTTGTTGCGGGCGGCGATGTCGGCGCAGCCGGTGACGTTGAAGGGGAAGGTGACGGTGACCGCGCCACCGCCCTCGGTCGCGGTGATATCCGGGCCGCTGGCGCGGGCGAGAACGGCGTTGCCGGGGTTCGCCGGGTTGTTGACGACCGCCCAGAAGGTATGGGTCGAGACCTTCGCGAAGGGCACCGTGCCGAGCTTATTGGTGTTGATCTGGAACCCGGTCAGGGTCTTCTTCTTCAGCTTGCCGGCGCCGATCGTCTGCTTCTCGATCGCATTGCCGTTGATCTTCTCCGCCGCGTAGGCCGTGCCCGCGAGGGCGACGATCAGGGCGATCACCGCGACCACCAGCGCCGGTGACGGGCGCCTCTGTCTAAGCGTTCTCATTCCGGACTCCCTTCCGTTTGGTGCCGAATACCCGAAACCAAGTAACCCGCCGGAAGGCGAGTCGCTGCGGTCGGACTACCCAGGAAGGGAGGCGGCGAAGCGCTTGAAGGCGGTCATGTCGGTCACAGCGGGGCCGTGGCCGGGGAGGATCAGCGAGGGATCGAGCTCGGCCAGCTTGCGGATCGAGCGGCGGTTCTCGGCCGGGTCGGGGGTGAGGTCGGCAGGCGGCTCGGCGAGCTTGGTCCGCAGGGTGACGTAGGTGATGTTGCGGATCACGTCGCCGCAGATCGCGACCCGGTCGGAGTCGCGGAAGAAGATCACCTCGCCGGGGGCGTGACCGGGAGCGTGGACGACCCGGAACCCGGCGACTTCGTCGCCCTCGCGCAGAACCCGGTCGACCTTGCGCGGGGGTCCCGTCCACATCTTCCCGAAGGCCTGCGCCATCGGCTTTGGGCTGGCGGCAACCGGCCGCCGTCCCTCCATCGCGTCGACGTCGGCCTCGTGGCAGGCGAGGGGGACGCCGCGCGCCTCGCAGACCGCCTTCGCGCAGCCCTGGTGGTCGGGGTGGACGTGGGTCAGCGCGACTTCGGAGATCTCCCGCCCCTCGAGCTCGGCGAAGATCCGCCGCTTGTCCCAGCGGCGTCCGGCGTCGATCAGGACGTCCTCCGCCAGGTAGACGTTGATCAGCGGGCGGGGGAATTCCTTCAGCCGCCAGACGCCCGGGGCCAGGTGCTTCAATGCGAGAACCCGAGACCGTCGCGAGGCTCGCCGCTGTGCTGGGAGAGCTCTTCGAGCCGGGCGATCTGGCGCTCGCCTTCCACCCGCGCCGGGTGGCCGGCCGGCAGCGGCTCGATCAGGCGGCGGATGCGGTTGCGGATCTGCAGCGAGAAGTGCGGGGTGACCGGGCCGGCGAGGGCGCGGATGTCCTCGGCGGTGATCTCCTTCGACCCTCCCAGCAGCTGCGGGTTCTCGGACTCGCTCATTCGCCGCCACCGATCTTCGTGAGTTCCGCCAGCTCGTTCGCTTCGGCCTGCTGGGCGACGCCGATCGCGTCCTGGTCGCCGATCACCCAGACGTGGTTGTAGAAGGCGCGGGTGGGATCGGTGGTGTAGCCGGGCTTCACGTCGAGAAAGTAGCTGCGGACCGCTTCGGGCAGCCTATCGGGGTCTTCGGTGAGCAGCAGCGGGCCCCAGGTGCCGGAGGCCGAGAGCGGTGCCGCGGCGGCCGCGCTGGCGGGGGAGTCGCTGCGGGCGAGGACGAAGCCGTGGCCGGGGTCGTTGACGTTCCAGCCGAAGCTGCCGTCGTGGAAGCGGGCGAGGGCGAGCGCGGTGGCGACCGCGTCCTTGCCGGCGACGCGGTTGACGCGCTTGGAGATCTTGCCGATTTCCTTCAGCACCGCTTTCGAAATCACCGATTCGGGACCGAGCACGTAGACCGGCACCTTCGGGTGCGCCTTCAGCGCCGTTGCCGTCGACGAGGGCAGCTTTTTCGTCGCGGCGAAGAGGACCGGGTCGCCGGAGCGGGCGGCCCAGGCGGCGGCTGGCATCGCGAATTCCGGTTTGTCGCTGGAGGCGACGACGATGTGCTTTGGCGGCGCACCGAATAGGCGTTCGCGCAGGGTGGCGATCTGGGCGGCGGTGGCGGCCGGGTCGCCTGAGTCGACCCGGGTCACCTTGCCGGCGTCGCCGGGTGGCGCGACCGCGCCGATCGCGAACAGCGACGCGCCCCCGGTCGCCTTGCTCCCTCGTGGAGCGAGCGCCGCCAGCGCTTCTTCGCTGTCTTCGGGCATCTCGTCGGGCGCCGAGAAGAGGATCGGCGCGTGGACGGGTGGAGCCATCAGGACCGAGGCGGCGATCGCCCCCGCCCAGTCTTCTTCGCCGACCAGGGTGACGGCGGCGGGCTGCTGGGCGGCGGTCGTGGAGGGAAAGACGAGGAGGGCGATCCCGGCGGCGTTGGCGACCGGGTCGGGGCCGCCGATCCGCGTCGTGTTGCTGGTCGCGAAAGCGGGGAAGGCGAGCGCTTCGGCCACCTGCGGCGAGGGTTCCCCGCCGTCGCCCTGGCTGCTGGTCGACGGCGCCGCGGTGGTCACCTCACTGCCGCCCTTGTCGTCCCCGCCGCTGGCGAAGACGATCGCGACGACGATGAAGACGAGGGCGAGAGCGACGAGGCCTGCGAGCAGCTTCGGGGTCTGCGACTTCGGCTCGCGGGGCCGACTCTCCTGCGGCTCGGTCGTCTTCCCCGCCTGCGCCTTCTCCGCCGCGGGCGGTTTGGCCTCTTTCTCCGCGCGCGCCTCGGCTTCCTCGGTGGGCGGCACGTCGCGGTTGATCGGGCGCTTGGGGATCACCGGGAGAAACGTACCGAGGCTTCCCCCTGAAGGAGTACAGTTCCGGAAAACTGGCTGACTGACCAGTCAATCGGGCATCGGCAGAGAGGAACGAGATGGATTTCGCACTGAACGAGGAGCAACTCGAGTTCAAAGCGCGCTGTCGCAAGTTCGCGCGCGAGGTGATCCGGCCGGTCGCCCGCAAGCACGACGAAGAGGAGAGCATCCCCTGGGAGGCGATCAAAGAGGCGCGGGCGCAGGGCTTCGGCGGCCTCGAGGCGATCCAGCGCAACGCCTCCGACCCCGAGGGCCAGATGCAGGTGATCTCGGCCGAGGAGTTCCACTGGGGCTGCGCCGGGATCGCCTTGGCGATCAGCGGTTCGGGTCTCGCTGCCGCCGGCATCGCCTCCTCCGGCACGCCGGAGCAGATGCAGCGCTGGGTCCCCGAGTGCTTCGGCAGCGGCGAGGAGATCAAGCTCGGCGCCTACGCGGTGACCGAGCCCCAGGCGGGCTCCGACGTCAAGAGCCTGAAAACGACCGCCAAGCGCGACGGCGACGAGTGGGTCCTCAACGGCACCAAGGTCTTCATCACCAACGGCGGCATCGCCGACGTCCACGTCGTCGTCGCCACCGTCGACCCCGAGCTCGGCACCCGCGGCCAGGCCTCCTTCGTCGTCCCCAAGGGCACCCCCGGCCTCAGCCAGGGCAAGAAGGAGACCAAGCTCGGGATCCGCGCCTCCCACACCGCCGAGATCGTGCTCGAGGAGTGCCGGATCCCCGCCGAGAACCTGCTCGGTGGCGAAGAGAAGCTCGAGAAGAAGCTGCAGCGCGGCCGCGAAGGGAAGAAATCGCGGGGCGCCGACGCCCTGGCAACCTTCGAGATCACCCGGCCGCTGGTCGGCGCCTCGGCGCTCGGGATCGCCCAGGCTGCCTACGAGTGGACGCTCGAGCACCTCGACGGGCAAAGCGAAGGCGGGGCGCCGATGCTGAAACAGCAGCGGATCCAGCAGACGCTGGCTGACGTGGCGACCGAGATCGAAGCGGCGCGGTTGCTGGTCCAGCGGGCCGCCTGGATGGGCCGCAACGGCGTGCCGATGACCGGCGGCCAGGGCTCGATGTCGAAGCTCAAGGGCGGCGACGTGACGATGTGGGCGACGACGGCGCTGATGGACCTCGTCGGCCCCTACGCGCAGACCACCGAGTGCCCGCTGGAGAAGTGGTTCCGCGACGCCAAGATCTACCAGCTGTTCGAGGGGACGGCGGAGATCCAGCGGATGGTCATCTCCCGCATGCAGGCGCGCGATTACGCCGAGCGCCTCGGCTACGCCGCCGAAATCGCCGCGGAGGCGATCAAGGAGCCGGTGGCGGCATAGGCAGGTTCTAAGCTCGGTCCGTGCACGGGCCTGGCGGGCATAGCCATACGCATTCCCTGGACGCGCGGCGGGAGGACAGCCGGCGGCGGATGGGGGTGGCGCTGGCGATCAACGTCGTCCTCTTCGGCGCCGAGGCGATCGGCGGCTTCCTCACGGGATCGCTGGCGGTCCTCGCCGACGCCGGGCACCTGCTCTCCGACGTCGGCTCGATCGTCCTCGCCCTGATCGCGGCGCGCCTGGCTTCCATGCCGGCGGCAGGGCAGCGCACCTTCGGCTACCAGCGCTCGGAGGTGCTGGCGGCGCTGGTCAACGGGCTGCTGCTGGTCGCGGTCAGCGTCGGCATCGCGATCGCCGCGGTCGGCCGCTTCTCCGACCCGCCGGGAATCGACGGCTGGGGCGTTCTGGCGCTTGGCCTCTTCGGTCTCGCCGGCAACGTCGCCGCCACCCTCGTCCTCGCCGGCGGCCAGCGCGAGGACATCAACCTCGAGGGGGTGCTGCGCCACTCCGCCGCCGACGCGCTCGGCTCGCTCGGCGTCGTCGCCGCCGGCGCCTTCGTCCTCGGCGGCGGCTCGCCGATAGTCGACCCGATCGTCGGCCTCCTGATTGCCGCCCTAGTCCTCGCCTCCTCCTGGCGCCTGATCAAAGAGCCTTTCGACGTGCTGATGGAGTCCGCCCCCGCGGGCGTCGACGTAGAAGGCGTAGGCCGCGAGATCTGCCGAGAGGAGGGAGTGCGCTCGGTCCACGACCTCCACGTCTGGACGGTAACCGCCGGGTTCGGAGCCCTAGCTGCCCACGTAGTCGTAGCCGAGGGAGCTGACCGCGACCTCATACGCCGCCGCTTGGAGCTACTCCTAAAGGAGAGCTACGACATAGAGCACACGACCCTCCAGATGGAGGAGGAGGCCTCCCAAGACCTCCTCCACGTAGAGAACGTGCAAGGCGGTTAAGGAGCCGGGGTGGGGTCCGCCGGACCCTCCTCGCCGTTGTCCGCCGGACCCCATCCCGGCTCCACCCACGCCGCGCAACCGCAGTTGCAGGAACTTTTGGGTGACCAGCCCAAAATCCACCTTGGCTAGCCTCGTCCCGATGCCTCTGAATCGTCCCGTTGTGCCGGCGCTTTGCGCTGCCGTCGCGGCGTTCCTCATCCTGCTCATAGCCGCCCCGGCGGCGCCCGCCGAAGACCTCCAGTCCGAGCTGGAAGCCAAGCAGTCGAAGCTGGAGAAGGTCGAAGAACGCAAGGGCGTCCTGACGACGACGATCGCCGGCTACGGCGACAAGATCGACCGGCTGACCGCCGCGGTCGCCGGCATCCGCGCCCGCGAGGCGGCGGTGCGCGAGCGGCTCGTCGCCAAGCAGGCGGAACTGGACGAAGCCCAGGCCGAGCTCGCCGCCGCCCAGGCGCGGCTGGCCCAGGTCAGGGCCCAGCTGAAGCGGGCGCTGGTGGTGCTGCGCGAACGGCTGGTCGCGATGTACGAGACGGGCAGCCCCGACCTGATCAGCGTCATCGTCGGCTCCAACGACCTCGAAGACCTCGCCGCCCGCACCGAATACCTCAACCGGATCCACGGGATGGACGAGGCCGTGGTCGGCCGCGTGCGCGACCTGCGCGACGAAGCGAGGGATCTGGTCGGCCGCCTGCGCGAGAGCAAGGACCGGATCGAATCCGCCCGCGACGCGATCGCTTCCGAAAAGGAAGCGCTGACGGCGGCGCGGACGGCGCTGCAGAGCCACCAGCAGGAACTGCTGGCCGCCCGCGGCGACCGCGAAGCGGCGCTGCGGAAGATCAGCGCCCACGAGGAAGAGCTCGACGGCGACGTCAGCGAGCTCCAGGGCAAGATCGCCGCGCAGCTGGCCGAAACGGGGGCGACGCCGCTGCCGGCGGGGCCGATCAAGGGCGGCAGCGGCAGCATGATCTGGCCGGTCGACGGCCCGGTCGTCTCCGGGTTCGGCTCGCGGACGATCAACGGCAGCTACGAGTACCACCCGGGGATCGACATCGCGGTGCCCGAAGGCACCCCGATCCGCGCCGCGCTCAGCGGCACCGTCAGCCTGCAGCAGTCAGAGGCCGAAAGCGGCGGCTACGGCAACTACACCTGCCTCGACCACGGCGGCGGGCTCTCCACCTGTTACGCCCATCAGAGCTCCTTCGTCGCAACTCTTGGCCAGTCGGTTAGCCAAGGGGACATCATCGGGTACACCGGTTGCACCGGATACTGCCTCGGACCGCACCTGCATTTCGAGGTTCGTATAAACGGCTCCGTGACCGACCCGATGGGCTACTTGTAAGCAACAATCTCTGCTGAATGATTCGTCAGGCGCGCAACTACTTGATGGGCGCGATGTCCGGGGTGGGATTGATCGCCGCCGCCATCGCGGTCTTCGTCGTGCTCGTCTCGACCCAGGTCTTCGGCGACTTCCCGATCGCGGGGCTGATCGGCGGCGGTGGCGATGCCGGTGTCTCAGGTGCGAAGGAGGCGGCCGCGCCGGTCGGCGCCAACCCTGGTGCCGGCGCGGCTGGCGGAGAAGCCGGCGCGAGAGCGGCGGGCACCGCGGGTAAAGACGGCGCTGCCGCGGGTAAAGCCGGCGGCGGTTCCGGCGGCGGCGGAGCGGCCGACATCGGCGGTGGCGAAGGCGGGGGTGCCCCGACCGGCGGCGCAGGGGGCGGCGACAGCGGCTCGGGCGAAGCAGGCGGCGAAGCGGCCGGCGGCGAAGGCGGTGGCTCGGCCCCCAGCGGCGGCGGCGCCGGGCCAGGCGGCGGCAGCGGCACGGCCTCCGGCGGCTCCGGTGGTGGCGGCGGAGGTGGAGCGGGTGGCGGCAGCACCGGCGGCGGCGGAGCCGGCGGCGAAACGACCCCCACCACGACCTCCGGGAAAGTCACCGGCGCCGTCAACGAAACCGTCCACCAGGTGGATGAAACGGTGACCGGCGGCGCCCTCGAACAGACCGGCGTCACCGGAGCGACCGAAGAAGTGGTCGAAAGCGTCGCCGGGCCGGAATCGACGGTCGGCAAAGTCGTCGACGAAACGACGAAGACGGTCGAAGGCGTTGGCAAAACCGTCGAAGGCGTCGGCAAAACCGTCGAAGGTCTCGGCAAATAACGCGTCAGCGCCTGCTCAGAGCCTGATCGGCCACAATGGCGGTCCTATGGCTGAGCAGGGACAGGCGGTGGCGAGCGGCGATTCGATCGCCGATTCGGCGGTGCTTCCCCGCGGCAGCCGGGTCAACGCGGATGGGCACCTGGAGGTCGCCGGCTGCGACGTCGTCGAGCTGGCCGAAGAGCACGGCACGCCCGCCTACATCTACGCCGAGGACGACATCCGCGGCCGCGCCCGCGAATACCGCGAGGCCTTCGAGAGCCGGGGCGCCGATTACGAGGTCCTTTTCGCCAGCAAGTCTCTGCCCTGCACCGCCGCCTACCGGCTCTTCGCCGAGGAGGGGCTCTCGGTCGACGTCGCCTCGGGCGGCGAGCTGCACATGGCGCTGAAGGCCGGCTTCGACCCCGACCGCATCCACATGCACGGCAACAACAAGTCCGACGAGGAGGTCCTCTTCGCCGCCCGCGCCGGCATCCGCCACCTGATCCTCGACTCCTTCGACGAGATCGAGCGCTGCGAGCGGTTGCTCGACGAACCGCAGCGGGTGCTGATCCGGGTGACGCCTGGGATCAAGCCCTCGACCCACGACTACATCACCACCGGCCAGCTCGACTCCAAGTTCGGCTTCGGCCTGGAGGACGGGCTGGCGGCGCGGGCGATCGAGCGCGTGCTCGCCTCCGACAAGCTCGAGCTGGTTGGGCTGCACGCCCACATCGGCTCCCAGATCTTCGAGCTCGAGCCCTACGCGCTGGCGATCCGGGCGCTTGGGGAGCTGGCCGGCGACTGGTGCCGGGTCGTCAACGTCGGCGGCGGCCTCGGGGTCGCCTACACCGCCGCGGACGAGCCGCCCTCGATCGACGCCTACGTCGACGTCAAGGTCCGTGGCGTCGCCGAGGTCTTCGGCGAGGGCACGCGGATCCTGGTCGAGCCGGGGCGCTCGCTGGTCGCCAACGCCGGCGTCACCGCCTATCGCGTCGGCACCGTCAAGGAGATCCCCGGCGTGCGGACCTACGTCGCCGTCGACGGCGGCATGTCCGACAACCTGCGGCCGATGCTCTACGGGGCCCAGTACGAAGCGCTGATCGCCGACCGCGCCGCGGCCCCGACCGACACCCTGGTGACCGTCGCCGGCATGCACTGCGAGTCCAGCGACATGATCGTCCGCGACGCGATGCTGGCCGAGCCGGCCGTCGGCGACGTCCTCGTCACCCCGGCCACCGGCGCATACGGTTACGCGATGGCCAGCAACTACAACGGCGTGCCCCGTCCCCCGGTCGTCTTCTGCCGCGACGGCGAGGCCCGCGCGGTCGTCCGTCGCGAGACCTACGAGGACCTGACCGCGAGGGACCTCTAGCGCGCGATGTCCTCCGAGGGCTCCAAACCGGTTCGCATCGGGCTGCTCGGGCGCGGCACCGTCGGCGCCGCCTTCGCCGAGCTGCTGGCGGAGCGGGGCGAGGCTGTGGAGGCGGCGACCGGCCTGCGGCCCGAGATCTCCGGAGTGCTGACCCGCCGGGAAGGAGACTTCGACTCAATCCTCGCCGGCTCCGACTTGATCGTCGAGCTGATGGGCGGGACCGAACCGACCCGCGAGCACGTGCTCGCGGCGCTGCGGGCCGGCAAACCGGTCGTCACCGCCAACAAGCAGTTGCTCGCCCAGCACGGCGACGAGCTCTTCACGGTCGCCCGCGGCGCGGGGGTGCAGCTGCGCTTCGAGGCGGCGGTGGCGGCGGTTATCCCCATCGTCCGCGCGATCCAGGAGAGCTTCGGTGTCACCGAGATCTCGAAGGTCTTCGGGATCGTCAACGGCACCACCAACTTCATCCTCACCGAGATGGCGGCGAGCGGCGCCGGCTACGACGACGTGCTCGCTCAGGCGCAGGAGCTCGGCTACGCCGAGGCCGACCCGACCGACGACGTCAGCGGGGCGGACGCGGCGGCGAAGATGGCGATCCTCGCCCGGCTCGCCTTCCACACCCCGGTGACGCTCGACGAGGTGACCTACGAGGGGATCGAGCGGATCCTCCCCGACGACCTCGCCTACGCGAAGGAGCTCGGCCTCTCGCTGAAGCTGCTCGGGGTCGCCGAACGGCGCGACGGCGGCATCAGCGTCCGCGTCTTCCCCTGCTTCCTCTATCGCGGCCACCCGCTGGCGCCGATCGAGGGGCCGTTCAACGCGGTGATGGTCGAGGCGCCGGCGATCAGCGAGGTGACGATGTCGGGGCCGGGGGCGGGGGGGCCGCAGACCGCCTCCGCGGTGCTCGGCGACGTCGTCTCGATCCTCGCCGGCGACGCGCCAGTGCACGAGACGCGGGTCGAGCTGCCGATCGTCGCCGACGTCAGCTCCTCCTTCTACCTCTACCTCGAGGTCGCCGACCAGCCGGGCGTGCTGGCGCGGGTGGCGACCGTGCTCGGCGACCACGGGATCTCGGTCAAGAGCGTCGTCCAGCGCGGGATCGGCGACGAGGCGCGGCTGGTGATGGTGATCCACGAGTGCCTGGAGGCGAAGTTCGCGGCGGCGGTCGAGGCGCTGGGCGAGCTCGACGAGCTGCGGGCGCCGCCGAGGTCGATTCGGGTCATAGAGGAGGAGTACTAGTGGCGGCCGGGTTGATCGACCGCTACCGCGACCGGCTCTCGCTCGAGCCCGGCGACCCGGTGGTGACCCTGAACGAGGGCTCGACGCCGCTAATCGAAGCCCCTCGCCTCTCCGAGCGCATCGGGGCGCGTGCCTTCTTCAAGTTCGAGGGGCTGAACCCGACCGGCTCGTTCAAGGACCGGGGGATGACGGTGGCGGTCTCGCGGGCGAAGGGCCGGGGGGCGGAGGCGATCATCTGCGCCTCCACGGGCAACACCGCCGCCAGCTGCGCCGCCTACGCGGCGCGAGCCGGGATGCGCGGTGCGGTGATCGTCCCCGAGGGGAAGATCGCGATCGGCAAGCTCGCCCAGGCGCTGATGCACGGGGCGCGGGTCGTGGCGCTGCAGGGGAACTTCGACGACGCCCTGCGGATCGTCCGCGAGCTCTCGCAGAAGCACCCGATCGAGCTGGTCAACTCGGTCAACCCACACCGGATCGAAGGCCAGAAGACGGCGGCCTTTGAGGTGGTCGAGGACCTGGGGCAGATGCCGGAGGCGCTGGCGATTCCGGTCGGCAACGCCGGCAACGTCACCGCCTACTGGCGCGGGTTCCGCGAGCTCGCCTCCGGCGGCGACGCGGAGCTCGGCAAGCTCGAGGGCGAGAAGCCGATCCTCTACGGCTTCCAAGCGGAGGGCGCCGCGCCGCTCGTCCGCGGCGAGCCGGTGCCCCATCCCGAGACCGTCGCCTCGGCGATCCGGATCGGCAACCCGGCGCGCTGGGAGGAGGCGATGGCCGCCTTCACCGCCTCTCGCGGCCGCGTCGCCGCCGTCTCCGACGAGCAGATCTTGAACGCCTACCGCTGGCTCGCCGACAACGAAGGCGTCTTCTGCGAGCCTGCCAGCGCCGCCTCTGTGGCCGGGCTGCTCGCCCACGGCCTGCCGACCGTCGAGGAGGCGCCGACCCCCGAGACCGTCGTCTGCGTCCTCACCGGCCACGGCCTCAAGGACCCCGACACCGCCCTCTCCAAAGCCCCCTCGGTGATCAACTGCGAGAACGACCTCGCCGCCGTCGAGCGGGCCGTCTTCGATTAGGTTCATCGGCGATGACCGCGCGCCACCGGCTCGTCCGCGTCCCCGCCTCGTCGGCCAACCTCGGACCTGGCTACGACGCGATGGCGGCGGCGATGGCGCTGTTCCTGGAGCTGGAGGTGGAAGAGGCCGGGGAGTTTTCCTTCGACGACGGCGGGCTCGGGGTCTCGACCGGCCGCGACAACCTGATCGCCCGGGCCTTCGAGAGCCTGCGGCCGGCGGATGGGATCGCCTTCCGGCTGCGCAGCGAGATCCCGCTGTCCCGGGGCCTCGGTTCGAGCTCGGCGGCGATCGTCGCCGGCCTCTACGCGGCTGATCACCTGTACGAGCTGGCGCTCTCGAAGGAGGAGATGCTGGCGCGTGCGACCGCGATCGAGGGGCACCCGGACAACGTCGCCGCGGCGATCTACGGCGGGTTCGTGGTCTGCGGGACGGGCGAGGACGGTCCAATGGCGGCGCGCTTCGACCCCCCCGAGGGGCTCGAGGGGATCGTCGTGATCCCGCCCGAGGAGGTCTCGACCAAGCGGGCGCGGGAGGCGATCCCGGCCGAGGTGCCGCTGGCCGACGCGGTCGCCAACGTCTCCGCGGCGGCGATGCTGGTGCTGGGGCTGCGCAGCGCCGACCTCGACCTGCTCGCCCGCGGCCTTCATGACCACCTCCACCAGGACCGCCGCCGCGAGCTCTATCCGCGCTCGATGGAGATCGTCGACTCGGCGCGGGAGCTGGGGGCGCTGGGGGCGACTATCTCCGGCGCCGGGCCGGCCGTGCTCGTCTGGACCACCTGGCAGGACGCCGGCAACGTAGCCGTCGCGCTGGAGGAGCGCTGCGCCGGCTGGGCCGAGGTGAGGCGGCTGCCGTTCAGCCCCCTCGGCGCCGACGTCCCCGAGCTCTGAGATGGACTGGGTCGTCCGCATCGGCCTGATCGAGCTGGCGCTCGGCGGGCTGCTCGGCTGGGCGATGGTGGTCCGCGAGGAGCGGCCCCAGTGGCTGCGGCGGATCGGCGTTGTGGCGCCGCAGCGGATCCGCCAGGTCCACCTCGACTACGTGATGATGGGCCTGATCCTGATCGGGGTCGGTCTGGCGGTGCCGGACCTGCCGACCGCGGTCGCGGCGGCGCTCGTCTTCGGCACCTTCATCAACCCGTTCCTCTTCGTCCCACTCGCCTTCGACCCCGACGTCGAGAGGCGGTTCTGGTACCGGGCGCTGGCGACGGTCTCGTTCATCGGCGTCAGCGGCGGCTTGGTGATCGCCGCGATCGTCGGCCCTTCCTGAGCCTTGCCGAATCCTCCGGCGTCGCGGATAAAGTCGCCGCATGCCGATCAAGAAGAAGCTCCTGCCGCTCCTGTCCGCTCTAGCCCTCGCCGTGCTGCTGGCGCTTCCGGTCGCCGCGCAGGCGACGCTCGCCTACGTGCGCAACCCGCTGCACCCGACGGTCTTCGTGGCCAACGACGACGGCTCGGGAGCGAAGAAGCTGGTGCCGGGGGAAAACCCGCATGTCTCCCCCGACGGGAAGATCGTGGCGTTGTTCGTCCAGGGGTCGTCGCTGAAGAGCGAGCCCGAAATGGTCCTCGCGCCCGCTGACGGCAGCGCGCCGCCGGCGGTCCTGGCCAAGGGCGGGCGCCTCCCCGAAATCTTCGACTGGTCGCCCGACTCGAAGCTGGTGGTTGCCGTGCTGGGGCCGGAACTGGGCAAGCAGCGCCTCGTCCTGATCGACACCGAAACCGGGGCGCAGCGGACGCTTGCGCGCGGATTTTTCAACGGCGTCAGCTTCTCGCCTGACGGCGGCGAGCTTGTCTACGCGATGGCGAGCACGGAAATGTTCCCTCCACGCAGCGACGTCTACCGGACCGAAGTGCTGCCGCCCGGCGCGGTCAGCGTCAAGGCCGTGGTCCCACACCGTCTGACCACGGACCACCGCTCGTCCAATCCGCTCTGGGGCCCGCAGAAGATCGTCTTCGTCAAGACCGTCGACGCGAAGAAGCGCAAGTACGGTCCGAAGAACGAGCTCTACCTGATGAACCCGCTCGGCAAGCGAGTCCGTCGCCTCACCCATACCGAGGTCGACCCGTTGCTGCAAGGCCTCTTTCCCACCGACTGGTCGGCGAGCGGCGGCCAGCTTCTTACCGAGTTCGAGGGTCAGGACACGAGCTACGCGGTCAAGGTCAACCCGAGGACCGGAGGCCAGAAGCCCGTCGCCCAGGCGGGAGAGCAGGGATTCGTCGGCACCGCCATCTCCCGCGACGGCAAGTTCGTCCTTGGCTACACCGGCGGCTTCGACCCCGGCCTCAAGCACGACGTGCTGAGCGTCCCCTACGGAGGGGGCAAAGGGAAGGTCCTCGCCAAGAACGCCTTCGAGCCCGACTGGAGCCGCTGAAGTTGAGGTGTCGACTTTGTTCGCGATAGCCGAACAAAGTCGACACGGCTAGTCCAGCAGACCCACCTGGCGCAGGATCGAGACGCTGTCAGAGTAGACGTCCTTGCGCGTGACGAGGCCGTTCTCGAAGGGGATCACGTCGAGGCCGTCCCACTCGATGCGCTTGCCGGTCGGCTCGGCGACGAGGTCGCCGCGGCTCATCGTGTTTGCGTGGGTCGCCGAGGCGGTCCATTCCTGCACGACCAGCCCCTTGCGCACGTAGAGGCGCCGGGTGGTGAAGGCGATGTCGGGCCAGGTCTCGAAGATCGAGCCGATGTGGGCGCGCGCCTCCTCGCCAATCGCCGACTCGCCCGCCGTGTGGTTCTCGAAGACCATGTCGGGCGCGTGCATCGCCATGATCGCGTCGAGGTCGCGCGCGTTCCAGGCGTCGTTGTAGCGCTCGATCGTCTCTTGCAGCGCCTCCGGTGAGTCCTTCGCATCCATCCCGCCGATCCTCTCCTGAACTGCATCAAATTTCCAGCCCGGCAGCCAGGAAATTTGATGCAGTTCAGGGTGGGGCGGGATAGGGTCGCTTCATGGCTAACTACGCGATTGGGCATCGGGATGAGTTCGAGCGGATGGAGGGGTCGGGCGAGTGCACCTGGCTGCTGGCTCGCAAGGCGCTTGGGACCGGGGCGTTTGGCTACAACCTGGTCGAGATCGCGCCGGGAGGGCAGATCCCCGAGCACGACGAGGGGCAGAGCGGGCAGGTTGAGCTCTACGCGATCCTCGAGGGCGATGCGGTGATGTTGCTCGATGGGGAGGAGCACCCGGCGCCGGCGGGCACCTTCGCCTCGATCGAGCCCGCGGCAAGCCGCCAGATCCTCAACCGCTCCGACGCCAAGGTCGTCGCGCTGCTGATCGGGGTCCAGCCCGAGGGCGGCTACGAGCCGATGTCCTGGGCCTAGGCATCGAAGTTCCCGCATAACGCAGGAAAAACAGAGCAGATGGGGGGAGAGTTTTCCCCCGGCCCTATAATTCGGAAACTCGTTAACCCGTCGCGCGCCCGCTCGGAGAAGGCGTGGAACCCGGGAGGTCAAAAATTGAAGACCCAGTCTGATCGCCGCGCTGCCGTCGAGCGCTATTCGCCAGAGCGCCCCTACCGCCCGCTCGTCTCGCCGCCTTCCGTCGAGGACAAAGACGCCTGCGCCATCTACGCCTCGGTGCGCAAGGACTCGACCCCGAGCCACGAGCCGATCGAGCTGGCGATTCCCGCCCTGCAGAAGATGCTCCACCGCGCCGGCAACGTTGACGGCGAGGGCGACGGTTGCGGCCTCCTGCTCGACATCCCGCGCAAGATCTGGGCCGAGGAGGTGCGTTCCGGCGGCCACGATCCTTCCCTGGCCACCGACGACGCCTTCGCCGTCGGCCACGTCTTCATCGAGCGCTCCCAGGACGTCGAGAAGGTCAAGCACGACGCCCGCGAGCTGCTTGCGGCAGGCGGCTTCCGCGTCCTCGCCGAGCGGGTCGGCGTCGTCAACTCCCCCGCCCTCGGGCCGACCGCGCGCGAGGAGGAGCCGATCTTCTGGCAGGTCGCCGGCCTCGCCCCCGACGCGGAGACCCGCGACGACGTCCTCTTCGACCTGATGATCGACCTCGAGAAAGAGCTCGAGGTCCACGTCTCCTCCTTCTCGGCCACGACCTGCGTCTACAAGGTGATGGGTGCGCCGAACGTCCTCGGCGAGTACTACCCGGACCTGCTCGACCCCCGCTTCGAGACGATCGGCTGTTTCGGCCACAACCGCTACTCGACCAACACCTGGCCCTCCTTCAAGCGGGTGCAGCCGTTCACGATCCTCGGCCACAACGGCGAGATCAACACGATCCAGCAGCTGCGCCAGGAGGCGAAGATGCTGGCGGTCCCGATCCAGCCCGGCTCCTCGGACTCGCAGGATCTCAACCGCGCGATCGACACCCTGGTCAGCCGCGAGGGCTTCAGCCTCGCCGAGGCGATGGAGATGGTCGTGCCGCCGATCGTCAACGAGGTCCGCGGCCTCCCCGAGGACCTGCACAGCTTCTACCTCTACCTGCACCAGACGATGGGCCCGTTCGCGCAGGGCCCGGTCGCGTTGATCGCCCGTCACGCCGACGAATGCGTCTTCTCGGCCGATGCGATGGGGCTGCGCCCGCTCTGGCAGGTGGAGACCGAAGACGACTACGTCTTCAGCTCCGAGCCCGGCGTCGTCCCGGTCAGCAAGATGTGCTCCGAGCCGAAGCCGCTCGCCCCGGGCGAGAAGGTGCTGGTGCTGATCGACCGCGCCGAGCGGGCGAGCGCCCTGCACCCGCACGCCGAGATGCTGCGGATCGTCCGCGACCGCTGGCTGGCGCGCAACGGCGCCGAGGCAGTGGCCGGCTACGACCGCGCCCTGGAGACCGGCGGCCCGCTCGAGGGCCAGGACGTCCCCGGCTACACCGACGCCGGCCCCGAGGAGCCGGTGCGGGTCTCCGACCGCGTCCTCGCCGGCTTCGGCTGGCAGCGCGACGACGTCAAACTGGTCCAGCAGATGGCCTCCAACGGGGCCGAGCCGGTCGGCTCGCTCGGCTACGACGGCCCGCTGGCGGCGCTCTCGCCCGAGCGGCAGAACCTCGCCGACTACTTCAAGGAGACGGTCGCCGTCGTCACCAACCCGGCGCTCGACCGCGAACGGGAGCTAGAGCACTTCTCGACCCGGACCCTGTTCGGCCGCCGCCCCTCGCCCGATAACGCCGGCGAGGACACCGGCACCGTCGAAACCGGCTTCCCGGTGATCCTCGGCGGCCACCACGGCCTGGCGCCGCTCTCGGACACCGCCTACCGCAGGATCGCCCGCGAGCACAACACCTACCTGCTCGAGGACCTCTGGGAGGAGTTCAGCGGCCGCAACGCCGCCGTCGACATCTCCCTGCTGGAGTCGGAGACGACCCAGGGGGCGATCGAGCGGATCAAGCAGGAGGCGGTGAAGAAGGTCCGCAACGGCTGCGAGCTGCTGGTTCTCACCGACCGCACCGTCTACGAAGCCGACCGCCGCTACCTCGACCCGCACCTGGCGGTCTCCGCGGTCGACCAGGCGCTGAAGCAGTTCAAGGTCGAGACCGGCGAAACCAACCTGCGGCGGCGCTGCGGGATCGTCCTGCGCTCCGCGGCGATCCGCAACGTCCACGACGTGATGCTGGCCCTCGGGCTCGGCGCCAACGGCGTCTGCCCGTACGTGATGGTCGAGGTGATCTGCGTCGAGGACTACGAGAACGACGTCTCCAACCTCTGCGCGGCGCTGCGCAAAGGGATCGAGAAAGTGATCTCGACGATCGGCATCCACGAGGTGCGCGGCTACGCGCGCCAGTTCAGCTCGATCGGGATCAAGCCGGAGCTGGCGGAGATCTTCCAGACCGAGCTCTATGCCGCCTCCGATGCTGCCGGGACCGGCTTCGCCGACCTCGACGAGGACACCAACGCCCGCGCCCATGCGCTCAGCGGTGACGACGCGGCGGCGAAACCGGCGAAGACGTTCCGCTTCTACCCGAAGGTCTACAAGGCGGCGATCGCGACCGCCAACGGCAGCGGCACCTACGAGGAGTACTCGGAGAAAGTGCGGGAGCTGGAGAAGCAGAACCCGATCTCGATGCGCCACATCATGGCGCTGAAGGGCGACCGCGAGCCGCTGAAGGACGCGAGCGTCGTCAACGCCGGCGTCGGCCACCACGACTACCCGATCGTGATCTCCTCGATGAGCTTCGGCTCGCAGTCCGAGCCCGCCTTCCGGGCTTACGCGGACGCGGCGAAAGCGATCAACGTCCTCTGCATCAACGGCGAGGGTGGCGAGATCCGCGACATGTACGGGCAGTACCGCAACTGGCGCGGCCAGCAGGTCGCCTCCGGGCGCTTCGGCGTCTCGGCGGAGATGCTGAACAGCTCCTACGTCGCCGAGATCAAGATCGGCCAGGGCGCGAAGCCGGGAGAGGGCGGCCACCTGCCCGGCAAGAAGGTCTCCGAGAAGGTCGCCGCCGCCCGTAACGCCGCGCCGGGGACCGACCTGATCTCGCCCTCCAACAACCACGACCTCTACTCGATCGAGGACCTGGCCGAGCTGATCGACGAGCTGAAGACCGTCAACCCTGACGTGCGGGTCTCGGTCAAGGTGCCGGTGGTGCCGAACATCGGCACGATCGGCCTCGGGATCGCCAAGGCCGGCGCCGACATCATCACGCTCTCGGGCTTCGAGGGCGGGACCGGCGCCGCGCGCCAACACGCGCTGCGCCACGTCGGCTTGCCGAGCGACATCGGCACCCGCGCCGTGCACCGGGCGCTGATGGAGGCCGGTCTGCGCAACCGGGTCGAGATCTGGGCCGACGGCGGCTACCGGACCGGCCACGACATCGTCAAATTGCACTGCCTCGGGGCCAACCGGGTCGGCTTCGGCACCCTGGCGATGGTCAGCCTCGGCTGCACGATCTGCCGCGGCTGCCAGCTCGACACCTGCCACGTCGGCATCGCGACCCAGATCGAGACGCCCGAGGAAGCCCAGGCGCACGGGCTGAAGAAGTTCACCCCGCAGGAGGTCGAGCGCTCGGCCGAGAGCTGCGCCCGCTTCTTCTCCTCGATGGGCGAGGAGGTCAAGCAGGTCGTCGCCTCGCTCGGCTACGAGCGCGCCCAGGACCTGGTCGGCCGCTACGACCTGCTGGAGCAGGTCGGCCACAAGGACCAGATCGACCTGGCGCCGCTGATCACGCCGCTGGAGGAGTTCCTCGACCTCGAACCGCTCGACCTGCCGGTTGCCGAGGAAGCCGACGCGCGGGCCGAAGCCGGTCTGGTGATGGCGCGGCCGATCAGGATGGAGGCGAAGGAGGCCTCGAGCCAGATCGCGGCGCTGGCGCCGGAAGTCTGCGGCGGCGGCACGGTCCGCAGCCAGTTCCCCCGGGCCACCGACGCCAACGACCGCGTCCTCGGCACCGAGCTGGCGGGGGCGCTGGCGCGCTGGCGGATCTTCGACGGCGGCCCTGCCGGCGAGGAAGGCGACCATCTGGCGAGCCTCGAGTTCAACGGCGGCTCGGTCGCCGGCCAGGGCCTCGGCGCGTTCAACTCCTACGGCGTCAACATCCGCATCGAGGGCGGCGCCCAAGACGGCGTCGGCAAGGCGATGCTGGGAGGGACGATCGCGATCCTCAAGGGCAAGGGCGCCAAGGGCAAGCGCCTCAACGGGTCGGTTGGCAAGTCCTTCGCTTACGGGGCGCAGCGCGGCCAGCTCTACGTCCAGGGAAGCGCCGACTCGAGGTTCTGCATCCGGCTCTCTGGCGCGGACGTGGTCCTGGCGGGCGAGCCCGAGCAGGGCATCGACGACAGCCGCGGAGCGCTGGCCGACCGCGCCAACGCCAAGGGCTTCGCCTTCGAGTACATGACCAGCGGCCGCGCCGTCGTCCTCGGTGACATCGGCCCCTGGGCCTGCGCCGGCATGACCGGAGGCCGCGTCTACGTCAGGCACAACGCCTTCGGCATCGACCGAGCGGCCATCGAACGCCGCCTCGGCAAAGGCGCCAAAGTCGAGCTAAAGGACCTGGACGCCGAGGCCCTGATCGACATCGACGACCTCCTCCACGGCTACGCCGGCGAACTGAGGGCAAGCGATCAAACCGAAGAGGCCGACCGCGTCGAAGCCTTGGCCGACGACGCCACCAGCAATTTCCTGATGATCGTCCCGTTCAAGGTCCAGGCTGACCCAAGCATCAGCACCGAGTGATCTGGCACGTGCCTGGCAGCACCCGACGCTGCGCGGGGCGGTGTCCTCAGTCGGCCGAATAGCGCTGCTATTCGGCCTCCCTGCGTCCTAGCCCCGCTTGGTCTGGCGCCGCCAGCCCCGCACCAGAAAATCTCAAAAAGATGAGGGAGGGGTTTTTCCCTCCAGCCGGTCCGCAATCGCTCGAACCTGCCCGAGCAAGCCGTCGAGCATGTGGGCGGTGTCGGTGTGGATGCGCCATTCGGTCAGTCGGCGCTCGGCATCCATGGAATCCAGGCGCTTTTCCAGGACCTCGGTGCGATCCTCCAGGCGGGAGACGCGGCGGTTGGTCTGCTTTTGGGATTTGCGGACGCGGGTTTTGACGTAGCGGCGGAGGTCCTCCTGCATCGTGTCGAGCTCGCGGCGGAGGTCGCTGTTGAGGGGCGCGTTTTGCTCGTCGAGCATCTGCTCGACGCCGCGGCGGACGCGCTCGATCTCTTCGTGGAGCTGGGCTCGGGCGTGCTCAGCTGCGGCGGAGATCGACTCCTCGCCGCTCGGGCGCGAGGGATCGTCCGGATTGGTCGGGCCGTTCACCGACTCGAACTGTACGGGCGGGTGGGGCGGCAAATCCGCTCGTGAAGCCGCTTCACGGCGTCGCGAGACCGCAAAAACCCGTCTACAGCACGGGTTTTCGCATCTCGCGATCAGGCCTGCAGCAGGAACAGCCGGTAGCGGCCGATTGCCAGCTCGTCGCCGTCGCTGAGCTCGGTCCAGTCGACCTTGCGGCCGTTGACGAGGACGCCGTTGAGGCTGCGGTCGTCGAGGATGCGCGGGGGCCGGCCCTCGTCGCTGGCGATCATCGCGTGGCGGCGGGAGACGCTGGGGTGGTCGAGGCAGATCTCAGCCCTCTCGCAGCGGCCGATCTTCGCCCATCCGACCTCGAGGTGGAAGGTCCTGATGTTGCCTTCGTCGCGCAGCGCCAGGTGATAGCCCGGCTCGGTCAGACGCTCGCGCGCCTCCTCGAGCCAGGCCTGCGATTCCGGCTGGCCGCTGACGGCGAATTCGAGGGTGGGGGACCCGTGGTCCTGCAATCCCTCGAAGATCGAGTCGCGGCGGAAGCGGGCGCTGCCGCAGACCGCGCACTCGGGCAGGCGGTCGGTCTCCCGCAGGGCGACCCGTGTGCCGCAGACCAGGCAGAAGTACGTCCCCTCCCCGGGCATGGAGCCGGTGGCGAACGCCTCGCCGACTGGGCTGGTGCCGGCGCTCTCGAAGATGGGCAACTTCTCCTTCCTAACCTGGTCACACTCGATACTAGAGCGACCTCTATGCCCTGTCACTTGAGATTTCTAAAGTGGTCCTGCCGGAGTTCCGTCTCTGCGGGAACTTTCGTCCGGACGCCTCCCATCTAGACTTCGCGCCCGATGGGCCCCGTCAGCGCCGAGATTGAAATCGATGCTCCCCGCGAGCAGGTCTTCGCGCTGCTGGCCGACCTCTCCGCCCGCCCCTCCTTCACCGACCACTTTCTGCTCGATCAGCACCTGACCCGGATCGACCCCGTCGGTCTCGGCGCCGGCGCCCGCTTCTGCGTCAAGGGGCCGCTGCGCAAAATCTGGATGGACACGACGATCGTCTCCACCGAGCCCCCTTTCCGGATCGTCGAGGAAGGCGAGGCCGGGCGCGGCAACCGCATTCGCAGCCACACCGCCTGGGAGCTGACCGAGGGGCCGGGATCGCTGACCTGCGTCCGCGTCTCCCAATGGACCGAACCCGCCGCGGTCGATCGCGCCCTCGAGGTCCTCAGCGGCGGCTCGGTCTGGCTGGAGCGCGGATGGCGCCGGGCGCTGCGCCGCCTGCGCGACAACATCGAGTCCGACCAGCCCGTCTCCGAGCGGATAGCCGTCGCCGGCGGCAACCGCTACGCGACCGGCATCCCGTAGCTCTATATAGACTCTCGCCCGCGATGCACCCCTCCCGCCGCACGCTGTTCACGCTCTTCGCCCTGCTGGCGCTCCTGGCGCTGGCTGTCGGCGTCTCCGCCTGCGGCTACTCGAGCGACTCCAAGCACACCAACGAGGGGGAGCCCCTGCAGCTGGGCGAGCTGGAGTACAACGTCACCTTCTCGCGGTACCTCAACCCGAACGACACCGAGGACGCGGCCTACCTCGAAGGGCAGGAAGAAGCGCCGAAAGGGCAGAGCTACTTCGGCGTCTTCTTCGAAATCCAGAACAAGAGCGACGAACCGCAGGAGCTGCCCTCGACGCTGACGATCACCGACGCCGAAGACAACGAGTTCGAGGTGATCCCCAGCGAAAGCATCTTCGCGCTGGAATTCGGAGGCACGGTCGAAGCCGAAGAACAGATTCCCGTTCTCGACTCGCCCGCGCAGCAGGGCCCGATCGAGGGCGCGGTGGCCATCTTCCTACTGCCTGAAGAAGCCTCCGAGAACCGCCCCCTCACCCTTCACATAGAAGGCGCGGAAGAAAAGGGCGAAGTAACCCTGGACCTCTAGCCGAGCCCGGCGGAGAGGACTTCGGCCGCGATCGGCGCGGCGACTTCACCGCCTGCCGCTTCGGCTTCGATCAGCAGCACCCCGACCGCCAGCTTCGCCTTTTCCGCCGGGGCGAAGGCGGAGAACCAGGCGTCCTTGATCTGAACTGGGTTTTCGGAGTTCTCTTCGCCCGGCTTCGGCCCCAGCTCGGCGGTGCCGGTCTTGCCGGCGACCTGCGCCTCGGAGATGTCGGCGGCGGTTCCGGTTCCTTCGTTGACGACGCCGATCATCAGTTCGGTCAGCTCGTTCGAGATCTTCGGCGACATCACCCGCTCCGGTTCGGCGTCTGGCCGCAGCTTCTCGTTGGCGACGATCGAGGTCGGCATCCGCACTCCGTCATTGCCGACCGCCTGCGCCACGTTCGCCATCTCCAGCGGCGTCGCCAGGACTTCGCCTTGGCCGATCGCCGAGACGCCGAGGTCGATTTCTTCGCCGATTTCGGTCGGGATGGTCGATTCCTCGGGTTCGACTTCGCGGACGATCTGCGGCGCGTAGAGGGAAGGCGGCGAGTTGAAGCCGTACCGTTCCGCCGTTTCCACCAGCTTGTCGTTGCCGACCGCCGGCCCCAGCGGGGCGAAGACGGCGTTGCAGGACTCGGCGAATGCCTCCCGGAAGGTGCCGCCGCAGTACTCGCCGTTGGCGTTGTTGAGGAAGCGACCGCCGACGTTGACGCCGTTGGTGATTTCGAATTCGTCGTCGAGGCTGACCTTGCCCGCCTCCAGCGCCGCCGTCGTGGTGACGATCTTGAAGGTCGAGCCGGGGGGCTGGGGGGCGGAGAACGCCTGCCCGGCGAGAGCGCGGACGTCGCCGCGCTTGGCGTCGAGCACGGCGACCCCGCCGGCGCGCCCGGCCAGCGCCGAGACCGCGACTTCCTGCAGCTCGGGGTCGATGGTGGTTTTCACCGGCGCGCCCTTCTGCGGCTTGCCCTGCGCGAGGGTGCGAACGGAGGAGCCGTCTTCGGCGACCGCCAGCAGCTTGCCGCCGGGCTTGCCGGCGAGCCGGGCGTTGAAGGCGAGCTCGAGGCCGCTGATCCCGACCGGCGTTTCCGGGCTGAAGCCGTGGCGCGCCAGCTCCGGCCACTCTTCTTCGGGCGCTTCGCCGACTTCGCCGGTGACGTCGATCGCGGCGCTGCCGATCGGGTGTTCGCGTTCTTCGGCCGGTCCTTCGGCCAGCGGCGTGCCGTCGCGGGCGAGGATCGGCGCCCGTTCGGCGAGCTCGACGTCGGCGGCGAGTTCCTCGCCGGGGCGCAGGCCCGGGAAGACGAGGCTCCGGTCCCATTCGACGCCGCCGTCGGCGTAGGGGACGTCGAGGTCTTCTTCGACCGTGCCGAAGGCGACGGTCTGAATCGCCATCGCGATCGGGACGACCTTGCCCGCGTCGGTCGACTGCGAGCCGCCTGCCGCCCCCGCTTCGATCCCGCGCACCGTCGCCGTCTCCTGGGCTTCGCGGTAGGCGGTTTCGAATTCCTTCCGGCTTAGCCGCGCCCGCGAAGCTTCGTTCAACTCCGCGTACATCGCCTTGTAGTTCCCTGCCGCCCAGGCGGCGGCGAAGCGGCCCGCGGCGGCCTTCTCCGGCGAGCCAGGGGAGCCGGCGGTGACGCCGACGACGAAGGCGACCAGCGCCACCACCGCCAGCGGCAGGCCACGGGTGAGCAGGCGGCGCCGGCGATCGGCCGCGGTGGGGTTTCGATTCACCGGCCGAAAGCTAAAGCAGGCTCTCCCGGCATGCTTCTATTCGCGGGTGACCGTTTTGGATTGGGCAATCCTCGCATTCACCGTCGCCCTCGCCCTCTGGGGCTACCGGCAGGGCCTGATCGTCGGCGCCCTGACCCTGATCGGGTTCGCCGCGGGCGCCTTCATCGGCAGCCGGATCGGGCCGCTGCTGCTGACCAAGGGAGCCGATTCGCCTTACGCGCCGCTCTGCGGAGCGCTGGGAGCGCTGCTGGCCGGGGCGCTGATGGCGGTCACGGTCGAGAGCTTCGCCCTCGGCCTGCGGGAAAAGATCGTCAGGCGGCCGTTCGTGCACATGGCCGACGGCGCCGGCGGCGCGGCCTTGATCGCCTCTGTCGCGCTCGGGGTCGCCTGGGTCTTCGGCGCGGTGCTGCTGCACGCCCCCTCGACGGTGCGGCTGCGCGCCGACATCCAGCAGTCGCTGATCCTGCGCAGCCTCAACGACGTGCTGCCGCCGACGGGCCCGCTGCTGAACGCGCTCGACCGCGTCGACCCGGCCCCGACGGTGCTCGGCCCCGCCGCGCCCGTCGCCGCGCCCGACGGGAAGATCGCCTCCGACCCCGACGTGCTGCGCGCCGGCGATTCGGTGGTGCGGGTGCTCAGCACCGCCTGCGGACTGGGGATCGAGGGGTCGGGATGGGCGGTCGAACCGGAAACCATCGTCACCAACGCCCACGTCATCGCCGGCGCCGACGACACCACCGTCACCACTCAGGACGGGGCCGAGCTCGACGCCACCCCGATCTACTACGAGCCGAAGCAGGACCTGGCGCTGCTGCGAATCGGGGCGGCGCTGCCGACGCTGCCGATCGGCTCGCAGCGTCGCGAGGGCGAGGACGCCGCCGTGCTCGGCTATCCCGAAAACGGGCCTTACACGCTGGAGCCGGCGCGGATCGGCGAAACTCGGGCGACGATCAGCGAGGACTCCTACGGCAACGGCCCGGTCGAACGAACGATCACGGCGCTGAGCGGGGCGGTGCGCAGCGGCAACTCGGGCGGGCCGCTGGTGGATGCGCAGGGTCAGGTCGTTGGGACGGTGTTCGCGGCGACGACGAGCGGGCCGCGGGGCGGTTTTGCGATCCCGGCGGAGCAGGTGCGGGGGGCGCTCGAGCGTACGGCGGAATCGGTGGACACGGGTCCATGCACCGGGTGAGCGGGAGGTCGGGTGTCCCTCTCCAGACACCACTCGCTATGGCTCGTGTTTGAGTGTCTGGCGAGGGACACCCGACCTCCGCTTCCCGTCCTCGAAAAGCCCGTAACTTACGTTCGGTAAGCTCGATCTTGATGGAGCAAGGAGTTGGTTTTTCGGAGGTACGGGGAGAAGCGCAGGGGGCGGTTTGCCCGCACTTTCATCATGCGATCGAGTTGATTGGGAAGCGGTGGACGGGGGCGATCGTGGTCGCTCTCACCGAGGGGCCGATGCGGTATGCCGAGCTTGGCAAGGCGGTGCCGGGGTTGTCGGACCGGTTGCTCTCGCAGCGGCTGCGGGAGTTGGAGGACGAGGGGCTGGTCGAACGCCAGGTCGAAGCTGGGGCGCCGGTGCGGGTCACCTACTCGCTTACCGAGGCGGGGCAGCAGCTCGATCCGGTGCTCAGCGAGCTGAAGGCCTGGGCGCGTCGCTGGAAGAAAGCCGGCTGAGCGGGCCGGGGCGTTCTCTAGCCTGGGTGGGGTGGAAGAGCAGCTTTCGGCAGTAGAAGCGGGCCCGCGGTATCCGGGGCCGTTCGAGGTCGGCGCCTACGCCCGCAAGATCCAGGCGGAGATGCGCAAGCGGGCGAAGGTCCAGCTGATCGGCGAGGTCACCGGGGTCGGGCGCAGCAAAGTCCAGGCTTACTTCGAGCTGCGCGATGGTGACGGCGCCGTCCCCTGCGCGATCTGGCTGAACGACCTGGAGAAGTGCGGGATCGGCGACCAGCTGCGCGACGGCGTCGAAGTGGTCGCGTCCGGCGGGCTCGACTACTACCCCGGAGGCGGCCAGGCCTCGCCAAAATTCTCCTTTCGAGCGACCCACATCCGTCTCGCCGGCGAGGGCGATCTGATCGCCCGCCTGGAGGCGCTGCGCAAGCAGCTGCGGTCCGAGGGTCTCTTCGAGCTGCAGAAGCAGCTGCACCGGCCGCGCCTGCCGAAGGCGATCGGGGTCGTCACCGCGGAGACCGGCGCGGCGCGGCGGGACCTGCTCGCCGGGCTGCAGCGGCGCGGCTGGGGCGGCTCGGTGATCTGGAGCTTCGCGCCGGTCCAGGACCGCCATGCGGCGCCGGCGATTGGCCGGGCGGTGCAGGACCTGGCGGCTCGGCCCGAGGTCGAGGCGATCGTCGTCACCCGCGGCGGTGGCAGCCTCGCCGACCTCTGGGCCTTCTGCGACGAGACGCTCTGCCGCACCGTGGCGATGCTGCGGGTGCCGGTGGTCAGCGCCGTCGGCCACGAGCGCGACAGGACCCTGATCGACGACGTCGCCGCGGTCGCCTGCTCGACCCCGACCCACGCGGCCGAGGCGGCGGTGCCGCTCGATTGCCTCGCCGCCCGCGGGAGCCTCGAGCGTTGCGCGGTCGCGCTGCGGCGGGCGGGGGAGGGGGCGATCGGGACCCGCTCGCGCCACCTGAGCGCGCTGGCGCGGGGACCGGCCCGGGCGCTGCAGCGCGAGCGCACCGCGCTCAACCAGAAGATCCGTGAAATTCGCGCCGCCGCCGAGCGCGGTCTGACCGACCGGGTCGCCTCGCAGACGAGGAAAGGCACGGTAGTGCTGGAACGGGCGCGCAAGCGCGCGATCGGCGCCGACATGGATAAACGACGGGCCGCCCTGCGCCGGGCGGAGGTGGCCCTGCGGGCCCACGAACCCGAGCGCACCCTGGAGCGCGGCTACGCCCTGGTCGAGGGGGAGGGCGAAGAACCGCTGACGAGCGCCGAGGCCGCGGCCGCCGCCGGAGAGGTCAAACTGCGGTTCGCAGATGGACGCGTTCGAGCAAGCATCAAGGCAGCCGGCGACGGAGACGGCAAGCGTGAGCGATAGCCCCGTCAGCTACGAGGCCGCGGTCGAGCGGCTGGAGGAGATCATCGATCGGCTCGACTCCGGCCAGTCGGGCCTGCGCGAGACCCTCGAGCTCTGCCGCGAGGGGCGCGAGCTGGTCAAGTACTGCGCCGCCGAGCTCGACGAGGTGGGCGAGGGCCTGAAGGAGCTGCGGCTTGACGACTTAGCGGCGCGGCTCGAGGTCGGCTCCGAGCAGGGCTAGTCCTCGCGCGGACCGGAGCAAAGGCCGCGCAAGGCGGGGCAGCCGCGGCAGAGGGACCAGTCGCGTTCCTCCGGCGCGGCAACCGGGAACTCGCCGCTGTTGATGCGGCCGATCGTCCCTTCGAGCGAGGCGCGCGCGGCACCCATCTCCTCCGGCCCGAGCAGCGAGACGGCCGGCTCATCTGGTCGCTCGAGGAAGACATAGGCGACCTCAACCTCCTCGCACCCAAGCGCCTCGGCCACCGCAAGCGCATAGATCGAGCGCTGGACCTCATAGCGCGCGGCGCGATCAACCGGATCGACACCGTTGAGCCGGTCGGTCTTGTAATCGATCACCAGCGGAGGCTTCCCCTCGCGCTCAACCAGCAGATCGATCGACCCCCGAAGCACCGTCCCTCCAACTCCCAACAGCAGCGGCACCTCAGCCCGAACGCGCGTCCCCACAACCGAGATCTGCTCCCGCAGCGGCGAGGAAATCCAGGCTCTCACAGGCTTAAGCAAACTGTCGAGCGGGGCCCCCAGCCCCACTGCCACAGCATGCCGTTCCGCCAGCTCCACCGAAGGTTCCGCCCACCCATGAGCCTGGCTCCACTCCAGCAACGCGTGAACAGCCGCCCCCCGCGCAGTTCGCTCTTCGGGCTGGCTGAGCGCAAGCTCATCGCTTGGCGCCCCCTCGTCGATCCGCCCCATCCCCAGGACCCGTTCCATGTAGAAGCGGTAGGGGCACTCCTCATAGGCGCTGATCGCGGTGTAGGAGAGGGGGCGGCTGGGGACCACCGGCGGTTGGCGCTCCACCAGCGGCGGCGGGCCTTCACCCAGCTCGCGCGCGCCGGCGCCTTCGCGCCGCAGCGCCCGCAGCTCGGCGGCGCGCTCGGGTGAGGGCAGGTTGACCCGGACCGCGATCTCCGACGGCGCCAGCTCCGCCTCCAGGCCGGGACGGGGTGATGGGGGAGCCACCGGCACGGTCGAGTCCTCGTCACGCGGCACCCCGAGTGTCTCGACCAGGCGCTCGATCACCGGCTTGCCCCTGCTCTCCCTGCCCGCTTTCGGATTGACGACGCCGCTGACGACCAGGCGCTCGCGGGCGCGGGTGGCGGCGACGTGGAAGAGCCGCAGCTCCTCTTCGGCTTCGCGCTCCGCCGCCTCTTCGCAGAGGGCGCCGTAGGCGAAGAGGTCGATCTTCGGGCTGCCGAGGCGGAGGAGCCGCAGGCCGACCCGCGGCTGCTCCTCGCGGCCGAGCATCAGCAGCGGCGAGCGCGCCGCGTTCAGCAGCCGGCGCGAGAGATCGGGCACCGCGACGACGTCGAACTCGAGCCCCTTGGCGTTGTGGACGGTCATGATCCGGACGCCGTCGTGGCCCTCGGCGGCGGTCGCCGCCTGCGCCTCGGCGTCGGTTTCGGCTCGGGCGGAGAGGAAGTCGAGGAAGCCACGCAGGTCCCGGCCCTCGCGCTGCTCGAACTCGGCCGCCAGCCGCGTCATCTTGCGGATGTTGGCGAAGCGCGCCTCCCCGGCCGGCCGGCTGAGGACCGCGAGGTCGTAGCCGGTCTCGGTCACGGCGGTCTCGATCAACTCCGGCAGCGAGAGGCGCGCCCCGCGCCCGCGCAGCGAAGCGATCCGATCGACGAAGGTGGCCAGCAGCTCCCGCTCGCTCGCCGGGATCGCCTCCAGCCGCTCCGGGTCGACCAGCTCGGCCTCGCCGCCGCCCGCCGCCCGCTCCACCGCCGGCCAAACGTGTTTCCGCTTGCCCGCCGCCGCCCGCAGCAGCCACAGCGTGTCTGGGGCGACCGCGCAGGCGGGCGAGGCGAGGGCGCCGAAGAGGGCGTGGTCGTCGAGCGGGTTGGCGATCACCGCCAGCAGCGCGCAGACGTCGGCCACCTGCTGCTGGGACCAGTAGCCGCGCCCGCTGACCACGTAGGGGCGCAGGCCGGCGCGTTCGAGCGCGTCCTCGTAGGCGTCGAGGTGGGAGAAGGCGCGCAGCAGCACCACCATCTCGCCCCGCGGCACGCCTTCGTCGGCGAGCTCGCGCAGCCGCTCGGCGACGGCGCGCGCCTCGGCCAGGCAGTTCAGCGGCGTCGCGCCGTCGATCGCCGGCTCGAGCTCGATTCCCTCGGCGTCCCAGCCCTCGCGGGCGGTCAGCAGCAGCTCGACCGGCGGCCCCGCGCCCGCCGCCGGCTCCTCCGGCGGCGGCGTCCCCACCCGCAGCGGGTTGTAAGCGGCGCCGAGCAGCGCCTCACCGAAGAGGTTGACCGCGCCGACCACCTCCGGGCGCGAGCGGAAGTTGCCGCTGAGGCGCATCAGCTCGGCGTCGCCACGGCGGTCTATCTCCTCGCGGCGGCGGCGGAAGACGTCGAGGTCGGCGTGGCGGAAGCCGTAGATCGATTGCAGCTCGTCGCCGACCACGACCAGCTCGGTCTTCGGCCCGTGCAGGGCCTCGATCAACCGGAGCTGCAACCTGTTCGTGTCCTGGAACTCGTCGACGAGGAGCTGGCGGAAGCGGCCCCGGTAGTGCTCGCCGATCTCGGCCCGCTCCAGCAGCCGGGCGGCGAGGATCTGCAGGTCCTCGAAGTCGATCCCGGCGCGCCGTTCCTTCGCCGCCTCGAAGCGGGCGGAGAAGAGGCGCAGCAGCTCGGTGAGGTGGCGGTAGGCGGTGCCGCCCTCGCCCGCCTCGGCGGCCCGTGCGATCGCGCCCTCGATCGCCTCCCTGTAGGCGGCGAGCGCTTTCGCCTTGCTGGGAGTAGCAAGGGCGCGCAGCTCGTCTAGGGTCGGCGCCGGGCCAGGGGCGCCGAGGCGCGCCAGCGCCCGCTCCGGCAGCTCGCGTTTCGGGTCGCCCTCCTTCAGCTCCCGCAGGCACTCGCGCGCGGCGTCTACCGCGCGCCGGATCGCCGCCTCCGGGTCCGTCGCCGGCGGCTCCGGCAGCTGAGGCCGGGCGACACCGCGGCTGCGCAGCTCCTCGTGGATCGCGACGATCGTCCCCCGCAGGCCCTCGACGTCATAGGCGGCGACGGTCTCCTCGCGCGCCCGGTCGCCGCCGGCGAGGAACTCGGCCAGGGCGTCGTCGAAGGCCATGCGCGCCGCCCGCGCCGCCTCCGGCGCGTCGAGGACGCGGAAGCCGGGGTCGACCCCGGCCGCTACCGGGTGGGCGGCGAGGACCCGGTTGCAGAAGCCGTGGATCGTCGTGATCCAGGCGCCGCCGATCCCAGCCAGGACCGCGGCGGCCCGCTCGGAGCCCCGATCCGCGCGCCGCGCCAGCTCGGCGCGGATCCGCTGCCGCAGCTCCGCCGCGGCCTTCTCGGTGAAGGTGAAGGCGAGGACGGCGTCGGGGGAGAGGCCGGAGTCGCAGACGAGGCGGCAGTAGCGGTCAACCATCACCCCGGTCTTGCCGGTGCCCGCGCCGGCCTCCAGCAGCACGTCCTTGCCACGGACGGCGATCGCCGCGGCCTGCTCTGGGGTCGCCTCGCGGGCCTGCGCCTGCGCGCGTTGCTCGACCGTCACCGCTCGTCTTCTCCTTCTTCGTCCAGGTGCTGCGGCGCGCGGTCGCGGCGGCAGATCGAGGCGAAGGTGCAGTAGGCCGGGCAGACGTCGTGTCCGCGCAGGCCTGGTCGCGGGCCAGGGTCGCGGCGGATGTCGCCGGCCCGCATGCGGGCGACGATCTCGCCCGCCCGCCGGCGCGAGCCGTCCAGCAGCTCCTCCAGCTCCTCTGGTTCGGCGACGTCGGTCGAGTAGAGGTCGTAGCCGGCGAGGTCCCCGGCGACCGCGGCGGAGACAACCCCGCGCGGGCGCCGCGAGGAGGTCCCGCGCAGCGGGTGGTAGAGCGCCCCGACCGGCTCCGCCCCCCAGTGCTCAGCCGCGGCGAGCAGGTAGAGCGGCAGCTGCAGCTTCGCCTTCTCCTCGAACTTGTCGCGCGGGGTGACCTGGCCGGCGAGCTTGTAGTCGATGACGACGGCGCGCCCGTCGGCGGCCCGGTCGACCCGGTCGATGGCGCCGTGCAGGCCCCAGCCGCCGAGGTCGAGCGGCGGCCGCTCGGCGTCGGGGTGCTCGCCGAAGCGCGCCTCCAGCAGCCACGGCTCGAAGCCGCCGGTATCGCGCTCGGCCTCCTCGGCGAGGAAGCGCTCCAGCAGGCGCTCGACCCGCCGCGCCATCCCCCGCTCAGCCGGGTGGGAGCCGAGCTCGCGCTCGGCGACGACGGCCGCCACCAGCTCGCGCCCACGCTCGGTCCAGGCGGCGAGGGTGCCGGGACGCGGCAGCGGATCACCGCCTGGGCGCTCGCGGTAGAGGCGCTCGAGCGCCTCGTGCATAAGGCCGCCCTGGACGAGCGGGTCGGGGACCGGATCGAGCAGCTGCGGGTCGAGCTCGTGCCCGGCGAACCAGCGGTAGGAGCAGAGGTCGAACTCCTCGAGCGTGGTGCCGCCGTAGGCGGCGACGGCGCCGAGCGACTCCAGCGCCGCCGGGTTGGTCAACGGTCCGGGGGCGCGGGAAGCGGCCTCGGCGCGGCGCGCCGCGCCGAGGCGGGCGGCGATCGCCGCCGCCAGCTCGGCTTCCACCCCGATCTGCGTTAGATGCGCCGGCGCGTTGGCACCGGGACCGCGCGCCGCGAGCGCCCGCGCCAGCTCGTCTGCCGAGGGCGCCTCGGCCAGCGGCGCGACCACCTGCGCCAGGTCCCGGGCGATCGTGATCTCCTCCTCCAGCGGGTCGGGCGTGCTGCCGTCGGGGGCGGGGGAGAGGAGCGCCCGCGCGTCGTCGATCAGCGGCGAGCGGGCGGTCGCGCTGCCGTCCTCGTCGCTGTCGCGGTAGGAGAGGACGAGGCTGCGGCGCGGCAGGGCGAGGCAGGCGTGGAAGAGGTAGCGCTCCTCGGCTTCGGAGTCGCGCCGCGGGTCGAGCCCGAGCGTCTCCCGCTGGTGGTCGGAGAGGAAGGGGTCGGCGCCGCGGTCGCGGCGCGGGAACTCCCCATCCTGCAGCGAGCCGACGACGACGTGGTCGAAGCGGGCGGCGCGGAGGCGGTAGGGGTCGGCGATCCGGACCCGGCCCTCGACCGGCCCCGACCAGACGCGGAAGTCGAGCTCCTCGATCAGCGGCGCCAGCTCATGCGGTGGCGGCGCCAGCGCCCCGAGCTCGCCCAGCTCCGCCAGCGAGGAGGCGATCTCCGAGGCGGCGCGCAGCTCCAGCCCTTCTCCCCGCGGCAGCGAGGGGCCGTCGCCGGCGTCACGCAGCGGGCGCGAGGCCATCCGCCCCGCCAGCGCCCCCACCTCCGCCGCCAGCACCGCCGGCGAGCGGTTAGCGGCTTCGCGCAGGCGCAGGAGGTCGCGGGGCGGCTCCCCGTCCTCGCCCTGCCAGAGCAGCAGGGCGGCCTCGGCGTCGCGGATGCGCCCGCGCCGCAGCGAGCGCTCGAACCAGTCGACGCGGCCGGGCGAGAAGCCCGACGGGCCGCGCAGGTAGCGGAGAAAGTCGGAGGCGCGGCGGGCGCCGAACTCCGCCTCCAGCAGGGCGATCAGCGCCCCGCCGACGCTCGTCCCCGCGACCGGCAGCTCGGCCTCGAGCGCGACCGCGATCCCGTTTCGCTCCAGCGCCGCGGCGATCTCCGGGCCGCGGTGGGAGGGGTCGCGCAGGGCGATCGCGATCTCCGCCGCGTCGGCCCCTCCGGCGACGAGCTGCGAGACGCGCGCCGCGATTGCCTCGGCCTCGGCGCGGGCCCCCGCCGAGCGCAGCAGGGTGAGGCTGCCGTCGACTTCGGCTCGCTTCGGCCGCGGCGCGCCGAAGCCGATCGTCAGGTGGAAGAGCAGCGGGCTGATGGTGTTGCCGGGATCGGCCTCGGTCACGACCTCCTCCGCCGGCTCGAGCTCGCACAGCCTTCCGAGCAGCCGCCCGCGGGCCGCCAGCGCCGCGCTTCCCTCTTCATAAGGGAGGGCCACCGTCACCTCGGCCCGCGTGGCGAGCGCGGCGACCAGCTCGAACTGGTTCTCGGTCAGGTCGTCGAAGCCGTAGAGGAGGACCGGCCGGCCGCCCCAGAAGGAGCCGTCGCGGCGCAGCTGGGCGACCGCCTCGCGGGCGATCCCGTGGGAGTCGACCCGTCCCGTCCGCTGCCGCACCTCCTCGTAGGCGCCGTAGAGCGCGGCGATGTCGCCAAGGTAAGCGGAGCCCTCCAGCGTCGCCGCGCTCGCCTCGACCTCCTCCGGCTCGACCCCGGCCGCCTGCAGTTCGCCGAGCAGCCGCTCGAGGGCGCGGGCGAAGCGCGGCCGGCCGGCCGATCGCCGCAACGGTCGCAGCCGCTCGCGCCGCGCCTCGATCGCCACCGAGACCGCCCGCAGCCGCTGCGCCGCCGAGAGCTCGGCGCCGGCCGGCGCGCCGGCCATCGTGGCGACGGTGCGGAAGAGGGCGCCGAAGGTCATCGCCGAGCCGCCGAGCAGGGCGCCGCCGCCGGAGAGCTCGCGCTCGAAGGCGAAGACGTCGTCGACGGTCGGCACGACGAGGATCGGGTCGCGGGTCAGGGCGGCGGTGAAGTCGCGTCGGATGACGCCGGCGCGGCCCGAGTTGGGAGGTCCGTAGACGAGTTTCAGCGGCACGGCGTCCGAGCCTAGGGACGGGTCCGGCGCCTTCTCGGCGCCACCGCCCGTGACCCCGCAAGATGGGGAATTAGCGGGGCATCTTTGGCGTCATCGGCCCTCTCTACCTTTCCTGGCAGCCGATGTCACTCTGCTTCGTAGACCCAGCCGACGCCATCCGGGCCATCGCCGATTCAATCGGCCGTGAGGCTCGCCGCCAGCTCCTCGGGGAGGCGGTGCGCGCCTGGGTGGACGAGATCCCAGACCAAGAGCTCGAGCTCCACTACGCGAAGGCGATCTCCGAGCTCGACGAGCACGACCTCTCGATGCTCGCCGCCTGGCACGGCTCCCTCGAGGTCGGCCAGCCGGTCCCCAACCGCGACTTCCTCATGGGCGCCTTCAACGGCCTCGGCGAGAACCGCCGCGAGGCCCTCAAGCTGGCCGCCGGCTTCCGCGGCGAGGAGGCCGTCGACTCCGGCGTCACCGAAGAGGACGCCCTCGAGCTGGTCCTGGGCCTGCTCGGCCCCCCGCGCCTGATGGAGCTGGCGGGCGAGGCGATGGAGCTCTACGTGTGGGACCGCGCGGGCTCGGACAACTAGCCGGTTCCCGGCTGCTTTTTCGTCCCGTCCCGTTTGGTTTTCCGCCCTGAGGGCTAACCTCGGCAGAGTGGATGTTCCACCGCAGGTAATAGTCATCTTCGGCGCCACCGGCGACCTGGCCCGGCGGAAGCTGCTGCCGGGGCTGCTGCGGCTGTTCCAGGCGGGCCTGATGCCCGAGTTCCGGGTGATCGGGGTCTCGATGGAGGACATTTCCGATGCCGAGTTCCGGGGGATCGCGGAAAGGGCCTGCCGGGAGTTCGCGCGGAGCGCCTTCGGCGGCGAGGAATGGCACGAGTTCTCCGGCAAGCTCTCCTACGTGCCGCACGGGCAGGCGCCGGAGGCGCTGGCCGAAGCGGTGAAGGACGCCGAAGGCGAGCTCGGCTCGCAGATGCGGCTGCTCCACTACCTGAGCGTGCCGCCGACCGCGGCTCCCGACGTGATCCAGATGCTGAAGAGCTGCGGGCTGGCGCGGCGCTCGCGGGTGATCATGGAGAAGCCGTTCGGGACCGACCTCGCCTCGGCGCGGAAGCTGAACGAGATGGTCCACGAAGTCCTCGACGAGGATCAGGTCTTCCGCATCGACCACTTCCTCGGCAAAGAGGCGGCCCAGAACATCCTGGCGCTGCGCTTCGCCAACGGCCTCTTCGAGCCGATCTGGAACCGCAACCACATCGACCACATCCAGATCGACGTGCCCGAGACGCTCGCGGTCGGCTCCCGCGCCGCCTTCTACGAGAGGACGGGCGCCTTCCGCGACATGGTGGTCACCCATCTGTTCCAGATCCTCGGCTTCGTCGCGATGGAGCCGCCGACGGCGCTGGCGCCGGAACCGATCACCGAGGAGAAGAACAAAGTCTTCCGCAGCCTGCAGCCGCTCGATCCGAGCCAGGCGGTGCGCGGCCAATACGAGGGCTACCGCGAAGAAGCGGGGGTTGACCCGAACTCGAGCACCGAGACCTTCATCGCCCTGCGCTGCGAAATCGACAACTGGCGCTGGAGCGGCGTGCCCTTCTATCTGCGCACCGGCAAGCGGATGGGCGAAGGCGCGCGGATCATCTCGATCGCCTTCCGTGAGCCGCCGCACGCGATGTTCCCCGAGCATTCGCGGGTCGGCCGTTACGGCCCCGACCACCTCACCTTCGACCTCGACGAATCCTCTCGCGTCTCGCTCTCCTTCTACGGCAAGCGGCCTGGGATGGGGATGGTGCTCGACAAGGCGAGCATGCAGTTCTCCCTTGACGAAACCGGCTACCGCGGCGATGCGGTCGAGGCCTACGAGCGGCTGATTCGCGACGCGATGATCGGCGATCACACCCTCTTCACCACGGCGGACGGGATCGAGCGGCTGTGGGAAGTCTCAGAACCGCTCCTCCGGGACCCGCCACCGGTGAAACCGTACCCGCAGGGCTCTTGGGGGCCGACGGAGATCGGTGCCCTGATCGCCCCGCACAGCTGGCGCCTGCCCTTCGCCCGCCGCTGGCGTGAGGGGCCGGCCGGGGCCACCGGCGGCAACGGCGCCGGCGCGCCCGCCCGTGAGCGCTTTTAGCTATTCGCCGGCGGTCCGACCGAGCGCCGCGCGGATCTCGGCGATCGCCTGCGCGTTGTCGCGAAAGCAAACCGCCTTCATCCCAGCCTTTTCCGCCCCTTCGCAGTTGACCTGGAGGTCGTCGACGAAGAGGCAGGCCTCGGCCGGCATCCCGATCCGCTCCAGGGTCAGCCGGTAGATCCGTCCTTCCGGCTTGCGGCAGCCGACGAAGGCGGAGTCGACGACCTCCTCGAAGATCTCGTCGACCGGCATCATCGAGCGCCACAGCGGCTCCCACTCGCGCACGTTGTTGGTCAGCATCGCCATCTTCAGCCCGCCGGCCTTGAGCTCGCGCATCAGCTCGATCATCGGCTCGTTGGGGTCGAGCGCGTCGAAGTAGACCTCGCGGAAGCGGTGCAGGTGGGGCCGGTGGCCGATGATCGGCTCGAGCTGGGTGTTCAGCAGCTCGAGGAACTCGGACTCCTCGAGCTCACCGCGCTCGAGCTCGAAGAGCGGGTTGTCGCCGCGCTCCTCGGCGGCCGCCCGCAGCGCCTTGCCGAGGCTTTCGGCCGGGATATCGATCTCGTCCTGGACGCGTTCGAAGCTGCCGAGCAGCGGCGTCGTCAGGACGCCGCCGAAGTCGGAGACGATCGCCCGGATCCCGCTGGCCGCAGGCTCAACCATCGAGTGAGCGAGCGATCTCGTAGGTGCCGAGCCCCTCGCGCCCTTCGACCGCCCAGCGGAAGAAGGCGATCTCCGAGTCGAGGTGCTGGCGGCGCACGCGGACCGAGCTGATCAGCGAGCCCGCTCCGCGCAGCGGCCGCATCTCCTCGACCGACGGCCACAGCTCCAGCGTCACCCGCCGCTGCACGCCGTCCTCGCCGTACTCGGTCGAGAGCAGCGTCTCCTCGAAGGTCAGCGGCGCCCCATCTGCCTCGCAGAGCACCGCCGTCACCTCCTCCTCGTCAGGGCGGGAGCCACCCTCCGGCAGCTGCGAGGTGAGGGCCAGGAGCCCGCCATCGGAGAAGACGATCCCGATCGACCGGCGCGTGACGTTCCCCTGCTCGCTCATGCCCGGCAGCCTAGTGACCCTGGACGGTCTAGATTGCCGTGGCCGTGCTGAGCATCAGAGACGCCGATCCCGCTCGCGACGCCGCAGCCTGTGCGGCGATCTACGCGCCGCACGTGGAGGAGGGGCCGGTTTCCTTCGAGGAACAGGCGCCGGATGCGGGCGAGATGGGCGCCCGGATCGAGCGCTACGGCTCCAGCCACGCCTGGCTGGTCGGCGAGCGGGACGGAGAGGTGCTCGGCTACGCCTACGCCACCGCCTTCAACGAGCGCCCCGCCTACCGCTGGAGCACCTCCGTCTCCGTCTACGTCGCCGAGGACGCCCGCGGCGCAGGCGTTGGCCGCGACCTCTACAACGCCCTCTTCGGCCGCCTCCGCGAGCGCGGCTTCCGGATGGCCTGCGCCGGGATCACCCTGCCCAACCAGGCGAGCGTCGGCCTGCACGAGAGCCTCGGCTTCGAGCTGGTCGGAGTCAACCGCGAGATCGGCTGGAAGCAGGGCGCCTGGCATGACGTCGGCTGGTACCAGCTGGAGCTGGCAGCGGCACCGGACGGCCCGCCCCCAGAGCCGCGCTGATCGCCCGGCTACCATGGAGCCATGTCAGAGAACCCAGTAGCCGCGACGAACGAGCACGATGAAGCCCTCACCGAGGAGGACGTCTACGAGGCGCTCGAGGAGGTAATCGACCCCGAGCTCGGCCTCGACTTCGTCTCCCTCGGCCTCGTCTACGACGTCAACATCGAGAGCGACTCCGAGGTCTACGTCACCTTCACCCTCACCACCCCCGCCTGCCCGATCGGCCCCCAGGTCTCCGAGCAGATGAAGGAGTTCGTCGGCGACCTCCCCGGTGTCACCGCTGTGCACCCGAAGATGGTCTTCGACCCCCCGTGGTCCCCGGAAATGATGACCGAGGACGCCAAGTTCGCGCTGGGCTTCTAGCGGCCCATCACGGAGCTTCTGCTTGAATTACTGCCGTACGGCACGTCCAATCGAGGACGGTCAATTTGATTGAGGAGGAGCTATCCAATGCTCATTGAGAAGGAGAACCTGTTCCCGGCGCCTTTCACGAAGCGGCGCACGAAAAGGCTCATCACCCAGGACGAAGACGTTCAGGTTCAGGCCACCGTCCTCTACGTCCAAGGGGAAGATGAGGAAGAGCACCGCCTCTTGCAGTTGAAGTTCTGGACGGAGGCGTTGGAGGCGTGGTCGATGGTCGTCTACGACCGCACGCACAACATCGTGGCAGCCACCGGTCCTTGCCGTCACGAGAAGCAGTGCTGGAAAGCGGTCACCAGCATTCTGAAGCGCAAGGGCTATTGGGGCGGTGACCTCGAAGCTTGAGGTGACCGACGTCGCTGACTAGACGGCCTGTTACCTCGCCTCAGCGCGGGAACGGATCACAGTTGCAGCCGGAACAGCAAGTGGGGCAAGCCGGCGTGGGTTACCTCGCCGGCTTGCTCGAAACCAGCCTTCTCGGCGACCCGCTTGGAGGGGACGTTCGCCGGCAGCACGAGGGCGATCACCTGCTCTAGTTCGAGCTCGCGGGCGCACCCGCAGGCGGCGATCGCGGCCTCGGTGGCCAGGCCCTGCCCGTGGAGGCTGGGCTCGATGCTCCAGGGGAGCTCGACCTCGGCGATGCCTTCGACCGAGGTCCAGGAGAGGCCGCCGCGGCCGGCGAAGGCCCCGGTCTCCTTCTCGATCAGGACCCAGGGGCCGAAGCCGTGGTCCTGCCAGTGGACCTGGTCGCCGTCGACCAGCTCGTCGATCACCTGGGCGCTGAAGGGCGGCAGGGGGGAGGGGCGCAGCCAGGACTCGATCTCCGGCTGTGTGAAGTGGGCGTGGTAGAGGGCGCGGTCGTCGGGGGTCGGTCGGCGGGCGAGGAGCCGCGGGGTCTGCCGCTCCCCGGCCGCCATCTCAGGGCCGGTCGCTCCGCGGCAGCCGCGGCTCGCCGCTGCCGTCGTCGGGGACCTCTTCGGCGGTCGCGTCGAAGTCGTAGTCGCGGGATGGCCGCCGCCCGCCGCTGGCCGGCGGTGGGCCGACGGGGCCGCGGACGCCGCCCGGCATCGCGACAACCGCGAAGCGCCCGATCGTGAACCGCCTCAGCAGCCGCCGCGTGATCGCCCGGGTCGGCGGCAGCAGCAGGAAGACCCCGACGATGTCGGTGAGGAAGCCCGGCGTCAGCAGCAACGTGCCGCCGACGATGATCAGCGCCCCGTCGACCACCTCCCGGCCCGGGAACCGCCGCGCCGCCAGTGCCTCGTTGAAGCGCCGCCAGGCGTTCCGCCCCTGGTGTTTCAGCAGCCAGGAGCCGATCAGCGCGTCGGCCAGCAGCAGGGCCAGGGTCGGCCAGACGCCGATCAGCTCGCCGACCTTGATGATCACATAGAGCTCCGCGATCGGGACGACGATGAAGAGAAGGATCAGCAGCAGGGGCATGTCGAAAGCGTAGGGAGGGCCGCGCGTCGCCTTTTGGCTACCCGTGGAAGAAGAGGCTTACGCCGCCTTGGCGGCCTTGCCGGCGGCCGCCTCGAGCTCGGCCAGCGCTTCGCTCAGCCCGTCGCTGACGACGTCGATGTCGGTCATCGAGTCGTAGTCGGCGAGCAGGCCGAACCCGACCTTGCCGTTGTAGCTCATGATCGCCACCGCCAGGGAGTGGTTCTGCGGCAGGAAGGCGACCGGGAAGACGTCCTCCAGTTCCTTGCCGAGAACGTAAAGCGGCATCTGCGGCCCCGGCACGTTGGTGACGATGAGGTTGAAGAGGCGGGTCGAGAAGTTGATCCGCGAGGCCTGGGCCAGCAGGGTCGGCGGCGCGAAGTCGTTGAAGCGGGAGATCACTTCCGCTCCCAGTGCCTGTTTCGAGCGCTTCAGCCCCGCCATCGCGTCGCTGATCACCCGCAGCCGCCGCACCGGGTCCTCGATGTAGACCGGCAGCGGCCCGCGCATCAGCGCGATCCGGTTGCCGAGGTTCCCGCGCTCGTCCTCGCCACGGATCGAGACCGGGACCAGCGCCCGCAGCTCCAGCCCCTCGGTGCGGACGCGGCGGACGTGCAGCCATTCGCGCAGCGCCCCGGTGACGACGGCGAGGACGACGTCGTTGACGGTGCCGCCGAAGGTGTCTTTGATCCGTTTGAAGGTCGCCAGCTCCGACCGCGCCCAGACGTAGCGGCGGTGGGAGCCGATCTCGTCGTTCAGCGGCACGTCTGGGGCGGGATCGGCGAAGGCGCTGATGATCTCGCCGACGCCCTCCAGCGCCTCGACCGCCTTGCGGGCGGTGGTCTCCGGGTTCTTGACGACCTCGACGGCCCGCTCGGCCAGCTTGACCGGCGCCGCGACCGCGTCGGCGATCCCTCGCGCGACCAGCTCGGTCGTGCCGGGTTCGGGCTGCGGCACCCAGTCGTCCTCGAGCTTCAGCGGCTCGGCCTCGCGCTCGACGTCGAAGAGGACGGTGCCGATGTCGACCCCGGAGACGCCGTCGACCATCGCGTGATGGGTCTTGGTCAGCAGCGCGAAGCGGTCGCGTTCGAGGTTCTGGACCAGCCACAGCTCCCAGAGCGGCTTCAACCGGTCGAGCTGCTGGGAGAAGATCCGCCCGGCCAGTTTCTTCAGCTCCTCCTCGCCGCCCGGATCGGGCAGCGCGGTGTGGCGGATGTGGTAGGTGAGGTTGAAGTTGACGTCGTCGGCCCAGAGCGGCCGGCCGGCCTCCAGCGGCGGCACCACCAGCTTCTGGCGGAAGCGCGGGACCAGCGGCAGGCGGCTGCGCACGTGCTCGACCAGGTCGACGTAGCGCGGCGGCGGCCCCTCGAAGATCAGGATCGCGCCGACGTGCATGTGGCTGCTCGAGCTCTCGTTCGTCAGGAAGGAGGCGTCGACGGCGGTGAGGCGGTCCAAGTGGCGTCCGGTGGTAGCCATTGCGCAAGGCTACTTATGCCCGAGTTTCCGAGGCATCAAGCCTTGTACCCTGAAGCAATGCCTGCCACCGCCACCGCCCCCAAGCGGGTGCTGCTCGCCGCGCCGCGCGGCTACTGCGCCGGCGTCGACCGCGCCGTGCAGACGGTCGAGCGGGCGCTCGAGCTGCACGGCGCCCCCGTCTACGTGCGCAAGGAGATCGTCCACAACAAGCACGTCGTCGAGGAGCTCGCCAAGCGAGGCGCGATCTTCGTCGAGGAGGAGACCGAGGTGCCCGAGGGCGCGATCGTCGTCTTCTCCGCCCACGGGGTGGCGCCGAGCGTTCACGAGAACGCCGCCGCCCGCAACCTGCAGACGATCGACGCGACCTGCCCCCTGGTCACCAAGGTCCACGTCTCCGCCCGCCGCCTCGCCGCCCAGGGCAACACGATCATCATGATCGGCCACGAGGGTCACGAGGAGGTCGAAGGGACGACCGGCGAGGCGCCCGAGAGCATCGTCCTGATCGAAACCGCAGACGAAGTCGAGAGCCTCGAGGTCCCCGACCCGTCCAAAGTCGCCTTCATCACCCAGACGACGCTCTCGGTCGACGAGACCGCCGAGGTGATCGCGGCGCTGCGCGCCAAGTTCCCCGGCATCGTCTCCAGCAAGTCCGATGACATCTGTTACGCGACCACCAACCGTCAGATCGCCGTCAAGCAGCTGGCCCGCGAGTGCGACCTCGTCCTCGTGATCGGCTCGACCAACTCCTCCAACTCCAACCGCCTCGTCGAGGTCGCCCGCGAACACGGCGCGGCCTCCCACCTGATCGACAACCACACCCAGGTGCAGGAGGAGTGGCTGGAGGGCGTCGAGACCGTCGGCATCACCTCCGGCGCCTCCGCCCCCGAGGAGCTGGTCGAGAGCCTCGTCTCCTTCTTCCGCGACCGCGGCGCCGACGACGTCTCGGAGCTGCGCACCGTCCACGAGGACGTCCGCTTCATGCTCCCGAAGGAGATCCGCGAGCAGGTCGCGGCGCAGGCTTAGTTGGTGGCCGGGGCTTTTAGGATCTCGCTTGGCTTGGCGACGACGGTCGCCGTCCTGATGGCTGGGTCATCTGCCAGCTCTGTCGCAGCGCCGAGTGGTGTAGAACGCCGGGAATTCTGCGAGAGATCTGAAGTCGAAGTCCTGCAGCCGAAGTTCATGCCAAAACTGAGGCTGGTGCGGAAGGTCTTCCACCCGGGAGAGACTGCGTACGCAAGACTCGAGAACCGTGGTAGCGCAGCGATCTTTTTCGGCTATCCCTACGCCGTCGAACAGTTTGTCGATGGCAGTTGGATCGAGGCACCTGATCCTCCGGGACCGTTCCTCCTCCCTCAATTTCGGATGGAAGCAGGAGAAGTTGGGTCTTGCATCACGTACCGTGTCCCCGACGAGATCGAAGCGGGTACTTTTCGTTTTGTAAGAGGAGCCACCTCTGAAGATCACCGTCGCCGGATGCTCAGGGCAAGCTTCCGCGTAGCTATTCCATAGCCACTTCTTGTACTAGTCCTCATATGGCGCGTAGCGGCTGTGCAGCATCAGGTCGTTGCCGTCGGGGTCGGTGAAAAGGGCCATGTGGCAGACGCCGGTGTCGAAGGTGTCGCCGGCGAACTCGACGCCTTTGGCTTCCAGCTCCTCGCGGGCGGCTTTGACGTCCTCGACGTGGAGCGCCGGGTGGGCGTTCTTCTGCGGCGCGAACTCCATGCCCTGTTTGGCGGGTTCCCAGATCGCGAAGCAGGTGTCGCCCGCCCAGCACTCGTACTGGCCGTGCTCGTCGGGTCGCAGGCCGAGCGTCTCGACGTAGAAGGCGCGTGAGCGGTCGGCGTCGGTGGACGGGATGCCGATGAAGTCGAGCTTGGTGATCATCGATTCCTCCTTGCGGGCAGAGCCCGCGTCACGGGATTCCGGCGGCGAAGCTGAGTGACCAGATCTTGACGCCTGGGGCCGGGCGGAGCACGAGGCTGTGCGCCTCGTGGCGCGGGTGCTCGGCGAGGGCGCGGAGGCCGGGGGCAGCGGTGGGCGGGATCGTCCGCCACTCGCCATCGAGCTCGATCTGCAGCTCGCCTTCGCCCTCCACCGTCGCATAAGCGCCGCCGGCCTGGTAGTCGAGCGCCAGGTCCTCTCCGTCCTCGCCGGCGATCCAGGGGCGCTCCCAGGAGCCGCCGGGGAAGACCTCGGGGGTGGGGGGGATGACGTGGGCGCCGGGGGCGTCGGTCGGCCGCAGTGGCGTCAGCGGTTCCGGCAGCTCCTGCAGCGCGTCCATCTCCCGCAGCTCGGCTTGGATCGCTTCCTCGGTCTCGCGGTATTCGCCCTCGCCGAAGTGGGCCCAGGCGAGGGCGCCGCCGAGGCTCCAGAGGAAGAGGCTGGGCCAGCCGGTGCAACCGTAGGCGGCCCAGAGGTCGTGCTCGGCGTCGATCGCGATCGGGAACTCGACCCCCAGCTTGGACAGCCCGGCGGCGACGCTGTCGCGCTCGGCGGCGAAGGGGAAGCGCGGCGCCTGCACCGCGATCACGCTCAGCCCGGCCTCGCGGTAGCGCCGGTGCCACTCGACCAGGTAGGGGAGGGTGCGGGCGCTGTTCAGCTGGGCATATTCGACGAAGTGGACGAGCGCCGGGCCAGCCGCCGTCAGCGCCGGCATCGACTCCGGCTCGGTCCCGATCCAGGTGAGGCCGCCCGGCAGGTCCGGGGCGGCGATGTTCTCGCGTTGAGGGCGCATTTAGGGCGGACGTTATCCTGGCCCTCGTGCCTCAGCTCGTCACGTTCCTGCTGCCGGCCCTGCCGTTGCTGGCGCTGCTGTTGACGCTGCTGCTCGGCCGCTACCCCGGCTGCGAGGCGATCGTCCGCCTCTCCGAGCGGCTGGCCAGTCGAGGCCTGTCGAGTCATGGCGAGGCCAATGTGGCGTCCCCGTCAACGCCTCCTCGCTCCTTCGCACCTTCCGGCGGTCTCCTGATCGCTCTCGGGCTCGCCCAGCGCCCGCCTCCGGTTGCCGCGTAGTTCCAGCGGCAATTCGAGACAAAGGAGCGAGATATGAACACGAGAACCGCGCTTATCGGCGCTGGGCTGGTTGTGGTTGCCGTCGTGCTGCTGATCGTCCTCAGCAGCGGCGGCAGCGATTCCAGCAGCACCACCGACGCCGGCAAAGTCCCGACGATCGTCGTCGACAAGCAGGGCAAACCGGTGGGGGGGATCCAGGAACTCGTTTACCGCAAGGGCGACCAGATCCACTTCAAGGTCAAGGTCCCGTTCGAAGAAGAGGTCCACCTCCATGGCTACGACGTCGCCAAGGAGGTCCCGAAGGGCGGCGGGACCGTCACCTACGACCTCCCGGCCGAAATCGAAGGCGAGTTCGAGGCCGAGCTCGAGGGCCACAAAGAACAGATCATCGACCTCAAGGTCGAACCGTGACGATCGTCCCGTTCGCCCACGCGCTGGCATCCAGGCAGGATCTCCCGATCCCTGCCTGGCTGTTCGCGTGGGCGGCGTCGATCGTCCTCATCGCCTCCTTCTTCGCCCTCTCAGCCGCCTGGCGCAAGCCGCAGTTCGAGGACGAGCACCGACGCCCGTTCGGCGAGCGCCTCTTCGCCGCCCTGCTGAGCCTGCCCGTACAGATCCTCTGCGGCGCGATCGGCGTCTTCCTGCTCGGCGTCGCGATCTACGCCGGGCTGCGCGGGACCGAAGCGCCGGACCGCAACTTCGCCCTCACCTTCATCTTCGTCACCTGCTGGCTCGGCTTCCCCTTCTTCTCGGCGATCTTCGGCGACCTCTTCCGCCCGTTCAACCCCTGGCGGGCGGTCGGCCGCGCCGCCGGCGGCACCTTCACCGCGATCGCCGGCCAGCGCCCCGCCCACCTCGCCTACCCCGAGCGCCTCGGCCGCTGGCCCGCCGCCGTCGGCCTGCTTGCCTTCGTCTGGATCGAGGTCGTCTACGGCCGCACCAGCATCGTCTCGGTCGACATCCAGCCCCACGCGGTCGCCGTCGCCGCTCTCGTCTACAGCGTTTACACCCTGGCGATGATGACCGTCTTCGGGGCCGAGAAGTGGTGCGAGCGCGGCGAGGCCTTCTCGGTCTACTTCGGCATGTTCAGCCGCCTCGGGATCTTCGGCGCCCGCGACGGCAGGCTCTACCGCCGCCGCCCCTTCTCCGCCGCGACCAGTTGGGCGGTCGTGCCCGGCTCGGCCGCCGTGGTGATCGCCTCGATCGCCGCGACCAGCTTCGACGGCGCCCAGGACGGCGCCTTCAAGGACGCGATCGAAAAGGTCTTCAACTGGTTCACCGACCGCGGCCTGGCCTTGACCACCGGCCTCCGCCTCACTGACACGATCTTCATGCTCGCCACCTTCGCCGCCGTCGGGGCCGTCTACATGCTCGGCGTGCGTGGCATGCGGACCGTCCCCGGCGCGCCTTCTTTCAAGGAGCTGCGGACCGGCTTCGCCCACACCCTGATCCCGATCGCCCTGGCCTACCTGGTTGCCCACTACTTCAGCTTCTTCGTCTTCCAGGAGCAGGCCCAGTTCGGCTACCTGCTCTCCGACCCCCTCGGCACGGGCCACACCGACCTCTTCGGCACCGTCTCCAACGAAGTCGACTACAAGCTCCTCAGCGCCAACGCGATCTGGTACGTCCAAGTCGCCGCGCTTGTCGTAGGACATGTCATCGGACTGATGCTCGCCCACGATCGCGCTCTCGTCTACTGGCCCGACTACCGCAAGGCCACCGCCTCGCAGTACTGGATGCTGGCGGTGATGGTCGCCTTCACCTGCTTCGGCCTCTACTTGCTATCGGTGGCGAACGGGTAGGGAGGACGCATGCTGCCCCTCGCCCACGTAGGCCACTACCTCTGGGTGCTCTACATCCTCCCGGTGCTGATCGTCGCCGCATCGATCGTCAAAACGACCGTGGCCCAGCGTCGAGCGGCTAACGATCCTGCCGCGGGTGGCGACGATCGGGAGGACTCTCCCGGTAGGGAGAGCCCCCGATCGGAGACAGGACCCGCGGGCCGAGCGCCCCGCTAGAGAATCTCAGCGAGGCGCGTCTCGAGCGCCTCGGAGATGCTGTCGCGAACGGGCCCCTCGGCCAGGCGTTCGACCAGGGACTCGAGGAAGCCTTCGATGATCAGGGACTTGGCGTCCTCGTCTTTGAGGCCGCGAGACGTGAGGTAGAAGAGCTGGTCCTTGTCGACCTGGGCGACCGCGGCGGCGTGGGTGCAGCGGACGTCGTCGGCGAGGATCTCCAGCCCCGGGATCGCGTCGGCGTGGGCCTCGGGGGAGAGCAGGAGGTTGCGGCTCTCCTGGAAGGCGTCGGTCTGCTGCGCTCCCGGATCGACCTTGATCATCCCGCGCCAGACCGCGGTCGCGCCGGCGGCGAGGACGCCGCGGAAGGCGAGGTCGGAGTTGGTGTTGGGCGCCGCGTGCTCCTGGGTGGTGTCGTAGTCGAGGTGCTGCCCGGCGCCGCCGGCGTAGCCGCCGGTGACCCGAGCCTCGGAGCCCGGGCCGGCGAGCTTGGTCTCCATCCGCACCTTGCCGTTGGCCGAGCCGAAGCCGAGGGCGGCCCAGTCGAGGCGGCCGTCGCGCTCGACCTGCGCCCGCTGGGTTGCGAAGATCCATGACTTCTCAGAGATGTCCTGGGTGTTGACGTAGCGCAGGGTCGCGCCCTGGCCGACGCTCAGCTCGACCACCGAGTTGAGGATCGCGTCGACATCGTCGCCCGGTGATGACCAGTGCTCCCAGACCTCGGCTTCGGCCTCGTCCTCGATCACGACCAGCGTCCGCCAGTTGATCGCCTTGCCGTCCTCATCCACCGGCACCTCGATCTGGATCGGTTCGCTCAGCCGCAGTCCGCTCGGGACGTAGATCAGCACCCCGTCGCGCCAGCCGGCCTCATTGCGGGCGACGAAGAAGTCCTCTGCCGGGACCAGCGAGCCGAGCCGCTCGCTGACCAGGTCACCGTGGCTGGCGATCGCCTCGGCCAGCGAGACCACGACCGCACCCTCGGCGCCGGAGACGACCGGGTCCGCGCTCGCCTCCGTATACGCGGTCAGGTCCAAACCGGAGAGGTCGGTGAATTCCCAGCCCTTCGCCTTCTGGTCGGGGAGGGGAAGCTCCTGCGCGAGAGAGGCGCCGCGCCGGCGCCTCTCGTCGAGCCAGGCCGGTGCGGTGGCGACCTCAGCCAATGGAGCCCTCCATCTGCAGCTCGATCAGGCGGTTGAGCTCGACCGCATACTCCATCGGCAGCTCTTTGGTGACCGGCTCGATGAAGCCGTTGACGATCATCTTCGAGGCCTCCTCCTCGTCGAGCCCGCGGCTCTGCAGGTAGAAGAGCTGCTCGTCGCCGATCTTGGAGACGGTCGCCTCGTGGCCGACGTCGGCGTCGTTCTCGTCGATGCGGATCGTCGGGTAGGTGTCCGAGCGCGAGTCCTCGTCGAGGAGCAGCGCGTCGCAGACGACCTTGGAGCGGGACTCGCTCGCCCCGTCAGCGATTTCCAGCAGGCCGCGGTAGGTCGCCCGGCCGCCGTCCTTGGAGATCGACTTGGAGAAGATCGAGGACGAGGTGCGCGGCGCCCCGTGGATGATCTTGCCGCCGGCGTCCTGGTGCTGGCCATCGCCGGCGAAGGCGATCGAGAGGATCTCGCCGTGTGCTTCCGGGCCCAGCAGGTAGATCGACGGGTACTTCATCGTCAGTTTCGAGCCGAGGTTGCAGTCGACCCACTCCATCGTCGCCTTCTCATGCGCGACCGCGCGCTTGGTGACGAGGTTGAAGACGTTCTGCGACCAGTTCTGCACGGTCGTGTAGCGGACCCGCGAGCTCTTCTTGGCGACGATCTCGACCACGGCCGAGTGCAGCGAGTCGCTGGAGTAGACCGGGGCCGTGCAGCCCTCGATGTAGTGGACGTCGGCGCCCTCCTCGCAGATGATCAGCGTCCGCTCGAACTGGCCCATGTTCTCGGTGTTGATCCGGAAGTAGGCCTGCAGCGGCATCTCGACCTTGACCCCGGCCGGCACGTAGACGAACGAGCCGCCCGACCAGACCGCGCTGTTCAGCGCCGCCAGTTTGTTGTCGTTCGGCGGAATGATGGTCGCCCAGTGCTCGCGCACCAGGTCCTCGTGCTCGCGCAGGGCGGTGTCCATGTCGGTGAAGATCACGCCTTGGGCCTCGAGCTTCTCGTTCACCTGGTGGTAGACGACCTCGCTCTCGTACTGGGCGCCGACCCCGGAGAGGAATTTACGCTCCGCCTCGGGGATTCCGAGGCGGTCGAAGGTGTTTTTGATGTCCTCCGGGACCTCGCTCCAGTCGCGGCTGTTCTTTTCAGAAGCGCGGACGAAGTAGTGGATGTCGTCGAAGTCGATCTGGTCGAGGTCGCCGCCCCATTTCGGGGTCGGGCGGCTTTCGAAGTGCTCCAGCGACTTCAGCCGGAAGTCCCGCATCCACTGCGGCTCTTCCTTGAAGTCGGAGATCGTTTCGACGATCTCGCGGGTCAGCCCCTTGGGCGCTTTGTAGGCGTAGCCCGCCTCCGAGTCGTTGAAGCCGAACTTCTCTTTGTAGTCGGCGTTGATGCCGGCCAGCTCGCGTTTCTCGGCGAGCACCTCGGGCGTTGCCATATCAGTTGACCTCCAAAGTGATGGTGTCGTCCTCGACCGCTACCGGGAACGTCTGGACCGGCTGGAAAGCGGGGAGCGTCTTCGGCCTGCCGGTGGTGAGGTCGAAGAGGGAGCCGTGGCGCGGGCACTCGACGGTGCAGGCGGAGACGTCGAACTCGCCCTCGGCGAGCGGCCCGTTGTCGTGGGAGCAGCGGTCCTCGATCGCGTAGAAGGTGCCGTCGCAGTTGAAGACGCCGATCTTGGTCCCGCCGTGCTCGACCAGGCGCATGCCGCCCGGCGGCAGCTCGGCTGCCGGGCAGACGGAGATCTTGGTTCCTGCGGTGTCGCTCAAGGGAGTGGTGCTCCTGGGTGGGGTGTTCCTGCGTCAGCCGCTCGCGCGGCTTGAGACTTAATCCTACTTCTAAGGTCGGATTTTAGCGGGGCGGGGTGCTCGGCAGTTTCACAACAAGCGATGACTTTGCGCCGGAAGTGTGGTCTTATCGAGATCGACCTTCATCGAGAGGAGCAGAGATGAGCGAGAGGACCAGTTATGTGCCCGGGACCCCCTGCTGGGTGGACCTAGCGACGCCCGACATCGAAGCCGCTGAGCGCTTCTACGGCGAGCTGTTCGGCTGGGAGATCCCCGAGCTGCCGAACTCGGCGGAAATGGGCGGCTACCGGCGCGCCAAAAAGGGCGGTCGCGACGTCGCCGGGGCGATGCCCCTGATGCAGGAGGGGCAGCCGCCGGCCTGGAGCACCTACATCTCGGTCGACGACATCGAGGCGCTCGGCCGCGCCGTCCAGGAAAACGACGGGACGATGATCGCCGAGCCGATGGCAGTCGCGAACTACGGTCGACTGGCGATCTTCACCGATCCCGAGGGTGCCTACTTCGGGATGTGGGAGCCGGCCGATTTCGCCGGCGCCGAGCTGGTCAACGAGCCGGGGGCGTTTTCCTGGAACGAGCTCAACACCGGCGACGCGGCAGCGGCGAAACGCTTCTACGGCAGCATCTTCGGCTGGGAGTTCGAAGACCGGGAGACCGAGAACGCCGACGGCTACACGATCTGCATGGTCGACGGCAACCGCGTCGCCGGGATGTTGGAGATGTCCGACCGGGTCCCCGGCGAGGTTCCGCCGCACTGGAACACCTACTTCACCGTCGAGGACACCGAGGCGGCGATCGAGCAGGCGAAGGCGAGCGGTGGCGACAGCGTCATGGGTCCGATTGACGTCGAGGTCGGCCGCATCGCGGTCATGCACGACCCATGGGGCGCGGTCTTCTCCGTGATCCGTCTGAACGAGACCGCGTAGCTAAATCTGCCCGAGGTCGGCGACCGCTTCGGCAGGGTCGCCGGCCTCGCCCTCGTCCTCCCATTCGGCGGGCTTTCCGAGGGAGGCGCTCTTGACGATCTTCAGCCCGAGCATCGCGCACTTCATCCGCGTCGCCGAGATGTCGATCCCGAGCAGCTCGAGGACGAAGTCTTTCGGCAGGCGCAGCAGCTCCTCGCGGCTCATCCCGACCAGCTCGTCGGTCAGCAGCGAGGTGGCGGCGGTCGAGATCGCGCAGCCCTTGCCCTCGAAGGCGATCTCAGCGACTTTGTCGTCCCCGTCGAGCTTGATCGTCACGTGCTGCTCGTCCCCGCAGAACGGGTTCGTGTCCTCGAACTCGAGGTCGGGGTGCTCGAGGTGGCCGAAGTTATGCGGCCGCTTGTAGTGCTCGAGGATCTGGTCGCGGTAGAGCTCGTCCATCACCACGAGGCTAGCGGAGGGCGTTTCCCGCAAGGAAAGTAGTTTTCCCTTCATGAGCCCGGCGGAGCTCGAAAGCGAAAGGCTCTGCCTCCAGCCTTGGGACGAGGCGCATGCCTCCTTGCTCGTCGAGCTCTCGTCCGACCCGCGTGTGGTCCGCTGGATCGGGCTCGGGACCCCCTGGGACGCGAAGTTGGCCCGCGAGGTGTCAGATCGACAGCGGAGGCACTGGCTCGAGCACGGCTTCGGGTGGAGAGCGCTCGTGGACAAGGAGACGAACGAGAGGATCGGTTTCACGGCGCTGAACTTCCTCGGCGACGCCGCACCCGCGCTCGACCCGGAGGAGTTCGAGATCGGCTGGTGGTTGAAGCCCTCGGTCTGGGGGAGGGGGTTCGCGACGGAGGGCGCCCGCGCCATGCTCACGGAGGCGTTCGGCCGGGTCGCGGCCCCGAGCGTCATCGCCCGCATCCAACCGGCGAACGACGCCTCCGCCCGTGTGGCTCGAGCCCTTGGGCTCGAGCTGGAAGGCTCAACCGCAGGCCGCTACGACGAGCCGGTGGAGATCTTCCGGCTCACGGCCGACGCCTTCAGGTCCCTCTAGAGACCGAACACCCCACGCGCGTCTTCGAGCCCGTCGACCAGGCGGTCGATCTCCGCGGTCGTCGTGTAAACGCCGAAGCTGGCGCGGGCGGTGGCGGCGATCTGCAGGCGGTCCATCAGCGGCTGGGCGCAGTGGTGGCCGGCGCGGACGGCGACGCCATGGCGGTCGAGGATCTCGGAGATGTCGTGGGCGTGGATGCCCTCGATTTCGAAGGAGACGGGGCCGAGCCGGCTGGGGCCGCGGGGCGGGCCGAAGACGCGCAGCCCGGGCACCTCGGAGAGGCGCTCGAGCGTGTGGTCGGCGATCGCTTCCTCGTGCTCGCGCACCTGCTCCATGCCGACCGAGTCCAGCCAGCGTAGGGCGGAGGCCATCCCTATCGCCTGGGTGATCGCCGGCGTGCCCGCCTCGAAGCGGGCGGGCACGTCGGCGAAGGTCGTGCCCTCCTTGGTGACCTTGCGGATCATCGAGCCGCCGCCGAGGAAGGGCGGCATCTCCCGCAGTAGGTCGAGCCTGGTCCAGAGGACGCCGATCCCGGTCGGGCCGTAGAGCTTGTGGCCGGTGATCGCGTAGAAGTCGACGCCGAGCTCGGTCACGTCGAGCGGCAGCTTCGGCGCCGCCTGAGCGCCGTCGGCGAGCACCAGCGCCCCGGCCTCGTGCGCCAGCCGCGCGATCTCGGCGATCGGGTTCTCGGTCCCGAGCACGTTGGAGACGTGGGTGACCGCGACCAGCTTCGGCCCGCGCTCCAGAAGCGTCGCGAAGGCGCCCATGTCGAGCAGCCCCTCCTCGTCGATCGGCGCCCAGTCGATCTCCGCGCCCACCCGCTCGGCCAGCTGCTGCCAGGGGACGATGTTGGAGTGGTGCTCCATCTCAGTGAGGAGGATGCGGTCGCCAGCGCCGACGTGGGCATCGCCCCAGGCCCGGGCGACGAGGTTGATCGCCTCGGTCGCGTTGCGGACGAAGACGACCTCGCGGCGGTCGGCGGCGCCGATGTGGTCGGCCACCGTCGCCCGCGCACCCTCGTAGGCTTCGGTCGCCTCGGCCGAGAGCGTGTGGGAGCCGCGGTGGACGTTGGAGTGGTGGCGCCGCTCGTAGCGGTCGACCGACTGGATCGAGGCCAGCACCCGCTGGGAGCTGGCGCCGCTGTCGAGGTAGGCGACCGGTTGGCCGTGGACCTCGCGCTCCAGCGCCGGGAAGGCGGCGCGGACCTTCTCGACGGAGTACGGCGCCGCCGCGGCGGGGCTCTTGGCGCTCACCGGCTCCATCGCGAGGAGGTCAGGCGGCGGCGCCTGCCTCGACCTCCTCTTTGATCCAGCCGTAGCCTTTGTCCTCCAGCACGCCGACCAGCTCCGGGCCGCCTTCCTTGACGATCCGCCCCTGGTACATGACGTGAACCGAATCCGGTTTGACCATGTGGAGGATGCGCTGGTAGTGGGTGATGATCAGGACGCCCATCTCGGGGCCTGCGAACTTGTTGACGCCTTCGGCGACGATCCGCAGCGCGTCGATGTCGAGGCCGGAGTCGGTCTCGTCGAGGATCGCGATCTCCGGCCGCAGCAGCGCCAGCTGCAGCAGCTCCATCCGCTTCTTCTCGCCGCCGGAGAAGCCGTCGTTGAGGTAGCGGCTGGAGAAGTCTTTGGGGATGCTCGCCAGCTCCATCGCCTCCTGGGCGGTGCGGGCGAAGTCTTTGATCTTGATCTGATCTTCGCCGCGAGCCTCGCGGTGGGCGTTGATGATCATCCGCAGGTACTTGGAGACCGAGACGCCGGGAATCGCGACGGGGTACTGGAAGGCCATGAAGAGGCCGGCCTGCGAGCGGGTCTCGGGGTCGGCGTCGGTGATGTCCTCGCCCTTGAAGGTGATCGTGCCCTCGGTCACCTCGAGCGCGGGGTGGCCCATGATCACGTTGGCGAGCGTCGACTTGCCGGAGCCGTTCGGGCCCATCAGGGCGTGCACCTTGCCCTTCTCGACATCGAGGTCGAGGCCTTTGAGGATCTTCTTGTCCTCGACCTCCACGTGCAGGTTGCGGATCTCCAGCTCAGCCAATTTCGCTCCGTTTCTGGGTTTTCACAGTTGAAGTTGTTTGCGCGGCGGGCGGCGCTGTTCTTACGCGACGCTGCCGAGGACCGCTTCGCGGGTCGGCTCGCTCTTGGTCGAGAACTCGACCAGCTCCGCCAGGGTGGTCCCGGCGAGCGCCTTGGTGACGCCGCCCTGGACGCGCATCCACAGCAGCTTCGTCGAGCAGGCGCTGTCGCCGTCGGACTCGTGTGAGCAGAGGACTTTGCCTTCCGGCGCGTCGTGGAAGCACTCCATCGGCGCGATCTGGCCTTCCAGCGCCTCGACCACCGCGTCCATCTGGATCTCCGCCGCCGGCTTCGCCAGGCGGTAGCCGCCGTGAGCGCCGCGGGTCGAGGTGACCAGGCCCGCCTTGCGCAGTTTCGCCACCAGGTGCTCCAGGTAGGAGAGCGGCAGGTTCTCGGCTTCGGCGACGGAGCCGAGCGAGACAGGTTGCGAGCCGGGCTGGCGGCCCAGCTCGACCATCAGGCGCACTCCGTACTCGGCTTTGGTCGAAAACAGCATCGAGTTAAATCCTACTGAAGCGGTCGGTTATGCCGACAACTGCCCGCCGACGGGCCGAAATCAGGGCTCGATCAAACCGCGGCGGATCGCGTAGCGGACCAGCTCCACCCGGTCGCGCATCCCGAGCTTGCGCATCGCGTTGGCGCGGTGGTTCTCGACCGTCTTCTCGGAGAGGTGCAGGACCTCGGCGATCTCCTTCGTCGTGTGCGCCTCGGCGACGAGCTTGACGATCTCCTCCTCGCGCGGGGTCAGCTCCTCCTCGCCGCTGGAGCCGCGCTCGAGCACGTCCTTGATCAGCGTCCGCTGCGCCTCGGGGGTGAGGAACGGCTCGCCCCGCTCGACGGCGCGAATGGCAGCGAGCAGGTCGGTATCGGCCTGCGCCTTCAGCACGTAGCCGGAGGCGCCCGCCTTCAGCGCCTCGAACAGGTAGCGCTCGTCGTCGTGCATCGAGAGGATCAGGACCGAGACCTCCGGCGCCTGCTTCTTGATCTCCCGCGTCGCCTGCAGCCCGGTCAGCTTCGGCATTTTCACGTCGAGGATCGCCAGGTCCGGCCGCTCCCGCACCGCCAGCTCTCGCGCCTCAGCACCGTCGGCGGCCTCTGCCACCACCTCGATGTCTGGCTGCCGCTCTAACAGCAGTCGCAACCCGGACCGCACGATCCCATGGTCGTCGGCGATCAGAACCCTCACGAAGTGGATTCTCCCGGGACGGCGAGGCGGACGGTGGTGCCATGGCCGGGGCGGGACTCGATCGTCAGCTCGGCGCCGATCAGGAGGGCGCGCTCGCGCATGCCGCCGATGCCGAGGCCGCGCTCGGACTCGTCGAAGGCGAAGCCGCGGCCGTCGTCGCTCACCTCGAGCAGGACGCCGGTGGCATCGGCGCGCCGCAGGCGTACCTCGACGCGCCCGGCGCCGCTGTGGCGGGCGGCGTTGGAGAGCGCCTCCTGGGCGACCCGGTAGACGACCAGCTGGGCGTCGCCACCGAGGTCGGAGAAGTCGCCCTCGACTTCGAGAACGGTCTCGATCTCGCCGCCGAGGCGCCCGACCTGGCCTTCGATCGCCGCCGCCAGCCCGAGGTCGTCGAGCGCGGTCGGCCGCAGCTGCCGCGCCAGCGAGAGCAGCTCGCCCATCGCTTGGTTCGCCAGCGCTTTGGTCTCGGCCAGTTCGCCTTCCAGCTCGGGCGGCGCTGCCTCGCGCGCCGCCTCCAGCCGCAGCAGCAGCCCGGTCAGCGACTGGTTGACCTCGTCGTGGAGGTCGCGGGCGACGCGGGCGCGCTCCTCCTCCTGGGCGTGCAGCGCCGCCGAGCCGGCCCGCCGCCGCTCGGCTTCCAGCCGCCGCATCATCCGCAGGAAGGCAAGCTCGATCCGCGCCACCTCCTCGGTCTCGCCGACCCCGTCGATCGAAGCGGGGAGAAGGGGCCGCGGGCTCGAGAGGTCGACCTTCTCCATCGCCTCGACCAGGTCCTCGAGCGGCCGCAACCGCCGCCGCTCCCGCACAAGCGCGAGCGTCAGCGCCAAGACGACGAGCGCAAGCCCGATCACGACAAGCGTCATCTGCTCAGCCTAGGGGCTCGCCCCGGGCGCAACGGGGGCTAGCCCCTATTGGGATTTCCGGCCTTTCGTCGCATACTTCGACGACCAACCAACTCAGGAGCGAGATCACGCGATGACCACCACCAAGCAATCCACCTGGGGCGCCACCCTCCGCACCACGATCCTGATGGCCGCGCTGGGCGGCCTGCTCGTCGCCATCGGCTACGCCATCGGCGGCATCGGGACCGCGACGATCTTCCTCTTCATGGCGCTCGCGATCAACTTCTTCAGCTACTTCTTCAGCGACAAAATGGCGCTGGCGATGAGCCGCGCCCAGCCGATCGACGAGGCCGAAGCGCCGCGGCTCTACCAGATCGTGCGGGAACTGACGACCCGCGCCGACCTGCCGATGCCGCGCCTCTACATGATCCCCCAGGACCAGCCGAACGCCTTCGCCACGGGCCGCAACCCGAAGCACTCGGCGGTGGCGGTGACCCGCGGGATCACCAAGCTGCTCTCCGAGGACGAGCTGCGCGGCGTCCTCGCGCACGAGCTCACCCACGTCCGCAACCGCGACATCCTGATCCAGTCGGTCGCCTCGGCGATCGGCGCCGCGATCACCTACCTCGCCTACATGCTGATGTGGTTCGGCGGCGACGAGGACAACGGCCCGCTCGGCATCGTCGCCGCGCTCGGCATGGTCATCCTCGCCCCGATTGCGGCAAGCATCATCCAGCTCGCGATCTCCCGCCAGCGCGAGTTCGCGGCTGACGCCGGTGGCGCCGAAATCTGCGGCAACCCGGAGTCGCTGGCGAGCGCGCTGCTGCGGCTGGAGCAGGGCGCGGAAGCGATCCCGATGCAGGTCAACAACGCGGCTGAGCCCCTCTACATCGTCAGGCCGTTCAAGGGCAAGGGCATCGCCGGCCTCTTCTCGACCCACCCCCCGATCGAGGAGCGGGTCCGCCGCCTGCGCCAGATGCGCCCGACCCTCTAAAAAGCCGAATCCAGCGAATCCTCAGCGCCTTCGGGTCCAATGGCCCGGGGGCGCTATACTTTTTGAAGTAAAAGCTGATCGGATTTAGGGGAATTCAAGAAATGGCCATCGACACCCAGCGCGCGCAGACGATCGAGGAGATCGAACCCTTCGAGGCGGCAGAGGAGATCAACGGCGGCGACGTCGTCCTGATCGACACCCGCGAGCCCCACGAGTACCAGGAGGCTCACCTCGACGGCGGCAAGCTGGTGCCGCCTGGCGTGCTTGCCGACGAAATCGGCACCGCCGCGCCGGACAAGTCGGCCCGCACCATCCTCTACTGCCGCTCCGGCAACCGCTCCGCGATCGCCGCCGCCCAGCTTCAACAGCTCGGCTACGAGAACGTCGCCTCGATGAGCGGCGGGATCCTGCAGTGGCAGGAGCAGGGGCTGCCGGTCGTCTCCCCGTCGGGGATGACCCCCGAGCAGCGCGAGCGCTACTCGCGCCACACGCTGCTGCCCGAGGTCGGGGTCGACGGTCAGGTCAAGCTGCTGAACGCGAAGGTGCTCCTGCTCGGCGCCGGCGGCCTCGGCGCCCCGACCGCGCTCTACCTCGCCGCGGCCGGCGTCGGCACGATCGGCCTCGTCGACGACGACGTCGTCGACGCCTCCAACCTGCAGCGCCAGGTCATCCACAACACCGAACGGATCGGGATGGCGAAGACCGCCTCGGCGCGGATCTTCATCGAAGGGCTGAACCCCGACGTCAAGGTCGTCGAGCACAACGGCCGCCTCGACTCCTCCAACATCCTCGACGTCATCGCCGACTACGACATCGTCGTCGACGGCGCCGACAACTTCCCCACCCGCTACTTGCTGAACGACGCCTCGGTGCGGCTGCGCAAGCCGGTCGTCTCCGCCTCGATCCTCGGCTTCGACGGGCAGATCTCGACCTTCGTCCCCTACGAGGGGCCCTGCTATCGCTGCCTCTACCCGACGCCGCCGCCGGCCGAGCTGGCGCCGAGCTGCTCCGCAAACGGGGTGCTCGGGGTGATGGCCGGGACGATGGGCACGCTGCAGGCCAACGAGGTGATCAAGCTCGTGCTCGGCAAAGGCCAGCCGCTGGTCGGCCGCCTGCTTCTCTACGAGGCGCTCGGCACCAGCTTCACCGAGCTGAAGGTCCGCCGCGACCCCGACTGCCCGATCTGCGGCGAGCACGCCGAGGAGATCCCGGAGTCGGAGATGGGCAAGTTCCCCGACTACGACGCATTCTGCGCCGGCGCCGGCGGCGACCGCTAGGCCGCGGAGACCGGCGCATCTCGGGGTCCTCGGTCGGTCGTGTGCAGAGCACACTTCCCTCCCTGCGTCCCCCGACCTGCTTGGTCTCCACGACCTAGATAGGATTTCCCGCTCCATGGCGACCGTTCGCATCCCCCCAGTGCTGCGCCCGAAAACGGGTGGGCAGGCTGAGGTCGAGGCCGGCGGCGGCAACGTCGGCGAGGTGCTGCGGTCGCTGACGGGAGAGTTCCCGGACACGGGGGAGCAGCTGTTCGGCGAGGACGGCGAGCTCAACCGCTACGTCAACGTCTACCTCAACGACGAGGACGTGCGGGTGCTTGACGGTCTGGACACCGCCGTCAAGGACGGCGACACGGTTGTGATCCTGCCGGCCATGGCCGGCGGCGCCGCCTAGCGCTCCAGCACGAGCCCCAAGAACTGCTTGGTCCGCTCCTCGCGCGGGTTCTCCAAAACCTCTGCAGGCGGGCCCTCCTCGACGATCACGCCGCCGTCCATGAAGATCACCCGGTCGGCGACCTCGCGGGCGAAGCCGATCTCGTGGGTGACGACGATCATCGTCATCCCTTCCTCGGCCAGCTCGCGCATCGTGTCGAGGACTTCCTTCACCAGCTCGGGATCGAGCGCGCTGGTTACCTCGTCGAAGAGCATCACGCGCGGCTCCATCGCCAGCGCCCGCGCGATCGCGACCCGCTGCTGCTGGCCACCCGAGAGCCGTTCCGGGTACTGGTCGAGCTTGTCGCCGAGGCCGACCCGCTCCAGCAGCTCGGTCGCTTTCGCCCGCGCCTCCTCCTTGGAGCGGCCGAGCACCTTTTCCTGCGCCAGCGTCACGTTCTGCAGCGCGGTTTTGTGGGGGAAGAGGTTGAACTGCTGGAAGACGATCCCGACCCGCTGGCGGACGAAGTCGAGCTTCCAGCTCTCCTCGCCGGTGCCGCTCCCCGGGCCCTTGCAGATGTCGTTGCCTTCGATGTAGATCTCGCCCTGCTCTGGCGGCTCGAGCAGGTTGACGCAGCGCAGGAAAGTGCTCTTGCCAGAGCCGCTCGGCCCGAGGATGCAGACGACTTCGCCTTTGGCGACGTTGAGGTCGACGCCCTTCAGGACCTCGAGCGCGCCGAAGCGCTTGTGGATCCCTTCCAGTTTGATCATCGGGTCGGCCATCGTCACGCCACCTCGATGTGGGCGCCGCGGCTGACTTTGGCCTGGTTGCGCTTGATCAGGACGTCGACGAGGCGGGCGGCCGGAAGGGTGATCACCAGGAACATCACTCCCGCGAGGATGACAGCCGAGCTGTTGAAGGTTTCGGCCAGGACTTCGCGGCTGATCAGGACCGCCTCACCGAGGGCGACGACGCTGGCCAGGGTGGTGTCCTTGAGCAGGGAGATCATTTCGTTCAGCATCGGCGCCGGGATCTTGGTCACCGCCTGGGGGACGACGACGTGGCGCATCGCCTTGCCGTAGCTCATCCCCAGCGAGCGGGCCGCCTCGAACTGCCCGCCGGGGACCGCTTCGATCCCGGCCCGGTAGACCTCCGCCATGTAGGCGCCGTAGACCATGGTGAGGCCGAGGACGCTGTACCAGAAGGGATCCGGCTGCCCGAACCACTGCGGGATGCGGATGTCTTTGGGGATGAAGTTGAGGTATGGGATGCCGCCGGAGATCAGCAGCAGGATGATCAGGATCGGGATCGCCCGCAGGACGTCGATGTAGGCGATCGTGAGGAACCGCAGGGGGGCGAATTTCTTCCCCGGCAGCTGCCGGATCAAGGCCAGGACGAGCCCCCAGATCAGCGCCAGGACCACGACCACCGCGAACAGCAGAAGGTTTTTGAAGAACCCTTCCAGCACTTCGCTGAAGTGGTCCCCCATGATCGTGAAGTCGAAGTACTGATGGAAGAATTCGCTCATCTCTCGCTCCTGCTGGCTCCCTAGAAAAAAGAAGAGGCGCCATCATGGCGCCCCTTCTCTCTCAACTCAACCGCGCGGTTATTCCGCTTCGTGCTTTTCGGTGAAGATCGCTTTCGGCGGTTCCAGGTGGAACCATTTTTTGTAGATCTTTTTGTAGGTGCCGTCTTTCTCGACTTCTTCCAGCGCTTTGTTGATTTCGTCGAGCAGTTCGGTTTCGCCTTGGCCGACAGCGATTCCGTAGGTTTCTTCGGTCGGCACTTTTTCGGCGATTTCGACTCCGCCGGATTTTTCGACCGCGTTCTGCGCGACCGGGGCATCGATCACGACGCCTTCGACGGTGCCGTTTTTGAGCGCCGTGACCGCGTCAGGGCCTTCGGGGTAGGGGCGGATTTCGCTGCCGCCCACTTCTTCCTTGGCGAGTTCCTGCCCGGTCGTGCCCTGCTGGACCCCGACGGTCTTCCCTTCCAGGTCTTCCAGCGATTCGATGTCGCTGCCTTCTTTGACCAGGACAGCCTGTTCGGAGAGGTAGTAGGGGTTGGAGAAGTCGACCGCCTTCTCGCGTTCGTCGGTGATCGTCGCAGCCGAGATGACGGCTTCGAACTTGCCTTGGGCGACGTCGCGGAAGATCGTTTCGAACGAGGTGTCCTGCACTTCGGCTTTGCGACCCATTTTTTCCGCGATCGCTTCGATCAGTTCGATGTCGAAGCCGGTGTAGTTGCCGGGTTTGCCCTGCTCGAACGGTGGATAGGGGATGTCGGAGCCGACGGTGAGCGGTTCGCCGCCGCCACCTCCGCTGCCGCTGCCACTAGCGCCGGTGGTGTCGTCGCTGCCACCGCCGCAGCCGATCACCGCGACTGAGGCCAGTGCGAGCAGGAGGACCGCGAAGATCGCGGTCAACCGGGTCTTTCTCATTCGTTTCCCTCCCATAAAGGTGTGCCGGACATGCCGAACATACAAGTTCGGCATTTACATGCCCAGCGCAGGCGCTTTCGAATCTTCCGGGAGGGCGGCTTTCGCTTCTCGGATCGATCATGATCGGCCGGTGCCGATCTTGATCCTCGGCGCACCGGTTTCCTGGGCCGCGCCCTGGCGCGAGAGCTGCTCGAGGCCGCTGTGGGGCGCGGCGCCTGCTTGCCCTACCTTTTCGGCACCTGAGCGCCCCGGAAGGTCCGGTACGCTCCCGCGCTCGTGAGCGTGTCTCAGTCCCTTACGCGCCGAATCGTCGGCCCCTACGAGGCCGATTCTTTGAGCGCGAGAGCGCGGGCTAAACGCTGGGGTCTCCTCCAGGAAACGTTTCCCGACCTCGCCGAGATGACGGTCCTGGACGTTGGCGGGAGGGCAGAGGCTTGGCGGCAGGCCCCTGTGCGGCCGGCGCGGCTCATCATCTGGAACGTCTTCCCGCAGGTAGCCGAGGAGGCGTGGATCGAGACAGCCGTGAAGGATGCCTGTGCAGCCGAACTGCCGCTCGGCGTCGACCTCGCCTATTCCAACTCGGTGATCGAGCATGTGGGCGGCCACTGGCGCAGGGAGCGCTTCGCGGAGACAATCCGCAGCGCCGAGCGTTACTGGGTTCAGACCCCGAACCGCTACTTCCCGGTCGAGCCTCACTTCCTATTCCCATGGCTCCAGCACCTCCCGCTGCGGCTGCGCCGCAGCATCGTCACTCGCTGGCCTTTAGGCCATGGTGTTGATGTGGCCGATGACGATGCTCTGGGCCGAGCCCTGAGCATCGACCTGCTCTCCCTGACCGAGATGCGTTTCTACTTCCCAGGGGCTGAGATCCACCGGGAGAAGGTCTGCGGGTTGAGCAAGAGCTTCATCGCCTTCCACCGCTGACGGGGCGCAAACCCTCGCTACACTTTCTGAAGTAACGGGACCGGGCATGCGAGACGATCTACTGAACAGACCCTGCGGCGGCCGCTTCGGCGACATCGTCGAGTCGATCGGCAACACGCCGCTGGTCGAGCTGCCGCGGCTCTCGCCCAAGCCCGAGGTCCGCATCTACGCGAAGCTCGAGGGCCACAACCCGACCGGCTCGGTCAAGGACCGGGTGGCGAAATCGATGATCGAGGCGGCCGAGGCCGAAGGCGCGATCGAGCCCGGCCACACGATCCTCGAACCGACCTCCGGCAACACCGGTATCGCCCTGGCGATGATCTGCCGGCGCAAGGGCTACCCGCTGAAGGTGGTGATGCCCGACAACGTCACCGAGGAGCGGACCGAGCTGCTGCGGATGTACGGGGCGGAGATCGTCTACTCCGAGGGCGCGAAGGGCTCCAACGGCGCCGTCGAGGTGGCGCTGGAGATGGCCGAGGAGCCGGGCTATTTCATGCCCTACCAGTACGGCAACGAGGCCAACCCGCTCGCCCACTACAACGGCACCGCGGTCGAGATCCTCGACGAGCTCGACGAGGTTGCCGCCTTCGTCGGCGGCCTCGGCACCGGCGGCACCCTGATGGGCAACGGCCGCCGCCTCAAGGAGGCCAACCCGGAGACGCTGATCGTCGCCTCCGAGCCCAAACAGGGCGAGCTGGTCCAGGGGCTGCGCTCCCTCGACGACGGCTTCATCCCGCCGATCATCGACCTCTCCCTGCTCGACCGCAAGATCATGGTCTCCAACCGCGACGCGATCGTCTGGACCAAGAAACTTCTTCACGAGGAGGGCATCTTCGCCGGCGTCTCGGCCGGCGCGATCGCCTACATCGCCAACCGCATCGCCGGCGAGCTGGAGGGCGGCAACGTCGTCTTCATCATCCCCGACGACGGCTGGAAGTACCTCTCATCCGGCGTCTACACCAAGCCGATCGAGGAGATCGAAAACCTCGACTCCACCGTTTGGTGGTAAGTCGGCCTAGAGTCAGGGGCCGATGAAAATCTCCCAGGCCCTGATCGACGAGATGGTCGCGCACGCTCGCGAGGACCTGCCGAACGAGTGCTGCGGGATGATCGGCGGCCGCGATGGGGAGGCGACGAGCGTGGTGCGGGTGGAGAACGCCGCCGCCAGCCCGCTGCGCTACGAGATGGACCCGCAGGGCCAGTTCGACGCGCTGAAAGAGATCGAAGGGGGTGGCGACGAGCTGGTCGGGATCTACCACTCGCACACCCGCAGCGCCGCCTACCCGTCGCAGACCGACGTCAACGAGGCGAGGATGTGGCCTGAACAGGTCTACGTGATCGTCTCGCTCGCCGACGAAGACTCACCCGACGTCAAAGCTTTCGACCTAGCCGACCTGAAGATCGCCGATGTCGACCTCGACGTCGCGTAAATCTCCGAGCGGCGCCCACCAGCGCGGCGCCCACGGCGGCGGCGGCGAGGGGGGCGGCAACGGCGAGGGCGGGGGTGGCGGTGGCGGCGGCGGCAAGCTGGTCAAGGTGGCTTTCGCCCGCAACCAGGTCGAGGCGGAAATGCTGCAGGGGCTGCTCGCCGAGGCCGGCATCCCCAGCGTGCTGAAGCGCAGCTTCGGCTTCGATAACCCCGATTTCCTCACCAGCGGCCCCCGCGACGTGATGGTCAACGAGGGGGCCGCGAAGCGGGCGCGCGAGGTGCTCGCTGAAACGATGGTCGAGAGCGAGGAGGACGAGCGGGCCGAGCTGGAAGAGCAGCGCCGCCTTGCCCGCGGTGAAACCGGTGTTGTCCCGCCGGCGAGGCTCGCCCTCTGGATCGGCGTCGCCGCGATCGGCGCCTTCCTCCTCGTCTACGTGCTCTACGAAGTCATCTGACCGCAACCGGGCCGCGGATCATCTCGCGCAGGTGGTCGCGCCAGGCGTCCTCGATCTCGCGGAAGCGGGCGTCGAAGGCGTCTTCGAGCTGGACCTCGGGGCCTTGCGGGAGCAGTTTGTGGACGAGGCGCTCGCAGGCCTCGGGGCCGCGCTCGTTCTCGAGCAGGTCGAAGATCGTGCCGCCGAGGATGACCGCGTCGCGGCGCGAGGGCGGGAAGGAGGGCCGGGCGCTCTCGCGCAGGCGGCGGATCACGGCGGCCCGATAGAGGCCGACCTGGCGCGAGAAGTACTGGGCGCCGCCTTCGACCAGCCAGGCCCAGCGCAGGTATCTGGCGAAGCGGCGCGGGGTCCAGGAGGGGGGCAGGGCAGTGTTGTTAACGGCGATCGTCATCTGCGCGTAGAGGCGCTCGGCGGTGCCGCGCAGGGCTTCGTAGGAGTCCTCGCCGCCGGCTCGGCGTTCCATGTGTGTGTCGTTGAGGACGTGCAGCTCGGTCGACATCGGCCAGCCGGCGAGGTAGCGGCGGCCGGCGGGGGCCGCCGACCAGCGAGCGGCGGGGAGGAAGGGGTGCGCCGCAGTCAGCCAGAGGGGATTCGTGTGGACGACGATCGTCACCTCCTCCGGGATCTGCTCGAAGCGGTCTTCAAGCCGGAGCCGCAGGTCCTCGAGCCGGTCCAGCGTCCGCTCCGCGTAGGGGGAGTCGTCGGAGTCGTGGCGCGCGGTGAACGACAGCGACTCGGTCTCGACCCAGGACATCGTGGCGAGACTAGCGAGAGGGGAGGAGGTGGATCAGACGAGTGCCGGCTCTGACGTGCCGCAGCGGGCGTGTATCTCTTCGCGTGCGCGGTCGAACTCTTCGTCGGCCATCACCGGCGTGCCCTCGAAGGGCAGTTCGCGGTCGATCTCGACCCAGGAGCGGCAGCCGTGGTACTCGTCGCGGACCCGGACCGTGACCGGGCGGGGGATCCGGTGGACCCGCAGCAGCAGCACGTGCAGCGGATGGCGGCGCTTCCAGGCCAGCCGCTTTTCGGCGTAGTCGGGGGTCCAGATGTAATAGGGCGACAGCGAGTCCAGGCTGCGACGGTCGTTGATCGTGACGTGGTCGACTACCTCGGCCCAGGCGCGGAGCCGGACGCGGTCGGGCTGGGGGATGCCGCCGTCCTGGAGCAGCGCCTTTGGCGGCGGCTCCTCGTCGGGCCAGACACCCTCCTCGAGGGCGCGGCGCAGCTCCGGGTGGTGGGACTCGCGGACCAGGTCGTTCCGCTGGTGGTCGAAGGTCGGGTAGAGGAAGAACCGCTCATGCTCGAGCTCGAAGTGCTTGTTCTCCTCGCGGATTCCGCCCTTGCGCATCGTCAGCAGCTGCTCGCCCTCGGCGAGAGCGCGAACGGTTACAGCCCATTCCTTGAGAGCGATTGGCATTGAAGTGGTCCTGCGAAGTCAGTAGTTCTTGTGTCTCAGTGTCTCGACTGGAGCTGGGCATCCGGATCCGGCCCGCTGTACAGGCCGTCTGCACCCGCCCGAGGGCGCGCATTCTAGAGGGGTGCAGCGAAATTTCAACTAAAAAAGCGCGAAACTTGCGGAAATGTCCGTTAAGCGTGGCGCACGTCACACTACGCGTGCCCGCCGCCGCCTGGAGTCTCGATTTTCAAGAGGTCGCCGGCTGCGAGCTCACCCGCCGCCTTGCTGGGAAGAGGATCCCCGTTGAGGAGGTTCCGCCCTGGAGCGCCGTTTTCGCCGCCCTCGCGCCCCTGTGGGGCGTGCCGGCGCCGCTCGCTGATCAGCGTGAACCGCATCGGCGCCAGCGCTTCGATCTCGCGCGCGATCCCGTTGCCGCCGCGCCGGCCCCCCTCCCCACCGCTGCCGCGCCGCAGCGACAGCTCGCGGACCCGCAGCGGGAACTCGGTCTCCAGCGCCTCGGTTGGGGTGTTCAGCGTGTTGGACATGGCGACGTGTATCGCGCTGGGGCCGGGGGCATCGGCGCAGGCTCCCTGCCCGCCGCCGAGCGTCTCGTAGTAGGTGAAGTCGTCATTGGCCAGCGTGAGGTTGTTCATCGTCCCCTGCCCCTGGGCGGGGCCACGCTTTGCTTGGGAGAGGGCGGCGAGGACGATGTCCGCGACGCGGCTGGAGGTCTCGACGTTGCCGGCGGCGACCGCGGCCGGGGGGCGGGCGTTGAGGACCGATCCAGGCGGGACGACGACCTCGATCGGCCGGTGGGCGCCGGCCGAGGGCGGGGCGTCGGGGTCGGTGAGGACGCGGACGGCGAAGAAGGCGGCCGACTTGGTCACCGAGAGCGGGCAGTTGAGGTTGCCCTCGACCTGGTCCTCGCTGCCGCTGAAGTCGAGGCGAAGGGAGTCGCCGGCGACCGTCGCCGCGAGGCGCAGGCGCAGGTCGCCCTCCCGCCCCTCCCAGTCGGCCTCGAGCACGTCCTCGGCCTCGTAGGTGCCGTCCGGCAGCTCAACCAGGGCCACCCTGGCACGGCGCTCGGTGTAGGCGAGGATCGCGGCCATGCCCGTGCGCAAGGAGCCCGTCCCGAGCCGCTCGCGCAGCTCGCCCAGGCGCATCTCCCCGATGCGGTTCGCGGCCTGCTGGGCGCGCAGGTCGGCGAGGCGCTGGCGCGGCATCCGCATCTGCGAGGCGAGGCGCTCGAGGACCTCTGCCGTGGCCGCGGTCGGCGGGATCACCACCCCCTCTTCCTCCAAGGTCTTCGAGAAGGCCGGCATGCCGCCGGGGGTGGGGCCGCCGACGTCAGCGTGATGGGCGCGGCTGGCGGCGAAGCCGAGCAGCTCCTCGCCGGCGAAGACGGGGGAGATGAGGGTGATGTCCGGCAGGTGGGTGCCGCCGCGGTAGGGATCGTTGAGGATCCAGCTCAAACCCGGCCGCTGCCTTTCGCCGAGGACGGCGGCGACCGCGTCGGGCATCGAGCCGAGGTGGACGGGGATGTGCTCGGCCTGCATCACCAGCTCGCCGGCGGCGTCGAAGAGCGCGGTCGAGCAGTCATGGCGCTCCTTGATGTTGGCCGAGTAGGCGGAGCGGATCAGCGTCGCGCCCATCTCGTCGCAGGCGGCCCGCAGCCCGCCGACCAAGACCTGGAGAGCTATCGGGTCCACTTGGCCTCGATCGTTCCGTGCTCGTCGACGCGGGCGCGCCAGCCGGGTGGGAGGACGAAGGTCGCCTCGGGCAGCTCGAAGACGATCGGCCCCTCGGCATCGCTGCCGGCGGCGGGCTCGCCGCGCAGGACGGGGGTCTCGATCCATTCGTCGCCGAAGTGAACGGGGCGCGAGGAGCGCGCCGGCGCGCTCTCCTCCGCTGCCCTCGGACGCGGCGCCGGGCCCGGCACGACCAGCGCCAGGTCGATGTCGACGAGCACGACTTCTCCATCGGGATCGCGGTGCCCGTAGCGCTCCTCGTGAGCGTGCTCGAAGCCCTCGATCAGGTCGACGGGATCGGGATCGACCGGTCCCGGAACCGGCAGCTCGAAAGCCTGGCCCGCGTAGCGGAGCTGATAGACGACCCGCGCCTCCGCCTCTTCGTCGAGTCCGGCGCCAGCCTCCCTGACCATCGCGCTCACCTCGGCGGCGATTCGCGCCGCGGCCAGCTCCTCACCGCTCAGCATCACCGTCCGCGCGGTGTCGCGGCGGCGCTCGGAGGCGCAGAGGCCGAGGGCGGAGAGGACGCCGCCGGCGCGCGGGCAGAGAATCGTCTCGATCCCGAGCTCGGTTGCGATCGCCGCCGCGTGCATCGGGCCGGCGCCTCCGAACGGCAGCAGCGCGAAGCCGCGGGGGTCGATGCCGCGCTCGACCGTCACCACCCGCAGCGCCCGCACCATCTCCTGGTTGGCGACGCGGAGGATGCCGGCGGCGGTCTGCAGCGGATCGAGGCCGAGCGAGCGACCGAGCTCGGCCAGGGCCCGCTCGGCCGCCTCGGCGTCGAGGGCGACGTCGCCCGCCAGCTCGGAGCCGCCGGCGAGCCGGCCGAGCAGGAGGTTGGCGTCGCTGACCGTCGGCTCGGTGCCGCCGCGGCCGTAACAGGCGGGGCCGGGGTCGGCGCCGGCGGATCGCGGGCCGACGCGCAGAGCGCCGCCGGTGTCGCGCCAGCCGGTCGAGCCGCCGCCGGCGCCGACGGTGTGGACGTCGACCATCGGCAGCTGGATCGGCCGCCCCTCGATCTTGCGCGCGTCGGTGCGGCGAACCTCGCCGCCCTCTATTACGCAGACGTCGCAGGAGGTCCCGCCCATGTCGAAGCCAAGGGCGTTGCCGTCACCGCTCAGCTGCGCCAGCAGGCCGGCGCCGACCGCGCCGCCTGCCGGGCCCGAGAGGACGCTCCAGGCGCCGCCGCGACCGGCCTCCGCCGCCGGGGCGACGCCGCCCGAGGAGCGCATCACCAGCGGCTGCGGCAGCCCCGCCTCGGCCGTGGCCTCGCCGAGGCGGCCGAGGTAGCGGCCAAGGAGCGGGCTCAAGTAGGCGTCGATCACCGTCGTCGAGCAGCGCTCGTACTCGCGGAAGCGGGGGAGGACCTCGTGCGAGGCGGAGACGTGGAGGCCGGGCAGGCGCTCGCGCAGGGCGGCGGCGATCCGCTGCTCGTGGCTCGCGTCGAGGTAGGAGAAGAGGAGGCAGATCGCGACCGACTCGGCGCCGCTTGCCGCGATCACCGCCGCCAGCCGCTCCGGCTCGTCCTCGGCCAGCGGCTCTACCACCCCCTCCGGGCCGATCCGCTCGGCTGCCTCGAAGCGGAGCTCGTCCTCGACCAGCGGCGCCGGCTTCGGCTCGCAGAGGCGGTAAAGGTGCGGCCGGTCCTGGCGGCCGAGCTCGAGCAGGTCGGCGAAGCCGCGGGTGGCGACCAGCGCCGTCCGCGCCCCGCGCTCCTCCAGCAGGGCGTTGGTGCCGACGGTCATCCCGTGGGCGAAGATCTCGACGTCGCTTGCTGCCGCGCCCGCCCGCTCCAAAACCGCCTCGACCGCGCGCATCACCCCGCTCGACTCCTCCCGCGGCGTCGTCGGCACCTTGGCGGTGTGGATGGCCCCGCCGTGGACCAGGACGGCGTCGGTGAAGGTCCCGCCGACATCGACTCCTAGAAGCATCACGAGAGTGTGAACACAGTTGTCCCCGGTATGCGGGGACAGATGCCTATGGTCAGTGCCACTCCTCGTGGCGGGCCTTGCCGTCGGCGGAGACGACGACGTGGATGCCGTCGAGGCTGGGGTCGGTCCCCGGGCAATCGCGGCGCAGGTGGCCGCCGCGCGACTCGCGGCGGTCGAGGGCGCTGGCGGCCAGCGCCCGGGCGAGCGGGTAGGGGTTGGAGATCAGCCGAGCGAGGTCGTCGGGGTTGCGCATCGGCCCCGCGTGGCGCCAGACCGCGTCGCGGGTCTCGTCGCTCGGCGGCTCGAAGCGCCACTCAGGCGGGTCGGGGCGCGCGGCCGCTGCCTCCTCGCCCAGCGCCGCCGCTGCGGCGCGGCCGCCGAAGACGAAGCACTCGCTGAGCGAGTTGGAGGCGAGCCGGTTGGCGCCGTGCAGGCCCGTGCAGGAGCACTCGCCGACGGCGTAGAGACCGGGCAGGGAGGAGCGGCCGTCGATGTCGACCGCGATCCCGCCCATCGTGTAGTGGGCGGCGGGTGCGACTGGGACCGGTTTCGCTTGCGGGTCGAGACCGGCTCTGGCGAGCGAGGCGAAGACGTTGGGGAAGCGGGCGGGGTCGATCTCGCGCAGGTCGAGGTCCACCGAAGCGGCGCCGTCGACGCGCATCCTCTCGAGGATTGCCGCCGTCACCGCGTCGCGGGGGGCGAGCTCGTCGGTGAAGCGCTCGCCGTCGGCGCCGAGCAGCTTCGCTCCCTCACCACGGATCGCCTCGGTGATCAGGGCGCCGTCGTGGGGGGTTCCGGGGATCGCCAGCGCGGTGGGGTGGAACTGGCAGAACTCGAGGTCGGCGAGATCGGCGCCGGCGAGGGAGGCGAGCACCGGCCCGGCGCCGATCGCCCCGCGAGGGTTGGTCGTCCGGCGCCACAGCGCCGCGGCGCCGCCGGTGGCGAGGATCGTCGCCGCCGCGCCGACCAGGCCCTCGCTGGTGACCACCCCATGGCAGCGCTGGCCGTCGCTCCATAGCGCCAGCGCCGAGGTTCGCTCCATCACCTCGATCAGCTCCTGCGCCGCCACCATTCCGGCCAGCTTCGAGGTGATCTCGCGGCCGGTCTGGCTGCCCCCGGCGTGGACGATGCGGCGGTGGGTGTGGCCGCCCTCGAGGCCGAGCGCCAAGCGCCCCTCGTGGTCGAGGTCGAAGACGACGCCGCGGGCGATCAGGTCGCGGACCACCGAGGCCGACTCCTCGACCAGCGCCCGCACCGCCGCGGTGCGGCAGAGGCCGCGTCCGGCCGCGATCGTGTCGGCGGCGTGGAGGTCAGGAGAGTCGTCGGGTTCAAGCGCTGCCGCCAGCCCGCCCTGCGCCCAGAAGCTGGCGCTCTCGCGCAGCGGGGTGCGGGAAACGAGGCCGACGCGGGCGCCGAGCTCGGCTGCCCGCAGCGCGCTCCAAAGGCCGGCGGCGCCGCCGCCGACGACGGCGACGTCGAACTCAGCCGTTGGCCCTGTTGATGACGTTATCGCCCCTCGGCCTCTTGCCTGAGTCCGTCGAGCTGCTCCTGCAGCCACCGCGCGGCGCTCTCGCGCGCCCGGGCCAGCTCGTCGGCAACCGTGGCCTCGACGGTCGCGGCGCGGCTCTCCGCCGCTTTGACCCGCTTCTCCGCCGCCTCGACCTGCGACTCGATCTCACCGAGCCGCTGCTCGGCCGCGGCGAGCGCCCGCTCCTTCTCGCCGCGCTCTCGCTCGAGGTCGGCTTCGAGCGCCTTGATCTCCTCTTCGGCGCGGCGCTCGGCCTCCGCGGCCAGCGTCGCCGCCTCCTCCAGCCGCAGCTCCGCCTCGCGGATCCGGCCCTCGAGGCTGTCGTCAGCGGGACTGGTCTCAGCGCTCATCGGCACCAAATCTATTACTGCTCCGCCAGCACTGCCCGGTAGGCCTCGATCGCCCGCTCCGCCATCGCCGCGGCTGAAAGCGTCGCCGCCCGCGCGGCGCCGTCCACTCTGGGATCGCGGGCTTCGAGATGGCGACGCGCCAGCGGCTCCCAGGCGGCGACGCTGAACTCCGCGCTGAGGCAGCCGTCGATCCCGCCCAGGGCGTAGGGGGCGACCCCAACCGGGGTCGAGAGGACCGGGACCTCGCAGGCGAGCGCCTCGATCGCCGCCATCCCGAAGCCCTCGTAGTCGGAGGTGACGAGGACCGCGTCGGCGGCGTTCATCCAGAGCGGCATCCGCTCGGGCTCGATCGAGCCGCCGCTGAGCAGGTCGGCGTCGCAGGCGGCGGCGAGCTCGGCGGCGCGGTCGTGGCGCTTCTCCTGACGGGCGGGGTTGGCGGGGAAGAAGAGAAAGCGGCCATCCGGGTCCAGCCCGAGCGCCCGCCGCGCCTCGGTCCGCGGCTGCGGCCCGAAGCGCCGCAGGTCCGGCCCGCAGGGGAGGACCGCGGAGCCGGGAACGGGAGGGAGGCCGGGCCGCCCGCCCTCGTCCTCGAACAGCGCCCGCGAGACGCCGGCGACGAGGTCGGCCCGCCAGGCCAGCCGCCGCGAGAGGTGCCCGACCAGGTGGTGGCGGACGTCGGTGCCGTGGAAGGTGACGATCAGCGGCCGCGCCCCGGCCAGCCGGGCCACCCAGCCGGCCAGCCCGTAGTGGGCGTGGACGAGGTCGAACCGCTGCCGCCGCAGCAGCGCCCGCAGCCGCCGCGTCGCCGGCGCGTACTCGCCCCGGCCCGGCGGGAAGACGAAGAGATCGACGTCGATGCCCCGCGCTCGCACCTCGTCGACCTGGTCGCGGACCCAGCGGCCCCGCTGCGGCGCCCCGGCGTCCGGCATGAAGTTGGTGACGACGAGGACCCGCACCCGCGTCAGGGTAACCGCGGCGGTGGCAGCCGATAGCTCGCCGGGGTCTTCGAGAGCCTGATCGGGTTGCGGGGGAGGCGGATCGGATCGCCGTCCTCGCGAAGGACGTCGACGATCGGGTCGAGGCCGATTCGCTCGGCGAACTCGAAGGCGGCGCCGACGTCATTGACGACACCGGCCGGAACGCGGCGGGGGGTCAGCAGCTCGACCCACTCTGCGGCGGGTCTGGCGGCGAGAGCTCGCTCAAGCAGCGACTTCAGCTCGTCGCGATTGGCGACGCGGTCTGGGTTGGTGGCGAAGCGCCCGTGCTCGGCCAGCGCCGGCTCGCCGATCATCTCGCAGAGCTCGCGGAACTGGCGGTCGTTGCCGACCGCGAGGACGAGCTCGCCCTCGCCGCAGCGCAGCAATTCGTAGGGGGCGATGCTGGGGTGGCGGTTGCCCATCCGGGCCGGGACGACGCCGGCGGCGGTGTAGCCGGAGGACTGGTTGACGAGGCCGGCGAGCAGGGCGGAGAGGAGGTCGACCTCGACCAGCTGCCCCTCGCCGCTCTGCCCTCGGTGCTCGAGCGCGGCGAGGATGCCGACGGCGGCGTAGAGGCCGGCGATCACGTCGACCAGCGCCACCCCGACCTTCAGCGGCTCCCCGTCGGGCTCGCCGGTGACGCTCATCAGGCCGCCGAGCGCCTGAACGAGGAGGTCGTATCCCGGCAGCTTCGCGCCGGCGCCCGAGCCGCCGAAGCCGGTGATCGAGCAGAAGACGAGACCAGGGTTGTCTGCCGCGAGCGCCTCGTAGTCGAGCCCGAGCTTCGCCATCACCCCGGGCCGGAAGTTCTCGACGATGACGTCGCTCGCGAGCGCCAGCCGCCGCGCCTCCGCCAGGTCGCCGGCGTCGCCGAGGTCGAGAACGAGGCTGCGCTTGTTGCGGTTGACCGCCTGGAAGTAGGTCGCTTCTCCCTCGGCGTCGTGGGGCGGCCCCCAGGAGCGGGTGTCGTCGCCGCCGCCCGGGCGCTCGACCTTGATCACCTCGGCGCCGAGGTCGGCAAGGGTCATCGTCGCCAGCGGCCCGGCGAGGACTCGCGAGAAGTCGAGGATCCGCAGTCGTCCCAGCGCCGCGTCGGCCATTAGTTCACGATCCTAGGACCCAAGGCCCGCCAGCAAGCTGACATCAAGAAAAGCATCAAGAGCAAAGGGACGCCACATGTCATCGACAACCGCCGCGCCACCGATCAAACCCGCCGACTATCTCGCCCTCGATGCCCTCCTCTCCGACGAGGAGCGCGACATCCGCGACACCGTCCGCGCCTGGGTGCGCGACAAGGTGGTGCCGAACGTGGGGGAGTGGTTCGAGGACGCCTCGGTGCCGGTGGGCGAGCTGGCGCTCGAACTCGGCAAGCTCGGCGTGCTCGGCATGCACCTGGAGGGCTACGGCTGCGCCGGCGCCAGCGGCACCGCCTACGGGCTCGCCTGCATGGAGCTGGAGGCGGGCGACAGCGGCATCCGCAGCCTCGTCTCGGTGCAGGGCTCGCTGGCGATGTACGCGATCTGGCGCTGGGGCTCGGAGGAGCAGAAACAGGAGTGGTTGCCGCGCATGGCCTCAGGCGAGGCGATCGGCTGCTTCGGCCTGACCGAGCCCGACGCGGGCTCGGACCCCGGCTCGATGCGGACGCGGGCGCGGCGCGACGGCTCCGACTGGATCCTGCACGGGCAGAAGATGTGGATCACCAATGGCTCAGCTTCGGAGGTGGCGGTGGTCTGGGCGAACACCGACGAAGGCGTCCGCGGCTTCCTCGTCCCGAAAGGGGCGAAGGGCTTCACCACCCAGGACATCCACAAGAAGCTCTCGCTGCGGGCCTCGGTCACCTCGGAGCTGCTGCTCGACGATGTCCGGCTGCCGGCCGACGCGGTGCTGCCGGAGGTAAGCTCGCTGAAAGGGCCGCTCTCCTGTCTCAACGAGGCGCGCTACGGGATCGTCTGGGGCGCCGCCGGGGCGGCGCGCGCCTGCTACGAAGCGGCGCTCGAGTACGCGACCGAGCGGGTCCAGTTCGACCGCCCGATCGCCTCCTTCCAGATCCAGCAGGCGAAGCTGGCGCAGATGGTGCTGGAGGTGAACCGCGCCGCCCTGCTCTCGATCCACCTGGGGCGGATGAAGGACGCCGGGACGCTGCGGCCCGAGCACGTCAGCCTCGGCAAGCTCGGCAACGTCAACGCGGCTCTGGAGGTGGCGCGGAACGCCCGCCAGGTCCTCGGTGCCAACGGCGTCACGCTCGAGTATCCGGTGATCCGCCACATGAACAACCTCGAGTCGGTGGTCACCTACGAGGGGACCGCCGACGTGCATGCGCTGGTGATCGGCGGCGCCGTAACGGGCATTCAGGCGTTCCGATAGCGGTCCACGTTTCTCTCAAAATCGTTGGGGGTAATTGACCGGCCAGCCAGTCAAGTCTTGCCCCCGCGGGAGGAGGGAAGGATGGAGGAAGAGAGCGGCCCGTCCCTGGTCCTGGTTGAGCAGCACGAGGCGCTTCGGGACGGCCTCGCGGTGCTCCTCGAACGCCGTGGCTTCAGCGTCCTCGGCTGCGCAACGACGGCCGCCCGGGGCGAGGAGGTGATCCACGAGCTGCGACCCGATTTGGCCGTGGTCGGGGTGGACCTGCCCGACGAGCGCGGAACCGAGCTTGTGCGGCGGATCAGCGGCAACGGCGTCGAGTCCAAATGCGTCATCTACACGGGCCTGCGGGACCCGGACCTCCTCGAGGCCGCCTACCGCGCCGGCGCCCGCGGGCTCGTCGCCAAGCCCGCCGGCCTCTCGGTCTTGGTCGACGCGCTGCGGGAGGTATGGCGCGGTGGCCGCTACTTCGACCCCAGCTTCCGGCAGGGCAACGGGAACGGCAGCGAGAAGACCAAGGCGCTGAGCAGCCGCGAATCCGAGATCCTCGGCCTCCTCGCCGAGGGGCTGACGGGGGAGCAGATCGCCAAGCGCCTCGTCCTCTCACCGGAGACGGTGCGGACCCACGTCCGCAACGCGATGGAAAAGCTCGGCGCCCCAACCCGCACCGCGGCTGTGGTCAAGGCCCTGGAGATGGGCGAGGTGCAGCGCCCGCCCGGCGGGGAGTGACGCCCAGCCCCAAGGTCACACTTCCTGCGCAAAGCGGCGCTGCAATTGGCGCTCCCATGTCTTGTTCCGCGCGTCCCCGCAGCCGAGCATCCGCCTCCCAATCCACTTCGAAGGGAGGCATCGATGCTCTACAAGGTGATCGGCTATCTGCACGCAGCTGCCCACTGGCGGGTGCGAGAGATCCAGAGGCTGGCGGGAGAGCGGGGCCAGGGGACGGTCGAGTACGTCGGCCTGATCTTGCTCGTCTCGCTGCTGATGGTCGGCATGGTCGCGGCAATGAAAGGTTTCAATAGGAACTTGAGTAAGGGGGGATCATACCCTTTCGGCCGGATCGCAGGGAGGCATATGACAGAGCGCCGTGCAAGGTAGGAAGATTCTCGGGATGCCGATCGATGACAAACCGACGACCGCCTGGACCGTCGTCGACCTGGAGGAGCTTTGCGTCGAGCGGCGCCGAGAGACGCAACGGTTGGAGTTCAAGCGCGAGCTTTGTCTCGATAGCGAGGCACAGCGTCGCGCTGCTGAGAAGGAGGCGCACGGAATGGCGGCTGGCGGCGGCGGTCACATCATCTACGGGATTGAAGAGGACGACCTCCCCGATGGTGGGCGCGCCGCGAGTGCAACGACGCCGCTGACCGACGGAACCCTGTACGAGCGGTTGGAGGCAATTCTCGACGGCCGCGGGACGCCACGGTTGCCGTTTAGTCTGCACGAGATCCGGGCCGGGGGGGATGGGTTCTTCCTTGTGGTCGAGGTTGCCTCGCGCAGAGCCCCCCACCAAGCGAGCGACGGCCGTTACTACGGGCGTCGGGGAACGATGGTGCGGTCCATGGAGGAGGCCGAGGTTGCAGAGGCCTATCGGGATCGGTTCCTTCGCGAACAGCGAGAGGTCTCAGCGATGGTCGAGGGTGAGCTGGAGGAGGGCTCCCTGCGGGCTGCGCTTGGCCGTGTTCGCCATGGCTTGCAGCCGGCCGAGTTGGCCCTGCGTGAGGAGGGAGATCGGCAGCCTGGTTGGCTGTCGGTGGCAGTCGTTCCCGACCCCCCGCATCAACTACTCGATCCGGTTGCCGACCGCGAACGCTTCACCTCCGTGGAGATTCCGCAGCGTTGGGATGTCGATAACCAGCCGCTGCAGTACTTCACTCTAAAACCCCGGCCCGAGGGTCTCTTCGCACAACTCCCACCGAGCCCAGACTTTCCCCCCGCCTACCTACTCTCGGTGTACAGGGACGGTCTTATGGAATACGGGACTACGCTGGAGCCGGCACTTCGCCGCGAGAATCCGGCCGAGAATCGGATCATCTTCAGCGCCGGACATACCCATCAGATTCACGATTACCTGCAGGCCTTCGCCGTCATGCTCGGCCAGCTCGATTACATCGGTGCGCTCGCCGCTCAGGTGCGCTTCGACAACACTTGCGATGTGATGCTCGGGGTAAGCCGGGGCAGGGATCTGCCAAACCTCCATCCCATTGAGGAGGAGCGAATCGAGGGTCGCCTTTGGCGAATCGATCAGCCTGAACTCTTGGAATCAGCGGGACGGATCACCAAAGAGGTCATGGATCGAGTCTTTCTCGCATCTGGAGTCCCTCAAGGTTGCTGGTTGATTGATGCGGATGGCGAGCTGGTAGCAGACTGAGACGGACCCACTTCCCATAGCGCATAGGCTTGGGAGGTAGATGCACTTCAAGCTTTCACTCACGATCAGCGGCGTCTCTCTTGATCCCGATGGAGTTGATCCGCTCGTGCTCACTTTCGACAAAGCGCATCGAATTTCAGTCACGCTTGCTGGGCCTAGGGAGATGGAAACTGCGCGCCCTGCAGAGCAGATGCTTTGCGAGGCGACTACGGCGTTTAATCCCAATCCCGCGATCATCGAGGCATTCGCGAGGCTGGCTGAAGACCGCCTCCCTGACGGACACCTTCCAACCGAGGAATGGCCCAAGCAGCTTGACTACATTAGTTCGGAGGGAGGCATCAGGCCCAACTATGTAGTGCCGATGTGGTTGATGCCTCCTGCCTTCCAGAGCTTCGCCAGCCAACTGCGATCAGAACTTCACGCAGCGGCGGAGGCTGCGCTCGGAGTTTTGCGGTGGCGGGGTCGATCGCTGGGTCCGCCGCAACCGTTCTCGAGTCGGGGGTTGACTTGGTCATTCGACGCCGAGGCTTGGAACCGATGCCTTCCACTTTTACCGTCGAGGTCACCTCATCAGACCGCATCGAGCTGATGTCGGAGGCAGCTACTGAACTTCAAGCCCTCGTCGACGGAGGTCAGTTAGAGCCTCTCGGCCATGTTCTCTTTCGCGAGGCTTGGAGCCAGCGAGGATCAAATCGGAGGGGCTCTCTGCTGCTCGGAATAACTGCCTTGGAGATCGGTATCAAGGAATACATCGCGGCCTGCATTCCCGACGCGGAGTGGCTGGCGATGAACGCACCCACTCCGCCGGTCGTAAAGATGCTCAGGGACTATCTGCCCGGCTTGAGACCGCTTGGCGAAGGTTCGGCTCTGCAACCGTTTGACGACGAGATTCTCGAAACGCTTAGGGTCGCAGTCGAGATCCGAAACAGATTGGCCCACCGGGGCGCGGATGTCACTGCGAATCGTCTCCTGCCGGCGCTGCGGGCGGTTCGAAACGTGCTCTGGACTCTCGATGTGGCGCTCGGATACGGGTGGGCGCAAGCTCATATCTTCCCCTCCTTGCAGGAGGACGTATCTCAGGGGTATCGCCGCATCTGACTTTGATCTCCAGATCGAGCGCTTCCTGACACCTGGCGATCATGGGGGGTCCGATCCCCAGGTCCGGCTTGGGACAATGCACCGACGCAGGGAGGGGCTCGGACTTCGGCCGCGACGGATTGCTGGCAGGCCACAGCATCCTGCGTGACGCGACCGTTGATTCGCTTGCCAATAGCGACGTCAAGCGCCGACTTTACGGATGGCCTCGGAGTTCTCTAGCCTCGGTGGGCGGGTTGGATCACGCGGACCTTAGAGAGCGGCGCGAAGACGATCCGCGCTGCGGGTCCAAGGTCGGGCTTGGTGACCTCGATCATCGCCATGTCGCCCTCGCGCAGCTCGAGGACGCCCCCGCGGGCGCCGGCAGGCGCGTCGTCTACGCGCTCGGTCAACTCGACGATGTCGAAGGCGGCGATTTTGTGAGCTACAGCCATGAGGACATGTTAGGGGCTCGGGTAGGCGGTGGCCAGCCGTGGGGCGGCGCTGAAATCCTCGTAGTGCCAGCTCATGGTGACCATCGCGCTCCGCTCGTCGATCGTCACCCGCTCTCTGATTCCGCAGACGACTCCAAGCCTTTCCCGGTCGCGTACCTCCACGATTGCCGCGGTGCGAGCCGCTGAAGCGAGTGCCTGCCAGACGCTCTCCCGGTCGCCCGCGCCGACATCGAAGACTCGCTGCCATTCACGGCCGTGGCCGTGCGGCGCGAGAATCCACTCGTCGAACTTGATCGGTTCGTACCAGCAGGCGTCCGCCCGCGGCAGCAGCTCTCCCGGTTCCGGCGGCCAGTTCATCGCCGCGGCAGCCTATTGAGTGAACAGTCCCGATAGGAGGCCTGGCCCGTCGGCAGGCCTGGGGCGCAAATGCTGTGACTTTCCAGGCTTCGCTGGTAGGTCAAGGGCGTACCTGTTCGCGCCGACGGTGCTCGACCACTACTAGTCTGATCAGCCTGGACATGAAACCAGTCGTTCCTATATAAGACTGTCACCATTAGGCGACTGTCCGGGAGGAGCGGTGGGGCTCAGCGACGTTTCAGGTGTCTTCAGCCGGTACTTCGTGATCGGGTTCTTCCTCCCGTCCTTCTTCCCTCTGGTGCTGGTCGGCCAACTCGTCGATCCAGCCAGCACTCCCACCGTCTACAGCGAAGCCTCCACGGGGACGCAGCTGCTGATTCTGGGCGGCGTCGCGCTGCTCATTGCCCTGCTCCTCTCGAGCCTCCAGTACCACCTGATCCGCCTCCTCGAGGGCTACCCGATCCAGCGACTCGCCGACCTCAAGGGAAGGGATGCGGTTCAAACCCAGCTGCGCCAGATCCCGGCGAGGATGACCGCGCATTGGGCGGCAGAGTTCGAAGCAAGGGCGCAGGCCTTGAACGGGCCGCAGTCGCCCGCCCGCAGCCGCGCCGCCCGTGAGTTGAACAAATACTTCCCCTGGCGGGTTGAGGCGATCCTCCCGACGCGCCTCGGCAACGCGATCCGCTCCTTCGAGACCCACCCAAACAAGCGCTATGGCCTCGACGGGGTCACGGCCTGGCCTCGCATCGAAGCGCTGCTGTCTGAAGGCGAGCGGGAAACCCTCACCGAAGTGCAGACCCCGTTCGCCCTCTTCGTCAACCTGACCTTCCTGCCCGCGGCCTTCGGTGTCTATGTGATCGTCGACCTCCTCGTGCACCCGCCGAATTCGTTCGTGGTTGAGCTGGCACTGCTGGTCGCCACCGTCGCGGTGGTCGCCGGCTTGACCTACGCCTTCTATGAGGCCGCGGTCGGCGCCGCCGTTCGCTGGGGGACGTCGGTCCGCGCCGCCTTTGACCTTCACCGCTTCGAGCTCTATTCCAAGCTTGGCCTGAAAGCACCAGCGACCCAAGCGAAAGAGGTCGAAGTCGCCAAAGCCGCGACCCGCTGCATGCTCTACGGCGAGCCATTGAGCGATTCGCTGCGCGAAGTGCCAGCGGCCCCATAGTGAGACGAAGGAGGAGAGCAATGACCGACGAGCGCCACAGAGACCGGGAGAAACAGCCGCCCCAGCCTCCGCCTCCCCCTTCCCCCCCCGCACGACCGGCCCCCGACCCCGACAAAGCCCGCCGGGTGCGAGAAGAGCGCGAGAGAATCCAGGAGGCGCTCGACGAGGATGCGATTGCCCCCCTGCCCGGGGACGAGGACGAAGACTTCTAAGTCGCTACTGCTCGGAGCGCGACCAGCTCGCCTCCGACGCCATGTCCTCCTAGCTCAGCGCGGGGAGCCGGGTCGTCAGAGAGAGGGGTATTCGACCGAGTCCGTCGCCAGCGAGGAGGCGATCGTTCTCTCGCTGGCCAATGCGAGCAGAAACAATTTCCATGCCGCTCCAAGCGAGCGCTGCCGGTTCGACCGGGAGCGCGTCAGTTCGGAGCCCGAATCTACCCGAGCTTCTCGAAGCGCCGAGCAATCTCCACAATCGATAGGTCCAGCGCTTCAGCGATCGACACCACCGTGCTCCAGGTCGGGTTGCCTCGGCCGCGTTCGATCTTCGACAGGTGGGCGACGCCGATCCCAGCGGCCTCGGCGAGAGTCTGCTGCTTCATCCCCTTCTTCTCTCGTAGCGCCTTGATCGCGCCGCCGAGGGCGACCTGAGGACTGCCGGGAGGGCTCATGGGCAGGACGCTTTCACAAGGGTCGGAGGGGATAGCTACTTGCTCTGCAGTGCTTGCACTTTGAATCTAGTCACGCTACTGTCTCGTCTGCATACGACAAGCGCCCCCGCGCTGCGCTAACAGCCGGGGGCATGGCACAGGAGGTATTAGCTCCCATGCACGACAAGGATATTCGCGGCGCCGATGAGCGCGCCGCGAGGGGCGCCGATCAGGACGAACGCGACCAGGCGGCTGTGCTGAGAGAGGTGCTGTTTCTCTGCCCGGAAGCGTTCACGCTTGAGGAGCTGATCCGCGAGCGCACCGTCGCCTCGGCCGATGTGATCGAGCGCGAACGGGTCGAGCGGGCGGTGCGGGAACTGGTCTGCGGCGGCCTGCTCCACCGGGTCGGCGACCTCGTGCTGGCGACCCGGGCCGCGGTCAACTATTACGCGCTGGCCGAAGTCTGATGGACGGCAGGAGGAGGGACGGGGCAGCCGCCGAGCAGTTGGGCCGGAACCTGTTCATGGCCCGCCGCCGTGCCGGCTACTCCCAGGAAGAGCTGGCAGCTCGCTGCTCGCTGCACCGCACGGAGATCGGCTTCGTGGAGAGCGGGCAGCGGTTGCCCCGGGCCGACACTCTGGTCAAGCTCGCCTCGGCGCTCGGCATCGGTGCCGGGGGGCTGCTCGCGGGGATCGAGTGGGTCGTGCCCGCTCCGGGCAGGCCGGGGAGCTTCGTCGTCCCGCCGCAGGCCCGAGGAGGCGAGCCCGGATGAGCATCAAGATCACCACCCTCCGCTTGGACGAAGAACTGGCGACGGAACTCAAGGCCGTCGCCCGCGCCGAAGGCGTGCCCGTCTCCGAAGCGGTACGGGCGGCCATCTACCAGTACATCACCGCCTGTCGCGCCGACCCCGGCTTCCAGGCGCGGTTCCAGAAGCAGTTAGAGGAAGAGCGCGAAGCCCTGGAGCGGTTGGCCAGCTGGGGGAAGGGGAGGCCCATAAGGGATTAGCGGGGACAGATCACTGCCTCAGTTGATGAAAGGGGCATGAGGCAGGGATCGACTCTTCGTCCAAAAAAGGCTGTCCACTTTCGGGGCTCGGCGCCCTGTATAGGCGATGGCCCCAACGTCTTTACGTCTGCCGGCGGAAAAAAGTGGCGGATTTCGGCGCCTGCAACGAAAGGTAGGTATGAGGCGCGAATCGCAATCCCGAAAGCAGGGGGCCAGTTTCGGGGCTTCCTCCCCTGTTTGAGTGTGGAGGCCCCGACGACGCTTTCTAAAGATTTGGCCGGATTCGGCCGGCTCGAACGACAGAGAGGTAGATGCCTGTCTCCGTCGAGAGCCGAGCCGACGCCGAGGCCGTATGGGAGCGCCCGGCCCTGCCTCCAGACTCTGCCAATCGCCCACACCCCGATTGGCAAGACCCGACCCTGCGGATTCGGCATCAGGGCGCGGAATGGCGGCAGGTCAGGCGCGCCCGAGTCTCTACCACCCAAGTCGGAGATCGGTGATGGCCGGTAGCTCTTCTCCTCCTCGTGGCACTCGCCCCACCAGCGCTCGCTCTCTCGCGGCCAGCGCGCCGCTCTCTGACCTCGACCGCTGGATTCTCGATCTCCTCTCCTTCCTCCGGGTCCTGACCCAGACCCAGCTCGCCAGTTTGCTGTCGCCCGAGATCCCGCCACGAACGCTTCGCTATCGAACCGCCCGCCTCGCCAAGCTCGGCCTCATCGGTCGCACTCGTCCCTATCGGGAACGCGGATCGGCACCGCATCATCTGTGGCCGACGCGAAAGGGCGAGGCGATCGCCGAGGGAGGGCCGCCGCCACGTGGGGGAGAGCGGCGCGAGCCGAACCCGCTCTTCCTCGCCCACGCCGCCGCGATCAGCGAGCTGTATGTGGCGCTCAAGACGGCGCTGCCCGATGGCCTGAAGCTGACCGGCTTCGAGCGCGAGGCGGAAGCGCGCGAGGCGTTCCGGGGCTATGACGGCCAAGAGCACGCCGTGGCGCCGGACGCCTGCATCCAGATCGAGGAGACGGACGGGCGCGTCCTTTTCGCCATGGTCGAGCTTGACCTGGGGACGATGTCGGCCCGCCAACTCAAGGCGAAGGCCGAGGGCTACGGCGAATACGTGGAGCGCGAAGGCCGGCGGCAGCGCAACCCCTACTGCCCGCCGCTCCTGTTCCTCACCACCTCGGAGAAGCGGGCGCGCTCGTTCCTCGCCACCTGCAGGCGGGCGGTCGACCAGCGGCAGATGCTCGTCGCCGCTACTCCACTGGCGCGGGACATCGGCCGCTCGTTGAGAGAGCGGGAGTGGCTGGCGGGGGAGAAGGAGGGTGTCGATCTCCTCTCTGTCCTTCGCGGCGCCCGTCGCCCCTACGACGAAGTCCTGAGACAGGAGGAGGAAGAGCGGCGCGAGCGAGACGCCGAGCGCGAGCGGCTGCGCTCCGACCCCGCGGTGCTCCGCGAGCACCTGCGGAAGTGGCGCCATCGTGACTGGGGCATTCAGCGCCTTGGACCCGACGTGGCCAAGGCGCTGGAGATCACCGTCGAGCGAGACGAGGAGCTGACGGAGGCGGAGCGTCGGGCGCTGCTGGCGCTGGGCGAGATGTTCGCCGACCCCCTGCGCCTCCAGCTCAGCGAGGGGGAGCCGACCGCCGAGAGGCAAAGCGTCTTCGCCGAGCTCGTTGAGCATCAGCGGTGGCGCCAGCTTGAAGAGGTCGAGGGGCTGGCCGAGCGGGTGGGGGAGGGGCCGGCGTTGCGCAAGGCTCGCGGCCGTATCCAGGACGGTGAGCTGCTGACGATTGCCGATCTCTCCCGGCTGCGCTTGGCGGCGGAAGATGAGGGGCGGTCCCTCAAAGAGCAGGAGCGGCTGCGCTCCGCTTATCTCGCCTCCCGCGAAGAGAGGGCGCTGTATCGCTGGAAGTCCCAGCGCCTCTTCACGCGCTTGGCACGCAGCGGGCCGGAGGACTTCCTCGAGGAGATCGACCGCAGGTCCCTGCGGCTCTGCCGGTCCTGTGAGGAGGTCGCCTATCCCGATCCTGATCGTGCGAGCTACGAGCGCGGACGGCGCCCGGACGTCGCCTTCCGCTGCCACTACTGCGGCAGCGAGAAGCTTGCGGGGTGGGAGCCATGAGCTGCGGCGGGGAAGGCCATGCGTTGACTGGTGCTTGCGGACTCCATGCGATGAAGGCGGGGGAGAGATCGTTCCCGCCCAGGATTAGGAGAGTGTGAGCCCTTTGCCCTCATCACCTCCGCGAAAACGACGGCAGGTCGCGCTCAACCCGAGTGCGAAACCCATTGAGCCCAAGAAGGCAAAACGCCGCCGCCCGGTGCGGCCGCCTGGCGGCAACGCGGAGGCCCGCGATAGGTTCGCCCGCACCTTCGCCGACGTTATGTCAGGGCGCTTCGGTGGTCGCTGGACCGTCGAGTGGGAAAGTGCAGAGCGTTCCTTGCCGCCCCCAAACCGGGACGGGCGATCCTCCACTGGCAAAGAATCGGCTTAGGGCGCTTCAACGATTCTGGGACCGACTTCAGTCCAGCAGAGGTACGCCAAGCTTGGCCGCAGCTGACCGGAGTGCCCTGTGGTCGATCGTGACTCTTTCGATCTTTGCTTGGCTGGTGTCAAGAGGCAACGGTTCCCAAAGGGCCCAGCACTCCCAGCAAGGGGGCAAGCGGCTTTCATACCGGATCCCGCTCGCTTCCAGGTTCCCGCTGTCGTCGATGGAAAGCTCGTGCAGGTAGCCGGCGATGCGACGGGTGAAGCCTCTGCGGGAGGTTCGCAGGGCAACCCGATCGAGCCTGGGGAAGCCGAACGCCCCCAGGGCCCCAGCGATCCTCGGCAGAGCTGCGAGTTTGCTCCGAGACGCCGTGATGTCGATTGCCTGGGTTCCTCCCAAGCGCGGGGCCCAAGCGAGCTTCCAATCGAGATCTTCAATCTCCTCCCTGGTGAGACCCCCCGCTAGGTCATCGTCAGCGAACTCCTCGTCTGCCTCCTCTTCGAGGAATTCCTCAATAGCTCTCACGACTGCGGGTTCAAGTCTGAAGGAGCTCAGCTTCTCGCCAAATGCACCCTCTTCTTGGGTGGCGCAGTAGAGCGTTCGAAATTCCCTATCGGGAGCGTCCCACCGACGCGATTCATCGTTATCTCGTTCCTCCTTCGAGATTGGCGGCGGGGGAGGCGGAGGCTCAAGAGGTTCAGGCCAATTGGTAACTCGCCAGACACCCCCCGGAGGGAGGTCGACCAGGGCGAAACCGTCGAACTTCATGCGCGCCACCGGCGACAGACTATTTGAAGAATCCTTAAATCGCTCCGAAACTCTGTTGATGAACAGATGTCGTGCGGATTCTCAGCGTCCGCTGATGAAGTAGCGGGCAGCCCCCATGACTTTTCCGGCCTCGCCGTCGTGAAAAACCTGGGCTGGAGCCTGGCCGTCCAGGCGCATATTGCTCCCAAGCATCCACTGCTTGATCCAGGAGCCCCGCTCCGCGCGGCCTCGCTCGAGGATCAGAACAACGGTGTAAAGATCGGTCAGGCGCCCCAGCGCCGAATCGGCTGGTGCCCTTTCTCCCCTTGCGTAGCGACCGATCGTCTTTGGGTGGCGATCCCCGACGGCGAAGGCGACGAGCTTCTGCCCCAGGAGGCCCTGAAGCTCAGCGGCCATCTTTTGCGGCTTAGTGGCCACGGCTATCTCGTGAGCGATGTCGATCGCGTCGCGAATCTCGGAATCGAGCTCCATGCCTTCGTCTCATTTCTGCGTGTTCGACGCACGTCGTTGGCGTCATGTTGGTCCTCTATCGGTCCCTTGTTGGTCCTACTGTAGCGGGTCGGTGAGATGGGCCTGCAACAGGCCGTGCAGGAGGACCCGATTCACTGGAGGCTAAGTAGCTGGTTCAGGCGACTCGGTAGCGCCTGGGCCGTCGAGTGGGAGGGTGCGGATCGTCCCCCGCTGACCCCGGATCGGGACGGCCGGACCTTCTCCGGCGAGAAATAGACGCGCTCGCTCGGCGATCGGCAGCTTGCCATTCCTTCCGTTCTCGCTGGTTCGCCACACAAAGACCGAATCGAAGACAGAGTGGAGGACGCGGCGCTGGTCTTCGAGGGTGAGGTCGTTCCAAACCTGCTCGAGGTCGGCCTCAATCTGAGCTGGTTCACGTTCTTGGTCGCGCTCGGCTCGCTCTTCGAGTAGTGCGTCGACCCGCGCCTGGCGGCTTTCGACGGTACGCAGGTAGACATCGGAATCCGAACCGCCCAAGGCTTCGGCAAGACGCTCATCCAGAGCGGCGTCCCGCTCGGCTTCGGCGGCGGCGAGTTCGGCGTCGAGGTTTGAGCCGTCTTCCTCTTGGGTGTGAGCCGTGGCGTTCTTGGCGAAGGCAAACAGGTGAGAGAGGACGAATGGCTCGATCACGCTGGCCTTTACCGAGGCCGGCGCCGGACACCGACCCCCGGCCTTGTCGGGCTTGCAGCCGTATTCGAGGAAGTCTTTGCCGTGGCGAGTTTTCCCCATCTTCGGCTTCATCGCATAGCTGCATCCACCGCAGCGAAGGACGCCTGAGAGCAGGCCGGTTCCCTTGCCGGAGCGACCGGGGTGGACGCCGCGGGCCTTGTTCGCGGCCTGCCACTCGGCAAGAGTCACGATCGGCTCGTGCGCGTCGGGGTTGACGATTTTCCCGGCTCGCGCCTCACCGAGGTAGACCCGATTGCGAACGATCGTGCCGACGCTGGCGACGGTCCAGTGATTGTTGCCCCAGGGCGTCACCACTTCTTCCTCCTCAAGGAAACGGGCCAGCTGCGTCCAGGAGACGCCGGCGGCGCGACGGCGAAATAGCTCATGGATCACTGGCCCGACCCTCGGGTCCGGTTCGAGCACGCGGTCCTCGTTGCGTCGGTAGCCGGTCGGCACCTTCCCGGAGACGTGAATACCCCGCGCCACCGCGGACTTGCGGGCGGTGTCCCAGTTCTCGCGGATGCGGGCCAGCTCCAGCTCGCCAAGCGCAGCGAAGAGGTCAGCGAGGAACTTCCCCATATAGCCCGAGGTGTCGATCCCCTCGGCCACCGTGCAGAGGACGCCATCGGCGGCGCGGATGCGTGCCAGCAGATTGGCCGAGTCCTGAACCGAGCGGCCGAAGCGATCGAGCCGAGCCACGACAAGTCCGCCCGTCCCGCCCGTCTCGATTCTCTCCATCGCGGCATTCAGCCCAGGCCGGTCAGCCTTTGATCCAGGCTGGTCTAGGTCTTCGTGCCATTTGGCGATCCGGTGGCCTTGCGACTTGGCCCAGGCTCTGACACGCTCCTTTTGCTCTCCGGGCGAGATGAAAGCATCGCCGGAGCGGCCTCCTACACGCGAAACGCGGATATAGCCATCGAGCTTCATTGGGGTGCCCCCCTTACGTTAGAGACTGAACGGAAAACAAGGCACCGAGCTCGCCGACGTGATCGTCAACAAGATCAAGGAGGCGGTAGACAAAGTCGCCTTCAAATAGGCGGGCCGGAGCGGTGCGACTTTTCTGGCTATGGCACGGAAAAGTCGCACCGCTCTCCATTTGCGGGAGGCGCCGCGTCGAGCCTTCGCATGACAAACTCGCCCGATGCCAGCTTCTCGTAGCTACGACAGGGCGCCGGCTGACATCCGGCCGGTGACCATCGATCCGGGCTTTGTCGAAAGCGCGGCCGGGTCGGCGCTGATCTCGATCGGGCGGACGCGGGTGATCTGCACCGCCTCGGTTTCCGAGCAGGTGCCGCGATGGATGATGGGCAAGGGGAAAGGCTGGGTGACGGCCGAGTACGCGATGCTGCCCGCCTCCACCGGGGACCGCAAGCAGCGCGACATCTCGAAGGGCAAACAGGACGGGCGCGGGGTCGAGATCCAGCGGCTGATCGGGCGCTCGCTGCGTGTCGTGGTCGACTTCCGGGCGATGGGCGAACGCAGCGTCTACGTCGACTGCGACGTGCTCGAAGCCGACGGCGGCACCCGCTGCGCGGCGATCACCGGTGGCTACGTCGCCCTCCGTCAGGCCTTTCAGAAGCTGGTCGACAAGAAAGCCTTGAGCGAGCTGCCGCTGACCGGCTCGATTGCCGCGGTCAGCGTCGGCATGGTCAACGGCCGCGCCCTCTGCGACCTCGACTACGGCGAGGACTCCAACGCCGAAGTCGACGCAAACGTGGTGATGACCGGCGACGGCGGTCTGGTCGAGGTGCAGGCGACGGCGGAGCGCACCCCGCTCTCGCGCGCCTCGCTCGACGAGCTGCTGGGCCTGGCCGAGAAGGGGATTGGCCGCCTGCGGGAGGTGCAGGAGCGGGCCGCTTCGTGACGCCTCGCGAAGCGACGGCGGAGCAGGTTCTCGTCCTCTCCACGCGCAACCCCCACAAGGTGAAGGAGATGGCGGAGCTGCTGCCGGGGGTGGACCTGCGGCCGCTGCCCGAGGAGGTGGAGCTGCCGCCGGAGACCGGTGACAGCTTCGAGGCCAACGCGCTGATCAAGGCGCGGGCCGCCCATGCCGCCACCGGTGAGGCGACGATCGCCGACGACTCCGGGATCGAAGCCGCCGACCTCGGCGGCGCGCCCGGCATCTACTCCGCTCGCTACGCCGGCGAAGGCGCCAGCGACGAGAGCAACCTCGAGAAGCTGCTGCGCGAAGTAAGCGCCGCCGGCGGCGGCCGCCGCGCTGCTTACGTCTGCGCGCTCGCGCTGATCGACGAGGGGGGGCACGAGTACGTCTTCGAAGCGCGCTGCGAGGGGACGCTGCTGCGCGAGGCCCGCGGCAGCGGCGGCTTCGGCTACGACCCCGCCTTCGTCCCTGACGAGACCGGGCACAACGACCACCGAACGTTCGCCGAGCTGACGACGGAGGAGAAGCACGCGGTCAGCCACCGCGGCAAGGCGGCGCGGATGCTCGCCCGCCACCTCGGCCTGGAGGCAGAGGCGGCGCCATGACCCGCAGCAAAAGCGGTGCGGCGGCGCTCTCGATCGCCTCCAACGCGCTCCTGATCGCGCTGAAGCTGGCCGCCGGGGCGATCACCGGCTCGATCGCGATCATCACCGAGGCGATCCACTCGATGATCGACCTCATCGCCTCCGTGATCGCCTTCGTCTCGGTCCGCAAAGCCGACGAGCCGGCCGACGAGGAGCACCCCTACGGCCACGAGAAGGTCGAGAACCTGGCGGCGGCGATCGAGGGAATCCTGATCCTCGTCGGCGCCGCGGTGATCGTCTACGAGGCGACCCACCGGCTCGTCGTCGGCTCCGAGGTCGAAAGCCTCGGCGTCGGCATCGCCGTGATGGGCTTCTCGGTCCTCGCCAACCTCGCCGTCTCGACGGTCCTCTCGCGCCAGGCGCGCGCCAGCGACTCGGCGGCGCTGGAAGGCGACGCCGCGCACCTGCGCACCGACGCCATGACCTCCATTGGCGTTCTCGTCGGCCTCGCCCTGGTCAAGATCACCGGCGCCGCTGCCTTCGACTCGATCACGGCGCTGATCGTCGCCGGGGCGATCGTCTGGGCGGGGCTCAGCATCATCCGCCGCTCCTCCGGGGTGCTGATCGACGAGGCGCTGCCGGAGCCGGAGATGGACCGGATCGAGGCCGCGATCGCCTCCGCCCGCACCGAGGAGGTCGCCGGCTACCACAAGCTCCGGGCCCGCCGCGCCGGCTCCCGCCGCCACATCGACTTCCACGTCCAGTACCGCTCCGGCACCAGTCTCGAGCGGGCGCATGAGCTCGCCCACGAGATGCGCGACTCGATCGAGGCCGAGATCCCGCAGGCCGAGGTGCTGATCCACGTCGAGCCCGAGACCTCGTTCCGCGAGCGCGAAGAGGGGCCGTACCGGTCTGGCTAGGGCGGAGGTAGGAGGTTGACCCCTGCCGCCAGGCCGACGGCGACCAGGGTGATCGCGTAGCCGGTGTAGCCGCTGAAGGCGAAGAGGACCGCGGCGATCGCGCAGACGACCACCACCGTGATCCAGGAGGCTCGGGCGAGGGACACGGTCGGTATCTTCGCCGACATGCCCGACGCCGCCGCAGCCACCGCCCCCTCCGGTGAGTCCGCGGAGGCGGTGCTGGCGTTCCTGACCGAGATGTCGCCGGATCTGCGAGGGGCGGCGGTGCTCGGGCCTGGCGGCGAGGTCCTGGCCGCCACCGGTGAGGAGCCGGAGCGCTGGGGAGAGGACGCGGCCGCCCTCCTCGCAGCCGCCGACGCCGCCGAGGAAAGGCCCGTCGAGCAGGTCCACATCGCCACCGAGCAGGGGGAGGTCTTCGCGATCCGCGGTGGGGGGCTCGCGGCGGTCGGGGTGACCGAGCGCTTCGCCCTCGCCTCGCTGATGCTCTTCGACATGCGCTCGATGCTCCGCGAGCTGGCAAAGGGCGCCGCCTGATGCAGAAGCCGCACCGGATCCTGCTCGACCGCGTTTCCGCCTATGCCGACGAGGCCGCCGCCTACATGCGCCGCCGCCGCGTCGCCCGCCGCCCCTTCGCCCGCCTCTATTACGCCGGCGGCCGCAGCGCCGACCACGCCCAGGATTCCACCGCCGGCGCCGAGCTCTTCGTCGCCGCCGGCCGCCTGATCGAGGTCGCCGGCCCGAAGAGGGCGCGCGGATGAGCGAGCTGCTCGACCAGGACGTGGCCGCCCGCGTCCTCGCGCGGGCGCTCGCCAACGGCGGCCGCTTCGCGGAGGTGTTCGCCGAACGCCGCCGCGGCCAGGTGCTGGCGATCGACGAGTCGCGGATCGAGTCGGTCCAGTCCGGTGCCGAGGAGGGCGCCGGCGTCCGCGTCGTCGAGGGCGGGACCACCTACTTCGCCCACGTCGACGGGCTCGACCCCGCCGACCTCGAGCGCGCCGCCGAGGAAGCCGCGGCTGCGCTGAAAGGGGACCGGCGCGAGCCGCAGCCGCTGCGGTCGCGGGAGACGAAGCCGCTGCCGATCAACCGCCGCCCCGAAGAGGTCCCGGCGGCGCAGAAGGCGGCGATGCTGCGCGAGCTCGACGAGCGGGCGCGGGGGAAGGGCGGCGAGATCGCCCAGTTCAGCGCCTCCTACGCCGAGGCCCGGCGCGAGGTCGCGATCGCCAACTCCGACGGGCTGCTCACGGGTGACGACCGCACGCGGGTCCGGATCGGCGCCCAGGCGGTCGCCCGCCGCGACGGCTCGGTCGAGACGGGAGCCGAGACGCTCGGCGCCCACCGCGGCTACGAGCTGCTGGAAGACGACCCGGCCCAGATCGCCGAGAAAGCGGCGGCCAAGGCGCTGACCCTGCTCGACGCCGTCCCCGCCCCCTCCGGCTCGATGCCGGTCGTCGTTGGCGGCGGCTTCGGCGGCGTCCTCTTCCACGAGATGACCGGCCACGGCCTCGAGGCCGATCACATCCAGAAGGGCGCCAGCGTCTACGTCGACAAGCTCGGGGATCGCGTCGCCGAGCCGCTGCTGAACGCCTACGACGACGGCCGCCTGCCGGGCGAGTGGGGCAGCGACGCGATCGACGACGAGGGCCAGCCGACGCAGAAAACGCTGGTGATCGAGGACGGCCGCATCACCTCCTACCTCTACGACCACCTCACCGCCGAGCGCGCCGGCGCCGTCTCGACCGGCAACGGGCGCCGCGAGAGCTTCCGCCATCTGCCGATCCCGCGGATGACCAACACCTACATCGCCCCCGGCGAGGCCACGCCGGAGGAGATGATCGCCGAGGTCGACCGTGGCTTCTACGCGGTCTCCTTCGGCGGCGGCCAGGTTGACCCCGCCACCGGGGACTTCGTCTTCGGCGTCAACGAGGGCTACCTGCTCGAGGGCGGCAAGGTGACGCGGCCCTGCCGCGGCGCCACCCTGATCGGCAACTGCCTCGACGCGCTCGCCGCGATCGACGCGGTCGGCAACGACTTCTTCATGAAGACGGGGATGTGCGGCAAGGGTGGCCAGAAAGTCCCGGTCGGCACCGGCCAGGGCCACGTCCGCCTCCGCGCCCTCACGGTCGGGGGGACCGAGCGGTGATGGCAGCGGGAGCGTTTGATGGAAGCGGGAGCGTCAGATGACTGAGCTCAGCGCGGTCGCCCACCGCGCTGTCGAGGCCGCGACCGGCGCCGGCGCCAGCGACGCCGAGGCCTACGTCTCACGCGAGAGCGGCCGCGAGGTGCGGGTCCACGGCGGTGAGGTCGAGAGCCTGACCGCGGCCGTCCAGACCGGGGTTGGGATCCGCGCCTGGAGCGGCCATCGCGTCGGTTACTCCTACGGCACCGACCTCTCCGAGGCCGGGGTGGCGGCGATCGCCGCCCGCGCCGCCGAAGCCGCCGAGGTAGCCGACGAGGACGAGTTCGCGGCGCCGCCGCAACCGGCCGAGATCGAGGCGCTGCCCGGGCTCGGCGACCCCTCGGTCGCCGAATGGGAGGCCTCGCGCCTGGCCGAGCTGGCCCTGACCGTCGAGCGCATCGCGCTCGATTCCGATCCCCGCCTGGTCGGGGTCGAGACGGCCGTCTACGCCGACGCGGCCGAGCAGGTGGCGATCTCCTCCTCGACCGGTGTGGCCGGCGAGTACGAGACCTCGACCTGTTACGCGTACCTGCAAGCGCTGGCGGAGGGCGAGGGCGCGCGTGAGACCGGCCTCGGCTTCGGTCTCGCCCGTGGCCCGCGCGGCCTCGATCCGGAGGCGATTGGCGCCGAGGGGGCGCAGCGGGCGCTGGAGATGATCGGCGCCGGCAAGCCCGCATCGCGCTCCTGCCCCGTCGTCCTCGACCCCACCGTCGCCGCCAGCTTCGTCGGCCTGGTCGGCGGCGGCCTCGGCGCCAGAGCGGTCCAGCGCGGCCGCTCGCCGCTGGCCGGGCGCCTGGAGGAGGAGGTGGCGAGCGCGGCCTTCGCCCTCCACGACGACGGCCGCGAGCCGAGCGGTCCGGCCTCGGCCCCCTTCGATGGCGAGGGCGTGCCGCGAAGGCGGACGGCGCTGATCGAGGGCGGCCGCCTGCGCTCCTACCTCTACGACACCTACACCGCCAACCGCGAGGGCGTCGAGGGGACCGGGTCGGCTGCCCGCGGGAGCTACCGCTCGCTGCCCTCGGTATCGACCTCGAACCTGGTCGTCGCCCCCGGCGACTGCTCCTTCGCGGAGCTGCTGGCGAAGGCGGGCGAGGGCGTCTTCGTCAACGACGTCGCCGGTTTGCACTCCGGCGTCAACCCCGTCACCGGCGTCTTCTCGGTCGGCGCCTCGGGGCGGATGATCCGCGGCGGCCAGCTCGCCGAGCCGATCCGCGAGTTCACTATCGCCGGCGAGCTGGTGGCGATGCTGGGCGCCGTCAGCGCCGCTGGAGCCGAGCCCCGCTGGGTCCCTTTCGGGGGCTCGGTCAGCACGCCGCCGCTGCTGATCGCCGAGATGGCAATCAGCGGTTCGTGACATTTGGCTCCAGAGCGCAAGTTCTTACGCCGTGAGCGCTGTTAGATTGCGGCCGTCTTCAAACCCCCGAGGAGGATCTAAGACGTGACCAAGGCTGAGTTTCTGGACCAACTTGCTAGCGATGAGCGGCTCGGCAGCAAAAAAGCCGCCAGCGATGCCGTCGACGCTGTTCTCGAGACCATCGCCAACGCTCTGAGCAGCGGCGAGGAGGTCGCGTTCACCGGCTTCGGCAAATTTCACGTCGCCGAGCGCGGCCCGCGTCAGGGCGTCAACCCCCGCACCGGCGAAAGAATCACGATCCCGGGCGGCAAGGTGCCCCGGTTCTCCGCCGGTTCGGCTCTGAAGAGCCAGGTCAAAGGCAGCTGACGCGCCCTGACCTGCTTCGCCGATCGGCTCGCGGCGCTCGTCGAAGAGCGCCGCAGCCAGATCTGCCTCGGCCTCGACCCCGACCCGGCCAAGCTGGCCGGATCGGGGGAGACGCCGGGCGATCCGCAGGCGCCGGCCGCTGAGCTGGCGGCCGCCGCGGTCGCCGACCACTGCCGCTCGCTGATCGAGCGGGCGGGCCCCGCCTGCGTGGCGGTGAAGCCGCAGCTCGCCTGCTTCGAGCGGCTGGGCGCTCCCGGCTGGGCGGCGCTGGAAGCGACCTGCGCCGCCGCCCGCGAAGCCGGGCTGCTGGTTATCGCCGACGGCAAGCGCGGGGACGTCCCCGTCACCGCGGCCGCCTACGCGCAGGCGCTGGTGGGGGAGACCCCAACCCCTTGGGGCGCCGTCGCCGGGCTCGGCGCCGACGCCTTCACCGCCAACCCGTTGCTCGGCCGCGACGCGCTCGAGCCGCTTCTCGCCGCCGCAGAGGCCGCGGGAGCCGGGATGTTCGTCCTCGTCCGCACCAGCAACCCCGGCGCCGCCGACCTGCAGGACCTGCCGGTGCCCACCTCCCCGCTGCACGAGCGCCTCGCCGGCATCGTCAGCGAGTTCGCCGAGCGCCTGCGCGGCGACTCCGGCTTGAGCGGGATGGGCGCCGTCGTCGGCGCCACCGAGCCCCAGCACTTCGCCCGCATGCGCGAGCTGATGCCGCGCTCGGTCTTCCTGATTCCCGGCGTCGGCGCGCAGGGCGGGCGGCCGGAGATGCTGGGAGCCGCCTTCGCCGCCGGCCGCGCCGCCGGCCTCGTCGCCGCCTCCCGCGGGATCGCCGCCGATCCCGACCCCGCCGCCGCGGCCGAGCGCCTGCGCGCAGCGGTTTGGGAGATATCGACCGCCTGAACGGGGCCGGCGCGATTACGATCAGGCCGCTCAAACCAAGTGCACACCTGAAAGCCACCCGGTCCCCATGGAAAGACGCACCAGCGCAGCCGCCCGCATCGCCGCCGTCCTCGCCCTGATCGGGGCGGTGATCCTGATCGTCATCGCCGTCTCGGCGGCGATGAACAGCGGCGACTCCAGCGGCTCTCATCACAAGCAGCACCAGGCCCAGAAGGAAAAGAAGAAGCACCGCACCACGGCCAAGACCTACACGGTGCAGACCGGCGACACCCTGACCGCCATCGCCCACAAGACGGGTGTCCCCGTCGCCGAAATCCTGGCGCTCAACCCCGAAGTGGACCCGCAGATCCTGATTGCCGGCGAAACGCTGAAGCTCAGATGAGGCGCTGGCGCCACGGCGCCGCGCCCTTGCTCGCGCTTCTCGGGTGCCTGTTGCTTCCCGCCCTCTCCGGCGCGGCGCCGGCGAGGGTCGGTGAGGGAAGCGCGAAGGCGAGCCCGCCCCCGCAGCTGGATTCGCGCTCCTGGGGGGTGATCGACGCCCGCAGCGGTGACGTCCTCGCCTCCCACGGGTTGAACAAGTCGCTGCCGATCGCCAGCACGACCAAGCTGATGACCGCCTACGTGGCGATGAAAGACCTGCCGCTGGGCAAGATCGTCCGCGCCCAGCCCTACGAGCCCGAATACGGCGAGTCGCTGATGGGGCTGCGGGTGGGGCAGCGAATCAGCGTCCGTGACCTCCTCTACGGGCTGATCCTGCGCAGCGGCAACGACGCCGCCCACACGCTGGCGATCGACGCCGCCGGCACCGAAAAGCGCTTCGTCGCCCAGATGAACCGCTACGCCGCCGCCCTCGGCCTCTCCCACACGCACTACGCCAACCCCGTTGGCCTCGACCAGGAGGGCAACTACTCCTCGGCCGGCGACCTGATGACCCTGACCCGGCACCTGCTGCGGGAGCCCGCCTTCGCCAGGATCGCCGATTCCCGCAGCGCGGTCCTGCGCAGCGTTCACCCGCGGCGCCGGATCGATTCGATCAACGAACTGCTGGAAATGGCGCCATGGGTGACCGGGGTGAAGACCGGTCACACCTTCGGCGCCCTCTACGTCCTCGTAGGCTCGGGCCAGCGCCACGGGGTCAGCCTGATCTCAGTCGTGGTCGGCGCCTGGACCGACGAAGAACGCTTCGACGGCAACCTGGCGCTGCTCGAATGGGGGTTCTCCCAATACCGGCGCAAGCTGCCGATCCGGGCTGGCCAAGAGCTGGCCGATCCGGAAATCCGCTACTCCGGCGGGGAGCTGCCGCTGCGGGCCGAACACAGCTTGGAGGCGGGGATTCGCCCCGGCCAGCGCGTCGAGGTGCGGGTGCGGGCGCCGGGCGAGGTGGAGGGCCCGCTGCGGCAGGGCACCAAGCTCGGCCGCGCCAGCGTCTACGTCGAGGGTCGCAAGGTCGGCAGCGTCAGCCTCCGCGCCGGTCGCTCGGTCGCGAAGGCAAGCGCTTTTGACCGCGCCCGCGGCTTCCTCGCAGACAACTGGATCCCTATCGCGGCAGGGGCGTTCGTGATACTCATGATCGCGTTGATCTTCCGGTACCGGGTGGTCCGTAGGAAGGAAGCTAGGAGAGAAGTCTGGTGATCGCCAAGTGATCCTCACCGTGACCCTGAATGCGGCGATCGACCGCACCGTCGCCGTGCCGAACTTCCGCCTCGGCCACCGCCACCGCTCGGTCGAGAGCCGCACGGTGGCCGGCGGCAAGGGCATCAACGTCGCCCGGGCGCTCAACCTGCTCGGCCGACCGGTGATCGCCACCGGCTTCGTCGGCGGCCCGACCGGCCGGCGGGTGCTGGAACAGCTGCACGAGGAATCGGTCCTGACCGACTTCATCCGGATCGCCGCCGAGACCCGGATCAACCTCGCCGTGATCGATCCCACCTCGGGCGAGCAGACCGAGATCAACGAGCGTGGCCCCGCCGCCAGCCCGGAGGAGGTGCAGCGGCTTTTCGAGCGGATCGGCTACCTGGCCGGCGGCACCAAGCTCTGCGTCCTCGCCGGCTCGGTGCCGCCGGGGGCGGGGGACGACCTCTACGCGCGGCTGATCGCCGACCTCGGCCGCCGCGGCGTCCCCGTCATCCTCGACGCCGAGGGCGAGGCGATGCTGGAGGGGGTACGGGCCGGCGCCTCGATGGTGACGCCGAACGAGCGCGAGGCCGAGGAGCTGGTCGGCCAGGAGTTCGCCGATCGCGGCGACCTCGCCCAGGGCCTGCTGGAGCTGGTGCGGCTGGGGGCGAGCGAGGCGGCGATCACCCGCCTCGATGGCTGCGCCGCCGTCGTCGGCGCAGGAAATTCACGCAGGTTGCTGGAGGTTCACACCGAGACGCTGGAGCCGGTCTCGACCGTCGGCTCGGGCGACGCCTTCCTTGCCGGCTACGCCGCCGCCCGCTACGAGGATCGCCCGCCGGAGGAGTGCCTGGCCTACGGGGTGGCTTGTGGGGCCGAGTCGACCCAGCACTTCGGCGCGGGCACCGTCGACCGCAACCAGGTCGAGAGACTGCTGGGGGAGGTCGCCGTGCACGACTTGGAGGTCCCCGCCGAAGTGTAGGCTGGCTGTTTCAACGCCACGCCCTGGAGGACTAACTTGGAAATCGAAATCGGCCGCGGTAAGAAGGGTCGCCGCGCCTACGGATTCGACGACATCGCGATCGTTCCTTCCCGCCGGACCCGCGATCCTGACGACATCGACATCAGCTGGACCCTCGGCCCCTACCGCTTCGAGCTGCCCCTGGTCGCCTCGGCGATGGACGGGGTGGTCAGCCCGGAGACCGCCGTCCGGACCAACGAGCTGGGCGGCTTGGGAGTGCTGAACCTGGAGGGGATCTGGTCTCGCTTCGAGAACGCCGAGGAGAGGCTGGAGGCGATCGCCGCCGCTCCCAAGCACGAAGCGACGCGGCTGATGCAGCAGATCTACACCGAGCCGGTCAAGGCCGAGCTGATCGCCAAGCGGATCGAGGAAATCAAGGCCCGTGGCGCGGTCGTCTGCGGCTCGCTGACGCCGCAGAAAGTCCGCGAGCACTACGAGGTTGCAATTGAGGCGGGCCTCGACATCCTCGTCATCCAGGGCACGGTGATCTCCGCCGAACACGTTTCGACCACGGTCGAGCCCCTGAACCTGAAGGAGTTCATCGCCGAGGTGCCGGTGCCGACGGTGGTCGGCGGCTGCGCCTCTTACTCGACCGGGCTGCACCTGATGCGGACCGGCGCGGTCGGCGTCCTCGTCGGGGTCGGCCCCGGCGCCGCCTGCACCACCCGCGGCGTGCTCGGAATCGGCGTCCCGCAGGCGACGGCGATCGCCGACGTCGCGGCCGCCCGTGCCCAGCACATGCTCGAGACTGGCGAGTACGTGAACGTGATCGCCGACGGCGGCATGCGGACCGGCGGCGACGTCTCCAAGGCGATTGCCTGCGGCGCCGACTCGGTGATGATCGGCTCGCCGCTGGCCCGCGCCAAAGAGGCCCCAGGCCGCGGCTTCCACTGGGGGATGGCTACCTTCCATCCCTCGCTGCCGCGCGGCACCCGCGTCTCGACCAAGCAGGACGGGACGCTGGAGGAGATTCTCCTCGGCCCGGCCAAGGAGAATGACGGCACCTTCAACCTGATGGGAGCGCTGAAAACCTCGATGGCCACCTGCGGCTACGAGGACATTCGCTCCTTCCAGCGGGCCGAGGTGATGGTCGCTCCGGCGTTGATGAGCGAGGGGAAGAAGTTGCAGAACGAGCAGCATGTGGGGATGGGATCGAACGGCCGGGCCGCCGTGTCTACTGGGGTTGCCGTTTCGGATGACTGAGCAGTCCGTGGCAGACGTCCGCTCGCAACCGCCCGCGGACGCCGCGCGGGCGGTCGAGGAGGTTCTCGTCCTTGATTTCGGCGGGCAGTACTCGCAGTTGATTGCCCGTCGAATCCGGGAATGTGGGGTCTTTGCTGAGTTGCTGCCGGCGTCGACTTCGATCGAGAAGATTCGGGAGCGCAAGCCCAAAGGGCTGGTCCTCTCCGGGGGGCCGGCATCGGTTTACGAGCCCGGGGCGCCCAAGTTCCCCACCCAGCTGCTTGATCTCGACGTTCCCACGCTGGGGATTTGTTACGGGATGCAGGCGATGGCTTTGGCACTGGGGGGCCGGGTCGAGTCGGCGGAGACGGGGGAGTTCGGGCGGACTGATTTGGTGCTCCGCGATGGGGGCGGACAGCTGCTGGCCGGGCTGCCGGAGGAGCAGAGCTGCTGGATGAGCCACCGGGATGCCGTGTTCGAGGCGCCGGAGGGGTTCACCGCGCTGGCTTCGAGCCCGAGCTCGCCTGTGGCCGCCTACGAGCTGCCGGATCGCGGCCTCTACGGGATCCAGTTCCACCCCGAGGTCGTCCACACGCCCTACGGGACCGAGATCCTCACCCGCTTCCTGCGCGACGTCGCCGGCTGCAAGGAGCAGTGGTCGCCGCAGTCGGTGATCGCCGAGCAGGTCGAGAAGATCCAAGCCCAGGTGGGGGAGGGCAAGGTGATCTGCGGCCTCTCCGGCGGCGTCGATTCCTCGGTCGCGGCCCTCCTTGTCCACAAGGCGATCGGCGACCAGCTCACCTGCGTCTTCGTCGACCACGGCCTGATGCGGATGAACGAGGCTGAGCAGGTGGTCGAGGCTTTCAGCCAGTTCGGGATCCCGCTCGTCCACGTCGACGCCGAGGAGCGCTTTCTCGCGAAGCTGGCGGGCGTCGACGATCCGGAGACGAAGCGGAAGATCATCGGCGCCGAGTTCATCCGCGTCTTCGAGGAGGAGGCGGCGAAGCTCGAGGACGTCGACTACCTGGTCCAGGGAACGCTCTACTCCGACGTGATCGAGTCAGGCGGCTCCGACCACGCGGCGACGATCAAGTCCCACCACAATGTCGGCGGCCTTCCCGACGACCTCGAATTCGAGCTTGTCGAGCCGCTGCGGATGCTGTTCAAGGACGAGGTCCGCGCCGTCGGCGCCGAGCTCGGCCTGCCCGAGCGGATGGTCTGGCGCCAGCCCTTCCCGGGGCCCGGGCTGGGGATCCGGATCGTCGGCGGCGAGGTGACCAAAGAGCGGCTGGACATCCTCCGCGCCGCCGACGCGATCCTGCAGGAGGAGATCCGCGCCGCCGAGCTCTACCGCCAGCTCTGGCAGTCCTTCTGCGTGCTGCCGGTGGTCCGCTCGGTCGGCGTCCAGGGCGACGGCCGCACCTACGCCTACCCGATCGTGATCCGCGCCGTCACCTCCGACGATGCGATGACCGCCGATTGGGCGCGGCTCCCCTACGACCTGCTCGAGCGCGTCTCCAACCGGATCATCAACGAGATCCGCGACGTCAACCGCGTCGCCCTCGACATCTCCTCGAAGCCACCGGCGACGATCGAGTGGGAGTAGGTGTTGGCTTCAGGCGCGGGCTAGCATCGCCTCGGCGCAGGCGCGGCTTCGGCTCTCGCGCAGGGAGGACGGGTCGGTGCTGAGAAGCATGCTCATCGTTGCCGTCCCCGAGGCCGCGGATGCGGTTGACGGGTGGCGGCAGGAAACCTGCAACGACAAGCCTTCGCACGGCCTCCCCGCCCACGTCACGCTGGTCTTCCCCTTCGTGCCGGCCAGCCAATTGGACCAACCGGTGATTGCCTCTCTCGCCGAGGTCCTCGGCGAGGTAAATCGATTCGAGTTCGGGTTTGCCGAGGCTGCGCGGTTCCCCACGACGCTCTATCTCGCGCCCGTCCCCGCTTCACCCTTCATTCATCTGACCGAGGCGATCGTCAATCGTTTCCCCGCCCACCCGCCGTATGAGGGCGCGTTCGACGATGTCGTGCCGCACTTGACGGTTGCCCACGGGGACGCTGCTTTGCTGGACGAGGCGGAAGCGGACGTCGAACGCCACCTACCGATCAGGTCTGAGGCGCGAGAGGTCCTGTTACTGGAGGAGATGGAGCCTTGCTGGGGGCGCTGGGAGGTCCGCGCTCGGCTGGCTCTCATAGACCAGTAGCGCACTGTCTGAGCTCGTGGCTTTCTCTCAGCTTGGGCACCGACCGGCCGTCTTGGGTCCGTTGCACTTACGAGCTAGCTGCGAGCTTACGGGGGCTGGGCCGCACCCGCCGCTAGGCGGCCTCGAGCGATCCCGCCGTCTCGAACGCCGCCTGTCCGACCACGGCCGAGACGGCGCCTCCGCCGCCGTTCTCGCTGAGCCGATCCTGGCTGCGGAGGTGCGCCGCCAGCATCAGCTTCGTCGCCTCTTCCATGATCGCGACGATCTCCTTCCAGCCCGCCTCGTCAAGGCTGAGGGGCATCCAGCGGAAGACCGTGTCGCCGCGGCCGTCGAGGGTGCCCGCTTCGAGTGCGGCGATCGCCTTGTCGAGGAACGTCTGCAGAGTGGCCGCGGAGACCCCGCTGAGCAGCGACGGCGGCACTTTGCGCCACCGCGGGTCGCCGACGAATGCCCTCGGGGTCGCCTTGTAGAAGTGCTCAATCGCCCCGCGAACCTGCCCTGTGTCCACCAGTTCGAGCGCGCCCAGCCGATCGAGCTCGCGGGTGTGGTAGGCGACCCCGCTGAGGTCCGTTTCGAGCCTGTCGGCGATCGCGTTGGGGCTTGCGACATGGTCGGTCAGCGCCTCGAGGATCTTGATCCGCAGGGGATGGGCGACCGATCGGACGAGCCTCGGGTCGATTGCTTCCGTCCTCTCTTCCGGCATGGCAGGCTCCTTAGTGGGGGGAGATACGACTTTGTTCGCCATCACCTCCTACGTATAGACCATTTGATTGGTCTAATCCAGAACACTTAATTTCCCTACAAGGTGCTGGCGGGTCAAACCCCGGCGACCCGGGTCACCGCGAAGATGAAGAGGAAGCCCAGGCCCGTCAAGGCCACGCGCAGGGCAGACCCTTGGGCATGGGCCTCCGGCAGCAAGTCGACCGCCCCGATGTAGAGGAAGATCCCGCAATACACGCAGAGGGCGTAGCCGAGGGCCTGGTCGGAGATCGATGCCTGCGAGCCGACGATCGCACCGGCCAAAGGCGCGATGGCATCGATCGCCAGCCAGCGGACCGCCGCCTGGCGGTTGCCCGAGCGGCGCAGCACGTAGCTGACGGTGTTGAGCCCGTCGGCAAAGTCGTGGCTGATCACGGCGAGGAAGACGAGCAGGCCAGTGGCGGAGTCGATTCCGAAGGCCAAGCCGATCCCGAGCCCGTCCACGAAGCTGTGGGCGGAAAGGCCGGCGGCGCCGAGGACGCCGACCCGCCCTCCGCCGAGCGCCGCCACCGCCTCGTCGCGGTCATGGAGGACCAGGAGCCGGGCGGCGAGGAAGAAGCCGAGGAAGCCCGCGGCGACGAGGGCGGTGGCGAGGTTCGTGTCGTCGACCGCGTCAAGCCCCTCGGGGAGGACGTCGAGCAGCGCGATGGCGACGACGACGCCGCCCGTCAGCGCCAGCAGGGTGGTGAGCCGGTCGGAGAACCGCAGGCCGATCCGGCCACCGATCAGGGTCGCGACCACGGTCAGCCCAGCCAGCGGGATCGCCAGCGCCGGCATCTCAGTTGTCCCGCTCGCCGCAGCGCGGGCAGACACCGCGCAGGAGGACGTCGTGGGCGGTGATCTCGAAAGCGGCCCGCTCGCCGATCCCCTCGATCGCCCGCTCCAGCTCCGGGTCCGAGAACTGCACCAGCCGTCCGCAGCGGACGCAGACCATGTGGTGATGGTGCCCGCCAGGGTCGTTGCGCTCGAAGGCGACGACCTCGCCACCGACGTCCACCCGGTGGACCAGTTCCAGCTGCTCCAGCTGCTCCAAGGTGCGATAAACGCTCGCCCGCCCGACGCTAGGCAACCGCCGATCGATCTCCAGAGCCGTGATCGCGCAGCTCTCACCCCCCAACAGCTCGATCACCTTCAACCGCGCCGCCCCCGCGCGAAAACCAGCCTCGTTAAGGCGCAACCGCGCCCGATCAACCCAGCTCACGCAGACAACCTACATGAAAATGAGACCCGTTCTTATCTATTGACAGCGCAGATTGGGATTCGGGCCTCTAGGAGCCGGGGGAGAATCGTCCATTGGTGCGCCTTATCCGAATATGTCGCGGAAAAAGCGCACCGCTCAGCCCGCCGAGCGCCTGTGGAGGCTCGCCGCACAGCAGCACGGCGTGGTTGCTCGCAAGCAGATGCGCTTCTTAGGAATGAGCGACGACGTGATTGACCATGCGGTCGCAGTAGGTCGCCTCCACCGCGTCTTTCACGGTGTCTACGCGGTAGGTCATCCGCGCAAGGACCAGCGCAGCCGCCTGATGGCCGCCGTCCTCGCTTGCGGCAACGGGGCGTTCGTGTCTCACCGCAGCGCCGCGGCTCTCCTGGGACTCATCGATGAGGGTCCGGTCGTGATCGACGTGATTGCGCCGCGCTCTCGCGGGCGGAAGATCGACGGCATCCGCCTGCACCTCGTGCGGCCGCCGCGCCTTGAGGAGACGGGGACGATGCACGGCATCCCCTGCACGAGCCCGGCGCGGACGCTGGTGGACCTCGCCGGCACGGTCGGCGAGTGGACGCTGCGGAGCGCCTTCGAGCGAGCGGCCCGACAAAACATGCTCGACATCCCGGCGATCGAGCGCTCTATAAACCCGCGGCGGCGTGGGATGAAGGTGCTGCTGAAACTCATCGAGGAATGGCGCGGAGCGGCGCCGCTGCTCGAGAAGCGCGGGAAGCTCAAAAGCCCGCTAGAGGCAAAGGTCCTGCCGCTGGTCGCCGGGCGCGACCTCCCGCCCCCGCTCTTCAACGCACCCGTCCAGATCGCCAACGGCCGCATCGAGGTCGATTTCCTCTGGCGGGACCACCGCTTCGTCCTCGAGGCCGACAGTCGCGACTTCCACGGCACCGCCGTCGCCTTCGAGCGCGACCGCTGGCGCGACCGCGAACTGATGCGAGCCGGCTACTCCGTTCTCCGCGTCACCAGCCTCCAGGCGGAACGAGAAGCCGAGGCGATCGCAGACACTGTCGCCGCACGGCTCTCTCGCAGCTCCTAACCGCATCTGGCGGCCAAATCCCCCTCCTACAAGCCTGTGCGAGGGGGATTTGGCCGCCCCAAGCGGCTGGAACTACCTATGAAGACGCGCCGCCGCCCTACGAGTACGCGTCCCACTTCTGCAAATACGGAAGTGGGTCGAACGGCGACCCGCCCTCGTACCAGCCGGGCGCGTCCCACATCTCGAAGTGGAGGTGGCAGCCGACCGCGTCGCCGGTCTCGCCGACGATCCCGATCGGCTGGCCGGTGCGGACGGTTTCGCCGGTGTGGAGAGGCGAGGGTTCGGCGAGGTGGGCGTACATGAAGTCGTCCGGGGTGCCGCGGCCGTCGATCACGATGTAGTTGCCAGCGTTGCCCTCGTAGCCGGCGTACTGCACGGTGCCGCCGCGGGCGGCGACCAGCGGGGTGCCGCAGGCGGCCATCACGTCCTGTCCCTGGTGGGTGTGGCCGGTGCGCGCGGCGCCGAAGCGCCCGGCGCCCATCCCGAATTCATGGGGCCCGAGGATTGGGAAGGCGTAACCGTAAAAGGCGAAGCCGAGGCTGAGGCTGGTGGAGGCGGTCGCCTTGCGCGCGGCCGGGGCGGCGGCCGTCGACTGCGGGCTGATCCGGAAGCTGTAGCGGCCGTTGCGGGCCGGCCGGCCTTCGTTGGTGGTCCCGTCCCAGCGCACTTTGCTCGGCACGTTCGGCGCCACGTTTTCCCGGTAGAAGGTCTTGACGACTTCGCCGGCGGCGTTGACGACGTCGATTTGGAGGTCGTTTTCCGGCTGGCTGCTGCCGATCGCATAAGTCAGCTTGGGATACCGGTAGCCGAAGTAGAAGGACGTGTGCGGGGTGGTTTCGGCGGCGAGGAGGGAGAGGTCGCCGGCGCTCGGGGCGCTCGCGGGAGCGCCGGACGGGCTGCCTTTCGCGGTGGGCGCCGCGCCTGGCGTGGCGGCGCCGCCGGTGGTCGCGGCTGAGGCCGCGGCGCTGAACGCCAGCACGGCCAGCAGCGCCATGCCCACAATCGCTATTCCGATATTCCCGGCCATCGCAGGCCGGACGAACCCAGTGCCGCTCAACCGCTAGCCCTCTCTTTCGGTCGCCTGCGGAGTTAGCTGACGGGCTCGCGCTGAAAGAGTCGCGCTACGGACGCTTTTCGTCCGATTCGCCCCTGGGACCTGCAAGGTCCCTTCGGGTCCTCCGCTCCCGCACAGTGGCCTGCACGAGATTCGGCTATTGCTCGGGCGGCAATATACACGGCGAGATGGCTATCATCCCCCGGCCGCGTCGGTGAATCCGCGCGGTTTTTGCGCGATGAAGACCTTTGTAGCCACTCCAGCCAACCGCCAGCGCGACTGGTACGTCGTCGACGCCGAGGGCAAGACCCTCGGTCGCCTCGCGACCCAGATCGCCGACACGCTGCGCGGCAAGCGCAAGCCGGATTACACCCCGCACATCGACACCGGCGACTTCGTCGTCGTGGTCAACGCGGAGAAAATCCGCGTCACCGGCGACAAGCTCGCGCAGAAGACCTACTACCGCCACAGCGGCTACCCCGGCGGGATCAAGTCGCGGACGCTCGGCGAGATGCTCGAGCGCAAGCCCGAGGAAGTGATCCGCAAGGCCGTGAAGGGAATGCTGCCGCGCAACCGCCTCGCCCGCCAGCAGCTGACCAAGCTGAAGGTGTACGCCGGGCCCGACCACCCGCATGCGGCTCAGCAGCCGAAAACGATGGAGACTGACTGAACTTGATGGACGACGAGCAGCAGAAGCAGGACGAGACGACGCAGGACGAGGGCGCCGGGGCCGCGGGCCCTGTCTCCGATGCGACCTCGTCGCCCACCGGCGACGATCCCGCATCGTCGCCACCCGCGGCAGATTCATCTGAGGATGTGCCGTCCGAGGAGGGTGGAGATGAGGGGCCGTCCGAGGAGGTTGCGGAGGAGCCCGTCGCCGAGGAGGTCACTTCTCCTGAGCCCGACCAAGAGGTCGAGCCCGAGAAGGAGAAGAAAAAAGACGTCATCCCCGGTGCCGACCTGGAGCCGATCCTAGTCGAGCCGGACAAACCTGAGCTGAGCGCCGAGGAGAAAGCGCGGCTTGAAGCCGAGGAAGAGGAGAAAGCCCGGCGCGAAGCCGAGCTTGCCGCCGCCCAGGAGACCGATGCCGCTGCCAGCCGCGCGCCGGCGAAAATGGAGAAAGGCGCCCGCTTCCTCGCCACCGGCAAACGCAAGAGCTCGATCGCCCGCGTCACCGTGCTGCCGGGCAACGGCAAGATCGAGATCAACAAGCGCGATCTCGAGGAGTTCTTTCCGCGGCCGCTACACCAGACGATGGTCAAGCAGCCGCTCGTCGTCTCCGGCTACGAGGGCAACGTCGACGTCCGCGTCCGCGTCCACGGCGGCGGCATCAGCGGCCAGGCCGGGGCGGTCCGCCACGGCGTCGCCCGCGCCCTGACCGAGATCGACGCCGAGCTCCGCGGCGACCTCAAGCGCCGCGGCTTCCTCACCCGAGACGCTCGGGTCAAGGAGCGGCGCAAGGCCGGTCTGAAGAAGGCCCGTAAGCGCCCGCAGTTCAGCAAGCGCTGATTTGGACGAGGTGAAGACCGCGCGCAAGCTCTTCGGAACCGACGGGGTCCGGGGCGAGGCTGGCACCTTTCTCACCGCCGAGCTGGCGACGGCGCTCGGCCGCGCCACCACCTGGTCGCTCGAGGCCGAGCGACCGCAGGTCCTGATCGTCCGCGACACCCGCGAGTCGGGTCCGATGCTGGAGGCGGCGCTGGCCGCCGGGATCGCCGCCGCGGGCGGCGACGCGCTGCTCGCCGGCGTCCTGCCGACCCCCGCCGCGGCGATCCTCGTCAGACGCCTCGGCCTCGACCTCGCCGCCGTCGTCTCCGCCTCCCACAACCCTTTCGGCGACAACGGGATCAAGTTCTTCAACGCCGGGGGCACCAAGCTCGCCGACGAGGTCGAGGCGGAAATCGAGGCGCGGCTCGACCAGGCGCCCGCCGCCGAGCAGCCGGGCCACGTGCGCGAGCTGAACGGCGGTCTCGCCGACTACCTGCGCGAGCTGCAGTCGGCCTTCCCGGTCGATCTCACCGGCCGCCGCGTCGTCCTCGACTGCGCCAACGGCGCCACCTTCGAGGCGGCGCCGGCGATCTTCGAGCGCCTCGGCGCCGAGGTCGAGACGATCGGGGCAGCGCCGGACGGGCGCAACATCAACGCCGGCTGCGGCTCCACTCACGTCGAGACGCTGGCCGAGCGGGTGGCCGCCTCGGATGCCGAGATCGGCTTCGCCTTCGACGGCGACGGAGACCGCGTCCTCGCCGTCGACGGCTCCGGCCGCGTCCACGACGGCGACGAGCTGATCGCGCTGGCGGCGCGGGGGATGGCCAAGCGCGGCGAGCTCGACGGCGGCGTCGTCGTCACCGTGATGAGCAACTATGGCTTCCACCAGGCGATGGAGGAGGAGGGGATCGAGGTCGCGGTGACCCAGGTCGGCGACCGCTACGTGATCGACGAGATGCTGCGGCGCGAGTGGAAGCTGGGCGGCGAGCAGTCCGGGCACATCATCTGCAGCGAGTTCGTCTCCACCGGCGACGGCATCGCCGCGGCGCTGACGACGATGCGCGAGCTCGGCGGCTCCCCGCTGGCGGAGGCGGTGCCGATGAGCAAACTGCCGCAGGTGCTGGTCAACGTCAAGGTCGCTGACCGCGAGGCCGTGCAGGGGGCCGCGCCCGTCTGGGCGGCGGTCGAGCAAGAGGAAAAGGAGTTGGAGGGCCGCGGCCGGGTCCTCCTGCGCCCGTCGGGCACCGAGCCGCTGGTGCGGGTGATGGTCGAGGCGCCCTCCGACCAGGAGGCCGAGGCGATCTGCCAGCGGTTGGTCGAGGTCGTGCAGCGCGAGCTCGCCTGAGCGGCCGGGCTTCCCCGTCCAGCTAGCCTTACTCGCCTCTTGTGCGGCATCGTTGGATACGTGGGCGCCCGGCCCTGCGAGGAGCTGCTGCTCTCAGGCCTGGAAAAGCTCGAATACCGGGGCTATGACTCGGCCGGCCTCTCCGTGCTCGCCGACGGCGAGGTCGAGAGCGTCCACGCGGTCGGCAACCTCGCCAACCTGCGCGCGGCGGTCGAGGCGCGGGCGCAGAACGGCGCCGGGCCGCTGCCGCCCGCCGAGACCGGGATCGCCCACACCCGCTGGGCCACCCACGGCCGCGTCACCGAGGCCAACGCCCACCCGCACGACGACAGCTCCGGCCGCGTCCACATCGTCCTCAACGGGATCGTCGAGAACCACAGCGAGCTGCGGCGGCGGCTGCAGGAGGACGGACAGGTCTTCAGCTCCGAAACCGACGCCGAGGTCGTCGCCCATCTGATCGCCAGCCACTACGACGGCGACCTCGCCGCCGCGGTGCGCGCCGCCTACGCCGAGCTGCGCGGCCACTACGCCTTCGTTGCCATGCACGCCGACGAGCCGCAGCGCCTGATCGGGGCCCGCAAGGAGTGCCCGCTGGTCGCCGGCGTCGGCGCGGGGGAGACCTTCCTCGCCTCCGCGATTCCCGCCTTCCTCGCCGACACCCGGACCGCGATGCCGATCGAAAACGGCGAGATCGTCGAAGTCGAAGCCGGCTCGATCCGGATCACCGACGCCGAGGGTAACCCGGTGGAGCGCGGCACCGAAGAGGTGACCTGGGACGCTGACGCCGCCGAGAAGGGCGGTTACGAGACCTTCATGCTGAAGGAGATCCACGAACAGGCCGACGCGGTCGCCGAGACGATCACCGACCGCCTGCCGGGGACCCAGGGCGTCGACCTCTCCGACGTCGAGCTCCCCGACGACCTCCTCCGCGACGTCGGCCGGATCGTCATCGTCGCCTGCGGGACCAGCTACCACGCCGGCCTCGTCGGCCGCTACGCGATCGAGGAGTGGGCGCGGGTGCCGGTGGAAATGGACGTCGCCTCCGAGTACCGCTACCGCAACCCCGTGGTCGGGCCGAAGGACCTGGTGGTCGGGATCACCCAGTCCGGCGAGACCGCCGACACCCTGGCCGCGATGCGGCTGGCCCGCGAGGCGGGGGCGACGGTGCTGGGGATCACCAACATCATGGGCAGCCAGGCGACGCGGGACGCCGATGCCGTCCTCTACACGCGCGCGGGCCTGGAGATCGGCGTCGCCGCGACCAAGACCTTCGTCGCCCAGGTGGCGGCGATGTACCTGCTGGGGCTGCGCCTCGCCGAGCTGCGGGGAACGCTCCCGCCCGAGCGCCTGGCCGAGCTGGTGGCGGAGATGAAGGCGCTGCCCTCGAAGATGGAGGAGACGCTGGCGGGGACCGAAGAGGCGGTGCGGGCGATCGCCGACAGGCACGGCAAGGAGGACTTCTTCCTCTACCTCGGCCGCCACATCGGCCTGCCGGTCTGCCTCGAGGGGGCGCTGAAGCTGAAGGAGATCAGCTACATCCCCACCGACGCCTACGCAGCCGGTGAGATGAAGCACGGGCCGATCGCGCTGCTCGACGAGTCGACGCCGGTGGTCTGCATCGCCACCGAGAGCCCGGTGCTGGACAAGGTGCTCTCCAACGTCGAGGAGGTCCGCGCCCGCGGCGCCCAGACGATTGCGGTCGCGACCGCGGGCGACGAGCGGGTGCGCGAAGTGGCCGACGAGATCATCGAGGTGGCGGCCAGCGACTGGATCCTGCAGCCGATCCTCGCCGTCCTGCCGTTGCAGCTGCTTGCCTATGACATCGCCCGCGGCCGTGGGCTCAACGTCGATCAGCCTCGCAACCTGGCGAAGACCGTCACGGTTGAGTGAAGTTGTCCAATGGGCGCGCTAAAGTGCCCGCCCTCGTGAAGCTCCGTCTCGTCCTCTCAGTCTTCCTCACGGGCCTCGTCGCTCTGCTTGCCGCCGGTTGCGGCGGCGGCGACAGCAGCAGCGGCAGCGATCCAGCGACGGTCGCGCCACCGAGCGTTCCGCTCTTCATCGACTTCACCGTTCGTCCGGAAGGCGCGACGAAGGCGAACATCGAGGAACTGGCGAAGAAGCTCGCCGGCGTCGACGACCTCGGCGACCTGATCGTCACCGAACTTGAAAGCTCCGCCTCCAGCGACGGCGAAGAACTCGACTTCGAAAAGGAAGTCGAACCCTGGCTCGGCGAACAGGGCGGGCTCTTCCTTCAGGAATATGCGGGCGAAGACTTCGAAGGCTACGGCGCGGCGATCCAGACCGAAGACGAAGGCGAAGCTCAGGACTTCGTCGAAAAGCAGGCTGAACAGTCCGATGAATCGGTCAAGGACGGCTCCTACGAAGGCGTCGACTTCAAGGTCCAGGAAGACGAGACGACGATCGGCGTCTTCGACGGCTTCCTCGCCTTCGCCGAAAACGAAGCGATCTTCAAATCGATGGTCGACGCCTCGAACGGCGAAAACCTCGCGGCTGAAAAGACCTTCGCCGATGCGATGGGCAACGTCCCCGACGAAAGCGCCGCGGACGTGTTCGTCGACATCGGCGGCCTGATCGAAGAAGCGGGCAATGAAATTGACAGCGACACGCAGACCTTCCTCGACAGCGTCGGCATCGAACCGAAGGAAGCGACGGCGGTCGCGAGCTTGGTGCCCAACTCCGACAACGTCGAGATCGACCTCAGCAGCAACGTCAGCGGCGACAACCCGCCCTCCGGCGATGCCTCCGAGCTGCTCGGCTCGCTGCCGGGCAGCGCGGTCGGCGCAGTGGCCTCGGCCGAATTCGGCAAGCGCTTCAACGAAGGGATCGACCGCATCGACGAGGAAGGCATCCCCGGCGAGGTGCCGCCGCACCAGCTGAAGAAGACGCTGAAGGAAGCGGGCGTCGACCTCGAAGCGATCGCGAGCTCGATCGGCGACGTCGGCGTCTACGTCACCGGGAACAGCGAAAAGACGCTGGCGGGCGCCCTGGTGATGGAAGCCGAAGGCTCGACGCAGGCGACCAACACGGTCTCGAACGTCGGCCTCTTCCTCCGCAAAGCGGGCGTGCCGGGTGTCACCAAAATCACCGAAGGCGCATCCGGGTTCTCGATCCGCAGCCCCGAACTGGGCCGCCAGCCGGTGGTCGTCGCCGCCAAAGGAAGCCGCATCGTGATCGGCTACGGCATCGCCTCGGCTCTCTCCGCCTTCGACGAATCCGGCAAGACGCTCGCCGAGAATCCCGGCTTCGAGGAAGCCGAAAGCGCCCTCGGCAGCACCCCAATCGCCGCTTTCGTCGACGGTCATTCGGCGCTGACCCTTGCCTCAGCCTTGGTCCCAGCGGGGGATGAAGAATTCCGCGAAGCCAAGAAGTACCTCTCCAAGATCGGCTACCTGGCGGTCGGCTCTGAAGCCTCTGATGGGCTTGCCACCGCCAAGCTGATCGTTGGCGTCAAGTAGCGCCTCGGCATCTCGCCAAACGATCCTGCGGAGGGTGCCGACCCCTTCACCACACGCTCCGGCTGACGGCTTAGGGTGAAGCGCATGGAGTCTTGGCTGAGGCCGCTGTATGACGCCGAAGGGATGCGCGCGGTCGACAGGTGGGCTATCGAGAAGCAGGGCATTCCCTCGCTTGAGCTGATGGAGGCCGCTGGTCGGGCGGTGGCCGAGGTGGTGGCCGAGCTGGCGCCGGAGGGGCCGGCGCGGGTTGTTTGTGGGAAGGGCAATAACGGTGGCGATGGGTTCGTGGCGGCGCGGTTGTTGCGAGAGATGGGGTTTGAGGTGGAGGCACTGTTGCTCTGGCCGGGGAAAGAGCTGCGGGGGGACGCGGCTGAGAACTTCGAGCGATTCGGGGGAGAGCTCGCAGAGGAGGATTTGGTGTCCCGACTTGCCGGGTCGGGCGCTGTGGTCGATGCGATCTTCGGGACTGGGTTCGACGGGGTGCCGCGGGAGCCGGCGGCGGGGGCCATCCGGGCGATCAATGGCTGCGGTGCTCCGGTTGTGGCCTGCGACATCGCCTCCGGTATCGATGCCTCCAGTGGCGAGGTCGAGGGGGAGGCGGTGGAGGCGGATGTGACCGTCAGCTTCCACGCCGCCAAGCTCGGGCAGCGGATCGCGCCGGGCAAGTGGCATTCGGGGGAGCTGCGGGTTGTGCCGATCGGGATCCCGGCCGGGGCGCCCGGGGAGGCGGTTGGCGGTGAGATCGAGCCAGCCCTGCTCGAACTTCTGCCTCGGCGGGGGGCGCAGTCGACCAAGTTCAGCTCCGGCCAGGTCGCGGTCGCCGGCGGCTCTCGCGGGCTCACCGGGGCTGTGCGGATGACTTCGCTGGCGGCGATCCGGGCAGGGGCGGGATACGCGACGGTGGCCGTGCCCGCCGACCTTAACCTGGTCTTCGAGATCGCCCAGCCGGAGGTGATGTCGGTCGCCTGCCCAGGCGGTGACGGCTGCCTGGTCCCGGCCTCCGAGAAGGCGGTGCTGCGGGCATTTGAGCGCGCCGCGGCGGGGGTGCTGGGGCCGGGCCTCGGCCGCGATCCCGGCTCCTTTGAACTGGCTCGTGACCTTGTCGGCAAGATCGAGGCGCCGCTGGTGATCGACGCCGACGGGCTGGGCGCCTTCGCCGGGCGTCTCGGCGAGCTCGCCAGCCGCGAGGCGCCCACCGTCCTGACCCCGCACGCCGGCGAGCTCGGCCGCCTGCTGGAGCGCGACTCGAGCGAGATCGACGCCCACCGCCTCGCCAGCGCCAGAGAGGCCGCCCGCGCGGCGGGAGCGATCCTCCTGCTCAAGGGCGACGACACGATCGTCACCGATGGCGAGCGCGTCGCGGTCAACGCGCTCTCCGCTCCCGCCCTGGCCACCGCCGGCAGCGGCGATGTCCTCTCCGGGATGATCGCGGCGATGCTCGCCCGCGGCCTCGACCCTTTCGCCGCCGCCTGCGCAGCCGTCGTCGCCCACGCCCGCGCAGGGCAGGAGGCGGCGCGGCGGCTGGGGGCGGCGGAGTCGGTGATCGCCAGCGACGTGATCGCGGTGATCCCCCGGGCGCTGCGCCCCGACAGCCGGGTCGAATAACCTCGCGCCATGAAAACCGCCGGCGAGATCATGGACCGCGACGTGCCCACCCTGAAGCCGGGGGACGATGCCCGCGCCGCGATCGACCTGCTGGCCAAGACCGACCTCGGCGCGATCCCGGTCGTCGACGACGACCGCAAGGTGGTCGGCATCGTCAGCGAGTCCGATCTGATCCTCAGCGAGGAGGAGTCGGACCTCCACCTGCCCCACTACCTCAACATCATGGGCGGGATCGTCTTCGTCGGCTCGATGAAGGGCTTCGAGGAGCGGCTCGAGAAAGCCTTCGCGACCAAGGTCTCAGAGCTGATGACGGCTGACCCGATCGTCGCCCACGACTACGAGTCGGCGGACCGGGTGGCGAAGAAAGTCGCCGACAACCATCACAACCACCTGCCGGTGGTGGACGGCGACGGGCACCTGGCCGGCATGGTCACCAGGGCCGACGCGCTCGCCGCTCTGGTCGCCGACCCGGGCTAGGCGATGGAGCGGGCGACTGCCCGGATCGACTACGACGCCGTCCGCGCCAACTGCGCGCGGCTGAAGGCGGAGCTGGGAGAGGCGGAGCTGTGTGCGGTCGTCAAGGCCGACGGCTACGGGCACGGGGCCGACGCCTGCGCGAGCGCCGCCTTGGCCGGAGGTGCCACCCGCCTTGCGGTCGCGACCGCGGGCGAGGCCGAGGAGATCGGCCGCCGCTTCCAACATGTGCCGCTGCTGACGATGGGCGCGCTGACGGCGGCGGAGGTCGACACCGTGATCTCGGCGGGCTCGGAGCTGGCGCTTTGGCGAGAGGACTTTCGCCGTCTGGTGGCCGAAAAGGCGCGCGCCCATGGCCACCGCGCTCGCGTCCACGTCAAGTACGACAGCGGCATGGGCCGGCTCGGCAATCCCGACCCCGGCGAGGTGGTGGAGCTCGTCCGCGCCTGCGCGGCCGACCCTGGCCTCGAGTTGGCAGGGCTCTGGACCCATTTCGCCACCGCCGACGAACTCGACTCGGACTTCTTTGACGAGCAGCTCAAACGCTTCGAGGAGCTCGCCGCGGCGGTGAAGGGCGAGTTCCCGGAGGTCCTCGTCCACGCCGCCAACAGCGCCGCCGTCCTCCGCGACCGCCGCTCGCACTTCGAGATGGCCCGTTGCGGGGTGGCGATCTACGGCCTCGACCCCTTTCAGCGGGACCCCGGCGAGCGAGGGCTGCGGCCGGCGCTGACCCTCCGCTCCCACGTCGCCGACGTCAAGCGCTTTCCCGCCGGTGCCAGCGCCGGCTACGGGCGCAAGTGGAAGGCCCCGATCGACACCTGGGTCGGCGTCATCCCGATCGGCTACGGCGACGGCGTCCGCCGCGGCCTGACCAACAACGCCGATGTCCTCGTGGGCGGTCGTCGGTATCCCCTCGTCGGGACGGTCTCGATGGACAACATCACGATCGACCTCGGACCCGAGACCGACGCGCGCCCCGGCGAGGAGGCGGTCCTGATCGGCCGCCAGGGGGAGGAGCAGATCCTCGCCGAGGAGGTCGCGGCCCGCCTCGACACGATCAACTATGAGGTGACCTGCGCGATCGCGCCGCGGGTACCACGAAGACCGGGATGAGCACGATCGAGCGACTCAGCGCTGCTCCCATGGTCGAGGCGACCCGTGAGGCCCTGCGCGATGGCGATCCCGCCTGGATCGTCGGCGGGGCGGTGCGCGACGCCATCCTCGGCCGCGAGGTGACCGACCTCGATCTCGCCGTCGCCGGCGATCCAGGCGCGGCCGCGCGGGCGATCGCGCGACAGATCGGCGAGCACGCCTTCGAGCTCTCGGCCGAGTTCGGGACCTGGCGCGTCGCCTCCCCCGTCCAGGGCTGGCAGATCGACGTCACCGCGCTGCGCGGGGGCGGCATCGAGGCGGATCTCGCCGGGCGCGACTTCACGATCGGCGCCGTCGCCGTTCCCCTGGCCGGGGGGGAGCCGATCGACCCCTATGCGGGGCTGGCCGATCTCGCTGAGAAGCGCCTGCGCGCCGTCGGCGAGGCGAGCTTCACCGGCGACCCGCTGCGCCTCCTGCGCGCCGCCCGGCTGGCGGCGGAGATGGGCCTGGAGATCGAGCCGCGCACCGTGGCGCTTGCGCGGGCGGCCGCTCCCCGCGCCGCCGAGCCGGCCGGGGAGCGCCAGCTCGCCGAGCTGCGGCAGCTGATGGGCGGCCCCGACCCCGTGCGCGGGCTGCGGTTGCTTAGCGAGCTGGACCTGACGCCGGCCGTGCTGCCCGAGGTCGCCGAGCTCCAGGGCGTCGAGCAGGGGCCGAACCACCACCTCGACGTCTACGACCACACGATCGCCGTGCTCGAGCACACGCTGGAGGTCGAGGCGGATCTGAGGCGCTTCGCCGGCAACCGCGCTGGCGAGGTCGAGGCCCTGCTGGAGGAGCCGCTTGCCGACGAGGCCAACCGCCGCACCGCGCTCCGCTTCGGCGCCCTGCTCCACGACATCGCCAAGCCGCAGACCCGGGCAGAGCGGGACGGCTTCGTCGGCTTCCGCGGCCACGACCAGGTCGGCGCCGAGGTGATCGCCCGCATCTGCAAGCGGCTGCGCGCCAGCCGCCGCCTCACCCAGCACCTGGAGGCCCTGGCCCAGCACCACCTGCGGCTCGGCTTCCTGATCCCGGAGATGCCGCTGCCGCCGCGGCGGGTCCATGCCTACCTGCGCGCCACCGAACCGGTCGCCGTCGACGTCACCTTGCTCACCGTCGCCGACCGGCTCTCAGCTCGCGGCAACGGTCCGATCGCCAGCCCGGAGATGGTCGCCGCCCACCTCCAGCTGGCGCGCGAGATGATCGCCGCCGCCCTCGACTGGCGGCGGGAAGGACCGCCCGAGCCGCTCTTGCGGGGGGACGAAGTGGCGGCCGAGTTGGGCATCGAGCCGGGCCCTGAGCTCGGCTCGGCGCTCGCCGAGCTGGAGGCGGCGCAGTATGCAGGCGAAATCACTGACCGTGAGGGCGCGCTCCAACACCTGCGCCGTTAGGTACGCTCCCCGCCGCATGGCCAAAGAGGAAAAGATCGAAATGGAGGGGGAGATCACCGAGGCTCTCCCCAACACGATGTTCCGGGTCAAACTGGACAACGGCCACGATGTGCTCGGCCACATCTCGGGAAAGATGCGCCGCCACTACATCCGCATTCTTCCCGGCGACCGCGTGAAGATCGAGCTTTCGCCATACGACTTGGATCGCGGGCGAATCACCTACAGGTACAAATAGCCCTCGCTCGGCGGGTCGGCGAGCTCGGCTACCAGGGCTGACCAGGTGAAGTCCTTGGCGCCCATGCCGGTGCCGTCGCGGGGGTCGTAGTACTCGCGCAGGCCTTCGCGGGCGACGGCGGCGATGACGCCCTCGGCGAGCTGCTGGGCCTCTTGGTCGTAGCCGAGGCGGCGCAGGCCGAGCCAGACCATCCAGGCGGAGTTGATCCAGGTCGGCCCGCGCCAGTAGCGGCGCACGGGGCCCCGGCCGCCGCCCGGTTCGTAGCCGCGCTCGTCGGCCGCCACCGAGGGGGGCGCGACGGAGGTCCGGAACTCGCGCCTGTTCAGCAGGTGCTCCTCGATTAGCCGCCGCCCGATCTCATCCGGCAGGTCGGGCAAGGCCAGCGGCGCCAGCGAGGCCCAGGTGTTGACGGCGATCCGGCCGCCGGGCATCGCCTCGTCGAAGAAGAGGCCACGGCGGTCGTCCCAAAGCCGCTCGACCAGCGCCGGCGTCGCCGACGGCCGCCCCAGCGCCTGCAGCGAGAGCGACCACAGGGTGTTCGTCAGCACCTCGCAGAGGACCGGCTCGCCAGCGTCGCGCAGGCGCCGGGCATTCCAGCCGTGGCGGCGGTTGCGCTGGACCAGCAGCGGGAAGCCGATCCGCCCGTTCGCCCGCCAGCCCCAAACGGGTTCGAACTTCGGCGAGGCGTCGAGGCCGGACTCGTCGGGCTGGACGATCCAGAGCAGCCCGTCGCCGTCGAGATCGCGATTCGCCGCCAGCCAATCCACCTGCTTGCCGATCCGCGGCTCCTCGCCCGGATCCCCGACCGCGATCCGCCAGGCCCAGGCGAGCAGCGGCGGCTGGATCGTCTCGGTCTGGAACGAGCGGCGCGAGGCGACGTTGTAGAAGAGCAGCCGCGGCCCGGAGACATGGCTGCGCCAGAAGATCGTGTGGCCGATGAAGCCATCAGGACGCTGAGCGGCCAGCAGGCTCTCGAGCTCCGCCCGCGACCGCCGCGGCTCGAAGCGCCGCCAGGCGATCGCGGCGAAGCACGAGTCCCAGTACCACTGCCAGGGGTAGCGGCCGGGGCTCGGCTCCGTGTATTCGAAACGGGTCCCCTCGCGCTCGCCGGTCACCCAGTTCTGCCGCAGCACCCGCTCGGTCTCGGCGAGCGCCTGCTGCCGGGCGGATGCCTCAGACATTCGTGCGGCGCATCTCGCGCAGCGCCAGCGCGCCCAGCACCGCCAGCAGGCCGGCGACGGCAAGCAGCCCCGGCCAGGTTTCGCCCCAGGTGACGCCGCCGATGAAGCCCTGCCGCGCCGCCTCGACCACGTGGGTCACCGGGTTGATCTTCGCCACCTTTTCCAGCCACGGCTGAAGCAGTTCCAGCGGCGCGTAGGCGGGGGTGAGCAGGACCAGGGCCATCATCCCCGCCTGCATCAGCGGCGCCGCCGACTGGCTCTTGTAGTGGAGCGCCAGCATCGATCCCCAGCAGGCGGCGACGGCGGCCATCGCCGCGACCATCAGGTAGCAGAGGATGAGCCCGTCGATTCCCGGCCACTGGACACCGATGACGAAGCCGATCGCCAGCACGAAGGTAGCCGGGATGAAGGCGCGGGCGCTGGCGGCGATGACGCTGCCGCCGAGCAGGACCCAGCGCGGCGCGGGGGAGACCAGCAGGCGGTCGACCCAGCCCTGCTCGTAGTCGCGGGCGAGGTTGACCCCGGCGGCGGCGCCGGTGAAGCCCGCCCCCTGCAGCATGCTGACCGGGACGATGAAGCTCTCGTAGGAGCCGGTGTCGAAGCCGGGCAGGTGGATCAGCGAGCCGAAGACGCCGTTGAGGCCGAGGAAGAAGATCGTCGGCGCCAGCACCCCTGGGATCGCCGCCCCCGGCACGCGCAGGAGCTCGTTCTTCGCCCGCGCCATCAGCGCCGCGATCGTCGCCAGGTTGGTGCGCCATCCCGGCGGAGCCAGGGTCTTTGGGACGGTGGTCGCCTCCATCAGCCCGTCCGCAGCCGGTGTCGCAGGGCGCTGGCGCTCAGGCCCAGCCCGAGCAGGATGATGCCGGCGATCGCGGCGACCGCCTCCAGCGTCTGCTTCGCCTCGATCCCGGAGATGATCGGCTCCCGCACCCCTTCGACGATGAAGCTGAACGGGTTGTATTCGGCGATCGTCTTCGCCGGCTCGATCATCAGCTCCTGGGGGAAGAAGGCCGAGGAGAGGAAGAGGACGACGAGCACCAGCGGGAAGAGGCCCTGGACGACGCTGGCGCTGCCCGTTCGCAGCGCGATCGCGGCGCCGATGCCGCCGACGGCGAGGGAGGAGGCGGTGATCAGCGCGATCGCCAGAAGCGCTCCGGGGACGCCGCCCTCGATGTGGGCGCCGAAGATCAGCCCGATCGCGAGGAACCAGAGAGAGGCGAGGAGGCCCAGCGCGGCGGTTCCCGCCAGCCGCCCGAGGACGATCGCGAAGCGGGGGATGGGGGAGGCGAAGAGGCGGTCGGTGAAGCCCATCTCGATGTCGACCGCGAAGGCGATGCCGCCGCTGTTGCCAGCCAGCATCATCGACTGCATCATCGAGCCGGCGAGCATGAACTGGAGGAAGCTCTGAACCGGCGGAAAGCCCGGCAGTTCGATCCCGGCGCCGGCGCCGCCGGTCTGGATCGCCAGCAGCAGGGTCGGGAAGACGACGATCGGCGACATCAGCTGCGGCCGCCGGAAGGTCTGGCGGATCGAGCGCGCCCCCAGCGCCCCCACCACCCTCGCGCCACTCGTCAGCTCGCTCACGCCGGCGCCGGCTCCTCGTCGCCTGACTCGCTCTCCCGTTCTTCCTCGGCTTCGAGGTGGTGGCCGGTCTTCTCGACGAAGACGTCGTCGAGGGTCGGCCGCACCAGCTCCAGGGCCTCGACCCCGATCCCGGCCTCGTCCAGGGCCCGCACCACCCGCGGGATGTCGGCGGCCCCCTGCTCGACCTCGAGCAGGACCCTGCCCCCGCCCCTGCGCGGCCGCAGCTTCCCGAGCTCGGCGACCGTCCGTTCGGCCTCCGGCACTGATCCCTCGCCGACGACCAGCTCGATGTGTGGATTGCCGACCTCGCTCTTCAGCTCCTCCGGCGTCCCTTCGGCGACGATGCGGCCACGGTCGATGATCGCGACGTTGTCGGCGAGCTGGTCGGCCTCCTCGAGGTATTGCGTGGTGAGGAAGACGGTGGTGCCGTCGTCGTTCAGCGCCTGCACCTCTTCCCAGATCGTCTTGCGGCTGACGGGATCGAGGCCGGTGGTCGGCTCGTCGAGAAAGAGGACGCGCGGTTCGTGCACGAGGGCGGCGGCGAGGTCGAGGCGCCGCTTCATCCCGCCGGAGTAGCCGCCGACGCGACGGTCGGCGGCGTAGCTGAGCCCGACCCGCTCCAGCAGCTCGTCGGCGCGCTTCCGCCCCGCGGCGGTCGGCAGCCCCTGCAGCGTCGCCTGCAGCCGGATCAGCTCGCGGCCGGTCATCAGCGGGTCGAGCGCCGCTTCCTGCAGCGCCACCCCGATCGAGGCGCGCACCTGCCGCGCCTCGCCGACGACGTCGAAGCCGGCGACGCTGGCGCGGCCGCCGGTCGGCAGCAGGAGCGTCGTCAGCATCCGCACCGTCGTCGTCTTGCCGGCGCCGTTGGGGCCGAGGAAGCCATAGATCTCCCCCTCGTCCACCTCCAAGTCGATCCCCTGCACGGCGAGCACCTCGCCGAAGCTGCGCTCGATCCCCTCGACGACGATCGCCGGCATCAGATGTCCCTAGGCCCCGGTCTGCTCGGGCGATGCGAGCGGCGGCTTCGCCTCGACCCAGCGGCGGCCGTTCGCCCGCTCCAGCTCCTCGGCGGCGTCGAGCAGCAGCTCGTCCCGGCCCCAGGCCGCCTGCAGCTGCAGCCCGATCGGCAGCCCTTCCGCGGAGCCGACCGGGACGCTGATCGCCGGGATGCCGGTGAGGTTGGCGAGGGCGCCGCCGCGGACGTTGGCGGCATCGGCGGTGAGCGTGCCGGAGGGCAGCTCGACCAGGGGCGCCTCCAGCGGCGGCGCCACCGCCGGGACCGTCGGCCAGGCGATCACGTCGACCTCCTCGAAGACCGCGGCCAGGCGCTGCCGCGCCATTACCCGCACCTGGTGCGCCTTCACCGTCGCCACCGCCGGCAGCATCAGCCGGTACTTGAGCAGCCCGCGGCCGAGCGGGCTCAGCTCCGGGCTCAGCTCGTTGAGCCGCTGTGGGGTCACGCTGCCGAGGCTCTCGCTGTTGGCGATGAGGACGGTCGCCAGGGTCGCCGCCGGCAGCTCCGGCAGCTCGATCGCCCGCACCGCGCCGCCCGTCGCCTGGCGCAGATCCTCGATCGCAGCCTCGCAGGCCTCGCGGACCGCCGGCGCCGCGTCTTCGGAGACCTGGTTCTCGATCACGCCGATCCGCAGGCCGCCGGCGTCACCCGCGCGCAGCTCCTCGCCGAAGAGGACCGAGCCGAGCAGGCGGCAGTCGCCGGCGTCGGCGCAGAGGGGGCCGGAGACGATCGTCGTCGAGACGCCGGCCATGTGGTGCCCCGCCATCGCCGAGCGGCCGTAGGTGGGCTTGAGGCCGGTCAGCCCGCAGTAGGCGGCCGGGTAGCGGATCGAGCCGACCCCGTCGGCGCCGACCGCGCCCGCCACCAGCCGGGCGGCGACGGCCGCCGCAGGCCCGCTGGAGGAGCCGCCGGGGCAGCGCTCGACGTTCCAGGGGTTGCGGGCCGGCCCGTAGACGGAGACGTTGCCGGTGGAGCTGGAGCCGAGCTCGTGCATGTTGCCGACGCCGACGATCACCGCGCCGGCCTCGCGCAGGGCGCGGTAGGGACCGGACTCGCCGGGGGCGGTCTTCGCCAGCATGTCGGCGGCGCCGAAGCGCTGGGCCCGCCAGGGCAGCGGCCACTCGTCCTTGATCACGACCGGGACGCCGCGCAGCGGTCCGGGCGGAGCGGCGCCGAGCATCTCCCGGGAGCGGTCCGGAAAGGTCTCGACGACGGCGTTGATCTCCGGGTTGCGGGCCTCGATCCGCGCCAGGGTCGCCTCCAGCAGCTCGCCGGCGTCGACCGCGCCGGTGGCGATCGCGGCCGCCTGCTCGCGCAGGGGGAGGTCGAGCGGCTCGCTCATCGGCGCGGCGGCGCCTGGGAGAGGTCGGGTGCCGGTTCCGGCGCGACGTTCCCGGTGTCGAGGGCAAGCAGCTCGAGGATCGGCGGCCAGAACATCGCGTGGGCGGCGCCCATCACCGCCAGCTCGATCTCGTCGGCCTCGACGCCGAAGGCGGCAAGCGCCGCCGGGATGAAGTCGTCTGCGCTGTTCGAAGCCTCCATCTGCGTCCGAACCCTACCTGGGAGGGTCCGGCCACCTGGCCGGGATCGTGCAAGCGCGGCCGGGGCACCGCATTCGGCCGGGCCGGACGGCAAGATTGGCGCCGCAACTGGGTTCTGCCCCTCGTGTTTGCCACAAAGATGCGATTCGCCGAGACGAAAGCCACCACCCGCCGCGGCTGGGCCCTGCTCGCCGCCGCCTGCCTGCTCGCCGCCCTCGTCGCGGTCGCGGCCCCCGGCGCCGCCGACTCGGCGCCCCTGCGGGTGGTCGTCCTCGGCCAGACCTCGGAAATGCCGTCCGCTTCCTGCCCGGGGAAAACGATCAATGGGGCGCCGGAAGTCGAATGCCGGGTCGAGGGCCACGTCACCGGCTTCCAGTCGGTGGCTGACGGCGTCGCCCGCCCTTTCGAGGCTCCCTTCGAAGGGAAGGTCGTCGCCTGGTCGATCACGCTCTCCAAGCCCTCGGCGAAGGAAACCAAAACCACCACCGACGAGCTGGGCTTCTTCAACGAATTCTTCGGCACGCCGTCGGAGGCCCGGATCGGCATCCTGCGCCCGATCGAAGACACCAAGCCGCCGCAGTACAAACTGGTCCGCCAGAGCCCGATCGAGGTCCTCAACCCCTACTTCGGCAGCACCCCGGTCTTCGCCCTCGACCATCCGCTCACCGTCCTGCAGGGCCAGGTCGTCGCCCTCACCGTCCCGACCTGGGCGCCGATGTTCGCCCTCAACCTCTCGCCGGAAAACAGCTGGCGCGGCAGCCGCCTGCCGGAACACTGCGTCGCCAGGGAAGACATCCAGAACGGCCACCCCCAGCAGGGCGTCGGCAAGACCAAGACCTACGGCTGCTACTACAGCGAAGCGCGGTTGCTCTACACCGCGACGCTCGTCAAAAAGCCGTAAGCAAGTTGACCCTGAACTTTTAGTTTCTGCGCGCCATACGTGGGCCTGCGAGCTTCAGCATCGGCGCGATGCTCATGCTCGCGCTCCTCATCGGCCAGGCGTTTGGCCTGCCCGAAGTTGAAGACCCGATTCCGGACCGGATCGGCCTTGGCTATCTCGTGAGTCTCGCCGGGGGAGGTGGCGTGCTCGGAGCAGTGCTCAGCGTCGCGAGGCCGCGGAAGCGCGATCTGTTCATCAGCGCCGGGACCTTCCTCGGATTTTGCGCCGGTTGTGTCCTATACGCCATATCGCTTGGCGTTCAGCTACTATTCAAGCCATGAAGTCTTTTGTCCGAGAGCATGGAGTGGTGATCCTGGCGATCGTTGTAGCGACGCTTGTCATCACCTCATTGGCAGGAGGCAGCGAAACCGTCTTTTATGCAGCCTCCTACGGGAGCTTGGCGGTAGGGCTCTGGTGGGAAACTAGAAGAGGAAGGCTTAGCTAAAGCGCTTCTTGGCGGAGCCCGCAGTAGGGGCAATCGCTGACGTCCAGCCCGATCAGCTGGTCGCAGCGGCGGCAGGCGCGGAGGTTCTCCGGGGTGCGCGGTAGGGATGAGACGGAGGGGGCGAGCGGCAGGACCATGCCCACCGGCTCCATCTCCTCGCCGGTCTCGCGGTCGACGTAGACCGAGCCGGGCTCAGCGTGGGTGATCGCCTCACGACCCGAGGCCGCGGAGCGCATCCGGTAGAGCTGCTTCTCGTTCATCGCCGGGAAGACTAATAGCTTGGGCGGCTCCGATGCGCGTTCTCATCTTTCACGGCTACATGCTGCGGGGCACCGGCAGCAACATCTACAACGTCAACCTGGCGCGGGCGCTGGCCCGGCTCGGCCACGAGGTGCACCTGCTCTGCCAGGACCGGGAGGTGCGGATCGAGGGCGTCCAGATCCACAACCCGGACATCGGCGGCCTCTTGCCGGTTTACGTCAAAGACCCCTACGAGGGCTTCGAGGTGAAGACCTTCCCGGAGTTGACCGAGGCTGAGCTCGACCGCTATATCGAGGCAAACGTCGCCGCCGCGCGCGAGGTGGCCGAGGCGGCGGGTGGCATTGACCTCGCCCTCGCCAACCACCTGGTGATGGGACCGGCGATCCTCGCCCGCGCCGACGTCGCCCCGTTCGCGGTCAAGATCCACGGCTCGGCGCTGGAGTACACGGTCAAGCCGCACCCGCGCTTCCTCCCCTACGCCCGGGAGGGGGTGGAGGCCGCGAGCGGTGTCCTGACCGGCTCCGGTCACACCGCGGAGTCTCTCTGGGCGGCGCTGGCCGACCTGCCGGACCTGCGCGAGAAGACCCGCCTCGGGCCCCCGGGCGTCGACGTCGAGGAGTTCCGGCCGCGGGGCGAGCGCGAGCCGCTGGTCGCCTTCGTCGGCAAGCTGATCGTCTCCAAGGGCGTCGACCTCCTGCTCACCGCCTGGCCGCTGGTGCGGGCGGCCAATCCGGAGGTCCGCCTGGAGGTGGCCGGCTTCGGGGCCTACGAGGAGGCTCTGCGGCGGCTGCTCCGGGCGCTCGAAGGCGGTGATCTCGAGGAGGCGCGGGAGGTCGCCCGGAGCGGCTGGGCTCTCGAGGGTGGGGGGGAGCGGCCGCTGCCGATCCTCAGCGCCTTCCTCGCCGATCCTCCCGCGGGCTACGCCGAGCTGGCCCGCGCCGCGGCCGGCTCGGTCGAGTTCGTCGGCCGCCTCGAGCACCACGAGGTCGCCTCCTTCTTCCCCTGCGCCGAGGCGATGGTCATGTCCAGCACCTTTCCCGAGGCCTTCGGCATGGTCGCCGTCGAGGCCACCGCCTGCGGCACCCTGCCCGTCTCGGCCGGCCACTCCGGGATGCTCGAGGTCTCGCGGCAGCTCGCCGCCGCCCTCCCCGGTCCCGTCGGCCGGCTCCTCTCTTTCCCGGTCGAGGAAGGGGCGGTGGAGGCGATCGCGGAGCGCCTCAACGGCTGGCTCGGCCTACCGGAAAACCAGCGTGAGGCGGCGCGGCGCGCCCTGGTCGAGACCGTCCGTCGGCTCTGGAGCTGGGAGGGAGTCGCCCGCGGCGTCCTCGCCGCCGCGGCCGGGGAACTCGACGATCTACCGCGCCCCGCCGGCTAGCAGCAACGGTCACTTGGGGCGACAAAGCCTCCCGCCGCCGCTTCAATAGAATGCCCGCCGCCCCAATGTACGGCCGCCTGCCCATAGTGAAGATGTTGCTGGTGACGATCGTCCTAACGGCCGTCATCTCGGCCGTGATGGTCTCGATCAACTGGGACGGCCAGGAGGCCTCGACCGCCGCGCCGAAGATCGACGACCTCCTCAACGTGATGATCGTCCTCTCCTCGTTCGTCTTCTCGCTGGTGATGGTGATGCTCTTCTACGCCCTCTACAAATTCAGGGCAAAGCCCGGCGACGAGTCTGACGGCGAGCCGATCCACGGCAACACGCGCCTCGAGATCGCCTGGACCCTGATCCCGACGATCATCGTCCTCTTCGGCGCCGGCTACAGCTGGAAGGTCCTGAACGAAATCGAAAGCCCGAAGAGCGACCACATCACGGTCGATGTGTTCTCGCAGCAGTACGCGTGGAGCTTCGCCTACCCGGGCAAAGGCTATGTCTGGAAAGAAGGCGAATTCCACGTCCCGGTCGACCACCAAATCCAGTTCAAGATGCACGCCCAGGACGTGATCCACTCCTTCTGGGTGCCCGAGTGGCGGATCAAGAAAGACAACGTCCCGGGGATCACGACGACGGCGATCGTCACGCCGGACAAGGTCGGCACCTACCAGCTGGTCTGCACCGAGCTCTGCGGCTTCGGCCACGCGACGATGCGGGCCAAAGTCGTCGTCGAGCCGATGGGCAAGTGGGAAAAGTGGGTCGACGGCTTGAAGCAGAAGACTCCGGAACCCCTGATGGAGTCGGTCACGCAGGACACCGAGACCAACCCCACGAGCCTCGGGGCCGGGGGGGCATAGGCATAATGGGGGCTAGTTGATGGTTGCTGCGATCAAGAGACCCGGCTGGTACCGCGCGATCCTCGGAGCGATCGCCTTCGGAGCCTTCGGATTCGGCCTTGTGGTGGCCCTGCGGGCGATCTCCGGGCTGCCGATCTACCAGACCGAACAGACCGGCTACCCGCACGTGATCGTGCCGGCGATCCTGGCGCCGCTCGGCTTCCTCGCCGGCCTCGGCTGCTTCGACTACTGGCTGCGCTGGGCGGTCGGCGCGCCGACGATCCCCGACGACCACTCCCAGCACGGCGCGACGAGCTGGAAGGACTACTTCCGCTTCAACACCGACCACAAGGTGATCGGCATCCAGTACGTTTGCACCACCTTCTTCTTCTTCTTCGTGGGTGGGCTGATGGCGATGCTGATCCGGGCCGAGCTGGCCCAGCCCGGCACCCAGATCGTCGACGCCGCCACCTACAACAGCCTCTTCTCCACCCACGCCGTGCTGATGATCTTCGTCTTCGTGATCCCGGTCTTCGCCGGGCTCGCGAACTACGTCCTGCCGCTGATGATCGGCGCCCCGGACATGGCCTTCCCCCGCCTCAACGCGCTCAGCTTCTGGATGCTGCCGCTGGCCGGGCTCCTCTTCATCGGCAGCTTCCTCTGCCCGGGCGGCGCCTTCGACGCCGGCTGGACCGGCTACGCGCCGCTCTCGACGGGCGCGCCGCTGGGCCAGTCCTTCTTCAACCTCGGCGTCCAGTTCGCCGGCGCCTCCTCGATCGCCACGGCGCTGAACTTCCTGGTCACGATCATCACCATGCGGGCGCCGGGAATGACCTTCTGGCGGATGCCGCTGCTGGTCTGGGCCAACCTCTCGACCTCACTGCTGGTCGTCGCCGCGACCCCGTTCATCGCCGGCGTCCAGTTCATGGTCCTCTTCGACCGCGCCCTGCACACCAACTTCTTCGATTTCGCAGCCGGCGGCGACGTGATCAGCTACCAGCACATCTTCTGGTTCTACTCCCACCCGGCGGTCTACATCATGATCTTGCCCGGGTTCGGGATCATCTCCGAGGTCATCTCGACCCATTCCCGCAAGCCGATCTTCGGCTACCGGCTGATGGCGCTGGCGTTGATCGGGATCGTCGTCCTCAGCTACTCGGTCTGGGCGCACCACATGTTCGTCGCCGGGATGTTCTCCTGGCTGCGGGTGCCGATGATGATCACCACTTTGCTGATCGCGGTCCCGACCGGAATCAAGATCTTCTCCTGGCTGGGGACCCTCTATTTCGGCAAGATCCATACCTATTCGACGGCGATGCTGTTCGCGCTCGCCTTCATCGTCACCTTCACGATCGGCGGGATCTCGGGCGTGATGCTCGGCATGGTGCCGATCGACATCCACGTCTCCGACACCTACTTCATCGTCGCCCACATCCACTTCGTCCTCTTCGGCGGCTCGGTCTTCACGATCTTTGCCGGCGTCTACCACTGGTTCCCGAAGATGACGGGCCGAATGTACGACGAGAAACTCGGCCGCGTCCACTTCTGGGGGACCCTGATCGGCACCTGGGGCACCTTCATCCCGATGCACTGGATCGGGATGGACGGGATGCCGCGCCGAGTCGCCGATTACGCCGAACAGTTCGGCGACTGGAACCTGCTGATCAGCGTCTTCGCCTTCATGCTCGGCGCCATCCAGCTCGTCTTCCTCTACAACATGGTCACCAGCTGGCGCTACGGCCCCCGCGCCGAGGCGAACCCGTGGCGGGCGAACTCGATCGAGTGGCAGGTCTCTTCGCCGCCGCCGATCTTCAACTTCGACGAGATTCCGCGGGTCGTCGGCGGCCCTTACGAGTTCGGGATCCCCGGCGCCAAACACGCGATCATGACCAGCGACGGGGCCGAGGTGCCCGCGGCAGAGCCGAGCGTGGTGGGTACCGCTTCATGAGCGCGGAGCAGGCCGACGAGCGCAAGCCGCTGCTGGTCTTCCTCAACGAGGTGGCCGGCGGCCGCAAGCTGCTGCAGGCGGTGCGCGAGCGCCAAGGTCAGATTTCGGGCGTCGTTGTCGCCGCGCCCCAGAACCAGCCTTCGGTCGGGCAGCTGATCGACACCGCTGAAGTGCGCGAGGCGGCCCGCGCCCGGGTCGAGGTGACGATGGCGGTGCTGAGCGAGTTCGGGATGGAATCGATCGGTGAGGTGCTCGACCCTGAGTCTTCCCTGGCGCTGGACGATGCCGTCCGCGCCCACCAGCCAGGGGAGGTCCTGTTCTCAAGCCTCCCCGACACCCGCTTCGGCTTCCTCCGCCGCGACCTCGTCGAGTGGGTGCGCGATCGCTGCGAACCGGAGGTGAAGCTGACCCATATCCCGGTCCGCATCGAAGAGGATGCGATCCGCTGGGACCTCAACCACACCCTCGTCGTCGCGACCAAGACCGTTGCCGCCCCGGATCTGGTGAACCGGATGAAGGAGCGCGCCACCGTCCGCCCGCACCGCTTCACGATCATCTGCCCGCGGGCCGAGGACGTCAGTGAGGGCCAGGTCGTCCGCGACCTCGCCTCGACCCTGGCCGAGCTCTACCGCAACGACATCGACGCCACCGGCCAGCCGATGAGCCCTGACCCCTTTCTCGCGGTGAAGAACGGGATCGAGCACTATCGGATCGACGACATTCTGATCTCGACTTTCGCCGGCGAGCGGTCGCAGTGGCTGGAGGGCAACCTGATCGGCCGCGTCCGCGACATCACCGAGAAGTCCGTCGAGCACATCGAGGTCGGCCGGCCCGCGACCGCTGTCGTTGCCGCCGTCGCCGAGGGGGAGGCGAGCTGATGGAGAGCGCATCGGTAGCGGTCGGCCAGGCTCACGCCGATCACCATCACGGCCCCCCCGAGGCCAACCAGAGCTCCCGGATCGACCGCCAGACCCTCGGCATCCTGCTCTTCATCGTCTCCGAGGTGATGCTCTTCGGGGCCTTCTTCGCCTCTTACTTCTTCCTTCGCGTCGTCGTCGATCCGGCGAGCTGGCCGCCGCACCCGTACACGCTGCCGAAGGCCGTGGCGGGCATGAACACCGCGATCCTGGTCTCTTCCAGCTTCACGGTCCACTACGCCCTCGAGTCGATCCGCCGCGGCAACCGCGCCGGCCTCAAACTTGGCCTCGTCGCCACCTGGCTGCTCGGCGCGACCTTCCTCTTCATCCAGATCAACGAGTACGTGCACCTCGGCTTCAGCGCCCGCGACCTCTCGTTCGGCTCGATCTTCTACAGCCTCACCGGCCTCCACGGAGCCCACGTCTTCGTCGGCCTCTGCCTGCTCTCGTTCGCGACGATCCGCGCCTTCCGCGGTCACTTCGGCCCCGCCGCCGAGGACCACCTGGGCGTCGAGGTGCCCGGTATCTACTGGCACTTCGTGGACATCATGTGGATCATCGTCTACGTAACGGTCTATATCCTTTAACGCGGACGCTGCAAACCGGCGCATCTCGGCGTCCTCGGTCGCTCGGATCGGGTCACGCGCTCTTAGTGCGCTCCCCTCACCTCGCTCCCTGCGTCCACCGACCTGCTTGTTTTTCGCGCCCGTTCGAGGGACGGAATGAAATTCAACGAGGCCGCGGTCTTCAGATGGGTCGTGATCGTCGGGATCGCTGGGGCGTTGATCGTTGCCGTGACGCTGCTTACGAGGCCGCTGGTGGGGGCGCTGTTGTTGCTGGCGATCGTGATTGCGGGCTGCGTTTATGCCTATCGGTGGTGGATGGCGCAGAAACGGCACTGAATTGTTACGCGACGTTTTGTTTCTACGACAAAACATTGCGAGTTTCTCTGTAATCTGGAAGTATGCAGACGATGACCCAGGGCACCACCGACGAACGGCTCGACCGCCTCGAGGAGAAGGTCGACGATGGCTTCGGCGGGGTCGAACAGCGCTTCGTGGATGTCGACCTGCAACTGGCGAAGATGGAGGGGCGCTTCGAGTTGATAGATGCGCGGTTCGACGCGGTGAACCAGCGCTTCGGGGAGGTTGATCAGCGCTTCGGTGAGGTTGACAAGCGCTTTGACAAGATCGATCGCCAGCTCGAAACCATCCAAAAGGCCTTGATCTTCGGCGTGATCGCTATGTCTTCGGCATTTCTTGCCGGCTTCGCCGCGCTGGTCACTCAGGTCTAGGTCTTCGCCTGAGGCAGTCGCAGCACACCAGAGTCAGAGCAATCGGGACAGTGGCTGGCAGCTCGTCGACGGCGAAGAAGAGGAGGTCGAAGGTGAGGCCGATGACCGCGGCGAGAGCGGCGCCTCTTAGCTGTAGGCGGCGGTCGTAGGCGAGGAGGGCGCCGAGGGTGGCGGCAACGAAGAGATCGCCGAAGCCCATCAGGGCGGAGCCGAAGCTAGCCAGCTGCAGGCGGGGCAGGTCGGCCGCCGGCGATGCGGTGTTGAGGACGGCGTTGGGGGCCTGAAGAAGGTCGGTGGCGACGAGGTAGGTGTCCACAGCTGCCATCAGGTAGATCCCCAGCTTCAGCCACCGCGCGGGGACGACGCAGGCGATCAGCCAACCCAGGGTGACGCAGGCGAGCGCCGAAAGCGCCAGCGCCGCCGACTGACCGCCAAGGGCGCCCTTGGCCGCCCAGGCGATGGCAAAGAGAGGAAGGACCAGCAGGGCGAGCTCCCAGCGCGCCCCGCGCAGAAGCCACGCGAGGGCAGCGGCGGCCAGCGGTGGAACCGCGACCAGGGCCAGGTAGGTGAGGAAGCGGGCGCTCGCAGAGTCGAGGGCGATCGCGGAGATCACCACCACGATCGAGAGCGGCAACACCAGCGCCCACCAGCGGCTCTGCACGCGTTCCAGCAGGAGGGGGAGGGGTGGACGAGGGGCGGCCACCAGAACCGCCTGAACAAGGCTGAGGACGGCGATCGAGATCCAGAAGGGGAGCAACGAGCCTCAGACGGAGCCGGCGGTCGCCGCGAGCCGCTGGCGCTCCTCTTCCCGCGCCGCCGGAGACGGTTCGTCCCGCGGCTCGAGGCGCCCCGCGGTGGCCACGGTCCACAGCATCGCCAGCCAGTTGCAGGTCGCGACCGCGACGTGGACCCAGACGATCTCGCCAGGTAGTTCAAGCGCCCACTGGATGCCGCCGATCGCGCCCTGCAGGGCGAGTAGGCCGAGCACCACCGTCAGGGGCTTCAGAGCTCGCCTATCGCCCCCAGGGCGGCGGAGGAGAAACCAGACGCCGATTGCCGCCAGTCCGTAGATCGTCGCGATCACGGCGTGACGCTCGACCACCCATTCCAGGGTCTTCGCGCCCTCGAAGGTGAAGCGATGAACCAGCTGCCCTTCGTGAGCGCCGGCGTGGGGCCCGGAGGCGGTGGCAATCGTGCCGGCGAGGATCGTCAGCTGCCCCAGAGGGATCAGCGCTCGCACCGCCCAGACGCCGAGCCGGTCCTGCGACCGGCGCCGCTCCCACGGTTCGTAGCGCGAGCACCAGGCAAGCGCGAAGGCGGCGTCGAGCAGCATCATCGAGAGGATGAAGTGGCTCATCACCAGGCCCGGGGCGAGGTGGTACTTGACCACCAGCGCGCCGAGGATCGCCTGGCCGATCACCCCGAGGGGCAGCAGCCCGCCGAACAGCGCCAGGTGCCAGCGGTAGGGGCGCCGGAACCAGGCAAGCAGCGCGGCGGCGATCACGGCGAAGCCGACGATGCCGGTGATCAGCCGGTTCGTGTACTCGATCACCGCGTGGGATTCGAGTGGGGGGGTGGTGCCGCCGTAGCACTTGGGCCAGTCGGGGCACCCCAGGCCCGACCCGGTCAGGCGCACGCCGGCGCCGGTCAGCACGATCATCGCGAGGGCGATAAGCGCGACCAGCGTCACCCGCGCGTAGCGCTCCGGGGAGATCTCGAGGCGGTTCTTCAGGCGTTCCCGCATCTACCCGACATGATCGCAGCGGCCGCTCGGCCGCTCCCGGCTAACCCTGGGTTTTTCCGCCGCCCTGGCCTTTGCCGGCGCCGGAGTTTTCGTAGAGGAACTGGACCAGGTCTTCGAGTTCTTTTTCGCTGAGCACTTCGCCGAAGTTCTGCGGCATCACGTTGGGCGGGTAGCCCTTGGCGATTTCCGCATTCGGGTTGACGACCATTTCTTCGATTTCGGCGGTGGTGTCGCCGGCAACCAGCGATTTTTCGAGCGGCGGGCCGGTGACGCCGCCGGAGCCGGCGGCTTCGAAGGTGTGGCAGCCGCCACATCCGTTGTTGGCGAAGACCTGGGCTCCGGGGCCGCCTTCGACTTCGGGCGGGGCGGCTCCCGGGACGCCGGCCCATTCGCCGACGTAGGCGGCGACGTCGTCGAGGTCCTGGCCGGTGACGATGTCAGCCGGCATCGAGACGCGGGGGTCACCGTTGTTCTCGCGCGGGTACTCGACCTGGGCCTTGACAACCCCTTCGATCGTGTCGCTGTCGTTGCCGATCGAGCGGGCCGAGGCGAACGCGTCATCCAGGTTGGGACCAATCTGGGCGCTGGTGCCAGCCTGCGCCAGTTCGTGGCAGACGCCGCACTTCTGGACGAAGAGCGTGCGGCCGCGTTCGGGGTCGGCGCTGGTCGTGCCACAACCCGAAGCGGTCACCACTAGGGCGACCATGGCGACGAGCGCGAGCAGCGGGCCGATCGGTTTCGAGGGGCGATTCGTGGGGCGCAATGCGAGCGGGAGTCTATATGCCGGCGCCCCGGGTAAGCGTCGCTGTGACCCTTTCCCATGGGATAGGATTGAGGCGATTAGCACTAACTCCGGAACCGACGCAAGGGGAGGCCGCAGATGCAGGTGAGGGACGGGATGTCGGAGATCACGCTGACCGTCGGTCCAACGCACACGCTGCGCGAGGCGGCGGCGAAGATGGTTGAGAAAGGGACCGGTGCGGCGCTCGTGATCGACGGCGAGATGCCCACCCCCTCGGTCGTCACCGAGCGTGACCTGCTGATCTCCGTCGCGCAGGGGCAGAATCCCGACCACGAGCGGGTCTGCGACCACATGAGCGAGGGCGTGCTCACCGCGGCGCCCGACTGGAGCCTCGAGCGGGCGGCGGCGGAGATGTCCCGGCGCAACGTCCGCCACCTGGTCGTCTTCGACGGCGGCGAGCCGACCGGCATCCTCTCGATGCGCGACATCGTCCGCTGCTGGACCAGCGACGGCGCCACCTCGGAAATGAGCCTGCCGGGCTCTGGCTAGCCGCGAGGCGGGCGGGAGATCGTTTCGACCGGCAATGCTGCGCCGCGGGTCTCCTGGCGGCGCGGGAGGCGGTAATAGTCGCGGACCGAGCCGCGGACGATGCTGCGGAAGGCGAGGAGGAGGAAGATCACGCCGACGATCGCGTAGAAGACGGGCGGGAAGGCGAAGCCGCCGGCGAAGATGCCGCAGAGGAGCGCGGCCGCTCCGGCGGCGAAGAAGACCGGGCCCCAGGAGGGGCGGGGCGTGTAGATCATCTCGCCCGGCTCGGTGACGTGTCGGTGCTCGGCCATGTCCTACTGGGCGATGTAGAGGAAGGCTGCGACGAACGAGAGGGCGAAGATCCCGGCGGCGATGCCTCCGGCGACCAGCCCGGCGCGCATGTTCCTACGTGCGGTCTCGCGATCCATTGCCGGGATTTCTATCAGTCCGAGGGGAGGCCCTGCCGACCTAGACGTTGGCCGCGATGGCCATCGACAGGAAGAGGAGAGCCAGGTAGGCGAGGGAGTAGAGGTAGGTCTTCAGCGCCCAGCGGCGCTCGCGGCTGCGGTAGAGGCGGGCCGAGAAGTAGATGAAGCCGGCGCCGAGGAGCATCGAGGGGATCAGGTAGGCGATGCCCAGGCCGCCAGCGCAGAAGGGGAGCTGGGTGACGGCGTAGAGGAGGACGGTGTAGAGGAGGATCTGGCGCCGGGTCTCCTCCTCGCCGCGGACGACCGGGAGCATCGGGATCCCAGCCTTCGCGTACTCGTCCTTCATCAGCAGCGAGAGCGCCCAGAAGTGGGGCGGGGTCCAGAAGAAGACGATCGCGAACATGTAGAAGGCCATGCCGCTGAGCCCGCCCGTGACCGCCGCCCAGGCGACCAGGGGAGGGACGGCGCCGGCGGCGCCGCCGATGACGATGTTCTGCGGCGTCGTCCGCTTCAGCCAGAGCGTGTAGACGCAGACGTAGCCGAGGAGGCCGGAGAGCGAGAGCGCGGCGGCAAGCGGGTTGACGGTCAGCGCCAGCAGCAGGAAGGAAGCGGCGCCGAGCGAGATGCCGAAGGCGGTGGCGGCGGCCGTGGAGACGCGACCCGAGGCCACCGGACGATCAGCCGTGCGGGCCATCGCGCGGTCGATGTCGCGGTCGACAGCGTGGTTGATCGCGCCCGCCCCGCCGGCCGAGAGGGCGCCGCCGAGGCAGGTGAGGAAGACGAGCTCGAGCGACGGGTCGCCAGCCACGTACATCGTCGTGATCGTGGTGAAGAGCAGCAGCGACTGCACCTTCGGCTTGGTCAGCGTCAGGTAGTCGCGAACGACCGTGGGGATTGCCGGGCGCCGCCAGAGGGCGGCAGTTTGGGCACCGCTCATGCGGGCCTCAGGCTACCGGGTGGGACTCGCGCGCTGCCGCCGCCTGCTCGCGGCGGGTGCGGTGGCCGATTGCCTCGCGAATGTCGCGCAGTGGCCGCGGGCTGCGGACGTCGGGGAGCACGTCGAAGTTGTGCGGCTCCGGCGGCGAGAGCGTGAACCACTCGAGCGTGTCGCCGGCCCAAGGGTCGTGCCCGGCGCCGGGACCATTGGTGCGGCTGAAGATCGCGTTGAGGATCGTCAGCAGGATCCCGACGAAGAGGATGAGGACGCCGATCGTCGAGATCACGTTGTAGGCGGTGACGCCGGCGTTGTCGAAATACTTGTAGGCGTCGACGACCTGCCCCTGGTCGTCGCCGGCGAGGAAGAGCGGGACGAAGCCGAGCAGCAGGCCGGTCACGATCGTCCAGAAGGAGATCCGGCCGAGGGTCTCGCCCATCGTCTTCCCGATCATCTTCGGGAACCAGTAGTGGAGGGCGGCGAAGCCGCCGAGGACGGCGGCGCCGATCAGGGCGAAGTGGGTCGCTGCGGTCGCGGCGGTGGTGTTGTGCAGGTGCCAGGCGGCGCCGACCAGCGACTGCACGAGCTCACCGGCGAGGCCGATCGAGATCATCGAGATTGCGCCGATCGCGTAGAGCACCGGCGCCCGCATCTGCAGCGTGCCGCCGATCAGCGTCGCGATCAGGTTGAAGAGGATCAGGCCGAAGGGGACGACGAGCGCCAGCGACATCAGCATCGCGAAGTACTGCCAGCCGATCCCGATCGGGGCGGTCAGCATGTTCTGCATCCAGGCGAGCGTGCCGAGCACCGCGACGGCGGCCAGCGAGGCCATCACCACGTTGCGGTTGAAGAGCGGTTTGCGCGAGAAGGTGGCGACGATTTCGGCGATCGCGCCGAAGGCGAATATCAGCAGCAGCATGTAGGCGCCGGTGAAGAAGATCCAGCTCAGGTGCTGCCATAGTAGCGGCGCGCCGCCCGAGCCATCGGCGAAGAAGATGCCTTCGTAGTTGCGGTCGATCATCAGCATCGTCAGCGCCGCCAAGAAGACCGGGCCGATCACGACCAGAAGCCAGGAGGAGACGGCGGCGGCCCAGGCGAAGACCGGCACGCGCCGCCAGGCCATGCCGGGCGCCCGCATCATCCGCAGCGTCGCCACCAGGTTGATCGCGAGGAAGACGAAGCCGAGCGTCGCCAGCCCCGTTCCCGTCGCCCAGGCATCGACGCCGTTGTTGGAGAGGAAGGCGGTCTCGCTGAGCGGGGCGAGGGGGTTGATCCCGGCCTCGGGGGGCGTGAAGAGGAAGGTCGCGTAGAGGATGGTCGCGCCGGCTGCGTACAGGGCGACCCCGGTCTGGCCTAGCCGCGGCAGGGCGGTGCCGCGGGCGCCGACCTGCAGCGGTGCGACGAAATAGAAGAAGCCGAGCGCGAAGGGGACGGCGAAGAGGAAGATCGAGGTGGCGCCGTACATCGAGAGCATGCGGTTGAAGCCGACCGGCGAGAGGAAGGTGTTTTCTGGCACCAGCAGCTGCAGGCGCATCAGCACCAGCTCAACCGCGGCGATGAAGAGGAAGCCGAGGGCGCCGCAGATGAGGATCTGGCCGAGCTCCTTGTGATCGGCCGTGGTCGCCAGCTCGACCCAGCGGGGCCGGCGGCTGACCTGGTAGCCCTCGGCGACGAGCTCGGGGCGGGGTCGGGGGCTCATGGCGTCTTTCCTTCTTCGATCAGGCTGACGACCCGGTCCTGCGCCTCTTCGATGTCGCTCAGCTGGGTCTTGACGAATTCTTCGTATTCGTCGGGGGAGACGACTTCGACCGCGGTCCGCATCGGAGCGTACGCCTGCCCGGAGAGGGTCGAGGAGTCGCCTTCGAAGACGCCTTCGTCGTCGGCGCTGAAGACGACCTTGTGGGTCTTCCCCGGCACCGCATCGGCCTTGGGAGCCAGATCGTTGACGTTCCAGGTGTGGACGACGTCGGTTGAGAGCAGTTCCAGGGTGACGGCGGTGTCGGCCGGGACGACGAGCTTGTAGTACGAGAAGGCGCCGTTGGGGTAGTCGTAGCGCCACAGCCACTGCTGGCCGGTCGCCTTGATCTTCAGCGGTTCGGATTTCGCCGAGGCGAGGCCGGCGTCGCCGGTGCCGGGGGCCTGCCGCGCCTTGCCAGTGAAGACGACGGCGAGGACGAAGAGCAGGGCGGCGAAGATCGTCAGCACGGCGCCGACCCGGAACTGGAGCCCGCGCCCTCCGAGCAGCTGGCGCGGCGCGGCGCCGCGCTGGGAGCGAAACCGTCGCACCGCGAAGAAGAGCGCGGCGTTGATTGCGACCACGAGAATCGTGGCGGCAATGAAGCCGATCTCAAGCAGGGTGTCGATCTGGTCCGTGCCAGGGGAGTGGGGCGCCAAAGCGCGGCCATTCTATTCAGGCCGGGCGGCGCCGCGATTTCCCGCCGGGGCCTACCTATACTCGCCGGCCTCATGAGGCGCCGCCGCAGCACATCCCCTGCTCTGCGAGTTGCGATCCGCGCCGCCGCCGCCACCGCGATCGGCGCCGCGATCGCCACGCCGCTGCTGCGCAAGCGCCTGCGGATCCCGGCGCCGGTGACGATCGCCGCCTGCGCATCGGGGCCGCTCGCGATCGCCGTCCTCCACCCACGGTCGAAGAAGCGTGACGTCGCGCTTTTCGCCTTGCAGATGTGGGGATTCATCATGGTCCACGAGCTCCCCTTCGACGACCCCGAGCGGCTGCGCACGCGGCTGCGGGCCCGCTACCCGATCGTCGCCGACCGGGCCATCGGCGGCGGCCGTCTCCCCAACGCGCGGCTGCAGCGGGCGCTGGCGCGGCTGCCGCAGGTGAAGGTCGTCAACCAGGTCCTCACCTGGGCCCACTGGCTCTGGTTCCTCGAGCCCTACGTCGCCTTGGCGGTGATCCTGGCCAGGCATCCGGAGCGCTTCCCGCGGGCGGCGCGGCAGATGGCGGCGGTCTTCGACCTCGGCTGCTCCGTCTACTTCGCGGTGCCGACGGCGCCGCCGTGGTGGGCCTCCGAGCAGGGGCTGACCGGAGAAGCGGTGCGGCGGATCATGGTCGAGGTCGGGGAGGACACCTGGCGCTCGGCCTGGCCGAAGATGTACGACGCGCTGGGCGGCAACCCGTGGGCGGCGATGCCCTCGCTGCACTTCGCCACCTCCCTCACCGCGGCCCTCGCCCTCTCCGAAGCCGGCAAGGCAGAGGGCGCCCTCGGCTGGACCTACGCCGGCACGCTCGGCTTCGCCCTGGTTTATCTAGGCGAGCACTACGTCACCGACCTGCTCGCCGGCGCCGTCCTGGTCGCCGCGGTGCGGCGGGGCGAGGTGCTGGCGGAACCCCTCATACGCGGGGTAAACGCGAGCCTGCAGCGTTTGGAGAGGATCGCCAGCAGCTAGTTTGTCTGGGGTGTCTCAGGAAGAGCCGGCGCAGGAGAGCGGGCGCTTCGGCGAAATGCCGATTTTCACGACCCGTCGCATCGTCCAGACGGTCCTCCTCGTCTTCATCCTCCTCGTCGCGATCTACTTCCTCTTCCCGAAGCTGGTCGGGCTGGGGGACGCGCTCGGTCGCCTCGACGACGCCGACCCGCTCTGGATCGCGATCGCGGTCGCCCTCAACGTTGCCGCCTACGCGACCTACATCGCCCTCTTCAAAGCTGTGGTCGGCGGCGACGCGCTGCGCCTGAGCTGGACCGAGACCTACGAGATCAACATGGCTGGCGTCGCCGCGACGCTGCTCTTCTCAGCGGGCGGCGCGGGCGGCGTCGCCCTCACCTACTGGGCGCTGCGCAAGGCGGGGATGGCGCGCCGCGACGTCGGCCGCCGGATGATCGCCTTCGTCTCCCTCCACTACGTCTTCTATCCCTTCGCCCTGATCCTCTTCGGGATCCTGCTGCGCACCGGGGTGATGAACGGCAAGGGAAACGTCGAGCTGACGATCGTCCCCGCCGCCGTCGCCGGGCTGCTGCTGATCCTCGGCGTCCTCGTCACGCTGATCCCCGCCGACGCCGAGCAACGGCTCGCCCGCTACGCCCACAGCGAGCGCTCGCAGCACTTCCTCCAGAGCGCCGGCAAGGTCCCGGCAACCCTCGGCGAAGGCTTCCGCTTCGCGCTCGGGCTCTTCACCCACCCCTCGCGCGGCGGCCTGGCGGTGCTCGGCGCCGCCGGCTTCTGGGCCTTCAGCATCGGCGTCCTCTGGGCCTCGTTCCACGCCTTCGGCGTCCACGTCCCCCTCGCGGTCGTCGTCCAGGGCTTCTTCCTCGGCATGGTCGCCAACCTCTTCCCGCTCGCCCCGGCCGGGGTGGGGGCCGTCGACGCGGGGATGATCGGCGCTTTCGTCCTCTTCGGCTTCCCCTCGGAAACGGTTTTCCCGGCGATCCTGATCTTCCGCCTCGTCTCCTTCTGGATGCCGATCCCGCCTGGCATCTTCGCCTTCTTCCAGCTCCGCCACACCGTCCACCGCTGGGAACAGGAGGGGCTGCCGATCGATCGCGGCGGCAGCGGCGCCAAGGAGTTCGAGCAGGTCGTCGAGGGATTGCCTTCTGCCTTTCCGGGAGCTACTATAAAAAGTAAAGTAATAGACTCCAGGCGGCAAGAAAATGGCTGAAGACAAGAAAGTCGAGAACGTGATCATCGTCGGCGGTGGCCCCGCCGGCTACACCGCGGCGCTGTACACCGCCCGCGCGAACCTCGAGCCGCTGGTCTTCGAGGGCTTCCAGTGGGGCGGCCAGCTGCAGAACACGACCGAGGTCGAGAACTACCCGGGCTACCCGGACGGGATCATGGGCCCGGAGATGATGGCCCAGTTCCGCGCCCAGGCCGAGCGCTTCGGCACCCGCTTCGTCACCGATGACGTCGACCGGGTCGAGCTCTCCGACGGCGGCGTGCAGAAGGTCTTTCTCGGCGACGAGGAGCACCGGGCCAAGACTGTGATCCTGGCGATGGGAGCGGAGCCGAAACGGCTCGGCATCCCCGGCGAGATGGAGCTCGGAGGCCGCGGCGTCTCCACTTGCGGCGTCTGCGACGGGGCCTTCTTCAAAGACCAGAGGGTGATCGTGGTCGGCGGCGGCGACTCGGCGATGGAGGACTCGATCTTCATCTCCAAGTTCGCCAGCGAGCTGAACGTCGTCACTCGCCGCAGCGAGTTCCGCGCCTCGAAGATCATGCTCGACCGGGCGCGCGAAAAGGACAACATCGAGTTCCGCAACCCGCTTGAGCCGCTCGAGTTCGTCGCCGGCGACAGCGGCAAGCTCGAGAAGGTCCGCTTTCGCAACGTCGAGACCGGCGCCGAGGAGGAGATCGAGACCGACGGCGCCTTCGTCGCGATCGGCCACGTCCCGAAATCGGAGATCGTCCAGGGCCAGGTCGAGACCGACGAGGACGGCTACATCGAGACCGAGGCCGGCTCGACCCGAACCAACCTCAAGGGCGTCTTCGCCGTCGGCGACGTCGTCGACCACACCTATCGGCAGGCGGTCACCGCGGCCGGCACCGGCTGCATGGGCGCGCTCGACGCCGAGCGCTACCTGCGCGATGAAGAGCCGCCGGTCGAGGCGCACTGGATGCCCGGCGGTGAGCCCGCCGAGATCGCCACCGGCAATGGCTGAGTGCACGCACCTCGACGCGGTTGAGCGCCTCGACCTCCCGGCCGAGATCGCGGGATGCGAGGAGTGCCTCGCCCTGGGGATGGAATGGGTTCACCTGCGGATGTGCCAGACCTGCGGCCACATCGGCTGCTGCGACAACTCGATCGGCAAACACGCCACCGCCCACCACGAGGACACCAGCCACCCGATCATCCGCTCCGCCGAGCCCGGCGAAGACTGGAGCTGGTGCTACGTGGACGAAGTGATGATGCGCCTCAGCACCGGTTAGCGCTGCCCCGCGCAGTCAGTTCCCCTATTTGGTGAGACTTGGCGCCGCGCGCCACCGCGGTTGACAACACCCTCCTAAGTAATCGAGGATGGTCACGGCGATGAGCGCGGACAAAAGCAAGATCCAGGAATGGTGTGAACAACGCGCGGAACGCGATGCGGAGCAGCGCGAGGAAGCACGACAAAATGGAACCATCTTGACCGTCGGTGGAGTGCTCGCCGCTCCGGCCTTCCTCGGTCTCGTCCTCTACTTTGCCGCCGGCGATCATGGACTCGAAGTGTTTGCGGTGGGCCTGCTGACGGCCGCCGCAGCCTTCGCTGCCGGCGCGCTACTCGGATTCCTCTTCGGCATTCCACGGTTTCTCGCGCAGCAGGGGGTAGCCGCGGCCCCAGGGGGCGCTGGTGGCCCGAGTTACGCGCCCAACACCAACCTCGAGCAGATCTCCGACTGGCTCACGAAAATCCTCGTCGGAGTCGGTCTTATTCAGTTGGGCCAGGTTGGCCACGCGATATCGACCCTCGGCACCGGCATTGAAGGAGTCCTCGGACCGAACACGCAGTCGATCGCGATCATGCTGATGGTTTCGTTCACCATCGTTGGGTTTTTGAGCAGCTACCTGTTCACCCGCCTTCGTTTGCAGAAGGTGTTGGAACCGTTCCAGGTGGCGCTGAAGAAACAGGAAGAAGACCTCACCACGGCGCTTCCTCTAGTGCGGGCCCAGCTCGATCCCAGCGGTGAGAGGGACCCCACCGTCATGGACCTGGCCAAGGCGCTCTATAAGGCATCTCCGGGAATCCGCGACGAAGCGTTCTACCTTGCGCGCAACCAGCGACGGGCGAATTGGCGCGGGCGGGGGCCGGGCGAAGACAAACACCTCGTGGACCTCGTGATCCCGGTCTTCGAAGCTCTGGTCGGGCTGGATACGAACAAGGAATGGCACCGCAACTGCGCCGAGCTCGGATATGGCCTGAAAGACCGCTGGGCACCGCGTGAGGACGACTACAAAGCTGCGGTGGTGAATTTGACGGAGGCGATCGACCGCCGGGACCGCGATCCGCTGGCGGGTAGCCGCTACCCCCTATACGAGTTCAATCGCGCCTTCTGCAACATCAAGTTGGATCACAGATTTGTGGCAGGCGAACCGGCTGAGCCCGAGCTCGCGGCCCAAATCAAGAGCGATTTGAACACGGCAAAAGCGACCCCGGAGGGAAGGGCGGCGGCCGCCGACCAAAGCGCCGTGATCGATCCTTGGCTGCGTCTGAATTCCTGATCACGATCGAGAAACCGGGGAGGAGGCAGGTCCCACTCATCCGGAGGATCGCTCTGCTTCGGCCCGCAGTTGCGGTGCCGGCTCGTAAGCGGCGTCTTTCTCGCGCCTGAGGCGTTCGAGCACGTCGACTGCGCGGCGGGCGCCGATCAGGCGAGCGAACCCGAGCGGACCGACGGGCCAGTTGAAGCCGAGCTTCATCGCCGTGTCCATGTCCTCGGGGGAGGCGATCTGCTCTTCGAGGGCGAAGGCGGCCTCGTTGGCGATCTGGGCGAAGAGGCGGGTTAGGACTTGCTCGGCGGCGGGGTCGATCTTGGTCAGTTGGTCGGGATCGAGGGTTGGGGCGTCGATGCCTAGGTCCGGATCGGGCTCACGGGGGTTTCCCTCGCTGTAGTCGTGGTAGCCGTGGTCGCTCTTGCGGCCGAGCTTGCCTTCGGCCACCAGTTGCTCCTGGATCGGGCTGGGGCGCCAGCGCTCTACTTCGCCGCCCTGGGCGAAGAAGGAGCGGGCGATTTCCAGGTTGACGTCGAGGCCGATCAGGTCGAGCAGCTCGAACGGGCCCATGCGGAAGCCGCCGCCGAGGCGGACGATGCGGTCGATCGTCGCCGCGTCAGCGATGCCGTCGCCGAGGATCCGCAGAGACTCCAGGGAAAAGGGCCGGGCGAGGCGGTTGGCGACGAAGCCGGGGGAGTCCTTGGCGCGGATCGGGGTCCGGCCCATCCGCGCGCCGACTTCGGTCGCTGCCGCCAGCGCCTGCTCGGAGGAGCCCTCGGCGGCGACGATCTCGACCAGCTTCATCAGCGGTGGCGGGTTGAAGAAGTGCATGCCGACGACCCGCTCCGGGTGCGGCACCCCCAGAGCGATCTCAGAGACGCGGAGGGAGGACGTGTTGCTGGCCAGGGTCGCCTCCGGCCCCAGGGTCTCGGCCAGCTGGTTGAAGATCTCGCGCTTCAGCTCCAGCCGCTCGGGCGCCGCCTCGATCGCCAGCTCGGCGCCAGCCATCTGCCCGATGTCTTCGGCCGGCCGCACCCGCTGCGCTGCCGCCGCGGCCTCCTCCTCGCTCCAGCGCCCGCGCGCCGCGCCTTTGTCGAGCGCTTTCCGCAGCTCCTCCGCGCTCGACTCCGCCACCCCCGGCAGCGGGTCGTAGATGACCGTCTCGAAGCCGCCCAGGGCCGCGAGCTGGGCGATCCCGCGGCCCATCGTCCCGGCGCCGACGACGCCGACGCGGGAGACGCTCACCGGCCCTTGAACTGCGGCTCGCGTTTCTCCAGGAAGGCGGTCATCCCCTCGATCCGGTCCTCGCTTGCCATCGCTTCGTCGAAGAGCTCGCGCTCGGCCCGCAGCCCCTCGGACAGGCCGGTGTTCTCGGCAACCTGCACCGCTCGTTTGGCCAGGCGCGCCGCCAGCGGCGGGCGCTTGGCGATCTCCCGCGCCAGCTCGATCGCCTCGCCGAGCCAGGCGCCGTCGCCGACGACCTTGTTGACGAGGCCCCAGCGCTCCGCCGTCTCGGCGTCCCAGCGCCGGCCGGTGAGCACGTGCTCCATCGCCCGCTGCTTGCCGATGGCTCGCGCCAATCGCTGGGTGCCGCCGCCGCCCGGGATGATCCCGAGGGTGATCTCCGGCTGGCCGAAGCGGGTCTTCTCGTCGCAGACGATCATGTCGCAGGCCATCGCCAGCTCGCAGCCACCGCCGAGGGCGTAGCCGGAGACGGCGGCGATGATCGGCGTCCCGATCGCGCTGATCCGGGTCCAGAACCGCATTCCCTCAGGATCGGGCAGGGCGTCGAGGGGACGCTCGGCCATCGCCCGGATGTCGGCGCCGGCGGCGAAGAACTCGTCATTACCGGCGAGCACCATGCAGCGGACCTCGGGGTCGGCGTCGAGGCGCTCCAGGGTGTCGGCGATCTCCGCCCGCATCTGCGGCGAGAGGGCGTTGCGGGCCTCCGGCCGGTTCAGCCTCAGCAGGCCGACGTGGAACTCGTCGACCGAGACCTCGACCTGCGCCATCGAGCTAGCTCTCCTTGAGCGGCGTCATCGCGTTCTCGCCCGTGGCGGCGCGGCCGATGATCAGCTTCTGGATCTGCGAGGTGCCCTCGTAGAGCGTGGTGACCCGGGCGTCGCGCAGGTAGCGCTCGACCGGATAGTCGTCGACGTAGCCGGAGCCGCCGTGGACCTGGATCGCCAGGTCCGCGCATTCGACGGCGGACTCGGTCGCGAAGAGCTTGGCGATCGAGGTCTCGGTTGCGTTCGGCTTCTTTTCGTCCTTCAGCAGGCCGGCGCGCAGGACCAGCATCCGGCTGGCGTCGCGCTTGAGGATCATCTCGGTGATCATCTCCTGGACCAGCTGGAAGCGGGCCAGCGGGACGCCGAACTGCTTGCGTTCTTTGGCGTACTCGACTGAGGACTGCACGCAGCCTTCGCAGATCCCGACGCAGCCGGCGGCGACGCTGTAGCGGCCGTTTTCGAGCGCGCTCATCGCGACTTTGAAGCCGTCGCCGACCTCGCCGAGCATCGCGTCCTCGCCGACCTCGACTTCGTCGAGCGAGATTTCGGCGGTGTCGGCGGAGCGCAGCCCGAGCTTGCCGTGGATCTCCTGCGTGGTGAAGCCCTCGCTGTCGGTCGGGACGATGAAGCAGGCGAGGCCGCGGTGCTTCTTCTCGGGGTCGGTCTGGGCGAAGATCAGGGCGAAGTCGGAGACGTTGCCGAGGCTGATCCACATCTTCTGGCCGCTGAGCGACCAGCCGTTCTCGGTCTTGGTCGCGCGGGTGCGCAGATTGGCGGCGTCGGAGCCGGTGTCGGGCTCGGTCAGGCCGAAGCAGCCGAGGCCCTCGCCAGAGCAGAGCCGCGGCAGCCATTTCTGCTTCTGCTCCTCGGTGCCCCACTTCTCGATCGGCCCGGCGACCAGCGAGGTGACAACGGAGACGACGGTGCGGGCGGAGGAGTCGGCGCGGCCGATCTCCTCGGCGATCAGGCCGTAGCCGACGTAGTCGAGGCCGCGGCCGCCGTACTCTTCGGCGACCGGCGCCCCGAGGAAGCCGACCTCGCCGAGCTTGCGGGCCAGCTCGCGGTCAAAGCGGCCGGCGCGGTCGTTCTCGCGGACCACCGGCAGGATCTCCCGCCCGGCGAATTCGCGCGCGGCCTCGCGGATCAGCTTCTGCTCGTCGCTCAGCTCGAAGTCCATGCTCCTCAGTTCCTCCCTCTTCTCGGTCTCAAAGCTCGCGCAGCTCCCTGCCCAGGGTCTCCGCGAAGGCCTCCTGGGCTTCGCGGGTCCGCGGCCCGGGGGCGGCGTCGAAGCCGCGGCCGTCGACCGCCGCGACCGCCTGGATCTCCCGGGTGGTCGAGGCGAGGAAGGCCTCGCTCGCCGCCTGCAGGTCCTCCACCTGCCAGCTGCCCTCATCCACCTGCAGCGCTTTGATCATCCGGTCGCGGGTGATCGACTCCAGCACGCCGTCGGTCAGCGCCGGCGTCCGCAGCTCACCGCCGGGCGCGACCCAGAAGATCGAGGAGGTCGGCGGCTCCAGCACGGTGCCATCGGGGCGGATCAGCACCGCCTCGTCAGCGCCCTGGGCTTTGGCGAGGCGGGTCGCCTGCATGTTGGCTGCATAGGAGAGTGACTTGACGCCGTTGAGGATCACCGTCGGGCAGTAGGTGACGGTCTGGAGGCGGACGCTCTCGGGATGGGGCGGGATCGGCTCGGTGGCGGCGATCCGGCGGCCGCCGCGGGTGACGATCAGCCGCATCTGCCCTTCGACCGGGCCGGCCTCGCCGAGCAGCGCCTCGATCTCCGCTTCCAGCGCCCCGCGGTCGAACTCGAGCTCGATCGCCGCCGCAGAGCGGCCGAGGCGGTCGAGGTGGTCGACCAGCGCGAACGGCTTGCCCGTGTAGAGGCGGATCACCTCGAAGGCGCCGTCGCCGCGGTAGAGCCCGTCGTCCTTGAGGCCGATCGTCGCCTCCGCGGTCGGCGCGATCTTGCCGTCGACGCTGGCCAGCTCTGCGAAGCCCTCGCTCACAGCCGCGAGGCTACCTGTTGCCCGCCGGGGCCATTACCCGCTCTTGCTCTGGATCGCGCAGCGGCGCCCGTTCTGGCGCAGGCACGCGAGCGCGCCCCAACGGATCTGGAAGTGGCTGTCCCAAACCACCGCGTTGTCGCGGCGGACGTAGAAGGGCGAGACGGTGCCGCCGTAGACGAAGCGGCCGGCGATCCAGGCAATTTCGCACTTGAAGCGGGTGCGGCTGGAGCGGTGGCAGTTGCCGGCGACCCGCTCCGCGCGTTCGAAGCGCTTGCCGAAGCGGTCTTTCAGCGTGCTGACGGCGAAGGCCTCGGCCGCCTGCTTGGGCATCAGCGGGAAGGGCGTGTTCGGGTCGAGGGCCGGTCGCGGGCCGCCGGATTCGGTCGCGGCGATCCATTCCGAGACCCAGCCCGCGACGAAGTCGGTCCGGGTCATCACGTTGGGGCGCTTGGTCGAGCACGCTTCGTCGCCGGTGCTGACGATCCCCAGCTCCACCGGGGTCCCGTCGGGCCGCTGCCCGATCGTCGGGCCGCCGCTGTCGCCGAAGCAGCCGCCGCTCTTCTTGCTCGGGAGGTCGAGCGTGCACATCTGGGCGGTGGGCGAGAAGGGGCTGAAGTAGCCGTGGGTCTTCGCCTTGCAGGCCGCAGCCGGCTGCACGACCATCGACGTGGTCCGCAGGCCCCTGGGCTCTTCCTTCGCGTTCGCCTGCGTCAGCCCCCAGCCGGCGAGCTGGACCGTCGCGCCGCCCGCATAGAGGGCGGCGTCTTCGGCGCCGGCCAGCGGCAGCACCGGCGCGCTGGTCGGGCGGTCGAGGATGAGGATGCCGGCGTCCCCGTGGAGGGTGCCGGGATCGAAGCCCGGGAAGACGTGGGCTTCGGCGATGTGGAAGATGTTCTCGGCCTTCGCTTCCTCGGGGCTGGTGACCCCGGTCGCCAGCGCGTACTGCTTGGCGGGAGTGAGGCCGCCGTGGTCGAGGCTCTCGACGCAGTGCGCGGCGGTGAGGACCACCCGCGGGGCGACGACGGTGCCGGTGCAGGCGAAGCCGTGCTTGCCTTCGTCGGCCTCGATGAAGGAGAGGAAGGGGAATTCGGCGATCGAGCCGGCGTGGCCGCCGACGATCGAGGCCTGGGCGGCCGGTTCGGCCGCAGCCGCGGCGGGAAGCGCAAGCGCGGCGAGGGCCGCGCAGGCCAGGGTGAGCGAGAGGGCGCGCCCGCGGAGGTCTCCCCATGCCGTCACCCCTGAAGCCTATTAGTCCTGAGCAGTCAGGTGGGCGGGGCCGACGTCTAGACGGCTTCGAAGACGGTGGCGAGACCCTGGCCGACGCCGACGCAGAGGGTGGCGATCCCGTACCTGCCGTTGCGGCGCCGCAGCTCGCGGCTGAGGGTGCCGGTGAGGCGGGCGCCGGAGCAGCCGAGGGGGTGGCCGAGGGCGATCGCGCCGCCGTTGACGTTGAGCCGCTCCTCGTCGATCCCGAGCTCGCGGGCGCAGGCGAGGACCTGGGAGGCGAAGGCCTCGTTCAGCTCGATCAGGTCGATGTCGTCGAGCGAGAGGCCGGCGTTCCGCAGCGCATTTGGCACCGCCTTCAGCGGGCCGACGCCCATGATCGCCGGGTCGACGCCGGCGACGCCGGTGGTGACGACCCGGGCGAGCGGCTCGGCGCCCAGCTCCTCGGCGCCCTTCTCCGAGGCGAGCAGCAGGCAGGCGGCGCCGTCGTTGAGGCTGGAGGCGTTGCCGGCGGTGACCGTGCCCCCCTCGCGGAAGGCCGGCCGCAACTTGGCGAGCTTCTCCAGCGAGGTGTCGGCGCGCGGGCCCTCGTCGGCCTCGACCGTCACCGTCTCGCGACCCTGGCGCGCCTCGACCGCGACGACCTCCTCCTCGAATTTCCCGGCCTCGCGGGCGGCGACCGCGCGCTGATGGCTGCGCAGGGCGAAGGCGTCCTGGTCCTCGCGGCTGATCCCGTAGCGCTCGGCGACGTTCTCGCCGGTCTCGCCCATCGTCTCGGTGGAGACGCCGAGCTCGGCCATCCGCGGGTTGATCATCCGCCATCCGAGCGTCGTGTCGTGCATCGTCTGGGGGCCGCGGGGGAGGCCTCGCTCGGGCTTCTCCACCACCCATGGGGCGCGGCTCATCGACTCGACGCCGCCGGCGAGGTAGAAGTCGCCCTCGCCCGCCTTGATCGCCCGGGCCGCGTTGTTGACCGCCTCCAGGCCGGAGGCGCAGAGGCGGTTGACGGTGGCGCCGGGAACGCTCTGCGGCAGGCCGGCGAGCAGCGCCGCCATCCGGGCGACGTCGCGGTTGTCCTCGCCCGACTGGTTGGCGGCGCCGAGGTAGACGTCGGTGATCCGCTCCGGGTCGACGCCGCTGCGATCGACGACGGCGCGGATCACGCGGGCGGCGAGGTCGTCGGGGCGGACGCCCGCGAGAGCGCCGCGGTACGCGCCCATCGGGGTGCGCAGGGTCTCGACTATGTAGGCCTCGGGCATGGAATCGAACCGTATCCTTCTGGAGTGGTCTACCTACTGGGGACTGTCGGAATCGTCGCCTTCATGGTCGGCGTCCTGCTCGTGATCGGGCACTTCTACCCGGGTAGCTCGGCCGGCCTCGTCGACTGGTTCCCGACCCGCTCGCCCGAGGTCGAGGCGCAGAACGAGATCGACGACATCCGCCAGATGATGGAGGCGCAGAACGAGATGCGCCGGCGGCGCGGCGCTCCCGAGCTGACCGAGGAGGAGCTCCACCGCGGGGTCGCCGAAGACGAACGCCTGCGTATGCGCGGCCGCGGGCCATTCGACCCAAACTAGCTCGGCGAGTCCGCGAAAACGTTGCTCGAGGGGGAGTTTTCACGGACTCGCGTCGCCGGCGCGCCGATTGGCCCGATCGCCAGCGCCAGCGCCGCGGTGCCGAGGCCGGCGAGGAGGGAGAACCACCAGCCTCGCTGCAGGCCGGCGAGGAGGTCGCCGCCGGTGGAGTCGTTCAGCAGGGCGACGAGCGCCGCGACGCCGATCGCGGCGCCGAGCTGCCGGGCCATGCTGAAGACCGCGGTGCCGGTGGCAAAGCGTGAGGGCGGCAGCCCGGCCGCCGCTGCCGCCGGCAGCGTGCCGAGCGTCATGCCGACGCCGGCTCCGCCCAGCACGAATCCCGGCAGGAAGGCGCTGACATATGCGGGGCTCGAGCCGGTGCGGGCGAGGATGTAGGCGAAGCCGGCGGCGAAGGTGAGGCCGCCGGCGACGGCGATCGGCCGCTGGCCGATCTTGCCGCCGAGCCGGCCCGAGGGGATCGCGAAGATCGCCGCCGTCAGCGGGCCAGGGGAGAGGGCGAAGCCAGCCTTCAGCGCCGAGTAGCCCCAGACTTCGGTGAGCAGGAGGACGCCGGAGAGGAGCATCGCCCCGAAGCCGGCGAAGAAGACGAGGGCGGCGAGGTTGGCGAGGGCGAAGGAGCGGACCCGGAGCAGCGGCAGCTCGATCACCGGGGCGTGGTGGCGGGCGGAGCGGCGGACGAAGGCGACGATCAGCGCGGCGGCGGCGGCGAAGGCGGCGAGGGTACGGAAGTCGGCCCAGGCCCAGTCGGGACCCTTGACGATGCCGAGGGTGAGGAGGCCGATGCCGAGCGCCAGCTCGGCGGCGCCGAGCAGGTCTGGGCGACCGTCCTCAGGCTCGCGGACCTCGTCGAGGACGCGCAGGGCGAGGACCGCGGTGAGGATCCCGATCGGGACGTTGACGACGAAGATCCAGCGCCAGCTGAGCTGGACGAGGATGCCGCCGACCGGCGGCCCGAGCGCGGCGGCGACGCCGCCGACCGCCGACCAGACCCCGATCGCCGTGGCTCGCTGCTCGAGCGGGAAGGCCGGGAGGATGAGGCCGAGGGTGGTGGGGATCATCAACGCCCCGCCGGCCGCCTGCAGGATCCGCGCCCCGACCAGGAAGGGGATCGAGGGAGCGAGGCCGCAGAGCGCCGAGGCGCCGGCGAAGAGGAGCAGGCCGGTGACGAAGACCCGCTTGCGGCCGACCCGGTCGGCGATCCGGCCGGCCGGCACCAGCAGCGCCGCGAAGACGATCGCGTAAGCGTTGAGGACCCAGGAGAGGCTGGAGAGGGAGGTGCCGGAGAAGTCGGCGGCGAGGTCGGGGAAGGCGATGTTGACGATGAAGAGGTCGAGGCTCGCCATGAAGAGGCCGACCGAGGTGATCGAGAGGACTTTCCAGCGCTGTGCCATGACCGCTCCTTCAGCGTCGCTTGCTTTTCGAAAGGGACGGTAACAGAAGTAGCTTGTAAAAGAAAAGCCACGAGCTAGACTTGACCTATGCCGATCCAGGCTTTTGCCGAGAAGAACTGCTCGATCGCCCGTCCGCTCGCGTTTTTGGGGGAGCGCTGGACGGTCCTGGTGCTGCGCGACCTGACCCTCGGCCGCCGCCGCTTCGACACGATCCAGGAGTCGCTCGGGATCGCCAGCAACGTCCTCAGCCAGCGGCTGGCGACGCTGGTCGACGAGGGGATTGCCGAGCGCCGCCGCTACTCGGAGCACCCGGAGCGCTTCGAATATCGCCTCACCCAGAAAGGCCTCGACCTCGTGCCGGTGCTGCTGTCACTGCTGGCCTGGGGCGATCGCTACACGGCCGGTCCCGAGGGCCCGCCGCTGGAGACCGTCCACGACGACTGCGGCCACGCCTTCCACGTCGTCTCGACCTGTTCCGCCTGCGGCGAGGAGATCGACCCGCGCCATGTGCATAACCGGCCCGGCCCGGGCGCCGACGCCGACCAGCTCCGCCGGTGGCAAGAGCGCTGATCGTCGGCTGCGGCTGCCGCGGCCGCGAGCTGGGGGAGAGGCTGCTGGCCGAGGGCTGGGCGGTGCGCGGGACGACTCGTCGCGAGGAGGGCCTGGCGGCGATCGAGGCGGCCGGGATCGAGCCGGCGCTCGCCGACCCCGACCGGCCCGCCACGATCCTCGAGCTCGTCAACGACGTCGCTGTGATCGTGCTCCTGCTCGGCGGCGGCAGCGGCAGCGAGGAGGAGCTGGCGGCGATCCACGGCCCGCGGCTGGAGCGGCTGATGGAACACCTGGTGGAAACCCCGGTTCGAGGAGTGCTCTACGAGGGGACCGAGGGGGGTGCGGGCGTGGTCGAGGCGGCCGGCCGCACCTGGCGGATCCCCGTGCGGACGATCTCGTCGAGTCCGCCACAGGTCGGGTACAGCACGACCTCTGACGGACTCGCGGAGGAAGTGAAGGCTCTCCTGGCCGGCGAACTTAAAGAGCTAAACTCCGATAAGGATTCAGGTAATTAGAAGAAGCGCGAGAGGAGCAGGACTAATGGCTCTAAAAATCGGTGACGAAGCACCGAATTTCCAAGCAGACACCACGCAGGGTCGGATCAACTTCCACGAGTGGCTGGGCGACTCTTGGGGGGTCCTGTTCTCCCACCCGAAAGACTTCACGCCGGTCTGCACGACCGAGCTCGGGTACATGGCGCGGATACAGCCGGACTTCGAGAGCCGCGGCGTGAAAATCATCGGCCTCTCGGTCGATTCGCTTGACAAACACGACGACTGGGCCAAGGACATCGAGGAGACGCAGGGCTCGAAGCCCGAGTACCCGATCATCAGCGACCCGAGCCTGGCGATCTCGAAGGCCTGGGGCATGCTGCCGGCGGAGGTCTCTGGCGATGCCGCCGACCGGACGCCGGTCGACAACCAGACGGTCCGCAACGTCTTCGTCATCGGCCCCGACAAGAAAATCAAACTCATCCTCGTCTATCCGATGACCACCGGGCGCAACTTCGACGAGGTGCTGCGGGTGATCGACTCGCTGCAGCTGACCGCCAACCATAAAGTCGCAACTCCGGCGCAGTGGAACAAAGGCGACGACGTGATCATCTCCGGCTCGGTCAAAGAGGACGAGGCGAAAGAGCTCTGGCCCGAGGGCTGGGAGTCGCCGAAGCCGTACATCCGCATCGTTCCCGATCCAGTCGGGAAATAGCTCGTCGCGATCTCCAGCGCCTCAGCCGAGGCGCTGGAGCAGGTCGCCGAGGATGCGGGCGGTGGCGCCCCAGATCAGCTGTCCTTCAACCTCGTAAGTCGGGGTGTGGACGGGGACGCCGCGGCGGACCAGGCGCCTCATCTCGTAGCCCTCGCGCAGCAGCTCGAGCGAGAAGGTGAGGACGGTCTCGACCTCGGTCGGGTTCGGCCGCAGGTCGAGCTCGCCGGGGTGGGGGACGGTGCCGACGAAGGGGTGGACGCGGTAGCCGGTGACGAAGGTCGAGACCGGCACCAGCGCCCCGGTCAGCACGACCGCGGCGGGGTCGAGGGCGATCTCCTCCTGCGCCTCGCGGAGCGCCGTGGTCGCCAGGTCGGCATCCTCGGGATCCTGGCGGCCACCGGGAAACGAGATCTCGCCGGCGTGCCGCCGCAGGTCCGCCCGCCGCTCGGTGAAGATCAGCCCGGGATCGTCGGGCCACCCGTAGAGGGCCAGCAACACCGCCGCCCGAGTCCCCCGCCGCCCCGCCATCCGCGCCGCCTCCTCGGGCGACAGCAGCAGGTTCTGCAGGTCGCTCAGATGATCACCTGGACGGTGCCGCCATCGACCGACCAGGCTGCCCCGGCCACATAGGAGGCGCGGTCGGAGCAGAGGAAGACGATCGCGCTGGCGATCTCCTCGGCTTGAGCGAGGCGGCCGATCGGGCGCTTCGCGCCCGCTTCGGCGAGCGCCTCCTCGCGACTGCCGGCACCGCTGAGATCGCGTGATTGGTCGAGCAGGCCGCCCGGCTCCATCCACATCTCGGCTTCGACCGGGCCGGGCGCGACGGCGTTGACGAGCACGCCGGTCTTCGCGTAGCGGTCGGCGAAGAGGCGGGAGAGCGAGAGCTCGGCGGCCTTGGCGACCGAGTACTCGGCCATCGCCGCCGAGGGTCGCTTGCCGGCGGTCGAGCAGACGTTGACGACGCGGCCCCAGCCGCGCTCGGCCATCGGCGGGATCGCCGCCCGCATCGCCCGCAGCGGCGCCATCACGTTGAGCTCGTACTGGGCGCGCCAGTCCTCGTCGGGGACGTCGTCGAGGTCGCGCCACTTGGCGGCGCCAGCGTTGTTGACGAGGACGTCGAGGGCGCCGAAATTCTCCTTCGCGGCGGCGAGCATCCGCTCGCCAGCGTCCCCGTCGGTGATGTCGAGAACAAGCGAAGCGGCGGCGCCGCCGGCCGATCCCGCAGCTTGCCGCGCCTCCTCGGTTGCCGCCGCCAGCCGCTCCTCGCCACGCGCCACGAGCAGCACCTTCGCCCCCTCGGCGCAGAGCTGCAGCGCCGTCTCCCGGCCGATGCCGCTGCTGGCGCCGGTGACGACGCAGCCGCGGCCGGCGAGGCCGAGATCCATCAGGCTGCCTCCAGGCGCTCGACCACGTTGACGCGCGCCTCGCCGGCGAGGACCTTGTGCACGGGGCACTTGGTGGCGATCACCAGCAGCCGCCGCTTCTGTTCCTCGTCGAGGTGGGCTGGCAGCTTCAGCCCGACCTCGAAGCTGCTCGGGACCGGTCCCTCGTATGACATCTCGACGTCGACCTCGACCGGGCCGACGTCCCAGCCTTTGCGCTCGGCATACATCTCGACCGTGATCGCGATGCAGCCGGCGAGGCTGGCGCCGAGCAGCTGGGTCGGGCGCGGCCCGCTCCCGTCCCCGCCGGCTTCCGGCGGCTCGTCCACCCGCACCGTGTGGCCGTCGACCTCGACGTCATGGGCATAGCCCTCGACCCGGCGAGCGACGATCCGCAAGCTCAGCTCCGGCGCCGGCCCTCGAACAGGGCGGGATCGTCGACGTCGGCGTAGCGCGCCATCGCGTAGGCGAGGTCGGAGGCGCGGTTGACGAAGTGGATCACGGTCTCCGAGGCGATCTCGCCCGCCTCGTTCAGTTCGGAGATGCGGCGCTCGGCGCGGCGGATCACGGTGCGGGCGACGTCGAGCTGGGCCGAGAGCTGGTTGCCCCCGGGGATGACGAACTGCGGCGGCAGCTCGACCTCGCTCATGTAACGGTCGATCAGCCGCTCGAGTTCGGCGACCATCTCCTCGGTGGTGCGGCTGACGCCGTCTTCGAGCCGCCCGGCGGCCTCCGGTGCCGTCGCCAGCTCGGCGCCGGCGATGAAGATGTCGTCCTGGAGGCGGAGGATGTCCTGCGCCAGCTCCTCGTGCTCGGCCCCGCAGAGGGCGCGGGCGGCGCCCAGGAGCGAGCAGGCCTCGTCGAGGGTGCCGTAGGCGTCGGTGCGGCCGTGGTGCTTGGGGACGCGGCCGCCGTACCAGAGCGAGGTGGTCCCGTCGTCACCCTTCTTGGTGTAGATCTTGACCATCAGCGCACCGGGTTGAAGGCGAAGCCGGTCATCACCTTGGGGAAGAAGTAGGTGCTCTTCGGCGGCATGTTCTCCTCGGTTTCCGCCACCGCCTTCACCTGCTCGACCGGGACCGGCCGCTGGATGAAGGCGACGTCGTAGGCGCCCCCGTCGACCATCTCCAGCGCCGCCGGCACGCTCTTCGCGTATTCGAGGCCGTTGCGCTCGTCGATGTCGTGGTCGCTCATCCCCGCCAAGCCCTTGAGGACGAGCGTCTCGAGGATCGCCGAGTCGAGCCGGCGGTAGGCCTCGGGTTTGCCCTCGAGCCGGCGGTCGAGCTCGGCGACGTCCTTCAACCGCAGGCGGAAGGCGCGCTTATGGAAGGAGTCGTAGAGGCCGAAGACGCCGACCCCGTCCTCGCCGGCCGGGTCGATCTGCTCGCGCGGGATCTCCTCGACCTCGAAGAGCTCGCGCAGGCCGTTGCCGAGGCGCTGCTGCTTCTCGGAATCGTCGGCGAAGCCTGAGAGCAGCCGGTGCGTGGGAAAGACGGTGAGGCCGGGGTCGTCGAGCCCGGTCAGCGACATCAGCGTGTAGTTGTGCGGTCCCTCGCCGCCGACCTCGTCACGGAAGGCGCGCGCGGTCTCGTAGCGGTGGTGGCCGTCGGCGATCAAGAGCTGCGCGCTCGCGAGGCAATCGGTGACCGCTTGGTGGACCGCCGGGTCCTCGACCTTCCAGAGCCGGTTGACGGTGCCGTCTTCGTCCCGCGCCTCGCCCCACGGCTCGTCCGGCAGCGAGGGCGCGACCAGCGGCCACGCGTCCTCGGTCGAGAGCGAGAAGATCGGCGAGAGGTTGTAGCCGGTGGCGCGGGTCAGCTCGAGCCGGTCGAGCAGCGGGCCGGGATGGGTGCGCTCGTGCGGGCGCACGGCGCCGCTCTCGTAGTCCTCGACCCGCACCCGGGCGAGGATGCCGTTGCGGCTGTAGCTGTTTCCGTCGGGGGCGACGTAGTCCTGAGTCAGCGCCCAGATCGAGGGTTTTTCATCCTGGGCCAGCGCGCCGTCCGCGCGCCACTGCCCGATCCGCGTCGCCGCCTCGGCGTAGGGGTCGCCGCTCGGGTCGCTGTCGGGATCGGCGGGGTCGAACGGTTTCGGCAGGTCGATCGCGACCGCGTTGTAGGGCGAGCGCTCGAGGAGCGCCGCCCGCTGCCCCGCGTCGATCACGTCGTATGGAGGCGCCGCAACCGCGTCGAGCGAGCCGACCTTCCCAAGGTCGTAGTGCAGCGCCTTGAAAGCAAGCACCTCCGCCATCGCCCCCAGAACCTACACTTGCCATGTTCGGGGTGTGGCGCAGCCTGGTAGCGCGCCGCCTTTGGGTGGCGGAGGTCCCCGGTTCGAATCCGGGCACCCCGACTTCCGATGGATGATGATCCTGTCCACCGGGTAGGGAAGCTGCAGAATTACTCGCTCAAGGAGGCTGCGGATGGAGAGTTGGGACCTGAAGACGGTGGAGGTGGAGCCGCACCAGCCGCGGATCCTCGCCTCGGCTGATGATGCGCGGACGATCCTGCTGCGCCTGCCGGCGGGGGAGGAGCTGCAGGAGCACGAGGTGCACGAGCGGGCGCGGGTTCTCGTCATCGAGGGCGACGTCGAGGTGACCGGGGTCGACGGCCCCGCCAGCGCCGGCGCTGGCCATCTCTTCGAATTCGAGCCGGGCGAGCGGCGCGCGTTCGTCGCCCGCTCCGACGCGCGGCTGCTGATGGTGCTCTCTCCCTGGCCCGGCGAGGGTCACCCCGGCGCGATGAGCCTCGAGGAGAAGGCCGAAGCGCGGGAGAAAGCCGCCGAGCACGCCGGCTAGCCCTTCAAGTTCTCGGCGCGGAAAGCCGAAAAGCTCTTGTAGAGCGATGAAGGACGTGTTGCAAAACCAAGTTGACGGGGCGACGGAGCGGCCAGCGCGGCGCCGGGTCGAGCGCGCCGTGTTCGAAACCGACCGCCAGCTGGTGGAGGGGGACCTGACGCTTCCGCCGGCCGGCTACCAGAGCCGCTTTTCGGATTCGCTCAACCGCGGTGAGTTCGAGTACGTGCCGCTGACCAACGCCAAGGTCACCTCGCTCGTGGATGGCAGCATCTCGGAGCTGCCCTTCGTGGTCCTCTCCAAGCGCCACATCCGGGTCGCCTACCCCAGCGAGCCGCTGAGCTAAGAGGCCGGCGGGATGCCTTTGCCGCTCAGGCTCCGGGTGATCGGGGGCTGAGCGCCGTCGGCGCGTGAGAGGGTCAGGGAGCCGGTCGCCGTCGTCAGCGCGGTCGGGGTGAATTCGAGCCA